>Ga0265314_10001131_pt1 | contig 30899 bp, 23 predicted proteins | sample 4126metaG_FD_203106 | JGI IMG/M metagenome (GOLD analysis project Ga0265314, IMG submission 203106) | Rhizosphere microbial communities from Carex aquatilis grown in University of Washington, Seatle, WA, United States - 4-1-26 metaG | ecosystem: Host-associated > Plants > Roots > Rhizosphere >... | reverse complement strand
TCGAATGCGAAGTCCAGTACAGAAGGCACAAAAATCTATCCTGACAATCAGGGCGGTACTAACTGGTTCAATCCATCATTCGATCCTGCGACTGGTTTGTTTTATGTGAATGCTCGCGACGGCTATTTCTCGGTCTTTGTTAAAGGCGATCAGGATTACGAAGAAGGCTCACGCTACGATGGCCGCGGTCGCCTTGCAGGCACACGACCAACTCTCCAGGTAGGAGCCGACGAGGAAAAGTACACTGCCTTGCGGGCGCTCGATCCGCAGACCGGCAAGCTCCGTTGGGAATACAAGCTGAACAGCGGTAACAGCCTGCACACGTTCGAAGGGTGGCAAACAACTGCCGGAGCTTCCGGAATCCTCACTACGGCAGGCAAAGTCTTGTTTACTGGCAGCCGTGAGGGATACTTTATTGCCCTCAATGCGAACGACGGAACGCTGCTTTGGAAAGCCAACCTTGGAGGTCCAATGCTCATGGGGCCCGTTACATACTCGGTCGGCGGCAAGCAGTACATAGCGATCAATGCCGGCACTAATCTTTTTGTCTTTGGATTGCGTTCGAAGGATGGCCAACCCGGCCCCACAGCAGGTCACCAATGAGAGGACGAACAATAGCGCAGGGTCTGCTTGTTGCGACGATCATGATTGTGACTGTGGTCGGATTGTCAGCGACCGCGCAAGACACTACGAGCGCAATTTACGAAGGCAAACCCGCCGCCGGCAAAGTAATCTTCGATGCTGCAGGAAGCTGCATCTCCTGCCACCGTGTCGGCGCAGCAGGTGCATTCTATGGGCCAAACCTGACTAACGTGGGTTCGCGGATTTCGCCGGCCGGTCTTCGGATCATATTGAACAACCCGTCTGCGAAAATCCGACCCGAGAATCGCCTGTATGAGGTGACTCTTCGCAACGGGAAAAAGATTCGAGGCAAGCTACTCAATCAGGATCCTTACAGCGTTCAAATGCTGGATGTGGACGGCAACCTGGTGGCCTACCAGCGCTCACAAATAACCAAAAGTGAATTAACTGATCCGCCGCCAATGCCCTCTTTCAAGGGAAAACTGAGCAACAACGAGATCGCCGATCTCGTTGCCTATCTCAGCTCACTTCGAACATCCGATAACTGAGGATGTATTGGTCCTGCACCAAGAGTTATTGGCAACCTATTGCTATTGGGTGCTGGCCGGTCAGCGCTTGCGAAGATATAGAATCACGCTTTTGATCTCAGATCGCGTGAGGATCGCTCCCCATGCAGGCATCTGCCCGCGGCCGTGAACAATAACGTTCTCGGCTTGTTGCGCAGTGAGAGCCGAATGACCGCGAAAAACCGTGTAGAGGTTCGGTGGACCGAATGGCGTAGTATCGCCAGGTTGCTTATTGTGGCAAACAAAGCAACGCTTATGGAATATTTCGCTGCCTTGTTTCGCCATGTCAGCGGGCGCGGTGTCGCTCCCTGCTGATGCGGCAAGAACGGGCGCAAGGGAAATCAGCATCACACCCGGCAAGATCAGCGAGAACCAAGGCAGGGCGCGCCTAAAATTTAATTGTTGAAAAATCATCACAATCCGATTCCTTATTGCGTAAAGCGCAATAGGTAGTGCGTATGAGGAAATACCTAGCAGACTCTATCTTCCGCTCCGAAAGGTTGTCAAGTGGCTGCCGCAAGCAGACTTGAGCCATGGCGGTCGACAAATGGGAACCCAGCTCACTCAGGAAACTGAACATCCTCAAAAAACTTGTAGGTGCTAAGGTCCGACGGCGGAGCAAAGAAGCAAGCCACTTTCATGGGTTCTGTTCCGGAGTTCTGGAGCATGTGAATGCTTCCCTGTGGAAAGAGTATTGCACATCCCGCATGGACAGGTTCGACAACTCCTTCGATGCAGACCCTTCCCGTTCCGCTCAGGAGGTAGATGACCTCTTCGCTATTCGGATGAGAGTGAGCGGGGCGCACTGTTTGGCCTGGCTGCACAACGATCACGCACATGGTGCAATGGTTCGCGCCAGTATTCTCCTTGGTCACAACCCACCGCAGATGGCGGCCAGGAAGGTCGAGGGCTTCAACATCTTTCTCGTCAACGATCGGTAGTGTCATATCGATTTTTTGATTCTTCCCAAACTGTCGTAGTTGCTCACGCTTTTGCGCTTACGACGTTCTGCACAGCTTTAGCAATCGCTTTCGGTGTCAGGCCAAACGCCTCTGTCAGTTGTTCGTACGTAGCCGAATGGATGAACTGGGGCTTGCCTTCTTTATCCAGAGTGGAAATAGAAACCACTCTGCTCAAAAGATTTCCCACTTCGTGCGTCTTATGCCGATAGAGCGATTTGAGGAAGTTCTGCAACAGATAGCCGTTGTTCTGCTCGGCAAAAACGAGCGGCACTCCAAGGGATGCCATTTCCATCATAAGCGACTCGTCAACTGAGGGCATATCGACGACGGCAGTATTCACGCCGTTCGCGGCCAAAATCTCGGACGCCGCCAAAGCTTCGTGCACGCCACGTCCGCTGCTCACAATCACCGCGTTATCTTTCTCGCTTCGGCGCAGCCAATGTCCCTTGCCGAACGAAAACTCGAAGGTATTCGGATAGAGCACTGCAGATTCAGTGCGCATGACTCGCAAATAAACAAGTCCGCGGTTGCCCTCCATAATCCATTTCATGATGGAGAGCATTTGTTGCGGGCAGGAAACATCAATGATCTTCAAGTGACCGACGGCGTCAAATGTAGTGATGTCGTCGTTGCCCATGTGGGTGGCGCCGTTCGTACGTGTTTCAAAATTTGCTGCAGTGGCCAGGAATGTGAGGTCCAGTCCGTGGCCTTTACTGAGCCAACCATCACTCGCGGCCATTGCTTCCAGCCGCTCCTGCTGACCGACGGCGATCCGCCGCAATACCTGCCAATTGAAGAAAGGACAGAATGTGCTGACCCAAACGTTGCGTCCGAGCGCGGCGAAGGCTTCGCCAATCAGCATCATGTTGGCTTCGGCGACTCCAACGTTCAGTGCACGTTGCTGGTCGACCGCTGCCACGCCGGCTTCAAGTCCGCTGGTGGTGCCAAGATCAGAATCGATTGAAACAACTCTCGAATCGCGCGCAAACACTTTCATTGCGGCGGTCACAACGTCCGCTGCACTATACGACTTGGCCGGATCGATTTTCAGTAAGCTGTCCGGGTTATATCGAATGCGCTTGTCGCGCTCGGGTACGCGAAGCGTGAGCACCGGCCCGATCTTCGCGCGAGCTGAAACTTCACCGCTTGTCCCGGAGATTTCCAGATGCATGCGGCGCGCGGCGTCCATCAATTGCTGATGGATCGTGGCGTGATCTGGAGAATCGCTTAAGTCGGCCAGAAATGTCCCGGCATCCGCAACGCGCTTGCGTCGCCTCTCCTGTTGCTGTTCGAGTTCCTGCGCAATCAGCGCATTTGACGAGGTCACTTTGTGGCGATTGAAGAAATCAGAAAGCGCGCCGTATCCTTTGGACGTGTTGCAGACAATAACCGTTGGTTTCCCATCGTGTGGGCCAAGTCGGAAGCGTTCTAATGCAGCAACCACACCGTCGTATTGGGTCGCATCGACGTCGATCGCCTGCCAGCCATAAGAGCTGAACACCGTTGCGAAGTCCGGCATCGGATATACGTTCTTCGTAAAAATATCGAGCTGGCCATAATTGCGGTCGACCATGACGCATAAGTTATCGAGATGATGTTGGCCGGCATACATGATGGCTTCCCAGACAGAGCCCTCCTGCAGTTCCCCATCGCCGACCATGCAGTAAGAATTGAAGCGTGGTTCGCTGCGTCCGGCAATCGCGAATCCCTGGGCCACTCCGATCCCCTGCCCCATGGGACCAGTAGCGATATGCACACCTGGCAAGATGGGGCCCGGGTGACCATTCAGAATGCTGTCGTAAGAGCGGGAGTTCTTCAGAACGCTCGCTTCGAAATAACCCAGATCAGCATAGATTGAGGCCAATGCTGCCACAGCATGACCTTTGCTGAGAGTGAAGATGTCCTGACCTGCCTGCGTGGGATCTTCAATATTCAGACGCAATCCGCCGCCGTAAAACAAAGCTACCAGCGGAATAGTGGCCGAGAATGCGCCTCCGGCGTGCAATCCGCTGTCAATCGCGTCGCGATTTTGCTCGAGCGTCAGGATGCGAACATCGGAGTCCTTGATTGCCAGCAGGCGCAACAGCCCCTGCCGCAAGAGCTGATCTTTGGAAGCAAACAGCTCCCCACTGACTAAACGCGAAGCAGATAAACTTGAAGTTGAGGCGTGCACGCTGCGAATTCCTCCCGCGCTTCTCCACGTCAGCAGCTCGCGGGTAGCACGGTCGCGGAGGTGCGTTATGCTCTATATGCAATCGACGTTGCGCAATTTTAATCTAAGCTTGTGATTTCGACGGTGTCAAGCCGCGCCACGCGCCAGCTTCGTCACAATCAGAACAGTTGAGGAGTTGAAAACTGCATGCGAGTCGCAGTTATCGGGGGCACCGGGCACATCGGAAGTTATCTGACTCCGATGCTGGTTGAAGCGGGCTATTCAGTCACGTGTGTGTCGCGCGGTGTTCGTCGACCTTACAAAGAGCACCCAGCATGGCGCTCAATCAAGACCCTTCAAATCGATCGCTTAGCGGAAGAAGAGGCCGGCACATTCGGCGAGCGGATCGCCGAGCTCGAGGCGGACGCAGTCATTGACCTGACCTGCTATTACCCAGCCAGTGCGCAGCAACTTGCGAACGCTCTCCGCGGCAGAACGGGGCATTTGCTCCACTGCGGAACCATTTGGGTGCACGGGCCCAGTGGCTCAGTACCCACAACTGAAGATCGACCTCGCAACCCATTTGGTGACTACGGAATCCGCAAGGCCGCGATTGAAGCATTGTTCATGAACGAGGTTGATGCTTCGAGTCTTCCGGTCACTGTTCTTCATCCAGGACACCTGGTGGGCCCAGGATGGGCGCCGATCAACCCACTCGGGAATTTTAATACCGCGGTATTCGCGGCACTGCGGCGGGGCGATGAGATTCGAATTCCCAACTTCGGAATGGAGACACTGAATCATGTGCACGTTGAAGACGTGGCACAGGCATTTCTCCTGGCAATTCAAAACCGAAGCGCGGCAATCGGTCAGAGCTTTCATGTTGTTGCCGCCTCAGCGCTCACGCTTCGCTGGTATGCCGAGCAAATGGCTGACTGGTTTCATCAACCCGCTCGACTTTCTTTTCTTCCCTGGGATGAATGGAAGCTTGGTGTTTCCGCCAAAGATGCTGCCGTTACTGAAGACCACCTGCGCCACTCCCCAAATTGCAGTATAGAAAAAGCGCGCCGACTGCTTGGATATGAGCCTCGCTATTCGCCGCTTGCCGCAATTCAGGAGTCAGTAAGCTGGCTGGCCGCTAACGGCGCAATCTCCTAACTTTCATCTCGATCGATTCTGCCTTTTGAGCTGCGTCGGCTCTCCATCCAAGACCGCTGCTTCTGTTTTTCAGATATTCCAGGACAGGAATCTCCCGAAAAGCAAATCACGCTTGCATAATACGCAATTCTTTGCGCCTCAAAATTTGTGGAAATTTTGAACACAAATTGACCGCATGCCAATTGTCATACCATTGGTCCGCGACCCTCGAACTCAGAATGGATATCCAGCGCGTTCTCCCCTTGAATAATGGCCGTAAATCTCATTTATTATGAGATAGATACATAAAGCTGGATTTCATCTCTACGACGAGCAACGAGGGTCGAAAACACTCCTTGACTTTCATATTTTTGCAATGCTAATGTTTTCGCTGCAATTGCGGTTGCGCAATATGCAACACGTCCCCGATCAAAATATCAGCTTTTCAATTTCAGGAGGTCAAGATGCGAAGTTACAGAACAGTCGTTCGAACACTTGGGTCTGCACTCTTCGGCATATTATTGTTCGCCGCAAATGCGCAGGCGCAAAACATCTTCGGCAGTATTGTGGGAACGGTGAGCGATTCGTCTGGCGCCGTTCTACCAGGAGCAGCGGTCACTGTTACGAATACCGGCACTGGCGAAAAGCGCGAAGTAGCCGCCGACGGCCAAGGCAACTACCAAGTGCTTTCTCTGCCTCGCGGTCAATACAAGATCGATATTGACAGTCACGGATTCAAGCATTTCACGCAGGCCTCCGTTGACGTTATCGTCAACCAGGTAACGCGCCTCAACGTAAGCATGGCCGTTGGAGAAGAGAGCCAACAGATTACGGTTAATGATGCGCCGCCGATTATGCAGACTGACAGCGCATCGCTGGGTCAAGCGGTGACGGGCAAAGCGGTGCAGACACTGCCCCTCAACGGGCGCAATGTGCTTGCGCTGGTAGCGTTGGTTCCCGGCGTTGTTCCGCAAGGAGCTTCATCCACTAACTTAACCGGACAAAACGTCTTTGCGGCCGGTAACTATCAGATCGGAGGAGGCAACTCCAACCAGGGCTCGGTCCTAGTCGATGGCATATCTGTAAACACTTCGTACGGCAACGCTGTCGAACTTGTGATGGATCAGGACTCCATCCAGGAGTTCAATGTACAGACTCACAACAACACGGCTGAATTTGGAGCGTACACCGGCGGCGTGATCAATATGAGCACCAAGTCCGGCACTAACACGTTCCACGGCGATGCATATGAGTACGTGCGCAATACGTTGCTGAACGCGAATCTCTTTTTCTTTAATCGCCAAGGGACAGCTCGTCAGGCATGGCACCAGAATCAGTTTGGTGCCAATGGCGGCGGGCCCATCCTGAAGAACAAAGTGTTCATCTTCGGCGCTTACCAGGGTTACCGCCAAACAAATGGCCAGGCTGTCACAGTCACGGTTCCTACGGCGGCACAGTTGACGGGCGATTTTTCTGCCAACTCTGCGATCATTTACGATCCGCTCACGACCTGCGGTTACCTCGGCAACCCGGACTGTACTCCACAGCAAATAGCAGGAACTGCGCCGTCCCGAACCCCGTTCCCAGGGAACATTGTCCCCGCGGGCAGAATGAGCACGGTTGCCAAGAATCTCATCAAGTATCCGCTCTACGGGAAACCAAATGTTGCAGGCAACGCAACTAACTGGGGTGCGGCAAACAACTTCTCTAAGCTTGCAACTGCCGGCGGCAACAATGATCAGTTCACTGTTCGAGCGGACCAGACACTCAGTTCGAAGCAGACACTGTTTGAGCGCTACACACGCTGGAACTCGATGAACATCGATCCAAAGCCCTTCGAGCCAGACAACAATCTGTACTTCCGCGCCCTCGCTCCTGAGGCCTTCGTCACAAACCAAATCGCAGTAGGCGATACCTACGTATTCAGTCCGACATCGGTGGCAGACCTCCGTATCGGCTACTTGCGGTGGAATTACACCCGAATCCCTACGAATCTCGGCCTCAACGAGAGCACGGCTTTCGGTTGGCCGTCGTACATGAACTTCGGTGCCCTCAACAATCTGCCTAAATCCACTTCCGTGCCGACCATTACTACCTCAGGTCCCATCAGTTACTACCATGGTTTAGCCGGATACATCTTCTCCATCAACAACAACTACTCAATCGCCTCAACCTATCAAAAGATCCTCGGACGGCACACGCTGAAGGCCGGCGTCGATCTGCGCAGGCTGGAAATGCAATATTTTCAAAACAACAGCCCAGGTGGCGTTTTCACTTTCGATAATATTTTTACCTCCCAAAACGTGGCGTCATCCGGCTCCAGTGGCCATCCACTGGCATCGTTCGAACTTGGTTATATGGCCACCAACACATCGCAAACCGTGCAGGCTGCGCCGCCAACTTACCAAACCCAGTACTACCAGGGATACTTCGTTCAGGATACCTGGCAGGCAACGAACAAGCTGACGCTCTCTCTCGGACTTCGCTATGAAATTCCGGGTGTTTTCGTCTCCCGTCAAGGATGGGCAGACACATTCAACCCGACTGAGAAAAACCCGATTGTTGGAATCCCTGGAGCCTTCGATCTGGTCAGCAGTTCCCAGCACCCGGCAGCAGGCGTCAGAAACGAAAACTGGAACAACTGGTCGCCCAGGGTGGGCGTGGCTTATCGCATTAACGCCAGCACCGTTTTGCGCGGAGCGTGGGGTAAGTTCTACGTTCCGGCCGATCTCCAGTTCCCTGAGGCCCCATTGCAGGCAGGTGTCAACTTCCTCAACAACCTGGCGGTCAATTCGATCAACAACCAACAGACGCCAGCGGACACTTTCGACAATCCTTATCCGAACGGATTGCAGGGAGCGCCTCACCGCAATCCGAACTACCAGCAGATACTGCTTGGCGGCAATGCACAAGCGTTGTACGCCAACGAGCCAAATGGTCAAACCCAGCAATGGAACTTCGCAGTCGAGCATCAGTTCCCCCTGGGAATCACGCTCGATGCGGCATATGCAGGACTGCGCGGTCGCAATCTGCCCGTAAGTATCGGGATCAATCCTCTTCCTGATAGCGTACTCGCACAAGCAGCGACACAATGTCCCCAGGGTCCAAGCGGCTGCTTCCTCAATGATCAGGTACCCAATCCTTACTATCCATTGATTACCCAGGGCGTGCTTAGGAATCCCACAGTTACACGAAACCAGTTATTGCGGCCGTTTCCGCAATACGGGAGCATTGGCAACAGCGGGCACTACATTGGCATTAGCAACTACCATTCGCTCGAAATGAAGTTGCAGAAGCGCTATTCGAATGGTGGCATGATCCTGGGCTCCTACACCTTCTCAAAACTGATGACTAATGCCGAGTATCTGACGTCGTGGTTGGACGCAACAGGCACGGCGGGCTGGCAAGACCTCAACGATCCGATGAGCAACTATTCAATGTCGAGTTTTGACGCTCGGCAGCGGCTAGTTGTCAGCTATCTGTATCCGTTGCCGATCGGCAAAGGTCAGGCGCTGCTGCCACATCTAAACGGTGCTGCCAATGCCGTTATAGGCGGATGGGGCGTTAACGGCATCACAACCTTCCAGATGGGCTTCCCACTGGGCATCTCGTCGTCGCCGAATAACCTCTCGAATCTCGCGTTCCAGGGCAACCAGCGGCCTGACGTAGTTCAAGGATGCACGAAGACGACCAGCGGTGACATGTTCAAGCGAATTGGCGCGTACCTCAACACCGCTTGTTTCGTTGCACCAGCAAATTTCAAATTCGGCAACGAGTCGCGAACCGACAATGCACTGCGTGGGCCCGGAGTCGCGAATTGGGATTTGTCACTTTTCAAAGACGTTACAATCCACGAGAGCATGGTGCTCGACTTGCGGGTTGAATCGTTCAACATTTTCAATCGTGTGCAGTTCTCAAATCCGGATTTGACGCGCGGAAGCGGCACATTCGGCGTTATCTCCACGCAAGCCAACAATCCGAGAGCCTTGCAGTTGTCTGGCCGGCTCTCGTTCTAACTCGTAAGGAAACTTACAAAGCCCTGCCGCACATAACTGCGGCAGGGCTTTTGTCTGACCTAGTACAGACCTTGTCAAGGTAATGAATAATGCGAAAAGTTCTGTGGTGTGCAGTTGTGCCGTCCTCGGTTGCCCTTATCTTGGGGCTCGCGACATCAATGCTTCAGCCCCCGATAAAAGCCAGCGCGACGGTTTCCTCGGAGCAAGTTCCTTATACTACCTGGAAAGAATATGGCGGCACGCCCGATGATGCTCAGTACTCGGCTCTCAAGCAGATTGATCGGACCAACGTAGCGCAGTTGCAGGAAGCCTGGTTTTATCCAGTGTCAAACACGGGATTCCGATTTGGCTCAAATCCCATCATTGTCGAAAACGTAATGTATGTTGTCGGCAAAGAGAACAGTGTGGTCGCGCTAGACGCCGCAACCGGCAAAGAACTCTGGAGTCACCCTACGGCCAAGGGCGCCAATTTTTCGCATCGTGGCCTCATCTACTGGGAGAGTAAAGACCGTTCGGACCGCCGCATTCTCTTCACGTCCGGCAACGCGCTTTGGGCCATCGACGCTCGAAACGGCAATACCATCGAGAGCTTTGGCGACAAAGGCAGCGTCGATCTGCGCGTCGGACTCGGCCGCGATCCCAAGTCAATCCGACAGATATCGTCGGGCACACCGGGAAAGATTTTCGGCGACCTTTTGCTGATGGGATCTGCAACTGGAGAAGATTACGAATCGCCTCCGGGCGACCTGCGCGCTTTTAATGTTGTAACGGGTAAGATGGCCTGGATTTTTCATACGGTTCCACATCCCGGTGAACCTGGCTACAGCACCTGGCCTCCCAATGCATGGAAGTACATTGGCGGCGTCAACACATGGGGCGAATTCTCCATCGATGAAAAGCGTGGCATCGCCTACTTCCCTACCGGCTCGCCAACCTACGATTTTTATGGCGCCGATCGAAACGGCGCAAACCTGTTTTCCGATTGCCTGCTTGCTCTTGATGCGCGCACCGGAAAATATCTCTGGCACTTTCAGACAACACATCATGACCTGTGGGATTACGATCTCGAAGCCGGCCCCAAACTACTCACCATCAATCACGACGGCAAGATGGTGGACGTGGTCGCCGAGGCGGGCAAGAACGGGTTCATGTATGTATTCGATCGAGTGACTGGAAAGCCGATCTGGCCTATTGTCGAACGTCCTACTCCAAAGTCGGATATGCCTCGACAAATTGCGTGGCCAACTCAGCCGATTCCGACGGTAATTCCGCCGTTTGCCCGGCAAACATTCAGCCCCGATGAAGTGGACCAATACATCGCCGATCCGAAGGAGCGCGAGTCCATTCGAGCTCAAATTGAAGCCGCGCGTAGCCAGGGCATCTACACTCCGCCAGACACGAAGCCCACAATGGAGATACCGGGTAACAATGGTGGCGCAAACTGGGGGTCCACTGCGATCGATCCGACTAACGGCACATTCTATGTCCTCTCGAAAGATGCGCCTTCACTGCTTGAGCTGGCCACGAAGCCTCCACGCCGGCAGATGACCGGCTCGCCCGAGACGCAGGGAAAAATGCTGTACGTGCAGAGCTGTCAAACATGTCACCAGGAAAATCTTGCCGGACAGCCCCCCGCAATTCCCAGTCTGATCGGCATCATGGATCATGGCGGCGATGAGCAGCTCAAGATTGCAGTGCGGGGCGGTATGTCGCCTATGCCCGCTTTCCCTGACCTGAGTTCGACGGACGTCGACGATTTGATTGCCTACATCCGGCATTCTGAAAAGGCCCACGTGCCTCCTGACATCCTTGCTCGACTCTCAGCACCAAGGCAAATTTCGCCGAATCTTGCTCCGGCCGGCACTCGTTATTGGACCGGATACGGATACATGAACTCCACGGACGGCCTGCCCGCCATTGGGCCGCCATGGTCAACGTTGACGGCATACGACCTGAACACCGGAAAAATAAAATGGAAGGTTCCCTTCGGCGGAGTTACTCGACTTGAGAAGAGAGGAATCTCCGACACAGGCAGCTACTGGCCGCGCGGAGGCGTGGTAGTCACAGCAGGTGGATTAATATTCGGCGGCGCCAAGTCCGACTCGACCATGCGCGCTTATGACAAGGACACAGGAAAAGTCTTGTGGGAGTTCAAGATTCCGGCTGGCCCGGAAGGCATCCCCGCTGTGTATGAGGTCGATGGCCGCGAATATGTCGTGATCAGCGCGAGACCTAATTCCGATGTACCGGTTTCAGCTGGTGGTGTAGCCCCGTTGGAGGACGGACCCGCTGCATCAACACAAGGCTATTACGTGTTCGCTTTACCGCAGGGTCACGGCGGCAGGTGAATTCAGCGGCAACCTACTTTCGTGGGCGGCTGAGTTGATGAATTCAACGAATGCATGCAGGACTACTTGCCTACCCAGCCACCGTCCACGTAGAACGACTGGCCCGTCACATAGCGCGCATCTTCTGACGCCAAGAACACCGCTACCGAACCAATCTCACAAGGCTGGCCGGGGCGGCCCATGGAAATCTGACTGAGAATGCCGGGGAGCAAATCCGAACGCTTCATCACCCAGTCGATCATCGGGGTTTCAATAAGCCCAGGATGGATACAATTCACGCGGATCCCAAGTGGCGTCACTTCGGCGGAAACGTTGCGCGTCAAAGCTTCAATTGCCAGCTTGCTTGGCGCATAGTGCGATCTGCCGGGCAATACGCGAGCTGCCTGAATGGAACCTATATTGATAATCGAGCCGGAGAGTTTACCGCCGATGGCGCGGCGGCAATAAACCTGCGAACATAACCAGCCGCTTTTTAGATTGGTGTTTGTTACCTCTTCCCATTGCTGGTCAGTCATCTCAAGGAACGGAATGATGGTTTCGATGCCGGCATTGTTGACCAGTATGTCGACACGGCCCATTTCGTCCCATGCACGGGCAAACATTGACTCGACCTGATCGCGGTTCGAGGCGTCAGCCTGGACGACCATTGCACGCCGCCCAAGTCCACGGATCCACTTGGCAAGATTCTCTGCCTTCTCAGATCCGTTAATATCGTTGATTACGACATCGGCGCCTTCTTGCGCAAATGCCTCAGCGATGCCCTTTCCAATTCCCTGGGCAGCGCCCGTTACCAACGCAACTTTATTCGCAAGTCTCATTCACATCTCACCGTGTGTCTGGAACGTTAGTGCAACGCTTGCTTCATTTTTACGGCTTAATGGATCGTCCAGCCGCCATCCACCATCAACACATGTCCTACGATCATGTCCGCCATATCGCTGGCAAGAAACAAGGTTGCGCCCACCAGGTCTTCCGGCTGATTCCAGCGCCCGCGGGGAATCATTTCATTTGTCGCCCATTCCTTGTAGCCCGGCCGTTCCAAAATATTTTTGCGAGAGACGGTCTCAGTAATGCAAGGAGCAACAACATTTACAACCACGCCATCATGCGCCCATTCCAGTGAGAGCGCGCGCGATAAATGATGCACACCCGCTTTGGCCGCCGCATACACTGAGCGCTTCTTGAAACCAACCTCTCCGAAATTCGAACCGATATTGATAATCCGGCCGCGACCTTGCGGAATCATGATTTTTGCCGCGGCCTGGCAGGCAAAAAACACGCTCTTGAGCGTCGACGACATCGTCTTGTCGTATTCTTCCTCGGTCACTTCCAACGCGAGCGTAGTTCCCGTCCAACCAGAGTTATTCACCAGAATATCTATCCGGCCGAACTTGGACTTGGCGGCATCCATAAGCGCCGTCAGTTGCGTTGGCTGTGAAACATCGGTGAGTACAATCAGCGCTTCGCGCCCGATCGCTTCTATGTCGGCACGGACCTGGTTGATCCCGTCCATGCTGCCTTCCGGATGCTTGGCGAGTACCAGGTGAGCGCCAGCCTGCGCGAGTCCAATCGCAATCGCCCGGCCAATCCCCTGAGACGCCCCGGTGACGATTGCAATGCGGTCCTTCAAACCGAAACTGGAATAATCCATTCCCGCGCTCCCTGTCCTAACCAAGCATTCATATGAGATGTTCAACGCTATGCGTGCACAACCGTGGGGATCAATGTTGCGTTGTGAGCTATAGGTCTTGCGTATCGTGCATCAAATGAAACAATCATCCACCATTGCAGTGGCTCAGTCAAGCCTTCTTCCAGCAGCCCTTTCCAACCAGCAGGGGCTCCATAATCCGCTTCCACGCCCGGCAGATTGAAGCCGTACACGTTGCTTCCCCGGTCGAGGGAAAAATACTGCTGTTCAGAGGCCTACAACGCAGTTATGAAGCAGAATTAGGCCCGCTGAAGTTGGAGATATCCAAGCTGCTACGCAGCGCGAATCTCCAAACCTGGCTTGGAATCCTCTGGTGGTTAAGTTGCTTGACATCAGGCCCCTTCGCAATGCAAAGTGATTGCGTCAAGTGCACGTCCAATTGTACCAAGGGAAAATTGTCGGGTTTCACTGACTTGTTCGACAGGATCACTGAAGGGCTGAAATAAGGCAGAGTGAACCTGGCAGGAGAAAGCAGGTTGGAAAGCTGTCTTACTTCCTTCCATGATCAAGCAAGCTCATTGTTCCCGCCATTCTCGACATCATGAGTGAGCGGTAAATCAGTGTTATGATTATGGTCGAACTTGATAACAACCCACAGGATCTATCCGCCGTTTCTCCGCGCGAGTTGGTCGTACGGAGTGTCAAGTATCTCAACCCCATTGGTGTAAAACGCCGCAGCTGAATGCAAGGATATGGCAACCAAGAAAAGCCCTCAAGTTCCATTCATCCAAAGCCTCGATCGCGGTTTGGCGATTCTTCAGTTGGTTGCTCGGTCCAAGCATCCGGTTGCGCTTGGCGAACTCGCTGAATTGTTGGACATCGATCGCAGCAGCGCTTTTCGGCTCGCCCACACTTTGCGCCGCCGCGGATTCCTTTCGTGCCCCCCTGGGCGTAAAGACTACGTTCTTGGATCTTCGATGTGGACCCTCTCCCGTCAATACGACTGGAGCAACATGCTGGTCAAAGTAGCCGACCCCGAACTCAAATCCTTGGCCACACAAATCAACGAGACAGCGCACCTTGCGATTCGCGAAGGCAAAAGCGCGCTCTTTGTCGATTCGGCGCACGCCACCCATGTGATTGCAGTTGCCGGCCAAACCGGTGAATTGGTTCCACTGTATTGCACGGCTCATGGCAAGGCGCTTCTTGCGGATGCAGACGAACGTGAACTCCGCTCGCAGTTTGGATCGGGGCCGCTCCAGATGTTTACGCGGAACACAATTACCACCATTAAGGGGCTAGCCAAAGAGTGCTCTTCCATTAATGAGCGCGGTTTCGCAACTGATGAGTCGGAATACACGCCAGATGTTCGTTGCGTAGCCGCGCCAATACGACTCGGTAACGACATTGTCGGTTCCATCGGCATATCCGCGCCTGCCTCTCGCTTCCCCAAAAACCTGATAGTTGACTACAGTGACAAAGTGCGCAGCGCAGCTGCTCGCATTAGTGATGCTCTCGGCCAGGCTGCCCCGAAAGACTGAATTCCAATCAAACATGGTTCATCTCCAGCCCTCTTGCTAACTTCTGTACCCGTGATATCATTGCAACCACGCTTGCATATTACGCAACGCACGGATCTAGATATGCCCACATCAATCTTTGATTTTGAACTGGAGAAACATTCCCTCCAGTACGTTGGCGCCGGCCTGCAGAGGCCGGAGTGCATTCTGGCTGAAGCAGACGGCTCACTTTGGATAGCGGACGCGCGAGGCGGCGTCATTCATCTAAAACCAGATGGTCAACAGCAAATCGTTACCCAAAGATCGTCAGAACATTTTGCGGGTGTTGACAATGAAGCCTCACGCTATCTCGAAGGAACATTGCCGAACGGTCTCGCGTTCGCCGCAAACGGCGACATTCTGATAGCGAATTTCGGAACTGACCGGCTTGAAGTGATGACCCGGCGAGGAGACTCTCGAGTTCTTGCAGACCATATCGACGGACAGCCGATTGGCAAAGTAAATTTCGTTCTTCGCGACTCAAAAAACCGCATTTGGATTACTGTCTCTACTCGCATCAAGAACTGGATGCATGCCCTGCGGCCCGATCTGCCCGACGGATACATCGCTCGCTATGTCGATGGTGAATTCCGCATCGTAGCCGAAGGATTTCATTTCACGAATGAAATTCGGATGGATGCACGTGAAGAATATATGTACGTCGCCGAAACTACGGGCGGATGCATCAGTCGATTGCGCGTCCATGAAGACAGCTCACTTGGTGAGCGCGAGGTCTTTGGGCCCTCAAGCTTGGGAAAAGGTGCGTGGCCTGACGGCATCGCATTTGATTCTGGCGGAAATTTGTGGGGCACCATGGTCTATTCCGACAAGCTGTTTGTGCTCACCCCGCAAGGCGATTTGCGCATCCTGCTTGATGAAGGCGATCCGCAGAAAGTCGACGCTCTTGAAAAAGCGTTCTTGGCCAATCAGGTGAATGAGAAGGTGCTCTTCGCTACAGGTCAAGGCGTTGCACCCTGGATGGCCAGTGTTACATTCGGCGGCCCGGACTTGCAGACGCTCTTTATTGGCTCGCTACGCGGCAGCCGGATTCCCTGCTTCCGAGCGCCGTTCCCTGGTTTGCCGATGGTACATTGGGCCGGCTCTAAAGCGTAAGGACGCAATTGAGTTCTGGACCGGCCACAACACAGCATCGAGCGCTGGCCCAGCGAGTGGTCCCTCATCTCGAACAACTGGCAGCCACCAATGCGATTGCAATTCAAGTTTCGAGAAACCCTATCTTGAAGTATTTGCGTCTTACTTATCAAGTGCACCGATCGGCGAACATCACGGCGGAGTGCGATGGGGAGGACGGTCGATGGGCCTTTTGGAAAACAAAGTGGCGTTGATCACCGGTGCGGGCTCGGGAATTGGTCAGGGAATCGCAAAGAGATTTGCCGAAGAAGGTGCGAGAGTCGTCATCGACTATATAGGCCAGCCGCAAGGTGCGGATGACACGCTGCGCATGGTCAAGAATTCGGGCTCCAACGGAATCATTGTTGAAGCCGATGTGACCAGAGCTTCCGACATCAAGAAGGCTATCGATGCCGCATACGAGGCTTTCGGTGAGTTGAGCATCCTGGTAAACAATGCCGGCATAGAAAAAGAGACTCTATTCACTGAAGTCGCGGAAGCAGACTACGAGCAAGTGCTCGCCGTGAATCTCAAGGGGCCGTTCTTCCTCACGCAGTATTTTGTGCAACGGCTTTCGGCCGCAAAACAACCAGGCCGAATCGTCAACATCAGTTCCGTTCACGAGGACATGGCATTTCCTGGTTTTTCTACTTACTGCATCAGCAAAGGTGGAATGCGAATGTTGATGCGCAATCTCTCTGTAGAGCTGGGACCGCACAATATCACGGTCAATAACATCGCTCCTGGCGCAATTGAAACACCTATCAATCGGAAGCTGATGGAAGACTCGGGAAAAATGGAGGCGCTGCTACGGAACATTCCTTTAAACCGACTTGGAATGCCGGAGGACGTGGCGAACCTCGCAGCCTTTCTCGCCTCGGATAAATCCAGCTACATAACTGGATCGACCTATGTGGTCGACGGCGGACTAATGCGCAACTATCACGAGCAATAGAGGTGCCACGGCTTTGCGGATCGAAGAATACGCATTGATTGGCGACCTGCACACAGCAGCGCTCGTCGGTCGAAATGGCTCGATTGATTGGCTCTGCTGGCCCGACTTCGGATCGGCAGCATGTTTTGCGAGCCTGCTCGGGACCGGAGACAACGGCTTCTGGCAACTTGCTCCGGCAAATCAGGACCATCAGATAGAACGCCGATACTTGCCACATACTCTAATCCTTGAAACAACCCATAAGTTGAAAGATGGCAGCAGCGTGCAGGTTGTCGACTTCATGCCGGTAGGGGCTTCGCATTCGCATGTCGTCCGGATTGTGAGAGGGCTTAAGGGTAGTGTCGCGATGCGAGGCGCGCTCGCGCTTCGATTCGACTACGGGCAGACGGTGCCATGGGTGACGCGTACTGAGCGGGGCATCCGCGCCGAGGCTGGCCCGGATGCGGTTGAACTGCAGACCGATGCAGCGCTGCGTGGCGAGGATTTCACAACGGTCAGTGAGTTCACCATCACCGAGGGCGAGACTATCTCGTTTGTATTGACCTATGGCAACTATGGAGACTATCGCGAGCTCTCCGTCGGCGACCCATTGGATACAAAGAAGGCCTACGATCAGACATTTGCCTTCTGGAAAGAATGGAGTTCCAAAGGAAAATGCAAAGGGCCGTATGCCGAGGTTGTCGAGCGCTCGCTCATCACACTCAAGGCGCTTACATTTGAGCCAACCGGCGGCATCGTGGCCGCGCCCACAACTTCTCTCCCAGAGGACCTGGGGGGAATCCGTAATTGGGACTATCGTTACTGCTGGTTGCGCGACACAACATTTACGTTGCTTGCCTTCATGAACAACGGCTATTACGAAGAGGCACGTGACTGGATGCGATGGTTGCGTCGGACAGTCGCCGGCGGCCCAGACCAGATCCAGATCATGTATGGCATTTCCGGTGAACGCAGACTTGCGGAGTGGGAGATTGAAGCCCTGCCGGGCTATGAGAATTCAAGACCGGTTCGCATTGGTAATGCAGCCTGTGAGCAGTTACAACTCGACACCTACGGCGAGGTGCTCGATGCCTTTTTCTGGGCTTCATCGAAGCTGGAAAAGAACAATCTCGCTGATGATTTCGCACTGCTTCGTAAGCTTGTTGAGCATCTTGAAAAAATATGGGACCAACCCGATAGAGGCATATGGGAAGTTCGCGGCGAACCAAAGCATTTCACCAATTCCAAGGTGATGGCCTGGGTTGCATTCGATCGGGCGATCAAGATTGCAAAAACAAATGATTTCGAAGCACCGCTAGCGCGTTGGAAATCTACACGAGACACAATCCACAAACAGGTCTGCGAAAAGGCGTTCAACCAGCAGTTGAATAGTTTCGTGCAGCATTATGACGGAGATCAACTGGACGCATCGTTGCTCCTGATGCCGTTGGTCGGCTTTCTTCCATCGGAAGATCCCCGTATCCATGGAACAGTTGCGGCGATCGAGAAGCACCTGATGCAGGATGGCCTGGTTATGCGTTATGACCACAGCAAATCCGAAGACGGCCTGGCGGGTTCGGAGGGCAAGTTTCTAGCGTGCAGCTTTTGGATGGTATCAAACCTTAAGATGATTGGTCGCGACGACGATGCGCGCAAACTTTTTGAGTACCTGTTGTCACTGTGCAACGATACAGGTCTCTTATCTGAGGAATATGACAGCAGACGAAAACGCATGGTGGGGAATTTTCCGCAGGCGTTTTCTCATATCGCGTTACTGAGTGCAGCCTCTCATCTGGCGGAAGAGGGCGAACAACGCCACACGACAAATTCTGCAACAGATTGGCCGCGTTAGTGACCCAAGAAGTCAGAAACCTTCTGCCTAAGCAAGGTTCCGTTTGTACAGAGCAGTTAATGCTGCCCAGGCTTTTTCAGCTCCCTGCTCGTTGTAAACCTGGCTGCCGCGAACAGTCCAGCCATGGTTGCACCCCTCATATACCTCGACCGTAGCTGTCAGATGCGCCGCTGCGAAGGCCTCTTTGAGCTTGTCCTTGGCCGCAGGATCGCGCTTGTCGTCGTTGTCTGCGACTGCGCACAGAACTTCAGCCTTCATTTTGGGGATCAGCAGGTGTGGACTGTCCGGCTTGTCGGTGACCAGCCCTCCACCATGGAAAGTGGCAACTGCGCCGATGCGCTCAGGAACTGTGGCTGCGGTGCGGAACGCCAGCGGTCCACCCATGCAATAGCCCTGAACGCCCATCTTCTTCTTTTTATCGGTTTGCGGTTGCGCATCAAGAAAATCAATGTGCGATTTTCCGTCGCTCATATCCGCGTCGGCCGTCAGTGCCGCGGCCATTGGCATGACTTTCGCGCGATCTTCAGGCTTGCTGAAATCGAACGAGCCATCGACAACCGGAGCCTTGGCATTTCGATAAAACGGATTCGGTACCAGAACGACGTATCCCTGCGCGGCCAGCCGCTGCCCCAACTCGCGAAACACCGGCCTTAGCCCAAGAATGTCAGTCCATACCAGGACCGCTGGCCACGGGCCCTTCCCTTCAGGGTAAAAGAGCGCCGAATCGGCTACACCGCTTGCCATTGGCACATTGACGTCTTTTTCAACGACCTTCGCCTGCCCTGAGGCCAAGGGTGATTGAATAGCGACGGACGTCGCCGCGACTCCCAGCGTAAAGGTCCGGCGAGAAACGGTGGGGTCATGGGTCAGTCCCTGGTGGATAAAGTCATCGCACATGCGCTGATTCACTCCTGTTCCAGAAAGTATGGCGGAAGGTGCCGTGTGATGTCGATCAATAAATTTGCCAGACCTTCAGGGGGTGTGGACCGTTTAATACTTTTCCCAGTGAAGGACGTCTGCCAATGGCCGTTTGTCTACCCTGGGCTCTTCTGCCGGATAACCGAAAGAGACGATGGATACCAGTTGCCGATCAGTGGGAGCGCCAAAGGCCCTGGCGACTACCGGCCCGTAAGCCTGCTTGGTTCCCGCCACCCAGCAGGATCCGAGACCGTGGGCACTGGCTGCGATTAACAAGTTTTCAGTAGCGGCACAGGAGTCCTCGACCGCATAGCAAGTTTCGCGTGCGAGTACCAGCACTGCGAACGCAGCCTTGGCAATGAATTCGGCATGTCCAAGCATGGCTGGGATATGCTCCAGAAGCTCTCGTTTGGTGACCACGATGAAGTCCCATGGCTGGTCGTTCATCGCCGTTGGCGCCAGGCGCGCACAATCGACAATTTCTTCGATGACGTTTTGCGGAACCAGTTCCTCGGTGTAACTACGAATGCTCCGGCGGCTCTTTAGAACTTCGATCGCATCAATCACAAACTTCTCTCGCTCCTGTAAGTGCTCGGCGTAATCGACGGCAATTCAAGGCGCCAGTGCGAATGACCGAACATTCGATCCTACAGTTTGGGCGAGAAAGGTTATAGGTCTGCCATCACAGTTGTTATGCCCGCCGAGCTCGAAACTCGTGCCCCATGGCTTCAATGCTCGCCTTGTCCAGCGTTCGAGCTGCCTGCGGGAAAACCGCTTCTTCCTCTACCTTGATATGGGCCTTGTAAATACCTTCCAGTTCTTTGGCCGATTCAAGCAGCGTTTGCTGGTTGTCCTCGCTAAGCAATCCAGATTCCAGCCAAATCTGATAAAGCTCGTCAATCTCTTCGTGCAGTTCGTTTGCTCGCCGATGGTCGTCTTCAAGGCGGTGAAGCTCCTCCACCTGGCTGGCATCCAACTGCCCCCGCATTCGCGGAAACAGCGACTCCTCTTCATCTGCAGTATGCCGCTGGCCGCCGGACCGGAAGTAGCTGAGCGCCGACTTCACAGCCGCCGCTTCTTCATCGCTCAAGCGCCGCCCACGAGCCCGGTCGGCAACCAGGCACAGAACCTGCAGAAAACTCTCAATCCTGCGATGGCAATCCTTCAGCATTCCAATCGGATCGTCAAAACCGCTATCTGGTTTGGCGCCAATCTGTACTCCCACCATGTAACCTCCGCTGCATTTCGGAAAAGCTTCCTGTCTTTCCCGTTCATCCTCTATCATGCGCCCTGTAGTACATGTAAGCCGACTGCCTTTTTGGGTTGGACCTTATTCTGAACGTAATGCCTGGGAACGTACGAGCAGCATGGTTCTTCCTCATGCGGGTTCCCGGTAAGCGCATAGGCCCGGGCTCGCGAGCCGCCACAAATATTCTTGAATTCGCAGGCCCCGCACTTCCCTTCCAAGTTAGATGTATCCCGCAGCTTTCGGAACAACGGCGACTCGCGATAAATCGACGCAAGCGCTTCTTTTCTGACATTGCCGGCAGAAACGGGCAAAAACCCGCTGGGAAACACCTCGCCAGTGTGCGAAATAAAAATAAATCCCTTTCCATCGTTCAGTCCGCGTGGAGCTCGGCCGATGGAATCAACAATCTTCTCGTGCAATACGCGTTCCGGGCTTCCGGCATTGGCTGAGGACTTGTGCTGGATTAAAAAGCGGCGATAATGTTGCGCCTCAGTAGTCTTGATGTCAAAGCTCGCGGTCATTGAAAGACGGTGGATCTTGGCAAAAACCTGCTCAAACTCATCAGCACTCAGCAAGTCGTTTAACTTGCCTCGCCCTGTCGGAACCAGAAAGAAGACGCTCCATAACGTAATTCGCAAGCTTTCCATCAGCTCTACGATTGCGTCGAGCTGGTCGATGTTTCTTCGACTGAACGTCGTGTTTACCTGTACCGGGAGTCCGATTTCGTTTGCCCACTGAATGGCGTTCAGCGTCCTCGCGTAGGAGCCAGTCATCCCGCGAAACATGTCGTGCGTTTCCGCAATCGCACCGTCGAGGCTTACCGCGAGACGGGCTAATCCCGCTTCCTTCAATTGGACTACCACTTCCCTGGTGAGCAAAGGCGTTGCGCTTGGCGTAAGCGAGACGCGAACTCCCCTGGAACGGGCGTGACCGATCAGCTCAAAGAGGTCTGGGCGTTTGATTGGATCGCCACCGGTAAGAACAAACACGGGAACCTGCAAGGCGGCGATTTGATCAATCAATCCTTTTCCTTCATCGGTGCTGAGTTCCATGGGGTTGCGCTCTGGTTGCGCCGAGGCCCGGCAATGCACGCAAGCCAGATCACAGGCTTGCGTAACTTCCCAAATGGCAATAAACGGCCGTTCATTGAAATCGACGGTATTGATCTGCGGGTTCATACATCGATCAGAATCCTATGCTCTGCAACCTGCAGTGACTTAAGTCCCAGATACGCCACAAATTGCACAGTGCGTTCCAGCGGTTCTTTCGGCTTCCAGTGACATAAGTTACTGTGGCCTGCAATACTCCTCGCTAACCTTGGTTGTGGAGAAAGATGATGCCTGACACGACACAACCGAAGCAAGAAATTATTGCTGGAGAAGTAAGTTGGAACGACGAGGTCCGTGGAATGGCCAGACGCGAACGACTTAAGAGCCTTGCATTACGGGCGTGGATCGTCGCTGGGCTCTTCTTCATGGCGCTGCCCGGAACGCTTTTGGGCTTTTCAAACCTATTGGCGATCAGCACCCACCACGGCTCCGCTTTCCTGCCCGCCGCGTGGATGCAGGGCCATGGACACGCCCAGGTGTTTGGATGGATTGGGAGCTTTATTCTCGGAATAGGGTTCTATTCGCAACCTGCGCGCGGAAAGAATGTACTCGCGGTTCCGGTAACATGCTTTGCGCTTTGGACCTCTGGTGTCGCGATGCGCTGGGTGGCAAATATTTACAGTTGGCACTGGCAGGCGTTGCTCGTAATCTCGGCAAGTTTTGAGCTAATTGCGGTCCTGTTATTTCTTTCATCAGCTTCGCGCCACAAGAAAACGGCGCAAGCGAATGGACAAAGCAAAAGACCGCGTATGGAACTTTGGATGGTTGCGGTGCTTGTGGGGACCGCCGGCTTGACGGCGTCGATCATCTTCAATTTTGTTGAATGCCTGAAACTTGCAGCGAACGGTACGAATGCGGCTTTTCCCTACGCCCTCGATCAAAAGTTTCTGATTCTGATTGCATGGGGATTTCTTGTGCCGACGGTGTGGGGTTTTTCGGCGCGCTGGCTGCCCACCTTCCTTGCGATCCCGCGGCCCAACGCAGGGGCCTTTACACTGGCCCTGGCACTGGATGTCGCCGGAGTTCTCTGCGGCGTGGCGGGCTGGACCAAGCCGGCAACAATCCTGGTTGCAGTTGGGGCTGCCGTCATTGCGGTAGCACTACAGTTGTTTAAGAAGCCCCAAGGAGCCGCAAAGGTTCAGGGCATTCATCCGAGCTTTCCGGTATTTGTCAGACTCGTATACGTCTGGCTGATGATCGCAGGTGGAATGGGCATCTGGGCAGCATTTGCGGATGTCCATGGCGGCATTTGGGGAGCTTCGCGCCACGCACTTACCGTGGGATTCGCAGCCACAATGGTGTTTTCAATTGGCCCGCGCATCCTGCCACACTTTGGCGGAGTCTACGCCATCTATAGCAAGCGGCTCATGTTTATATGCCTTCTTCTGCTACAGGCCGGCTGCACGATTCGCGTTTTATCGGAACCGCTCGCTTATGAGGGCTATCTGAGTTTTGCATGGAAGACGCTGCCTTATTCAGGCATGTTGGAACTGTCTGCCGTGCTGGTGTTCGCAGCCAATCTTGTGCTGACTTTTGCGTTGGGGCGTCCGGCGCTGGCTACAGCTAATCCTCATCAGAGTGCTGCTTAGAAAGTTCTACTACGCTCCGAATACAAGGTGCCTTACTCGTTCGCGTACTTCACACTTTTTGGATGCGCCCAGGCATAAGTCATACCCAGCCAGGAGCGGCTGGAATAGGCTTCTGGAACATGCGGGATCAGCGACCATATTCCAATCAGCGCCAGGCCCACGAGGTTTGGGAACAGCAAGGGAGCCAATGGCGGAGCGCCGTTCACCAGCTTGTCCCAAACAGAACTACCCGGCTCAATGAGATTGGCCTGGACGTGGAACCAGAAGCCGATTACTCCGACCAACGCCTGAATGATCATGACCACGACGCAAATATCGAGGAACCTGCGGGTAATCGGCAACGCGATTGCGGCAATCAGAAAGCCTGTCGCAAATGCGGAGGAGATCACCGGTATCCACTCGGTCGACTGAAAAAAGCCGTTCTCGGCATGGTCAGTCAGCGAAAGGACGAAGTTGCCAAAGAACCCACCAAGCGCCATAAACAAAACCCAGCGCGCCCACTCTGCGCTCCGAGGAATCACCATGCGGTTTACGAGCAGCAAAAAACCCAATCCGGTATAAGCGAGCGGCGCAGCGAAGGGAGCGGCATAGGTCAAGCTCTTGAGGGTTCTATCGAGAAAGAAGCGGCTTTCCAAGTGATAGAGCACTCCGCCCAACCCCACCAGGATTGAGAGTGCGCCGAACAAATAGCCGGCATCGTGCCAGGGCCGCCTCACTTTCCATGTCCAGCAAATGCCTATCAGGATGCCGAGAACCGGCGGAGCAGCCAGAGAAAACCCAAGTGGAATGTATTCTGCGCGTTTTTGAAACTCGTTTACCGAATGAGCGATATAGATATCCGCCGCAAGAATAGCGAGGTTCACGGTGACAAACAGCTCCACCCAAAGCTGCGGGTCGTGAGCCCACCAGAAGCCCGGAGAAGTTACGATTTTTTGAATCTGCGAGAGCAATCTATTTATTGCCATGCTCTCTCCTTAACTCGTCGGCCTCGTGTTGCAACTCAACCGTCTTGGCGAACAGTTCGTAATTGCCGTGCCACTGGACAAAATCTGCTCCGCCCATAAAGGCCCCGTGTTTACTGGTGCGGCCGTCATAATGCCACAGATTGAAATAGGTAAAGTCAATTGGATGCGAGAATGGCGCTCCAGAAAGTGCACCGCTCTTGTGCAGACCGTCCACGATACTTTTCGCGGCCAGAACCTTGGCGTTTGTGCTGCCGACCACTTCCTCGGCCTGCGTGTAAACACGATCAATCAGCGGCTGAGTATGGCACTGCGTACAAACCTGCTTCATATTGATCTGGGCCTGCAGATAATTTGGCCGATGCGTACTGATTTCCGCCGCCAGATACCAGCTCAGGCGATCGGACGGGTTATGCGTGACCTTCAGTCCATTGATGCCGCTCATATGGCATGTGGCGCAAGTGGGCACAAACATGTCGCGTGTCGTAAGCGTTCGTGGGTCGGCATCAAGATTCAGCAGATTTCGCTGTGCCGCGAACATCACGCCGTGCTTCGATTCGTTGTAGATTTCCACTTGTGAATGGTCCGGTCCCATGTGGCATTGCCCGCAGGTAGTGGGCAGCCTGGCGAGCGCTACTGAGCTGGTGTGCCGGGAATGGCATTCCGTACAGGTTCCAATGGTGCCGTCCGCGTTCGGCTTGCCGATGGCATGACACTGTTCGCATCCTGAGTTCACCGCCGGATGCCCTTCAGGCAACGTGAGTGGATTTGGCGCGCGCTTTACTCCACCCGGTTGATACGTCTCACTGAATGCAATCTGTTCCGCGGTGAACGGTTGGGTGCCATGGACCGCTGCCCAACTGGGGGCTGCGTGCCGGCTGCGCATGAATTCCTGATAGATGTTCTCGTGGCACGAGCGGCAATTGCCCGCAGTCAGGTGGTCGCTGATAGCAAATCCATGATGGTCCACCTGTTTTTGTCCGGCAGAGGGCTGGTGGCAATCAAGGCAGGAAACGCCCTTCTTCGCGTGCACGGAAAGTTCGTAGTCATGGACCACGGCGTACTGCAGCCGCGCATGACATTCGGCGCATTTTCCCGACGCCCGGACGAAATCGGCAGTTGGCTGGCGAGTTTCAGTCCTGGGACGTGCAAAGTTGATAAGGAAGGCTGAGACAATCAGCGCAAAAGCAATTGCAACGGCAACAAACACCGAACGGAACGACATGCAATGAGTGCCCCTCAGGGGAATTGGGCGAGTGCTCTTTCGTCCAGCGCCGTGACCGCCCGCAGCGTGGAACATTGCAACTCTATCAGCATCGGCCAACTTCCGCATCAATCTGAAGACAAAGGCTCAAATTCAATAATTCTGAAGAATTTTTTGGGAGTCTTGTGACTTAAGTCCCTGCTTTACTCGTTGCGCCAACTTATTGTCACAGTTAGAAGAAATCCGCAAGCATCACGCATTGCAAATTGAGGAAAACCAAATGTCATACAAGCGCTATTGGTTGGCGTTATCCGTTGTTATCCTTGCGTCCTTTGCCGTCCTCGGTGGAATAGGACGGAAAATGATCAGTCAAGCTCCTCCCCTCCCCGACGTTTACACATCGGAAGGACAATTTCTGTTTGCAGGTTCCACCATCACCGATGGTCAGGGAGTATGGCAATCCATCGGCGGCCAGGAGGTCGGCACCGTTTGGGGCCACGGCGCCTATGTTGCTCCCGACTGGAGTGCCGACTGGATTCACCGCGAATCCAATATCCTTCTCGACCGCTGGGCAAAACGCCAGGGTGCAGCCGATTTTGCTGCGCTCGATATTGACCGGCAGGCTGTACTCAAAGCGCGTTTGATTCGCGAAATGCGAACCAACAACTACAATGCCAGCCAGAATAGGGTGGTGATTGATAGTGATCGCGCGGCCGCATATTCGCAGCTTGCGTCGTACTATGCCGACATATTTGCGAGTGGCCGCAAGGAATATGCAATCCCCGCGGGAGCACTCGTCGACACGGTAAAGCAAAAACAGCTCGCTGCGTTTTTCTGGTGGACCGCATGGGCAGCCAGCACAAATAGGCCTGGCTCAAACGTGACCTATACCAATAACTGGCCGCACGAACCACTCGTTGCTAACGGCCCGACCCCTGGCTCAATTCTGTGGAGCATCATTAGCGTCGTCGGCCTGCTGGCAGGAATCGGCGCCCTGGTCTGGTGGTACTCGTCGCAGGAGAAATCGCTGGTTCAAGGACCTTACCCTGAAAGCGATCCCTTTCTCGGTCTCAAGCCGACCCCATCACAACGCGCCACCATCAAATACTTCGTTGTCGTCATGGCGCTGTGGGCCGTTCAAATCCTGATGGGAGTCATCACGGCGCACTACGGCGTCGAAGGTCAGGGATTCTACGGCTTTCCGCTGGACAAGTATCTGCCCTATGCAATCACGCGCACCTGGCATCTGCAACTTGCCATCTTCTGGATAGCCACCTCATGGCTGGCGACTGGACTTTATGTAGGACCGGCTGTCAGTGGACACGAACCGAAGTTCCAGCGACTCGGCGTGAACGTACTTTTCGTTGCACTTGTTCTCGTAGTGGGCGGCTCGCTAGCAGGCGAGTGGCTGGGCATTCAGCAGAAGCTTGGAAACACATGGTTTTGGTTGGGCAGCCAAGGCTACGAATATGTCGATCTCGGTCGCCTGTGGCAAATCCTTCTCTTTGTCGGATTGGTGCTTTGGCTTGTTCTCATGGTTCGTTCGCTCAAACCTGCCTTCAAAAAGAACAGCGAAGATCGCTCGCTGCTTGCGATGTTTCTTATCTCCAGCATTGCAATTCCGACGTTCTACGCGGCCGGATTGATGTACGGCCAGCGCAGTCACCTTGTCACCGCAGAGTATTGGCGCTGGTGGGTTGTTCACCTCTGGGTTGAAGGCTTCTTCGAAGTATTTGCCACGGTCGTGATTGCATTCCTCTTTACGCGCCTCAGGCTGCTTGAGATTCGCAGTGCGACGCGAACGGTGCTGTTCTCGACCATCATCTTTCTGGCAGGCGGCATCATCGGAACGTTCCACCATCTCTACTTTGCCGGTTCCGGTCCAGCGGTCATCGCATTGGGTGCAATATTCAGTGCGCTTGAAGTAGTGCCACTGGCGCTCATCGGCTTTGAAGCGTGGGAAAACCTGCGCCTCTCTCGTCCTACTGAGAAGGCACCGTGGATCGCCAATTACAAGTGGCCGATTTACTTCTTTGTCGCCGTAGCATTCTGGAATCTCGTTGGTGCGGGACTCTTCGGTTTTCTCATTAATCCTCCAATCGCGCTCTACTTCATGCAGGGTTTGAATCTGACTCCCGTTCATGGTCACACGGCATTATTCGGTGTTTATGGAATGCTCGGGCTAGGCCTCACGCTCTTCTGCCTGCGCGTACTGCAGCCGGGTCGACAATGGAAAGAGGGCGTCCTCAAATCAGCCTTCTGGTGCATCAACATTGGACTAGTCTTCATGGTGGTGCTCAGCATGTTGCCTATCGGCATTGTGCAGGCCATGGCGTCAATTGAGCACGGCACCTGGTACGCGCGCTCCGCAGAGTTCATGCAGACACCTTCCATGCAGATCCTGCGCTGGATGCGTGTTCCAGGCGACATACTGTTCGCCACGGGCGCGGCGCTGATGGGATGGTTTGTGCTTGGATTGCTGACCGGACACTCGTTCAAAAAACAATCCGGAAATACCCTCGGAGCGAACACCAAAGCAGAATCGAAGGAATCGGAATTACAGCTTGTATAACTGCTGACTGACCAGGCCATCGCAGGTTCTACGTTCTTGCGATGGCCTTTTTTTGTGAAATGAAATCAGTATTGTTCAGAGTCTAAATGGCGGAATAATCGTCTATAGCCCACTACAAAAAAGGGCAGCAAAGCGGTTATAGGAAGGGCCGCCGTGCTGCCTCAGGAGAATGTCCCAATCTGTGAAGATCGGTCTTAAATTGAATCTTCAGATCTTACGAAGAATTTCATTTTCCATTCGAAACTGGAAGCCTAGAACTTTGGCACGCATAACGATTGAGTTTACTTGCCTGCCGGTATTGTCATTTCGATGCAAGTACCCCGAAATAATCATCTCGCGTGTATAGTCGTCCGATTCTCTAAAGACTCGCACCTCTGCCGATTCTGCTTTTGGAAACGAATCAAATAGCAGTGCTCGAACCTTAATCGCATCCTTGATCGCTTGCAATGATGCATGGCGCAGGCGAACGTTAGCGGGTAAATCTGCATCCCATGGATCGGCCGCTCGTGCCATCCAGTCGCATTCCACTGTTGCTTCTACCACCTGAAACCGGAGTATTTTTAACGAAGCGCGACTCAACTCGCCGTGCCGTAACCGGTAGCGAATGTCGCGCAGAAAGTGACTTGCACGCGTTAGTTGATCGAAAAGCCCGTACTCTTCCTCCGGCCTCGTGGTATCTCGAATGGGGCCGGAGGAGAAGATGGCAGAGCCAAGGGACATGAGGGACCTCCTCCTCCGGGTTAACGATCCGCACAACTAGATGGCAATGTCTCCGCGTTCCTTATTACGGATGCGGATAGCATTATCGACCTTGTAAACAAAGATCTTGCCGTCGCCAATTTTTCCGGAATATGCAGAGCTGAGGATGGATTCGATAGCGGCCTCGACTGACTCATCTTTCAGAACCAGTTCAATCTTCACTTTGGGCAGCAGGTCGACATCGTACTCACGTCCCCTGAAAACTTCAGTATGTCCTTTCTGTCGACCGTGCCCGCGAACTTCAGACACCGTCATGCCCTCCACTCCAAGCTTGACGAGTGCTTCCTTCACAGCCTCGAATTTGTTGGGCCGGATGATTGCTTCAATCTTAGTCATGAGCTCCTCGCTTCCTTTTTGGTTGAATGCTGTCGATGAAATCGTTAGCAAACGGATGACCCGCCTAGTCTGCGGCGTGAGGTCCCTTCAGATCCTTGGGCATACCCGCGGGTGCGTGAAGAGACGAAATCACGTACTCCGGATAAGCCGTGATTCCGTGCTCGTGTAGATCGATCCCGTAGAGTTCGCCTTCTTCCGATACACGCAGCGTGCCAGTCAGATTGACCAGGTACATCAGGAGCATTGCGACGGCAAATGTCGAGAAAGCGATAATCAAGTTACCGATGATCTGAGCCTCCAGAAGAGTCCAGCCACCGCCATAGAACAGACCTGTGAGAGGTGCGGAGTTGTCCGGAGCAGTTGGGCCGGTTGCACCGTATCTACCGCAAGCAAAGAGGCCCAGCGACCAGGTACCCCAGATGCCGCAAAGTCCATGAACCGGAACTGCGCCAATCGGATCGTCGATTCGCAGCCATTCGAGGAGTTCGACACCCACGCAAACAAGCACGCCTGCGACTGCGCCAAGAATGATGGAACCGGTTGGACTGACCCAATAGCATGGGCAGGTAATGGCAACAAGTCCGGCGAGGAATCCGTTAACAGTGAATCCAACGTCCCACTTTTTACTGATGAAGTAGGCGTAGATCATGGCTGTCAGTCCAGCTGCGCAAGCAGCCAGCGTGGTGTTGGCCGATACTCTGCCAATTCCGATAAAGTCCATTGCCGAAAGTGTGGAACCGGGATTGAAGCCGTACCATCCGAACCAGAGGATCAGGCCGCCGGATGCCGCGATGGTAAGATCGTGCGGCAACATGGGAGCTCCGCCATCACGCTTGAATCTGCGGCCCAGGCGCGGACCAAGGATGATGGAACCAGCGAGTGCGATCATGCCGCCGATAGTGTGAACCACGGTTGAGCCTGCGAAATCGTGGAAACTCTGGCCCAGCGTCGGGAGGAAGTAGCCGCTCGCGCCCATCGTGGCAAGGAATCCGTCAGGGCCCCATGCCCAATGGCCGATGATTGGATAGATGAAGCCTGAGACGCCTAACGAGTAGAGCAGATCGCCGACGAATCCGGTACGTCCGATCATCGCGCCCGAAGTGATCGTGGAGCACGTGTCAGCGAACGCAAATTGGAATATCCACACTGCAAGGAACGCGATTCCGGTGGTTTCATATGTATCTGGAGCGCCCTGAAGGAAGAACCAGTGATAACCGATAAACCCGTTTCCATGGCTGAACATGAATGCAAAGCCGATTGCGTAGAAGAGGATACCGCAGAGACACGTGTCAACAATGCACTCCATCAACACAT
>Ga0265314_10001130_pt1 | contig 30899 bp, 29 predicted proteins | sample 4126metaG_FD_203106 | JGI IMG/M metagenome (GOLD analysis project Ga0265314, IMG submission 203106) | Rhizosphere microbial communities from Carex aquatilis grown in University of Washington, Seatle, WA, United States - 4-1-26 metaG | ecosystem: Host-associated > Plants > Roots > Rhizosphere >... | reverse complement strand
AAGACCGGCGTGGAGACCGCGTGGAACGATCTGGAAGCTTCCTTCAAGAAGCTGACGAAGCACTCGGCCGGAGCCGAGGGCGGCCAAACCAAGCAAGACGAGCCGGAAAACGAGGAGAACATATGACACACACCGCACATTTTCCGACCTTCTTGATAGGAGAATGGAAATGAGTGTCTATAGCGCATCTGTTCAATTCGGTTGTGAACCGTGGGAGCTTGGAATCAAGCGACTTGCTTCGTGGAATCGTCGACATGGCTGGTCGTCCAACCTACGTCATCTCAAACGCCAACGTGAATTGGCACAACGAAAACGTCTCAAGAGCCCAGCCCATGCCCAATAGGTGAGAGAGCCCCAATCGGATGGCAGATCTCATGAACGCCCATACAGCCCTGCTCGACGTCCGCCAGATGAGCGCGGCGATTCGACTGACAGTGGCCGCCGGGATCCCGGAAGGCCAGCTGGCGGAGAGTGCCGGCGCGGCCGTCGCACGTCAGATCGAGCAGCGCTACTCCGCTCGTTCCGTCACGGTGCTGTGTGGACCCGGCAGCAACGGTGGCGACGGTTTCGTCGCCGCCCGCCACCTTGCCGAAGCCGGCTGGCCCGTTCGACTCGCGCTGCTCGAGGCGAATGAGACTCTGCCAGAGGAATTGCGCCACCACGCAGAACAGTGGCATAGAGCCATCGCGCCCCTCACACCCGCTGTGCTCGAAGGGGCACACCTCGTAGTGGACGCGATCTTCGGGTCAGGGCTCACCCGGGCGCTTGGGGGATCGGCCGCCGAGACGTTGGCCGCCGCCGCTCGTATGGGCGTACCGATCGTTGCCATCGACGTGCCGAGCGGGCTGATGGGCGATACTGGCGAGATCCTAGGAGCAGTTCGCTCAGTTCTGACCGTCACCTTCTTCCGCAAGAAGCCGGGCCACCTGCTGCTGCCCGGCCGCTCGCTGTGCGGCGAGGTCGTCGTAGCCGATATCGGCATCCTGCCTTCGGTGTTGGAGCAGATTGGCCCCGGCACGTTCGAGAATGACCCCGAACTCTGGATTTCGCATTTGCCGCGGCCGCGCGACGATGCCAACAAGTATATGCGTGGTCACGCGCTGATCGTCGGGGGCTACCCGATGACGGGAGCCTCCCGCATGGCGGCTCGAGCTGCCGCCCGCGCCGGTGCCGGCCTGACGACCATCGCGGTGCCAGAGATTGCCCTTTCAATTTACGGGGCTGCACTGACCAGCATCATGGTGCAACCACTCGCAGCCCCACAGGAGCTCGACAGCCTGCTTTCCGATCGTCGCTTTTCGGCCTTGCTCATCGGGCCGGGTGCAGGAGTTGGCGAAACCACCCGCGGGCGGGTGCGGGCCATGTTGGCAACCGGGCGACCTACGCTGCTCGACGCGGATGCGCTGACAGCCTTCCAGGACGATCCTGGCTCGCTTGACAGGGTGATCGTCGGGCCATGCGTTCTGACGCCGCACGATGGTGAATTCCGTCGTTTGTTCGACCCGAGCGGCGACAAGCTCACGCGAACGCGCACCGCCGCCCGTCGCAGCGGGGCCGTCGTCATCCTGAAAGGCAGCGACACGGTGATCGCGGCTCCAGACGGGCGAGCGATCGTCAACGCCAACGCGCCGCCAACCCTGGCCACCGCCGGGGCTGGCGACGTGTTGAGCGGAATCGTGCTCGGCCTACTCGCCCAAGGCATGGATACCTTCCTTGCAGCAGCGGCCGCGGTGTGGCTGCACGGTGCGGCCGCCAACGAGTTTGGCCCCGGCCTCATCGCCGAGGATTTGCCCGAGCAGCTGCCGAGCGTGTTTCGCCACCTCTATGGCTCTGGAACTGCCACCCAGGCAGGAATAGCGTGAGGCCAAGTCGACGCCTGGCCAGACCGGGAGGCAATTCATGCACGCGATGACGCTAAAGAAGATCGGGGCTCCCCTCGAATGGACAGATCTGCCCGATCGGAAGCCTGCAACGGGCGAGATTCGAATCAACGTGGCAGCCTGCGGCGTCTGCCGGACGGATCTGCATGTCGTCGATGGTGAGCTGCCACAACCAAGGGTGCCGATCGTCCCTGGCCATGAGATCGTCGGCCGGATCGATGCCATCGGAGCTGGCGTCGCGGGCTTGAGAGTCGGCGAGCGCGTTGGCGTTCCGTGGCTGGGTCGCACCTGTGGCGTGTGCCCGTACTGTGTAGGTGGCTTGGAGAATCTCTGTGACCAACCTCTTTTCACCGGCTACACGCGCGACGGCGGCTTCGCGACCTCGACCATTGCCGATGCACGCTTTGCCTTCCCCTTGGGCGAAGTCGGCAGCGACGTAGAGCTGGCCCCTTTGCTGTGTGCTGGGCTTATCGGTTGGCGCTCGCTGGTGATTGCGGGCGACGGCAAGAAGTTGGGACTTTACGGTTTCGGCGCCGCGGCCCACATCGTGGCACAGGTGGCGAAGTGGCAAGGTCGATCTCTGTTTGCCTTCACCCGACCGGGCGACGTCGCCACCCAAACCTTCGCCCAGCGACTGGGAACGAGTTGGGCAGGCGGATCCGACGAAACACCACCCGAGCCGCTCGACGCGGCCATCATCTTTGCGCCTGTGGGCGCTCTGGTGCCACTTGCACTGAAAGCGGTCCGCAAAGGCGGTCGCGTCGTTTGCGCTGGCATCCATATGAGCGATGTCCCGAGCTTCCCCTATCGGCTGCTCTGGGAAGAGCGACAGCTCGTTTCGGTCGCCAATCTCACGCGCTCCGATGGAATCGAATTTCTCCGTTTGGCACCGAAGATCGGCATTGCCAGCAAGACTACTCAGTATCCACTCATTCAGGCTAACCGGGCTCTTGCCGATCTCCGCGCTGGTCGATTCGAGGGCGCCGCGGTTCTGGTGGCGGAGTGACTGTGTCCAGGGCCATTTTCTCCTTCAAATTGAATGCCTGTGCGCCTCATTTGGGTCGCCCCTCTCCCACGTTCCCAATGTTCCGCCCTAACTCCCTGAACGCCATAGGTTCTAATCGTGGCACGAAAACTGCTGCACTCCCGGGCCGAGGGTCAAGACTGAGACCCGCAACCAGTCGTGCTAGCGCCACATGTAAAGGAGAATGTCATGTCCAATGTAGCTGTACGCAGAAATGGCGGAGAATCACCCCAGGTTCCGGCCGACGGGCAGCAGATCCAGTGGGTGCACTGGGATCCATTTCGCCAAATGGCTCCCTACCTAACCGGGGAGGAGCAGCAAGCGCGCCTAACGCCGGACTTTGAAATCAAGGAAACCAAGGATGGATTCGTGTTCAAGGCTGATCTGCCCGGGATCAAGGAGAAGGATCTAGAGATCACCATGACCGGCAATCGGCTTTCTATCAGTGGCAAGCGCGAAGCGGAGAAAGAGGAGAGCACTGACAGCTACTATGCTCGTGAATGCTCCTATGGCTCGTTCACCCGGGTATTTACCCTGCCGGAGGGAACCGACGGCAACGAAAATATTCGCGCCGAGCTCACGCAAGGCGTGCTGACGCTACATCTTCCGAAGCGCCCTGAATTGCAACCAAAGCGCATCGCAGTGAAGGCCGGCGACAAGGCCAAGTCGTAGTTTCTTGGTCCCCCGTGCGGCGGTGTGCAATCGCTATCGTCGCCGCCGCACTGGGGGCCTATTTGAGCAGTATTAAAGAACAGGAGAGGACTCGAATCATGAATAGTCGATTGTTGATTGTAACGCTGGTTACGATTGGGGTGTCGGGTGCCGTTGGTACCGCGAGCGCCCAGGTCGCTGGCTCCACAACACTTGGAATCAGCGTGGTTGAGGCAACCCGCCTTACGCTTGGGTGGAGTGTCAAGAAGAGCATCCTTGGCAAGTTGGTCTACAACGAAGCCGGAGACAAGGTTGGCAAAGTTGAAGACATGATCATCGCCCCCGACAAGAACGTCTCGTACCTCATCATCGGGGCAGGCGGCTTCATTGGCATCAACCGACACGATGTGGCTATCCCCGTCGCCGCGATTCAGGACAAGGGGGGCAAACTTATCCTTCCAGGTGCGACCAAGGACATCGTCAAGTCGATGCCTCGTTTCGAGTATGCCAGCGACACCACTCAGCGTGACCAGTTCGTGGCGAACGCCGAGGAGGACATGGCGAAGGCGAAGACAAAGGTCGCCGACCTCAAAAAGAGGGCTGCAACCGCTACAACCGATGCAAAGGCAAAGTTCGATAAGCAGGCTGAGGGACTAAATAGCGACCTGAAGGCCGCGGAAGAAAAGTTGGCCGAGATGAACCGAGCTGCCGCGCGCCGATGGAGAGATTTCGAAGGCGACGTGAACGCGGCAATGGCGCGACTGCGAAAGTCGCTCGAAACATCCGCTAGCTGAATCAGGCCGCAGGTCCATGAGGACACCAAGGTCCCAGTCCCAACCCTATGGGGAAAAGCACCAAAGCGGCCGCGCGGGATGGTTGCGCGCGGCTGTGCTCGGGTCGGACGATGCAATCGTGTCGACCGCGAGCCTCATGATTGGCGTCTTGGCATCTTCAGCCTCGCGAGAGGCCGCCCTCATCGCCGGGGTTGCTGGTTTGGTCGCGGGAGCGATGTCGATGGCGGTCGGCGAATATGTTTCTGTCAGTTCGCAGCGCGACGCCGAGCGGGCGGACATCGCAATGGAGAAGCGCGAGCTTGCCGGGCAGCCGCAAGCGGAGCTGCGCGAGCTTGCCAACATCTACGTCAAGCGTGGTCTCGACGAGGTTCTAGCGATGAAGGTCGCGGAGCAACTGAGTGCCCACGATCGGCTGGGGTCACACATGCGCGATGAGCTGGGCATCGACCAGACAGCCCTCGCGCGACCGATGCAAGCGGCGTGGATATCAGCCGCGAGCTTTGCGTCGTTTGCCGTGATTCCGATCGCGGCTCTTCTCGTGTCGCCACCAACTCTACGTGTCCCCCTGATCGCCGCGTTCTCACTGGTGAGTCTGGCAGCTCTAGGTGCGCTTGGCGGTCACCTCGGCGGCGCGCCCCTCGTTCGCGCTTCGTTACGAGTCACCCTTGGCGGAGCTTTGGCTATGGCTGTGACGGCGGCTATTGGCCTACTCCTTGGCACTTCTGTGGGTTAGGTCATTCCTTCGCGGCCATTGCGCAGGACCGCCCACAGCTTTCATGCCCTTACCTCAAGATTGGAACTGACGATTCATGACCAAAAAGCGAGAGAACCCTGAGCGTGATGAGCCCGTTGGCGCTTCCACGAAACAAGCCACAGCGAATGGCGAGCCCATTCTGGAGCTAACCCCGCCCACTCCAGAAGAGCGTATCACGGCTATGGAAGGCGAAAAGGCCGAGATTTACGACCGCATGCTGCGCATCGCCGCGGACTTCGACAACTGGAAGAAGCGAGCCCGCAGGGACCAAGCCGACGGCGAGATGCGCACGAAGGAGTCGGTGCTGCGTGATTTTCTAGAGATTGTCGACAGCCTGGAACGCGCGACCGTATTGTGGGCCGATGGCAAGGAAATCGATGCCAAATCAGTCCGGGATGGAGTCGAGTTGGTGTTGCGCCAATTCCGTTCAAAGCTTGAGCGCTACGACGTCAAGTCCATGGAGGCCGCGGGCGTCTCGTTCGACCCAAGGATGCACGAGGCGGTCTCGCAAGTGCCCAGTGCGACTGTGACACCGGGCCTTGTCCTGCACGAACTTCAAAAGGGTTACCTCATCGGTGAAAAGTTGCTCCGACCAGCCATGGTTGTCGTGGCGGCGGCACCGCCAGCTTCGTAGGAACCCATACCTCGTTCATTTTGAAGTAAGTTGTCGCTCATGTTGAAGGCAATTCCGGAATTCAGATTCGCTCATAATCCCGAATTGTCTCCTCTGCAGCCACCAGACGATGTGGCACGCGTTGTGCTCTACCGCTCGCCGTGAACGTCCCGCCGATGTGGCGGCGTTTACTGCAACCATTCGTCGAATTAGGAGCCAACCATGAGTAAGACCGACAATCAATTGAAGGAAGACATCGAGCAAGAACTTCGTTGGGATCCCAAGGTCAACGCGGCCCAGATTGGCGTCAGCGTAGACAAAGGGGCCGTTTCCCTTCTCGGAGCAGTCGACACCTACGCGGAGAAGTGGGCCGCCGAGGATGCAACCAAACGCGTATGCGGCGTTCGCACCGTTGCGCAGGATCTTACGGTCAAGGTTCTCGCCGACCACGTTCGCTCCGACTCGGATATCGCCTCCGCGATACAGAGTGCTTTCAACTGGGACGTGTTTGTTCCCAAATCCGTCACCGCCAAGGTTCATGGTGGCGCGGTCACCCTCGAAGGTCAGGTCACTTGGAACTTTCAGCGGGATTCCGCCGAACGAGCAGTTCGCTATCTCGCGGGTGTTGTTTCCGTTGTTGATGCCATCACCCTCAAGCCTCAGGTCTCCGCTTCGCAGGTCAAGGAGAAGGTCGTGGCGGCGCTGCAACGACATGCGACCGCAGACGCCAAGTCGATCAAGGTCGATGCTTCTGGTAGCAAGGTGACGCTTTCGGGCCACGCCTCATCGTGGGGGGCCATCGATGCCGCGGACGAAGCGGCCTGGGCTGCTCCTGGCGTGACCGATGTCGATGACCAATTGCGCATTCAAGCCTGACGATGAGAATTCAAGGATCACGCCGCTCGGCGTGGTCCTTAGATCTTTGTGGCGGACTGGCGCGGCAAGTTGACCGACGATGGGCCTGACAACGGGCCTCCGCTAAAGTGCACCGCGCCCGATGGTTCGACGAATTCCCGCAAAACCCGGGACGGCGCGGCAAGAACTTCCGTGCGCGTTCCGCTGGCCACGATGATGCCTTCGTAAAGCATGGCCACTCGATCCGCGATGCGAAAGGTCGATGCCATGTCGTGCGAGATGACCACGGAAGTGACGCCGAACTCGTCTGCGGTGCGCCTGATCATTTCGTCGACATTCTTGCTTGCGATGGGGTCTAGCCCGGTGGTTGGCTCATCGTAGAGCAGAATCTCCGGCCGGTCGATAAGCGCTCGCGCCAAACCCACGCGCTTTCGCATACCACCAGAAAGCTCGGCCGGGAACTTCTGTTCAATGCCGGACGTGCTGGCCAGGTCCAACTTCGTGAGCAGAGCGCGCACGCGCTCCATGACCTCCACCTTCGGCAACCGATAGCGCTCAAGCAGTGGAAATGCGATGTTCTCAACGACGTTCATCGAATCGAAGAGCGCGGCGTACTGGAAGACCATGCCGAACTTGCGCCGAATCTTCCCCATGGCCACATCGCCGAGGCCGATGATGTCCTGACCGTCGATGAAGATATGTCCGCTATCCGGCGCCAAGAGCCCCATAAGGTGCTTCATGAGCACGGACTTTCCCTGCCCCGATCCGCCGATGATGATGTTGATCTTACGCCGCTCGATGTCTAGGTTCACCCCACGCAACACGTGCTGCGTCCCGAAGGACTTCCGCAGATCGCGAACTCGGATTTGCCATTGTTCGCTCCGGCTTTGCAGGTCATCTGCCATCTGGAGGCTTCTTTAGGCGCAACGAAAGCTACAAAAGAGTCGCGAGGGCTTCTTTGCTGAAGCCAATCAATTCGGAGGAATGCCCCTCGTGGATCTTCTGCGCCCAACCTGCGTCGGAGAGCAAGGCACGGCCCACCGCAACGAGGTCAAAGTCTCCCCGGTCAAGACGCCGCAGCAGCTCATCCAACTGGCTGGGGGTCGAGGATTCTCCCTGAAAGGCAGCCAAGAAGTCTCCGGAAAGTCCGACCGAGCCCACCGTGATGGTGGTCTTTCCGGTCAGCTTCTTTGCCCATCCTGCAAAATTGAGATCAGCCCCAGCAAACTCCGGCTCCCAGAACCGGCGTTGCGAACAATGAAAGATATCGACCCCAGCCGCCACCAACGGAAACAGCCATGCTTCCATCTCCTGGGGCGTGGCCGCCAGCCTGGCTGCAAAGTCCTGCAGTTTCCACTGCGAGATCCGTAGGCAGATTGGAAAGTCGGAACCGACGGCCTGGCGAACGGCCCGGATGATCTCCACGGCGAAAAGCGTGCGCTCCGCCAATGTCTCTCCCCCGTAGCGGTCGGTGCGGTGATTGGTGGGATGCCAGAAGAACTGGTCGATTAGATATCCGTGAGCGCCGTGAATCTCGACCGCGTCGAATCCCAACGCCTTGGCCGCCGCCGCAGCTTGAGCAAACGCTTGGACGGTTTCGGCGATATCGGCCTCAGTCATCGCCACGCCGCCGATCTTCCCAGGGGCCACGTAACCCGAGGGTCCTTCAAACGGAGCGGATGGTAGCCAACCTGTATGCTTGGGTGCGACCACGCCCATATGCCAGAGTTGCGGTGCCATGAGGCCACCTGCTGCATGCACCCTGTCAATCACGGTCTTCCATCCGCCGAGTGGCTTTGCTCCACAAAAGCGTGGAATATCTGGATCATTGGAGGAAGCAGGCCGATTGACCACGGTTCCCTCCGACACGATCAGGCCGACCTCATCTCGCGCACGACGGGCATAATAGTCGGCCACGTTTACTCTTGGAACGCCTCCAGGAGAAAACGAGCGCGTCATGGGAGCCATGACAATCCGGTTCTTGAGCTCCAGCGACTTCAGCCGGAATGGCAGAAAGAGTCTTTGAGTATTCATTGAGGGTCTTTCATGGCGTCGTCTTAACTTCATCGAGCGAGGGCAGATCGGCGAGGTTCGGCTGAAGCACAATCTCGATTCGTCGATTCTGCGCTTGATGCTCGGGCGAGTCGTTGGGCGCTACAGGGTCGAACTCCCCGTATCCCGCAGCAGCGAGCACTTGCGGGCGCATGCCATTGGCGATGAGGAATTTCGTGACCTCAACCGCTCGAGCAGTCGAAAGCTCCCAGTTTGAAAGGAATCGGGTGGTGTGGATGGGCACATTGTCCGTATCGCCAGCGACCAGGAAATTGCGGTCAGGAATCGTAGCGAGAACCTTGGCCACATCCGAGAGCGCCGCTTGGCCATCCGCTTTGATGTCTGTCTTGCCCGAGTCGAACAAGACGTCATTCGGAAGGGCAATGAGCATCCGGCCGTCGCGGATCACGACCTTGAGCTTGCCGGCATCGATCATGGACTTCAGACGCGCTACCAGATTCCGGAACGTCGCCGCGCGGGCTTCAGCTGCAGCCGTCTGGCGTCGCAACTCTTCGAGGCGAACCTTGGCGTCCGCAAGCCCCCGCGCAAGCTCCCCTTTCTCGCTCGCTAGCTTGCCGACATTCTGTCCCAACTTCTCGAGCCGCGCCGTGAGCTCGCCAACCAGCGCGGTCGCATCGTCGAGCTTCTTGCGCAGACCATCTCTCTCGACCACTACGTGGTCCCTGTCAGCTCGAACATGGTCGAGCTCTGCGACCTTCTTGTCGAAGGTTCCGGTGGTGACACAGGCACTGGTCGAGAAGATCAGCCCGAAAGCAAAGGTCATGACGGTTGGTCTACGTGTCAATCGGCAAAACGGGCTCATGAACGGCTCCTTTTCAACAAGCTCACGCTACCAGTTGCGATCGAGGCAAATTGCCACGTCCGCTTGGCATTCTGAGGAACTTGTCTTCTGCCGTCGACGTCCAGCAACACGTATGCCAAACGCAAGACTGACATGCCAACAGCGCGAATACGCCACCGAGGCTTCTGGGGCCGCTCACGGTCCTTCAAGCTGAACACCTCCTTGCACCACTTTGATTGAGCTCACTGTTGGCGCTGCCGCTGCCAGCCGCACTCACAGCTACCATGGTTATCACCTCGACATGGTTGTTTAGCGGGCCACTATTTCGTCCAGCCAAGAACCCCATCCGGTTCGAATAGCGGCTCTTCGCTGGGTTAAGCCTCAGGAGCTGGAAGACTATGCCTTTCCCTCTGCTGATCAAGGCACCACCGATTTGCGCGCTGGCGACGGTCAAGGAGATTCGACCTACGCCGGGCCAAGCCTTAACAGCCCGTAACAACTTATGTCGTCGACGCGTATCGGCTTCGTTTTTCAATCAAATTGATCTGCAAGTTCATTCAGATTGACTGACCATTTTTCATCCAGAGCGAGACGACATTGTCGGCAGTGCCTGAGTGTAGGCCGAATTGAGACGGGAAACAGGTTCTCGGAGCCAGACCACACCGAATGGCATAGGCGATGCGTAGAGGTTGGATAGGAATAGCAATATGCCGGTTGGCCTATTCAACGGATTGGAACGAAAGCGAGATGGCAATGATGAGCTCATGGTGGATCTTGTGGATGGCGTTCATGTTCCTGTTTCTCGTGTCCCCGGTTACCTATGGTTGGGGCTATCGCGGATGGGGACCGCCCTACCCGCGCTATGTCCAGCGACGTCGCGGGCTCCGGGCATCCACGACCGGGCAGCCAGCAGACCTTCGCCACCAGTCTTGGGGATGGGGAGGCGACTTCGTTTGGGTGGCTTTTCTCGTTGCTGGTGGCTGGGCCTTCGCGGGCCTCTTGCTGCGATGAGGAGCCGTCGGTGAAATTGGGCGTGGTCGGTCTCGGACGGATGGGGGCCAACATGGTCCGTCGCCTCCTTGGGGCCGGCCATGAATGCGTGGTGTTCGACATTCATCCACAGACCGCCCTCGATGTGGCCAAATTCGGCGCGACTGCAACCCGCTCACTCTCCGATCTCATCGCGAAGCTAGAGCCGCCGCGTGCGATATGGATCATGCTACCTGCCGCAGTGGTTGATGCCACACTCCGTGACATCGCGCCGTTGCTTGGCTCCGACGATGCTGTTATCGACGGGGGCAATTCGTACTACCACGATGACATCCGCCGCGCAAAGATGCTCCGAGAGCGCGGAATCCACTATGTGGATGTCGGCACCTCCGGCGGCGTCTGGGGCTTTGAGCGCGGTTATTGCCAGATGATCGGAGGTGAGGACGCCATCGTCAAGAGACTCGACGGCATCTTCTCTGCACTGGCGCCCGGGCTCGATGACGCCAGTAAGTCACCTCGGGATGACAAGGGGACCGTCCAGCGAGGCTACATCCACTGTGGTCCGGCGGGTGCAGGACACTTCGTCAAGATGGTGCACAACGGAATCGAGTACGGGATGATGGCGGCATACGCCGAGGGACTCAACATTCTTCGCCACGCCAATGTCGGAGCGAGCGAGCGCACGTCGGATGCTGAAACCGCGCCGTTGCGACACCCTGAGCTTTATCAATATGACTTGAACCTCCCGGACATCGTCGAAACGTGGCGGCATGGCAGCGTCATTGGCTCTTGGCTGCTCGACCTCACCGCTGCAGCACTGAAGAAGAGTTCTGATCTGAAAGACTTCACGGGACGCGTTTCGGATTCCGGCGAGGGGCGATGGACTCTCAAGGCGGCCATCGACGAGGGTGTGCCCGCGCCCGTCCTCAGCATGGCGCTGACGCAACGCTTTGCATCGCGAGGCGACGCGGACTTCGCCAACAAGCTGCTTTCCGCGCTTCGGTATCAGTTTGGCGGACATGAGGAGAAGCCCTGATGCTGCCAGTAGCATCCGCCGGGAAGCCGGCCGAAGCGGCGACGCTGGTCAACGTTCCCAGACTCATCACCGCCTACTATTCGGAACGGCCCGACCCTTCCGTGGCCAGCCAGCGGGTTGTCTTCGGCACTTCTGGTCATCGTGGCTCTGCATTCGAGAAGGCATTCAATGAATGGCACATTCTCGCCATCACTCAGGCCATTTGCCTGTATCGCGCACGGCAGAAGATCGATGGCCCACTGTTTCTCGGCATGGATACCCATGCCCTATCTGTGCCGGCGCTCGCCAGCGCCCTTGAGGTGCTGGCCGCAAACCGGGTGGATGTCATGCTCTCGCAGGGGGATGAATACACACCTACCCCAGTCGTGTCGCACGCAATTCTCGCGCACAATCGTGGGCGAAGTACCGGTCTTGCTGACGGAATCGTTGTTACGCCTTCGCACAATCCTCCCCACGATGGTGGGTTCAAATACAATCCACCCAGTGGTGGGCCAGCGGCATCGACCGTCACAGACTGGATCGAGGCCAGGGCGAACCAGTTTCTCGCGGCTGGCCTGGCAGGTGTGAAGAGGATCCTTTTCGAAAAGGCGCTTCGCGCCTCCACGACACACCGGCATGACTATCTCAACACCTACGTTGCAGATCTCGCCAACGTACTCGACATGGACGCCATTCGCGGCGCAAAGCTCAAGATGGGGGTCGATCCCCTCGGCGGAGCCGGAGTCCACTATTGGGCACCGATTGCCGAGCGCTACGGGTTGAATCTTGAGGTTGTGAACGAATCCGTCGATCCGACGTTCCGATTCATGACTGTGGATAGGGATGGCCAGATCCGTATGGATCCATCATCACCGTATGCGATGGAGCGCCTCATCGGCCTAAAGGACCGCTTCGCCGTCGCCTTCGCCTGCGACACCGACCATGACCGGCACGGCATTGTGACCAGGAGTGGCGGATTGCTTCCTCCTAATCACTACCTTTCAGTTGCCATCCTTTATCTCTTCCAACACCGACAGAAATGGCCCAACGGGGCGGCGGTCGGCAAGACTGTGGTGACAACCCAGATGATTGACCGCGTTGCTGCAAAGCTTGGCCGGAGGCTCTATGAAGTGCCAGTCGGATTCAAATGGTTCGTTGAGGGTTTGCTGGATGGTTCGCTGGCTTTCGGTGGTGAAGAGAGTGCTGGTGCGTCTTTCGTTCGGCAGGATGGAACCGTCTGGACAACCGACAAGGATGGCATCGTCCCGGCCTTGCTTGCGGCGGAGATCACGGCCCGGATGGGGCGGGATCCTGGAGAAATCTACGGGGACCTTACACGCGAGTTTGGCGAGCCGCTCTACGACCGCGTTGAGACGCCAGCGACTCCCGACCAAAAGGCACTGCTGGCGAAGCTTTCACCCCAGCAGATGAAGCTCACGGACCTGGCCGGCGAACCCATTCAAGCTGTGCTTACCCAGGCCCCAGGCAACGGTGCTGCCATCGGTGGATTGAAGGTTGTGACCAAGACTGGGTGGTTTGCGGCGCGGCCGTCGGGGACCGAGGATATCTACAAGATCTATGCGGAAAGTTTCCAGGATCGTGAGCACCTGCGTTGCATCGTTGATGAGGCGCAATCGATTGTCAGCGGCGCTATGGCCGCCGCGCCAATATCCGGGGCACGCAAAGTGGAACCGTCGTTACCCCTTTCGCCAGCTCTCCAGACCGAAACTCAGGAGAACGCGTGAGCAAACAGACCCGTGTTGGACACCTGAAAGACACACTTCTGCCAACGGAAGTCGAAGGCGTCGATTCCCTGGCAGAGTTGGCCTTGGACATGCGCTCATCTTGGAATCATGCCACCGATGAAGTATGGCGGGACCTTGATTCGGAGCTCTGGGAGATCACGCACAACCCCTGGGTTGTCTTGCAGACGGTCTCACGAGACCAGATTCAACACGTCTTGGCCGATCCGGTCTTCCGCAACAAGGTTGACCGTCTGGTCCAAACACGGCGGCGAACAGTGGAAGCACCAGCTTGGTTCCAGCAGCAGCACTCACAGGCTTCCCTGACATCTATCGCCTATTTCAGCATGGAATTTATGTTGAGCGAAGCATTGCCGATCTACTCGGGCGGGTTGGGCAATGTGGCCGGCGATCAGCTCAAGGCCGCCAGCGATCTTGGGGTGCCGGTTGTCGGCGTGGGACTGCTTTACCAGCAAGGTTACTTCCGCCAGGTGATTGACAAAGACGGCGAGCAAGAGGCTCTCTATCCCTACAACGCCCCTGGGCAGCTCCCGATTACCCCACTGCGGCAAGCAAACGGCCAGTGGCTGCGGTTGGAAATCACTTTGCCAGGTTACTCGGTCTGGCTTCGCGCATGGGAAGTCCAGGTCGGCCGGGCCAAGCTCTATCTGCTCGACAGCAACGACCCGGCGAACATCCCGGTGCATCGAGGAATCACCAGCCAGCTCTACGGCGGAGGGCCAGAGCTTCGTCTCAAGCAAGAAGTGCTCCTTGGCATCGGAGGATGGCGCCTGCTTGATGCGTTAGGTATCCGTCCGGAAGTCTGCCATCTAAACGAGGGCCACGCGGCCTTCGCCGTGCTTGAGCGAGCTCGCACATTCATGAAGGAGGTTGGGCAATCCTTCGAAGTGGCGTTGGCAGTCACGCGAGCGGGAAACCTTTTCACTACCCACACGGCTGTGGCTGCCGGCTTTGACAGATTTTCTCCCGCACTCATCGAGCAATACCTGGGCCGCTATGCCGAGCAGAAGCTTGGGATTGGCATGCGCGATCTGCTGGCCCTGGGCCGCCAGAATCCCAACGATTCATCGGAAAGTTTCAATATGGCCTATCTCGCGATCCGCGGCAGCGGTGCGGTCAACGGAGTGAGTCGCTTGCATGGCAAGGTGAGCCGCCAGCTCTTTGCACCCCTCTTTCCCCGCTGGCCGGCGAGCGAGGTACCGGTCGCACACGTAACCAATGGCGTTCACATGCCAAGCTGGGACTCGGCAGCGGCGGACGATCTTTGGACGAAAGCCTGTGGAAAAGGACGCTGGCTCGGGACAACCGATACGCTGGAGCACGACATTCAAAGGATCTCCGATGCCGACCTTTGGCAATTCCGCGCTGCCGGAAATAGGTCTCTTGTTGAATATACGCGCCATCGCCTGTCGAGACAACTCGCCGCCTCCGGTGCCTCCCAAGGGGAAATCAACGAGGCGAATAATCTCTTCGATCCGACCGCACTGACCCTGGGCTTTGCTCGGCGTTTCGCGACCTACAAGAGGCCGAACCTGCTGCTGCAAGATCCGCCGCGACTGCTTCGGCTACTGACCAATCCCAAGCATCCTGTGCGACTCATCATCGCGGGCAAGGCGCATCCAGAGGACAAGGCTGGCCAGGAGTTGATTCATGAATGGATTTCCTTCATCCGCCAGCCTGAAGTCCGCCCACACGCCGTCTTCTTGAGTGACTATGACATGCTCCTGACAGAACACATGGTCCAAGGCGTGGACGTTTGGATCAATACGCCACGCCGCCCGTGGGAGGCGAGCGGGACGAGTGGAATGAAGGTGCTTGTCAATGGTGGTATCAATCTTTCGGAACTCGACGGCTGGTGGGCAGAAGCCTACTCGCCGGAGGTTGGGTGGGCATTGGGTGACGGCGGCGAGCATGGCGACGACCCCTCTTGGGATGCCAGCGAAGCCGAGGCACTTTATGAGCTGCTTGAAAGTCGGGTGATTCCAGAGTTCTACGCCCGAGACGCGAATGGAATCTCCCCTGCGTGGGTTAGGCGAATGCGAGCAAGCATGGCGCAGTTGACCCCGCGCTTTTCAGCCGACCGGACCGTTCGCGAATACACCGAACAACATTACCTTCCGGCTGCCGCTTCCTACCACGCGCGCATTGCCAACTCGGGAGCCATCGGTAAGCAGATTATCGATTGGCGGCACCATCTGGATGACCACTGGGACGCTCTCAACTTCGGCGAAGTGAAGGTGGAGACGATTGGCGAGCAGCACATCTTTGAAGTCCAGGTCCATCTCGGCGCAATCGATCCCAAGGCAGTGCAAGTGGAACTGTACGCCGAGGCAACTGAACACGCCGAGCCATCGCGGCAAGTGATGAAGCGTGATCGACAAATCCCAGGAGCATCGAGCAGCTACGTCTACAGCGCGGCGGTATCGGCATCTCGTGCAACGGCCGACTACACAGCACGCGTGATGCCGCACTGGAACGGCCTCGGGATTCCGCTGGAAGACTCGCGCCTCCGGTGGCAGCGATGACACCCGAACGCCCGCTTGAGGATTACCTGGCACAAGTCTCCGAACGTACCGACGTCCGAATCGGCGTCCCGTCACCCATGGGAACACATGAGTATGGAGGCGGAGTCAACTTTGCCATCTTTAGCCGGCACGCAACCCGTGTTCGGCTGGAACTATTTGATCACCCTATGGACGCGAAGTCCGCCATGGCTATTGACCTCGATCCATCGCGCAACCGCACCGGCGATGTCTGGCACGTATGGTTGAAAGGAATTGCACCGGGTCAACTCTATGCCTACCGAGTGGACGGCCCCTACCAACCCAGCGAGGGGCATCGCTTCAATTTCAACAAACTCCTCCTCGATCCCTTCGCCACCGCGATATCTCTCCATCCCAATTGGGACTTCGCGCCAGCGCGCGGCTATGACCCACTTGCGGCTGACGAAGACCTCGCACCTTCTAGGGTCGACGATTCCCAATCCATGCCGAAGTGCGTGGTTCTTAACGAGCCTTTCGACTGGGCCGCCGACCAGCCTCCCCGGCATTCCTCGTCAAACACCGTCATTTACGAAGTCCACGTTCGAGGCATCACCATTCATCCCAGCTCGGGAGTTGCCCATCCCGGAACCTACCGAGGTCTGGTGGAGAAGATTCCCTATCTCACGGACCTTGGCGTGACCACCGTAGAATTGATGCCTGTTCAGGAGTTCAATGAAACTTTGGTCAGGTTCGGCGAGCCCAAAGTAGATCACGTACTCAAGAACTACTGGGGATACGATCCCGTTGTCTTCAGTGCACCGAAAGCCTCCTACAGCAGCGCGGGAGGGTTAGGTCAGCAAAAGCTGGAGTTCAAGGAGATGGTTCAGGCCTTTCACAAGGCCCGCATCGAGGTGATTCTAGATGTCGTGTTCAATCACACAGCAGAGGGAGACGAGCTGGGGCCAACGCTCAATTTTCGCGGAACTGACAACGCCATCTTCTACACGCTGGCTGACGACAAGCGCTACTACAAGGACTTCACAGGCACAGGCAATACCATCAACGCCAACCATCCCGTTGTGCGCGAGCACATCCTAAATTCCTTGCGCTACTGGGTGGTTGAAATGCACATTGATGGCTTCAGATTTGACCTCGCGTCGGTTCTGAGTCGGGATAGCACCGGAAAACTTCTCACCAATGCCCCCTTGCTTGAACGAATTGCGCAAGATCCAATCTTGGGAGAAGTGAAACTCATTGCAGAGGCGTGGGACGCCGCAGGTGCGTACGAAGTCGGCCGATTTTCAGAACGCCGTTGGGCGGAGTGGAACGGGCAGTATCGAGATGATGTCCGACGCTTCTGGCGCGGTGACACTGGGATGATAGGTCTGTTTGCCAGTCGCATTTGCGGCAGCGCGGACATCTACAACAAATCGGGCAAGAGCCCCGAAAGCAGCATCAATTTCGTGACCTGCCACGACGGTTTCACGTTGAACGATCTCGTGAGTTATCGCTGCAAACACAATGAGAGCAACGGGGAAGACAACCGTGATGGCACGGACTACAACTTCAGTGACAACTGCGGGGTGGAAGGCCCCAGCGCCAACCCTGACATCGAAGCCCTGCGCAAGCGCCAGATCAAGAATTTTCTCTTGACCCTGTTCATCTCGCGCGGAGTTCCGATGCTACTGGCCGGCGACGAAGCTCGCCGCACTCAGGGCGGTAACAACAATGCCTATTGCCAAGACAACGCGACGAGCTGGTTCGATTGGGCTTCCCTAGACCAACATGGAGAAATCCTCGCCTTTGCTCGCGGCATGATCGCATTTCGTCGAGCCCACCCTGTCCTGAGCAAAGACCAATTCTATGCGGGTGAGGATATAGGTTGGTTTGGCCCTCAGGGAGGGCAGCCGAATTGGACAGCCCCAGAAGAGAGGCAGCTAGCCTGTCTGATCCTAGAGGACGAGCAGCGTTCCCTTTGCCTGATGTTCAATGCCGCCAACGACGGTGTCGACTTCGTTCTGCCACCCAAGCGTTCGATGGCCACATGGCACATTGCCGTCGACACTGCACAGACGGTGGCCAACGAGCTATTTGTCGCTGGCGAGGAACCGCTTCTCGAAGATCCACGCGTCTATCGTTTGGGCGCCCGCTCCAGCGCCATACTTCTGCTTCGAGGAGCGACTCGACGGCTCGGAAAACCGACCTTCGAGGAGGCTGCATGAGAAATGCAGCGCCAATCAGGACGTTGTTCATGGATATCGGCGGGGTGCTGCTCAGCGCGCTGGACGTTGCGCATCCGCGCCATCCCGAGGTCCAAGTAACAGCGGTACAACACACCAGGCAAGAAGGGTAAGGGATATTGTTGTGCTACATAATGCCAAGACACTAGCTGGTTACAAATTGGACAGCCTCGAAGGTGAAATTGGACGAGTCGAAGAGTTCTACTTCGATGACAAGTACTGGGTTGTCCGCTACTTGGTTGCTGAGGCAGGCAACTGGCTTACGGGAGGACATGTGCTGCTCTCCCCTTATGCTCTTGGCGCCGTGAGCGCGGAAAGACACCACATCGCTGTCGATCTGACTAAGAAGCAAATCGAAGGCAGTCCGGCTTTGGATCGTCACGCGCCTGTTTCTCGGCAATACGAAGAATCGTACTATGGATATTATGGCTGGCCGATGTATTGGGGTGGTCCGTATACGTGGGGCTCCTATCCCTACATTGCGCGCGACCGCGAGGATTGGAGGAACCGCGCCAAAGCCGAGAAGGGCTGGGATCCACACTTGCGCAGCACTTCCGATGTGACGGGTTATCATATCGAAGCCACGGATGGCGCTATCGGACACGTCGAGGATTTCGTCATTGATGACGAGACCTGGGCGATTCGCTATCTCATCGTCGACACGCGAAACTGGTGGCCAGGAAAGCGAGTGCTCATTGCACCGCCGTGGATCGAGCGGGTCAGTTGGAGTGAATCCAAAGTCTTCATCCATCTTTCCCGTGATTCCATCAAGCAATCCCCGGAATTCACGGAGGAGTCCGCGCTCACTCGCGACTATGAGGACACTCTGCATCGACACTACGATCGCCGCGGATACTGGACCGAGGAAACAGCGGCACGGGCACAATTTCGCTAATTGAAAGAAGCCGTGAGCTAACAATGATTACCGAAACCCTTTCCCCGGAACTGCTCCACGCGATGGACGCTTACTGGCGCGCCGCCAATTACCTGTCGGTCGGCCAGATCTATCTCTATGACAATCCGCTTTTGAAGCGACCACTGACGCTGGCCGACGTGAAGCACATGCTCCTGGGCCACTGGGGCACGACTCCCGGCCAGAACTTCATCTACGTGCACCTAAACAGGGTCATCAAGAAATATGACCTCGACATGATCTACGTCTCCGGTCCTGGGCACGGCGGGCCGGCCGTCGTGGGCAACACCTATCTCGAAGGTACCTACAGCGAGATCTACCCGAATATCAGCCAGGATGAGGCCGGGCTACGGAAATTGTTTCTTCAGTTTTCGTTTCCCGGCGGCATTCCCAGCCACGCCTCGCCGGAATGTCCGGGATCGATCCACGAAGGTGGTGAGCTGGGCTATTCGCTCAGCCATTCCTTCGGGGCCGTCTTCGACAATCCCAATCTCACCGTTGCCTGTGTCGTCGGCGATGGCGAGGCTGAAACGGGACCTCTGGCCACGGCTTGGCAATCCAACAAGTTCCTCAACCCGATCAGCGACGGAGCCGTGCTGCCCATCTTGCACCTCAATGGCTACAAGATCAGCAACCCGACGGTTCTCGCCCGTATCGAGCATGAGGAATTGGAGCAATTCCTGCGAGGTTGCGGCTGGATTCCCCATTTTGTGGAAGGTGATGAACCGGAGAAGATGCATCAACTCATGGCCAGCAACTTGGACCTGGCCATGGAGAGCATTCGCCAGATCCAACGGAATGCGCGGAGCAAGAACGACTCCGCTCGGCCGCGCTGGCCGATGATCGTCCTCAAGTCACCCAAGGGCTGGACGGGACCGAAAATGGTCGATGGCCTGAAGGTTGAAGGCACATTCCGCGCGCACCAGGTGCCGCTTTCCGGTCCAGCGACCCATCCCGAGCACCTCAAGCTCCTGGAAGACTGGCTGCGGAGCTACCGGCCAGAGGAGCTCTTCGACGCGCGGGGACGCCTGAAACCGGAGTTGGCCGATCTGGCTCCCAGGGGCGAACGACGTATGGGAGCGAACCCACACGCCAATGGCGGCGTTCTAATGCGGGATCTGCGCATGCCAGACTTTCGCGATTACGCGGCAGCCGTGCCCGCGCCGGGGGTTCGCGGAATCGGCGACGTGCATGTGCTCGGCCCCTTTCTCCGCGATGTGACGAAGCTGAACTCAGAACAGCGCAATTTCCGAGTCTTCGGTCCGGACGAGACGCTTTCGAATGGGCTGGAAGCGCTCTTCCAGGTGACAAAGCGCCAGTGGAACGCCGCCACCGTGCCAAACGACGAATTTCTTGCCCCCGCGGGACAGGTGCTGGATTCGATGCTCAGCGAACATCAGTGCGAGGGCTGGCTAGAAGGGTACTTACTTACCGGACGTCACGGCCTGTTCAACTGTTACGAGGCATTCATCCATATCATCGATTCTATGTTCAATCAGCACGCCAAGTGGCTCAAGGTCACGGCACACCTGCCATGGCGACGGAAGATCGCCTCGTTGAACTACCTGCTGGCGTCCCATGTCTGGCGGCAGGACCATAACGGCTTCACCCACCAGGATCCCGGTTTCATCGACCATGTGGTGAACAAGAAGGCCGAGATCGTTCGGGTCTATCTTCCGCCGGATGCCAATTGCTTGCTGTCGGTGATGGACCACTGCCTGCGCAGCCGCCATTACATCAACCTGGTGATCGCGGGCAAGCACCCCGCGCCCCAGTGGCTGACCATGGATGCCGCCGTCAAACACTGCACCCAAGGCATTGGCATCTGGCAGTGGGCAAGCAACGACCAAGGCATTGCCCCGGATGTGGTCATGGCCTGCTGTGGCGACGTACCGACGCTGGAGACGCTCGCCGCCGTCTCCATCATGCGCGAGCATCTACCCGATCTGAAGATCCGCGTCGTCAATGTTGTCGATCTAATGAAGTTGCAGCCGCAATCCGAGCATCCCCATGGGCTTAGCGATGTCGACTTCGACGAGATCTTCACCAAGAACAAGCCCGTCATTTTTGCTTTCCATGCCTACCCGTGGCTGATTCACCGGCTCACCTACCGACGTACCAACCACGAGAACATCCACGCCCGTGGGTACAAGGAAGAGGGAACCATCACCACACCCTTCGACATGACGGTGTTGAACGATCTCGACCGCTTCCACCTGGTGATGGATGTCATCGACCGGCTGCCCAAGACCGGCGACAAAGGCATCTATCTGAAGCAGCAACTCAAGGACAAGCTCGTCGAGCACAAACAGTACATCGAGAAATTTGGTGAAGACCTTCCGGAAATTCGGAACTGGAAGTGGGGTAACCATCAATGAATGCGCAAGAGCTCATATTCACGGCGAGAGAGCTCGTCGCAGGCGACAAGGGTCTGCTGGCGATGGATGAGAGCAATCCAACTTGCAACAAACGATTCGCAGCGTTGGGCATCCCCCAGACCGAGAATGCGCGACGGGCGTATCGAGAGCTCATCGTCACGACTCCCGACCTCTGTGACAGCATCAGCGGCGCGATCCTCTACGACGAGACCATCCGCCAGCACACGAACGATGGCACTCCCTTTGTTAGAGCCATCATCGACGCGGGAATCATTCCGGGCATCAAGGTCGACACGGGCGCAAAGGATATGGCAGGACACTTCGGAGAGAAGGTGACCGAGGGCTTGGATGGCCTGCGCGAGCGTCTCGCTGAGTATGCCAAGATGGGCGCCCGCTTTGCCAAGTGGCGCGCGGTGATTGCGGTAGGCGATGGCATTCCTAGTCGGGGCTGCATCGAGGCGAACGCTCAGGCACTGGCTCGCTACGCGGCTCTGTGTCAGGAGGCCGGTTTGGTGCCCGTCGTCGAGCCGGAGGTGCTCATGGATGGCGAGCACACCCTCGAGCGTTGTTGCGAGGTCACGGAAGAAGTCTTGGGAAGGCTTTTCAACCACCTTGGCAGCCAGCGCGTGATGCTAGAAGGAATGCTCCTGAAGCCCAACATGGTGGTTCCGGGATTGGCCTGCCCCACGCAAGAGCCGGTGGACGAGGTCGCCGATGTTACGGTGAGGTGTCTTTTGCGAGCTGTTCCGCCTGCTATTCCAGGGATCGCGTTCCTATCGGGCGGCCAATCCGCCGAGCTGGCCTCGGCCCGTCTAAATGCCATGAATGTTCGATTCAAGTCGCAGCTTCCTTGGGCGTTGGCATTTTCGTTTGCCCGCGCCATCCAGCAGCCAGCGTTGGAGATCTGGCGAGGAGAGGTCGCCCACGTGGCCGCGGCGCAAAGCGCGCTGTACCATCGAGCCAGGTGCAACCAGGCGGCGCGCCGTGGTGAATACGACGCTGCGATGGAAGGGAGATGAGGATGGAAACAGGCATCGCACCACTCACGAAGCTTCCGGAATGGCAGGCCCTCGAAACCCATTACCCAAAGGTTCGAGAGTTGCATCTTCGGAAGCTCTTTGCGGACGATGCAAAGCGCGGCGAGCGAATGACCGCCGAGGCCGTCGGGATCTACTTTGACTACTCAAAACATCGCATCACCGACGAGACGTTAAGGCTTCTTCTGCAACTGGCGGAGGAGTCTGGTCTGCGGACCCGAGTCGATGCCATGTTTCGCGGTGAGAAGATCAACGTCACGGAGAATCGTGCCGTCCTGCATGTGGCGCTGCGTGCCCCTGAGAAACAGACCGTCATGCTGGAAGGCGAAGACGTCGTGCCTCCGGTTCGCGCGGTGCTTGCCAGGATGGCCAGTTTTTCTAACCGGGTGCGCAGTGGCGAATGGAAGGGCCACACTGGCAAAAGGATCCGCAATGTCGTCAATATTGGCATCGGTGGTTCCGACCTGGGGCCGGTGATGGCCTACGAGGCATTGCGGCACTACAGCCAACGTGACCTTGCCTTCCACTTCGTGTCCAACATCGACGGCACCGACTTCGTCGAAGCTACGCGCGACCTCGACGCTGAGGAGACACTGTTCATCATCTCGTCGAAGACCTTTACGACCCTAGAGACCATGACCAACGCGCACACGGCCCGCGATTGGCTGCTCAAGACTTTGAAACATCCAGCTGCCGTAGCTAGACATTTTCTCGCGATCTCGACCAACGCTGTGGAGGTAGCGAAGTTCGGCATCGACGAGGCGAACATGTTCGAGTTTTGGGATTGGGTCGGCGGCCGCTACTCCATGGATTCGGCGATTGGCCTTTCGACCATGATCGCCATTGGACCCGACCATTTCCGAGCCATGCTCCACGGGTTCCACCAGATGGACGAGCATTTCCGCACGGCCCCGTTCGAACGCAACTTGCCGGTGCTCATGGGGCTTCTGGGCCTCTGGTACAACAACTTCTTCGATGCCCAGACCATCGCTGTACTCCCCTATGAGCAGTACCTGAAGCGCTTCCCGGCGTACCTCCAGCAGTTGACGATGGAGAGCAACGGCAAGCACGTAACGCTTGCTGGGACCGAGGTCGACTACCAAACCGGTCCGATCTACTGGGGCGAGCCGGGTACCAACGGCCAGCATTCCTTCTACCAACTGATTCATCAAGGGACCAAGCTCATCCCCTGTGACTTCATCGGATTTCTTCGGCCGCTAAACCCGCTCGGCCGCCATCATGACTTGCTCCTCGCCAACATGTTTGCCCAAGCAGAGGCACTGGCGTTTGGCAAGACCTCGCAGGAGGTCCAAGCGGAGGGCACACCGGCATGGCTGGCACCGCACCGAACCTTTGAGGGCAACCGTCCCTCCAGCACGATCCTGCTTGAACAGCTGACCCCAGAGGCCCTGGGGAAGCTTATCGCGCTTTACGAACACAGCGTTTTCACTCAAGGCGCGATCTGGGGCATCGACTCCTTTGACCAGTGGGGCGTCGAGCTGGGAAAGGCGCTCGCCGCTCGCATCATCACCGAGCTTGAGCCCGGGGCCGAGCACGAGCTCACGTACGATAGCTCTACCAATGCCCTGATCCGGCGCTATGGCAGAGCCAAGGAGCCATCGCATGGCGGATAAGGCCCGGGTTCCGAACGTCGGCGTGGTCGTCGCCGTGCGGGGCAGCGTCGTCGACGTACGCTTCGATGAGCATGTACCGTCCATCTATTCGCTACTGCGTGCGGGGGCAGAAAGGCAGATCGTTGTCGAGGTGTTGGCCCAGCAGGATGCGCATCACGTGCGCGGGATCGCGCTGACACCTACGCAGGGTCTAGCTCGCGGAATGCAAGTCGAAGACACTGGCGGGCCGCTCAAGGCGCCAGTGGGTAAGGCGATTCTTTCCCGCATGTTCGACGTGTTTGGCAACACCATCGACCGTGGAGCGGCGCTGACCGACGTCGAGTGGCGCTCCGTGCATCGGGCACCGCCACCGCTTTCACGACGTTCCACCAAGTCTGAAGTATTTGAGACCGGCATCAAAGTCATCGACGTGCTGGTTCCCCTCGAGCGCGGCGGGAAGGCGGGTCTGTTCGGCGGGGCTGGCGTGGGCAAGACGGTGCTACTCACCGAGATGATCCACAACATGATCGGGCACCACGAAGGCGTCAGCATCTTCTGCGGAATTGGCGAGCGCTGCCGCGAGGGCGAGGAGCTTTACCGCGACATGAAGGAGGCAGGCGTCCTGCCGAACATGGTCATGTTGTTCGGCCAGATGAACGAGCCCCCAGGCAGCCGGTTCCGCGTGGGGCACGCGGCGCTTACGATGGCCGAGTATTTCCGCGACGACGAGCACCGGGACGTGTTGCTACTCATCGACAACATCTTTCGTTTCATCCAGGCCGGCATGGAGGTGTCCGGTTTGATGGGCCAGATGCCGTCTCGCCTGGGCTATCAACCCACCATGGGCACCGAGCTCTCGGGATTGGAAGAGCGCATTGCCAACACCGATACGGGAGCCATCACCTCCATCCAAGCGGTCTATGTGCCGGCGGACGACTTCACCGACCCGGCGGCAGTGCACACGTTCTCGCATCTTTCCGCCTCTATCGTGCTTTCGCGCAAGCGGGCCAGCGAAGGGCTGTTCCCGGCCATCGACCCGCTGCAATCGAGCTCCAAGATGGCAACACCCGGCATCGTTGGCAAACGTCACTACGACCTGGCGCAAGAGATCCGTCGGACGCTTGCCCAATATGCGGATCTCAAGGACATCATTGCCATGCTTGGCCTCGAGCAGCTTTCGCCTGAGGACCGCAAGGTGGTCGCACGCGCCCGCAGGTTGGAGAGATTCCTCACGCAGCCTTTCTTCACGACCGAGCAGTTCAGTGGACTCAAAGGAAAGCTCGTCAGCCTCAAGGACGCGCTCGACGGCTGCGAGCGAATCCTGCGCGATGAGCTCAAGGACTCCGCGGAAAGCGCGCTCTACATGATCGGGACGATTGACGAAGCGAAGGCAAAAGCGAAGCCCGAGGCGAAACCGCAACCGCAAACGAAGGTAGCCCATGCCTGATGCGCTCATGAAGCTCAAGGTTCTCCTGCCATTCCAGGTCTTTGCGGAGAAGACGGGCGTCTCGCGCATTGTCGCGGAGACCTGCGAGGGATCCTTCGGACTACTGCCGCACCGACTCGACTGCGTGGCGGCCCTCACGCCAGGAATTCTGGTTTACCAAACCGAGGCCGAGGGCGAGGCATACCTCGCCGTGGATGAAGGGATTCTGGTCAAGGCCGGAGCAGAGGTGCTGGTGTCCGTGCGTCGGGCGTCGGGCGGAACAGATCTCGGCCAATTGCATGCTTTGGTCGAAAAGGAGTTTCTGACCCTGGACGAGCGCGAGAAGAGCGTGCGCTCGGTCATGACGAAGTTGGAAACCGGGTTTCTGAGTCGATTGGCGGCCTTTGAACATGAGTGACGACACGAACAGGAAGACCGCGGGTAGCGGGCCGACCCTTGCCGAGCAGATCGGCGGGAAGGCTGCGCGAAAGCTCAAGGCGCGTCGCAATTCCGGTCAAGGCGTCTGGTTCGGCCTTGGCATGATGGGAATCATCGGCTGGTCGGTGGTCGTTCCTACGCTTCTCGGCGCTGCGCTTGGTCTTTGGTTGGACAAATACCATTCGGGCAAACATGCCTGGACGCTGGCGCTGCTCGTGGCCGGACTCGCGCTCGGCTGCCTGAATGCCTGGTTTTGGGTCGCCAAGGAAGACAAAGCGATGCGCGATGAGCAAGGCGACGGCGATGAATGAATCGCTGATGATGGCCCTGGCTTGGGGGGTGGGCGCAGTGCTGGGCGTGGTTTTCTTCGGCGGCCTTTGGTGGACGGTTCGCAAGAGCCTCTACTCCAAACGCCCGGCGCTTTGGATTTTCGGTAGCCTCATGCTACGGCTCAGTATTGTCGCGGCCGGGTTCTACCTCTTCTCGGGCCGCCACTGGGGGCGACTGCTGTTGTGTCTCCTCGGGTTCATCGCTGCCCGATCCGGAGTCATCCGCCTGACGCGACCATCGGGACAAGACCAGACCGGTCCGGCACAGGAGGCAACCCATGCGCCTTAGTCCCGACCAGATGATCTTCTGGCAACGCGGGTTTCTGAAACTCAACGGTACCATTGCGTTCACCTGGGGACTGATGCTCCTCCTCGCCGTGGGCTCAAAGCTCATCACGCGCAAGCTCTCCACGGATCAGAACCGTTCCCGATGGCAGAACTTTCTGGAAATCATCGTCACAGGGATGGAGAAACAGATTGAAGAAGTCGGCCTCCCCCATCCGGAAAAGTATCTCGGCTTCCTGGGCACGCTCTTTCTCTTTCTCGCCACCGCCAGCGCATGTACGATCCTTCCCGGGTACGATCCGCCGACGGGCTCGCTGTCGACCACCGTAGCACTCGCGCTCTGCGTGTTCGTCGCAGTACCCCTCTTCGGTATCGCGGACCAAGGCGTGCGGGGCTACCTCAAGTCCTACGTTGAGCCGACGGTGATCATGTTGCCCTTCAACATCATCAGCGAGCTTTCGCGTACGCTGGCTCTGGCCGTCCGTCTGTTTGGCAACATGATGAGCGGGGCGATGATCATCGCGATTCTGCTCACCATCACGCCCTTCATTTTTCCGATCGTCATGACCCTGCTCGGCCTGCTGACCGGAATGGTCCAGGCGTACATCTTCAGCATCCTGGCCGCGGTCTACATCGCCGCTGCTACCCGCACACGTAAGCCCCAGCCAGCGGTCAAGACTTGAAGCAACAGCGAACTAACTAAAAGGAGTTCCTATGAACAGCATGACTATTATCGCGGTGGCATCCATCATCATCGCTGGCCTGACCACCGGATTCGGCACCATGGGGCCCGCGCTTGCGGAAGGAAGGGCGGTCGCGACAGCGCTGACGTCGCTGGCCCAACAACCCGACGCCTCGTCCACCATCACCCGCACCTTGTTCGTCGGCCTGGCGATGATCGAGTCCACGGCTATCTACTGTTTCGTGGTCTCGATGATTCTCATTTTCGCCAACCCGTTCTGGAACCACGTGATCGCCCAGGCCACGGGAAAGTGATCCAGTGCTCATCGATTGGTTCACCGTCGGTGCGCAGGCGCTCAACTTCGTCATTCTCGTGTGGTTGATGAAGCGATTTCTCTACAAACCCGTCCTCGCCGCTATCGACGTGCGCGAAAAGCGGATCGCCAAGGAGATCGCGGACGCGGATGCCAAGAAGGCCGACGCCCAAAAGGAACACGACGAGTTTCAGCACAAGAATGAAGAGTTTGACCAGCAGCGTGCCGCACTCCTCGGCAAGGCCACGGACGAAGCCAAAGCCGAGCGTCAGCGATTGCTCGACGAAGCGCGGAAGGCAGCCGACGCGCTCACGGCCAAGCGACAGAACGCGCTGAGAAGCGATGCCCAGAACCTGAATCAAGCCATCATTCGCCGAACCCAGGGGGAAGTATTTGCCATCGCGCGGAAGGCGCTGACCGACCTAGCCACCACCAGCTTGGAAGAACGCCTGGGCGACGTGTTCACACGCCGTTTGCGAGCTATGGACGGCCAGGCGAAATCAGACTTTGCCAAGGCTTTAGGGACAGCCTCGGGCACCGCCCTTGTACGCAGCGCCTTTGACCTCCCTCCAGAGCAACGAGCGACGATCCAGAATGCGCTCAACGAAACCCTTTCGGCTGAAATCCGCCTTCGATTCGAGACCGCTCCGGATTTGGTCAGTGGGATAGAGCTGACCGCGAGCGGGCAAAAGGTCGCTTGGAGCATCGCAGATTACCTCGCGTCGCTCGAAAGGGACGTCGGCGACCTTCTGAAGGAGAGGGCCAAGCCTGAAGAACCGAAGCCCATGGCGAAGAGCGCATGAACATGGAACCTGAGGGCATTCAAAGCGTCTTCGATGGCGTGTTCGCCGGCATGCGTGGGGCGCGAGTAGCATTCACGCCGCAATTGCGGCCGCGCGAGATTGGCACGATCACCAGCGTCACCACCGGCATCGCCAAGGTCTCCGGCCTTCCCGGCGTGGGCTTCGAGGAGCTGGTCAAGTTTCCCGGTGGCGTCTACGGCATTGCGTTCAACGTGGACCAGGACGAGATCGGGGTCGTGTTGCTTGGCGACTACTGGCATCTCCAGGCCGGCAATGAGGTCGAACGTACCGGACGAGTCATGGACGTCGCCGTGGGCGACGGATTGCTCGGGCGGGTCATCGACCCACTCGGTCGAGCACTCGACGGCGGCGGGCCCGTCGCCTCCAAGGAACGCCTGCCCATCGAGCGTCCCGCCGCTCCCATCATGGACCGCGCGCCCGTCACGGTGCCGCTGCAGACCGGCCTGAAGGTCGTCGATGCTCTCATTCCCATCGGACGCGGCCAGCGCGAATTGATACTAGGCGACCGGCAGACCGGCAAGACGGCCATCGCGATCGACACCATCCTCAACCAACGCGACCAGAATGTCGTTTGTGTCTATTGCGCCATTGGCCAGCGCGCTTCCGCCGTGGCCAAGGTCGTGGCTGTCTTGCGCGAGAAAAGCGCGCTCGACCACACCGTGGTGGTGGTGAGCGAGGGCAACGACCCACCTGGCCTCGCCTACATCGCTCCCTACGCCGCGACCAGCATCGCGGAGTATTTCATGCACGCCGGGCGCGACGTCCTGATCGTGTACGACGACCTTACCCAACACGCCCGCGCCTATCGAGAGCTTTCCCTGCTTCTCCGCCGGCCACCCGGCCGCGAAGCCTTTCCCGGCGACATCTTCTACATCCACTCGCGTCTGCTCGAACGCGCCACCCGCCTGCGCCCAGAGCTCGGCGGCGGCTCGCTCACCGCCTTGCCCATTATCGAAACCGAAGCGCAGAACATCTCTGCCTACATTCCGACCAACCTGATCTCCATCACCGACGGACAGATCTACCTTTCACCCTCGCTTTTCGAGCTGGGCGTTCTGCCTGCCGTTGACGTTGGCAAATCCGTTTCGCGTGTCGGCGGCAAGGCACAACGGGCGGTGTACCGCGCGGTCGCGGGTGACCTCAAGCTTGCCTACGCCCAGTTCGAGGAGCTAGAGACCTTCGCCCGTTTCGGCGCTCGTCTGGATGACAACACCCGCAAGATCATCGAGCATGGACGGCGTATCCGCGCCTGCCTCAAGCAGCCGGAGGGCTCCCCTGCGTCGGTACCCGCTCAGATCGCCGTTCTGCTGGCGTTGACTGCGGAGCTCTTCGACCCCGTTCCGCTGGACAAGATGATCGACGCCGAGCGCGCCATCCAAACGACGGCGTCAGGCATTGCGCCCGAAGTGTGTGCACGATTCGAGAGCGCCACGAAGTTGAGCGACGAGGACCACACGGCGATTGTTGCAATCGCCCGCCAGGTTCTCGCACCGTTCCAAACCAAGCCCGAGCCCAAGGAAAAGTCTTGAGCGACACCACCGCGAGCCTACGCCGAAAGCTCAAGAGCGCTGGTGACCTCCAATCCGTGGTTCGAACGATGAAGACCTTGGCTGCCTCCAGCATCGGACAATACGAAAGATCGGTACGCGCCTTGGCCGACTACTATCGCACCGTGGAGTTGGGATTGAGCGCGTGCTTTCGGGAAGGTGCGACCGCATCCCGGCTCGCAGAGAGGGACGACCAAGCCGAGTCCGGTGCACTTGGCGCGGTTGTGTTCGGATCCGACCAGGGTCTGGTGGGCCAGTTCAACGATGTGGTGGCCGACTTTGCGGTCAAGACCCTCGCTGCTCTGCCCGGCAAACCCCAAGTCTGGGCCGTTGGTGAACGCGTTCACGCGCGTCTGGCGGACGCGGGCCTGCCGCTCATGGGCCTCTTTCCCGTGCCCAATTCTGTTCAGGCCATCACCCCGTTGGTAGGGCAGATTCAAATCGAGAGCGAAGCCCATCGTGCCCAAGGCGACTACGCGCGACTCTATATCTTTCACAATCGCCCGCAGTCTGGGGCAGTCTACGAGCCAGTCAGTCAACGGTTGTTACCACTCGATGTGCAGTGGCAAGAAGGCTTGGCCAAGGTCGGCTGGCCGACAGGAACCTTGCCCGAGGTCATGGGAAGCGGCAGCACCACTTTGCGCTCGCTCATCCGCGGCTACCTCTTCATCTCACTTTTCCGGGCCTGCGCCGAATCCCTCGCCAGCGAGAACGCGAGCCGCCTGGCAGCGATGGAGCGCGCCGACAAGAACATCGACGAGTTGCTAGAGAGCCTCAACGGTTCCTTCCATCGCTTGCGCCAAAGTGGCATCGACGAGGAGCTGTTCGACGTCATCTCCGGGTTCGAGGCGCTGGTAGGACCCTAACCAAGTCCGACGCGTGGGGTTTGGGCTGGCAGCACGCTCGAAGAGGCCCCTGGTCGTCTTCCCGAGCGGCGCCTCGCTGGCCCTGTTCACCTGCGCCATCACCGGCGGCTGCGTCGGCCTTCAGGGCATCGTCGGCACGGGACGCGGGACCGCCGCTGGCTTTGTCCCCATGGTGCTACTCGGTGCTTGTAGCGCGGCTAGCGGTTAAGAGCGAGCCGTCATGACTTGTCGATAATTTGCGGTCGAGACGCGGTCGTGGTGTCTACTTGTCCATGCAAGCCGACTACGCCGACGTACCTGATGACCTTTGGGAACGCGTGAAGCAATGGATT
>Ga0265314_10001129_pt1 | contig 30906 bp, 27 predicted proteins | sample 4126metaG_FD_203106 | JGI IMG/M metagenome (GOLD analysis project Ga0265314, IMG submission 203106) | Rhizosphere microbial communities from Carex aquatilis grown in University of Washington, Seatle, WA, United States - 4-1-26 metaG | ecosystem: Host-associated > Plants > Roots > Rhizosphere >... | reverse complement strand
CTTCTTTGATCTGCAGATCGCGCTTGATTACGAGCCAGCGAATGTTGCGCGCTTGGACGAGTGCGGCAGTCTCTTCGGGCGAGTAGGGGTCGGTTGATCTATCGAAAAGAAGCACTGGGAATTGCGGCGTGCGGCTGGTGACAAAATAGAACGGATCTTCGCCGGGTAATAGGATGAGGCCGTCGTTTTGTGGAATGTTGGCGGCTGCGTAGCGCAGGAGTTCGTCGAATTCGGGCAGCCAGGGCCCGGGAGTGGATGCTCCCGCGAGCTGCGGAAAGGCAGAGTGCTCGACTGGGCCATCGGGAATATTGATGTAGGAGAGACGTTCTTCGCTGACCGTGTAGAAGCCGCCGCAAACGAAAAGCGTGACGGAGACTAGACCTGCGAGCGCGGGAAGAAACCAGCGATGCGCGGCTTGGAGCGCCGGGCGGCCGACGATAAAGACCAGCAGATCGGCGATGAGGATGGCGAGAAGCGGCCAGATAGCGTAGGTGGATCCCCAAAGCTGTTGCGAGAGCATGGTGCCGTGGATAGCGACAAGCAGAATGAGCGGCAGTAATGAGCGGAGGGTGAGGCTGCGGATGGCGAGCACTGCGGCCAGAAGCATGAGGAACGGCCAAAGCGTTATAAACGTGTCGCCGAAGGAATCGGGATCGTCGTAGTAGAGCCAGAGGGCGCTGAGTGCCAACAAGAATGGGGCCGCGAATAGCAGAAAGGCTGCGATTGAGGTGAGTCGGGTTGGGCGCCAGGTGAGCAGGATGAGGGCCAGGAATGCTGCCGGCAGTGTCCAGCGCAGGTTTGGATCTGAGTAGATGGCGGCCATGACAGGCAGGCCGGGCAAGCGGCGCTGGGCTGCGAATTCGATGGTCCAGTGGATGTAGTTTTCGACGCCCGCGGTGAAGTGGAGAACGAGCAGTGCGGCGAAGATGGTTGCGATCGCGCCGGCAAGTATCGCCAGCATCGTGGAAGTTTGAGGCTGATTGGACTTGGGTTTTTGTCGGCGAATTAGACGAATGCAAAGCAGAAATGCTAACGAGCCTACTGCCGCGATGAGAAATGGCAGGCCCATGTTTTGCTTGACGAAGAGCGGGAGACAGATGGCACAGCCGGTTGCGAAACCGCGCCATCGCGCGTGCGTTGAACCGGTGGGGATGGAATCGAGCCGCTGCAAACACCAGACGGCGGCGAGAATGGCGAGGGCACAGTCGCAGTCGTAAGACGGGAACGGGAGAATGGAGTAGACGCCCAGAAACGTGAGTGAGGCGGCGAGCAGGAGTGCTATTGCCCAAGCGAACTCACCGCACGGGCGGAGCGATCGCAGCACAATGCGCCAGGCAAGAACTGTGCCGAGGGCGCCCATGACGGCTGCGTAGAGAATGTGGTGAAAGAAGACGCGGCCGGTGAGGCGGATGATGGCGGCTTGGATTAGAAACGTGAGCGGCGGGTGGACGAACGGGAAATCGCGATAGGGCATTTGCCCTAGGGCGATGCGATTGGCGGTGTCGAGGGTGTAGCTCGCGTCCCAGAGAGCGGCGACGTGGGCGTTTTGCCAAAGCACCACAGAGGCGGTGGCGAGGAACAGGCCGACGGCCGCGGCGAAATCGCGGAGTTGCCATCGCGCGATGGGCGGGGGCTGAAGCTGCGGCGATGGCAATTCTGGCGGCGTCATGATTGGGGGTTCGGGAGCTCGAATCAAAGTTATCAAAGTGGGCATCAAAGTGATGCGGAATCGGATTCGCGGTAGAATAAGAAGCGTGGTGGTTCTCTTCCAGCCCATCTCGGCACTGCTCTAGCGGCCCCCACCGCCAACCGTTGTTGTGTGCCAATTCCCTTTTCAAATCAATATTCAGTAAACCGGCTGTGGGCAGATGCGCCGGAGGAGAAACATGATTGATCGCCTGGAACAAATGGAACAACATTACAACGAGCTACAGGCGCAGTTCGCGCTACCCGAAGTGTTGAACGATCACGAGAAGTATCAGAAGATCGCCAAGACCGTGCGCGAGATTGAGACTCCGGTGGAGAAATATCGCGAGTTGAAGCAGGCGCAGCAGGGCCTTGCTGACGCCCGCGCGATGCTGGCTGAGAGCGATGCCGGGATTCGCGCCATGGCCGAAGAAGAGATTGCAGCACTGGAGCCGCGCGCTGCGGAGCTTGAAGAAGAGCTGAAGGTGCTGCTGCTGCCCAAGGACCCCAACGACGAGAAGAACGTGATTCTTGAAATTCGCGCCGGCACTGGCGGCGACGAGGCATCGCTGTTTGCAGCCGAAGTTTTCCGCATGTATACACGCTTCGCCGAGCAGCACAAGTGGAAGGTTGAAGTGATGTCGATGTCGGAGAGCGGCGTGGGCGGATACAAGGAAGTGATTGCCATTATCGAAGGCGAGCGCGTGTATTCGCAGCTCAAGTGGGAGAGCGGCGTGCATCGCGTACAGCGCGTTCCCGAAACCGAGACGCAGGGTCGAGTGCATACTTCGGCGATTACGGTGGCCGTGCTGCCTGAGGCCGAAGAAGTGGACATAAAGATTGAAGCCAAGGACCTGCGCATCGATACTTTCTGCTCGTCGGGCCCGGGCGGGCAGAGTGTGAATACGACTTACTCCGCAGTGCGCATTACGCACTTGCCGACGGGCACGGTGGTGAGCTGCCAGGATGAGAAATCGCAGATCAAGAATCGCGAGAAAGGGATGCGCGTGCTGCGGTCGCGATTGTATGAAGTTGAAATGGACAAGCAGAACGCTGAGCTGGCCGCGGCACGCAAGTCGCAGGTGGGCTCGGGCGACCGCAGCGAGAAGATCCGCACTTATAACTTTCCGCAGAATCGGCTTACCGACCACCGCATTGGGCTCACGCTGCACCAGCTTGACCTGATTATGGAGGGACGGCTGCAGCCAATTGTGGATGCGCTGGTTACGCATTACCAGGCCGAGCAGTTGAAGGCCGATGCAACCGAGGCGGCGTAAGGGCACGATGCCATCGTTTTCAAGCTACGTGGTAGGCGGAGCATTGCGGCTGCAACTGGGGCCGCATGGCGACAGCGCGCGACGGGATGCAGAGACGCTGCTAATGCACCTGCTAGTCAAGAATCGCGCGTGGATGCTGGCGCACAAGGATGACGAGCTTGGATATGAATGCGCCGAAGAATACATCGCGATAATTGAACGGCGATTTGCCGGCGAACCTATGCAATACATTTTTGGCGAGACGGAGTTTTACCGGCTGCCGTTTCGCGTTACGCGTGATGTGTTGATACCGCGGCCTGAGACCGAGCAAGTGGTGGAGAGGGTGTTGGACCTAGCGGCGAACTTTTCGAATCCGCGCATTGTGGATGTGGGCACGGGGTCGGGCGCGATTGCGGTTGCGTTGACGCATGAATTACCGGATGCGGTGGTAACTGCGACAGATTTGTCTGCGATGGCGTTGAATGTGGCGCGTGAGAATGCGGAGCGGAATGGTGTGGCGGAGCGCGTGAGATTAGTCGAAGGCAATCTGCTTGATCCAGTTGCGGGAGAACAATTCGACATGGTGGTTTCAAATCCGCCTTATGTTTCTGTGGGCGATCGAGAGTCGCTGGCTGTTGAAGTTCGGGACTATGAGCCGGAGCAGGCGCTGTTCGCTGGCGCGGATGGTATGCATGTGTATCGGCGACTGATTCCTCAGGCGTTTGCTGCGCTCGCTCGGGGCGGATACCTGGTTCTTGAGATCGGTTATGGACAGGAGGCGCCCGTGTGCGCACTGCTAGGTGAGGCCGGATTCGAAAACGTCGAGTTTACTCCCGATCTGCAGGGAATTCCGCGCGTGGCCTGCGCGCGAAAGTCGTAGCGCTGGTTTCCTGACCCTCAGATTTTTCCCGAGTCTGCTCGGCCGGTTTTGGTCAAATCCTTATAGAATCCAAGATCGCGGTCAGTGAGGTTTTTGGTAATGTAGGCGATCTGGCCATAGTGCATGCCAAAGTGCTCCACAACCTGGTAGACGGCATCGAGCCCACGCACGTGATAGCCCTGGATTTCATACGGAGCCAGAAGCTCTTCGACCGTGAGGCGATGGAACACTTCTGCGGCGCGCCCCATGGTTGCGCCGAGCTTCGCCAGTAATTCCGCAGCCGACAATCCGCCTTCGGCTGCAAACTCCGCGGGGCGGTTGCGGTTGTCTTCATCGCCATTGAATGAGTCAACCAGCCACTGGGTGACGTTGCCGTTCAAGTGCAGAATGAGGTTGCCGATGCTGTTGCTGGCGGGGTTGGGCCGCCACCACACTTGCTCGTCAGTGAGCGTTTCGACGCACTGGCGCAGGCGCGGCCAATATCGGTCGAGAAGCCTTTGTCGCGAGAATTCGAGAAAGAGCGTTGCGAGTTGGGAGTCGGAGTTCTGCATTCTAGTCCTCAATCACGATTGTCGATGCCTCGCCGGTCTTCACGTCCAAATCCCAGGTCTGCGGCGGGGGCAATTTCATATCGTCGCCGTTGACTTCGAGCGGCATCCACAGGTAGCGAGAATCCCACAAAGCGTTGGGCTTCCATATGTCGCCCATGAAGATGACGGTGGTTTTCTTTGTGCCCGCCACCTTGACGAGCATGGTGGATTGCGACTGGTAGTTGTTGGCTTCAGGTGGCGCAAGGTTTTTGAAGTCGGTCCACGGGCCGCCGAGCGATGGCGCGGATGCGTAGACATTTGGGTTCGGGCGCCAGCCGGTCATGTGAGATCCCATGACGTAGTAGACGCTGCCAACATGCACCAGCGCACCGCCCTCAAGCGGAGCGGGGATGAACGCGGTCTTCTCAACATTCATATAGTCAGCGGTCAACTTGGCAATGAAGAAGCCCTTGGTGGGACGCGACTCGAAGATGAGGTAGGCTGAACCATCGTCGTCGATAAGCTGGCCGATGTCGCGGCTTTCCTGATCGAGCGGGCGAAAACTTTTGACGTAGTGGTAGTCGCCGTCGATGCGATTGCTTACGGCAACCATGACTCGGGCAAGCTTGTAGGGCGCGTCGTCAAGGTGCGCATAGAGGACGAACTGATGCGTGCTTTGATTTGGGTAAACTTTGGGCCGCTCCAAGACCCAGTGCGGGCCGAGGTGTTCAGGGTCGCTGAGAGCGAGCACCTGGCGACGGAACTTCCAGTGGACTAGATCGCGCGAAGAGTAGCAGGCGACATAGCGCTTGTCTGGATCGTTCGCAGGCGTGCGGTCTTCTCCAAACCAGTAGTAAGTGCCGTTCCAAAACGTGATGCCGCCGCCGTGAGCTTGAATGCGCTGGCCGCGATTGTCGACCCAGGGATCGCCTGGCTTGACGATGCCCGACGCCGCGCAGAAAGGAGCGGCCGCCAGTGAGACAATCAGCAAGGCGGCCGAAATTGAAGTCCTATTCATGATGTGCCTTTGAACAGCGGTGCACAGAGCCGGTCGCGATTAGACCAGTTCGTGGCCCGCAAACCAGTAGCCAATCTCGAAGGCCGCGGTATCTTCTCCGTCGGATCCGTGGATGGCGTTTTCTTGCAGAGAGCCGGCAAACTTTTTGCGAATGGTTCCCTCTTCAGCGTTGGCAGGATTGGTTGCGCCCATCAGCTTGCGCAGGTCGGCAATGGCATTCTCTTTCTCGAGAACCATGAGGAAGATGGGGCCGGAGGCCATGAATGCGCAGAGGTCGTTGAAGAAAGGGCGCGCCGCGTGGACCGCGTAAAAGCCTTCGGCCTGCTTGACTGAGATTGACTGTTTCTTGATAGAAACGATGCGGAAGCCGGCTTTTTGAATCTCGGCCAGAATGGCGCCGGTATAGCCGTTGCGAACCGCGTCGGGCTTAATGATGCTGAAAGTACGTTGCGACACTGCGTATTGCTCCTATGGGGGATGTTTCCAGTTCCCATTGTAACGGCCATGGTTGAGGGTTGCCGAACGAGCCGGGAGCTTTGGCGCCCTGAAATCTGGTAGAGTTTCGGCATGAAATACTTCGCCTCTTCCGCCCGATTCTCAGCCCTGCTTGCCCTGGTTGTTACGCTCGCGGGCGCGCCTTCGTTTAGCCAAAACGCTGCCGCCGCGGCGGGAACGAGTCCGGCAGCGGCGCCTGAACTGCGGGTGTTCGACCCTTCGCTGATCGACAAGTCAATTGATCCCTGCGATAACTTTTATCGCTTTAGTTGCAACAAGTGGTTCCAGCGGAATCCGCTGCCCGCCGATCAGGCTGCGTACGGGCGATTCACTGAACTCCACGAACTCAACCGCCAGCACCTGCACGAAATTCTGGAGGCCGCCGCCGTTTCCTCGACGACGCGAACGACCAACGAGCAGAAGATTGGCGACGAGTATGCGAGTTGCATGGATGTGGCGGCGGTAGACAAGCTGGGATTGAAGACGCTCGATGCTGAACTGAATCGCATTGCCGCTCTTGATTCCGCAGCCGGGTTGCCGGCGCTGCTGGCGCATCTGCAAACCATCGGCGTGAATGCGTTTTTTGGATATGGATCGGGGCAGGACTTTGCAGATTCGCAGAAGGTAATCAACTTCTTTGGCTCCGGCGGCCTTGGGCTGCCCGAGCGCGATTACTACACGCGCACCGACGCTGAGAGCGTGAAGCTGCGCGGGCAGTATGTTGACCACGTGCACAAGATATTTGTGCTGGCGGGCGAGAGCGATGCGCAGGCCGCGCAGGACGCCGATACGGTGCTTGCGATAGAGACCCGGCTGGCCAAGGCAACTTTGACCATGACCGAACAGCGCGATCCGCAGAACCTGAACCACCCGACCGATGTGGCGGCAATGGAAGGAATGCTGACGCATTTCCCGCTGGCGCAATACCTGACTACGGCTGGAGCGCCGGCGGGTGGAAAAGCGAATGACAGCGAGCCAAAGTTCTTTGCCGAATTCAACGCAATTGTTGCCGACACGCCGATAGACCAGATTCGCGCTTATCTGCGTTGGCATTTGCTAACCGCGTATGCAGGCACCACGCTGCCCGAGAGTTTTGACCATGAGAGCTGGAATTTTTACTCGCACATTTTGAACGGCGCAGAGAAACAGCAGGACCGTTGGAAGCGCTGCACCAGCCGCGTGGATGGCGAACTGGGCGAGGCGCTAGGCCAGGTATACGTGGCGAAGTATTTTCCGCCTGAAGAGAAGCAGCGCACGCTTGATATGACCGAGGCCATTGAGGTGGCAATGGACAAGGACGTTGACGGGCTTGACTGGATGAGCGCTGCCACCAAGGTGAAGGCGAAGGAAAAACTGCACGCGGTAATGAACAAGATTGGCTATCCCGACAAGTGGCGGGACTACTCGAAACTGGAGATTGTGCGCGGCGACGATCTGGGCAACGCGATGCGGACGCACCAGTTTGATTTTGCGCGCGACCTAGCCAAGATCGGCAAGCCGGTGGATAAAGGTGAGTGGCAGATGACTCCGCCGACTGTGAATGCTTACTACGATCCGCAGATGAACAATGTGAATTTCCCGGCCGGATACCTGCAGCCGCCGTTCTTCAGCGGCAAAGAAGACGATGCGGCCAATTACGGCGATATGGGATCGACGATCGGCCACGAGTTGACTCACGGATTCGACGACCAGGGACGGCAATTTGACAAAGACGGCAACCTGGCCGACTGGTGGACGAAAAGCGACGAGCAGGGATTTACCGATCGTGCCGATTGCATGGTGAAGCAGTACGACGCAATTGAGGCTGTGCCCGGCGTGCACCTGAACGGCAAGCTGACTGAGGGCGAAAACCTTGCCGACCTGGGCGGGCTGTGGCTGGCATGGCTCGCGTGGCTCGATAAGGCGCATGCGGCCAACGTTGATATGAACGCAACGATGGATGGCTATACGCCGGACCAGCGTTTCTGGATTGCCTACGCGCAGCAGTGGTGCACACAGACGCGGCCGGAACAGTTGCGCACCCAGGCACAGAGCGATCCTCACGCTCCGGATGAGTATCGAACGAACTCGATTTTGCAGGACTTGCCGGAGTTTGCGAAAAGCTTCCAGTGCAAAAAGACTGACAAGATGGCGAGCGAGAGGCCGTGCAGGGTGTGGTGAAAATGCAGCTTCTAGCTACTAGCTCCTAGCCGCTAGCTTGCTCGTGCGGATTAGGTAGGCTTGGACGGGAAGTAGTGAAGAGTCCCGTAGGCGCAATCGTCAGGACGCATTCTCACTGTCTCGATCTGTTCTGCCAATTGGTCTGGTGTGGTCGAGCATTCCGCGATGGGCACGCAATTCTCTACGCTCACCACGAACCAACAGTCTTTCTCCAGAATTCGCGAAACCTTTCTCTGAAAATCTTCGGCATCGTTTGCCCAGGCAACGATGTTTGTGTAGCAGCCAGTGTCACCGGACTCGGATGGCGGCGTGAGCAGTTCGAATAATCCCGTCCACAGTTCGTTCATCGCACTCATTTAAGCACGAAGGCCCACCGATGAAGTGGGCCTTGCTTTTGAGCTAACGGCTAGAAGCTAGTAGCTAGAAGCTGATTTACGCTTTTCCGATTGCTTTGGCCAGCATCTCGCCGATTTCGGCGGGAGAGACTACTACGTGAATGCCGGCTTCGGTCATGGCTTTCATCTTGTCGGCGGCAGTGCCCTGGCCGCCGCTGATGATGGCTCCGGCGTGGCCCATGCGACGACCGGGAGGCGCGGTCTGGCCGGCGATAAAGCCGACGACTGGCTTTTTTACGCGCGCCTTGACGAATGCTGCGGCGGCCTCTTCGGCAGAGCCGCCGATTTCGCCAATCATGATGATGGCTTCAGTATCGGGGTCGTCGTTCAACAGGCGCAGCGCATCGATGTGCGTGGTGCCGATGATGGGGTCGCCGCCGATACCAATTGCGGTCGACTGGCCGATGCCGCGCTGAGTCAACTGATGCACGGCCTCGTAAGTGAGCGTGCCTGAGCGCGAGACGATGCCGACCGAGCCTTCTTTGTGGATGCGGCCGGGCATGATGCCAATTTTGGCCTTGCCGGGCGAAATGACGCCGGGGCAGTTTGGGCCGATGAGCCGCGACTTTGAGGTCTTGAGCTTGGCCCACACCTTGACCATGTCGAGCGTGGGAATGCCTTCAGTGATGCAGACGATGAGCGGGATGCCCGCGTCTTCGGCTTCGAGAATGGCATCGGCCGCGAATGGCGGCGGGACGAAGATCATGGTCGCGTTTGCGCCGGTTTCGTTGACAGCATCTGCGACGGTGTTGAAGACCGGCCAGCCCTCGTGCGTTGTTCCGCCTTTGCCGGGTGTGACGCCACCAACTACATTGGTGCCGTATTCGGCGCAACCCTTGGCATGGAAGGTGCCTTCTTTACCGGTGAGGCCCTGAACGATGAGGCGCGTGTTTTTATCGACTAGTACCGCCATGTTATGCACCCGCCTTTGCTGCCGCGACAACCATCTCCGCGGCTTCTTTCATAGTTGCGCCCACCTGGAAGTTGAGGCCTGAATCCTTGAGAATCTGGCGGCCTTCTTCAACGTTTGTACCTTCGAGCCGCAGAATTATGGGAACCTGTACATTCAATTTGCGGGCTGCGGCCACTACGCCGGTAGCGAGCCGATCGACGCGCAGAATTCCGCCAAAGATGTTGATGAAGATGGCCTTCACATGCTCGTCGCTGAGCAGGATTTCAAAGGCGTGCTCGATCTGCTCCTGCGTGGCCCCGCCGCCTACATCCAGGAAGTTCGCCGGCGAGCCACCTGCGTACTGAATGATGTCCATGGTGGCCATGGCCAGACCGGCGCCGTTCACCATGCAAGCGATGGAGCCGTCGAGCTTGATGTAGTTGAGCGCGTATTTGCTGGCTTCAACCTCGAGCGGGTCTTCTTCTGCCGTGTCGCGCAGGGCCTTGATTGCGGGATGACGAAAGAGCGCGTTGTCGTCGAAGTTGATTTTGGCGTCTAGGGCAAAGAGCTTGTCGTCCTTCGTAGTGATGAAGGGATTGATTTCGAGCAGTGAAGCGTCAGTCTCAATAAACGCTTTGTAGAGGCTCTGGAAGAACGCGACCGCAGCGTTGATCTGCGTAAACTTGAGGCCGAGCGCGAAGGCCAGTTTGCGGGCTTGCCATGCGCCGAAGCCAACCGCCGGATCGATGGTCTCTTTGAAGATGGCTTCAGGAGTTTTGGCAGCGACCACTTCAATCTCCATGCCGCCGGCCTGCGAGGCCATAAACACCAGCTTGCCCGTGGCGCGGTCGAGGACGATGCCGAGATATAGCTCGCGATCAATGGCCGCGGTCTCTTCAATGAGAAGGCGCTGCACCTTTTGGCCCTGCGGGCCGGTCTGGTGCGTGATGAGCTGCATGCCCAGGATGTTTTTGGCGTACTGTTCGGCTTCTTCGCGCGATTTGGCAACCTTCACGCCGCCGCCTTTGCCACGACCGCCGGCATGAATCTGCGCTTTGACCACTACGCCTGTCGCGCCTTCGGCAAACAACCTGCGGGCCACGTCGTTGGCCTCTTCAAGGGTGTTTGCCATTTCGCCTTTGGGCACGGCAACGCCATATTTTGCAAGGATTTCCTTCGCCTGATACTCGTGAATCTTCATTGGATTGGGTTCGCCCCGGCCGCTGTTGATGGGTTGATTGCGATCGCACGGTCGTGACGGCGCGACTACTGCAGCGGTAATCAAATACTATCTTGGCGGACTTTGGGCGGGCAATTCGGCGGGGTATGTGCGTTTCACCGTTACCATAGAGAGATATATGGGTTTGCTGAAGGATTTATTGAAGCCGATGGCCGAGGATGGCGTGGCGCTGACGCGCGAGCAGGCTTCGGCGGTGCTTGAGAGCATTCTTGCGGGCGACGTGCCGGAGGTGGAAACAGCCGCGCTGCTGGCGGTGATGGCGACCCGCGGCGAACAGGCACCGGAGCTTTCAGGCTTTGTGGATGTGATGCGGGCCCGAGTGACGCCGATGTCGCTGACGGACGAAGAGCGCGCCGAATTGGTGGATGTGGTGGGTACCGGCGGCGGGGGGCCGCTGACGTTCAATATTTCTTCGGGTGCGGCGCTGGTGGCGGCAGCGGCTGGAGCCAAGGTTGCCAAGCACGGCAACCGCGCGGTGACTTCGCGTTGCGGCGCGGCCGATGTGCTTGAGGCGCTGGGCGTGCCCATCGATTTGAAACCGGAGCTGGCGGTGGAGTGCCTGCGCGAAACGGGATTCATGTTTCTGTTCGCGCCGCTCTACCATCCGGCGATGAAGGCGCTGGGGCCACTGCGGCGGGCGCTGGGTTTCAGGACAATTTTGAATTTGTGCGGGCCGCTGACCAACCCGGCCGGTGCGCGAGCGCAGGTGATTGGCGTGCTGGCGCCGAGCAAGGTGCTGCTGGTGGGGCGCACGCTGGCGGCGCTGGGTGCTAAGCGGGCGTTTGTGGTGCACGGGTCCGATGGAATCGATGAGCTGACCACGACCGGCGAATCGGTGGTGGCGCGGGTTGAGGAGTCGGAGACGGGCGAGTCGGCTTTGAAGGCGGCGCGGGTGACTCCGGAGATGGCAGGGCTGCCGCGGGCAGCGCTCGAAGATTTTGTCGGCGGCGATGTGGCGACCAATACTTCGCTGCTGCTCGACGTGCTTACCGGCATTCAGGGGGCGCGACGCGATATTGTGCTGCTGAACTCGGCTGCAGCGCTGGTGGCGGCGGGATTGGCCGGCGATTTGAAAGAAGGCGTGGCTATGGGGGCCGAGGCTATCGACTCTGGACAGGCGGCGGCGACGCTTGAGAAACTGCGGCAGTTTGGGGCGAAGTTTGCGGGGAAGCCTAACTGAGGCTCGCCTCGCAAATCGCTTGTGAGGCTTAATACATTTCGTGCAAGTTCCCGTCTCTATTACGTTCCATAAGCGAAGGGAGCTTAAAAATGCTTTTCAAGCACGGAATTGTGTTGATTGTCTTGATCATTGCGAGTGGGCTGGGAGTTGCGCAACAACCAACTGATCTCAAACTCAATATCGATTCCACAAATCGCACTATAGCTGTGAGCGCTCAAGGCCGCGTTGCGGTCGATCCCGACGTTGCGATTCTGCACGTTGGATTTGAAACCAAGCCGGAAGACTCGAAGTCTGCCTACGCCGAAGGCGCCCGAACTTCGAACGCCATTATCACAGCGATTAAAGGCGCAGGCATCGCAGATGCGTCGATTCGCAGCGAGTCTCAGCGGCTTGAGCCGGTTGACGTAAAGAATCACAGATTCAAGCTGTCGCAGGAGTGGACCGTGAGGACGCCTCCGGCACGAGCGGCGGAGATTCTCGACCTCGCGGTTAATGCCGGCGCTACGGACAGCGGCGATATTGATTGGACGGTCGAAGACGTCCACGCGCTGGAAGACCAGGCCCTGGAACAAGCCGCCGACCGTGCAAGATCTGACGCCGGCGTGATGGCAAGTGCCACCAGTGCTCATTTGGGCCCGATGATCTTCGCCACCAACCAGATTGCAGCCATTCGGGCCACATTTGGTTACGCGAATGATGCGCCGGAGGCACGATTTAAGATGAACGGAAACGCTGCGCCCCTTGCCATCGAGCCGCACAAAGTCGTCCGCGAGGCGACGGTTTACCTGGTGTTTGCAGTTCAGTGATGGTGGAGCAATCCGGGCCGCGGAGCCAACTGATTGTGGACAAGTCCATCGAGTGAGTCCGCGGGGCGGGTTGCGGCATCAAATGGCTGTTCGAACAAGTAATTTCCGCGCGCAGGCAGCGCAGCGCCGGAATCGATAGGAGAACAGCCGTGACCGCCAACCCGAAACGCCAGCCCGCAATCTTCATTCCACACGGCGGGGGCCCGTGCTTTTTTATGGACTGGACCTGGGGCCCGGCCGATACGTGGACAGCGACCCAGACTTTTCTTGAAGGGTTGGCGGCGACTTTGCCGGAGACACCCAGGGCGATGGTGGTGGTGAGCGGCCATTGGGAAGAACCGGCCTTTACGGCGGGCTCGGGCGCGCAGCCGGGGCTGATCTTCGACTACACGGGCTTCCCCGAACACACTTACAAGCTGACGTGGCCTGCGCCTGGAGCGCCGGAGCTTGCTGCGCGCGTGAAGGGCTTGTTGGCTGGGGCTGGATTGCCGGCGGCTACGGACGCAAATCGCGGCTATGATCATGGAGTTTTTGTGCCGTTGAAGGTGGCGTTCCCGGGCGCGGAGATTCCGGTGGTGACGTTGTCGCTTGCGAGTTCGCTCGATCCGGCGTTGCACCTGGCGGCAGGGCGCGCGCTTGTCCCGCTACGTGATGAGGGCGTGCTGATTGTGGCCAGTGGGATGAGTTTTCATAATCTGCCCGCGTACATGCAACCGCAGACCGCGGAACGTGCGCGGGCTTTCGATACATGGCTGACGCAAGCTGTGGAATCGCCGGCTGCCGCACGCGACGAGCTGCTCAAAGACTGGCGAAATGCGCCGTTTGCAGCCTACTCGCATCCGCGCGAGGAACACCTTATCCCGCTGCTTGTGGCTGCGGGTGCGGGCGGCGAGGCTCCCGGCAGACGGGTGTTTGGCGATGAGCCAATGGGAGCGGCGATCAGCGCGTACCGGTTTGATGGGTGATATGGTGTTTCCCGGCAGAACGCGCGCAATCGAGCGAGGATGATAAGTGCGGGATTATAATCGGACCCATGACGCTTGACCTGAAGGCGCAAGACACAGCGGGAGATGGCGAGTTGCAAGCTGAGGCGACCGCTGCAAAATTGCATGCGCTTGAGGAACGGCTGAGCGAACTGGGCAGCTTGATGGTTGCTTACTCAGGCGGCGTGGACTCGGCGTTTTTGGCAGGGACTGCGCACCGCGTGCTGGGCGACAGAATGCTGGCTGTGCTGGCCGATTCGGCTTCGCTGGCGCGGCGCGACATGGAGCAGGCTATTGCGTTTGCGGGCACGATCGGGATGCCGCTGAAGGTGGTGCAGACCGATGAGCTCGACCGGCCGGAGTACGCGCGCAACGATTCGGACCGCTGCTTCCATTGCAAAGACGAGTTGTTTAGCACGATGGAGGCGATGCGGCCGAGCCTGGGTTTCACTCGCATCGCTTACGGCATGAATGCCGATGACACACGCGATTACAGGCCCGGTCAGCGCGCGGCCGAGCAGCATGAAGTGCTGGCTCCGCTGGCTGAGGCGGGGTTGACCAAGCTTGAGGTGCGGGCGCTGGCAAAGGCGGCTGGTTATCCGTTGTGGGATCGACCTGCTGCGCCGTGCCTTTCGTCGCGCGTGGAGTATGGGCGCACTGTGACGCGCGAGGTTCTGGATCAGATTGAAAAGAGCGAAGACAGCCTGCGGGTGCTGGGGTTCCGCGAGCTGCGTGTGCGGCACCACGGTGAACTGGCGCGAGTTGAGATTGCGCGAAGCGAACTGCAACGCGCGTTGACCGTGGAAATGCTGGACGCGATTACCACGGCGCTGAAAAGTGCCGGGTACCAATATGTGACGCTTGATTGCACGGGCTTCAGGTCGGGCTCGATGAACGCAATTCTGCCGGCCGAAGTGCTGATGCGGCGCGGGGCGTGAAGGCCCGGGCCTGAAGGCCTGACTGACGTACGCCGAAATTCAAGGGTCTGAAGGCCCCTGCTCACTCCCGTCTATTCCTACTCCCTCTCATCTAATTGAAGACCGAGGTTTTCACTTCCCTCTGTCGGCCATTTAGAATCACAACGCGATGCGAGTTGCTTACCTTGAGTGCTTTTCCGGCATCAGCGGCGATATGCTGCTTGGCGCCCTTGTGGATGCGGGAGTTCCCTTTGAGTTGCTGGCCGAGACTGCCGCTGCGCTGAATGTTGGCGCGCGGCTGGAGAAGCGCACTGTGATGCGCGGGGGCCTGACGGGAACCAAAGTGGACGTGGTTGTGGAAGGCCAGGGATCGGGGATCAGGGAACAGGGAGCAAAAGACAGGGAACAGGAAGACGGGCATTCGCATAGCCATGAACATGGGCATCATGATCACGAGCATGGTCACGCGCATGACACGCATGAGCATGAACCCCATGAGCACGAGGCGCACTCTGATCACGATGAGCACAGCCATTCGCACCGGTCGCTGAGTGCGATTCTTGCAATTATTGATGTGGCGCCGCTTAGCAAAACCGTGAAGTCCCAGGCAGGCCGCGCGTTCCGGTTGTTGGGCGAGGTTGAAGCGGCGATTCATTCGATTCCCATTGAGAAGGTGCACTTCCACGAGGTCGGTGCGGTGGACACGATTGTGGACATTGTGTGCACGGCTGCGGGATGCGAGTCGCTGGGCGTGGACAGGTGGATGGCGTCTCCGTTGAATGTGGGCAGTGGGACGGTGAAATGCGCGCATGGCACGCTGCCGGTGCCTGCGCCCGCGACGCTGGCTCTGATTGGCGATGCGCCGGTGTACTCGGCCGGGACACCGATGGAGCGCGTGACGCCGACCGGCGCTGCTCTGCTGCGGATGTTGAATGTAACGCATGGGCCGCTGCCGGCCATGCGCGTTGAAGCTCGCGGATACGGCGCGGGCGGGCGCGACACGCCGGGTGAGCCGAACCTGCTGCGATTGCTGGTGGGCTCCGAGACCGCTGCTGCAGGCGCGGAACCGGGCACCGAGCCGATTGCGGTGATGGAGACGGTGATTGACGACGCGAATCCGCAACTGCTGGCTTACGTAAGTGAGTTGCTGCTCGAGGCCGGCGCGTGGGATGTGTATCGCACGGCAGTGCAGATGAAAAAGGGGCGCACCGGGATGCAGATGACGGTACTCTCAAGCCCCGAGCGCGTACCGGTACTGCGCGAAATCCTGTTCCGCGAGACTACGACTATTGGGCTGCACTGGCGAATTGAAAACAAGATTGCCCTTGCGCGAGAGTTTGCGGATGTGGAAACCGAATGGGGCAAGGTGAGGATGAAGATTGCGCGGCTGGCTTCGGGAGAGATTGCGAACGCTTCGCCGGAGTATGAACATTGCCGGACGATCGCGCGCCAGCATGGGGTTCCGCTGAAACGCGTAATGCAGGCGGCGATGCGAGCCTGGGGTACATGCACGGCGGATGCGAAGAAGGTGGGAGACTGATGGATCCGGCACAGATTGAAGCGTTGCTGAACGAAGTGCACGAAGGCAAGACCGGTGTTGAAGAGGCGCTGACGCGGCTACGCAATTTGCCGTTCGAAGACATGGGGTTTGCCAAGCTCGATCATCATCGGGCGCTGCGGACGGGCAACCCCGAAGTAATTTTTGCGGAACGCAAGACGACTGCGCAGGTAGCGGCGATCTTCAAGCGGATGGCTGAGGCCGGAGGCAACGTGCTGGCCACGCGCGCGTCAAAGGCTGTTTATGAAGCCGTGGTTGCGGCGGAACCGCGCGCTGAATATCACGAGATTGCGCGTGCCATTACGCTGATGCAGACGCCGGCGCCTGCGGGCAAAGGCACAATTGGCGTGGTGTGCGCGGGCACCAGCGATTTGCCGGTGGCGGAAGAGGCGGTGGTAACTGCGCGGCTGATGGGCAACACGGTGGAACTTGTAGCGGATGTGGGGGTGGCCGGGATTCACCGTTTGCTGGCCCAACAGCACACGCTCAAATCGGCGCGCGTGCTGATTGTTTGCGCAGGCATGGAGGGCGCGCTGCCGACGGTTGTGGGCGGTCTGGTGAATGCGCCGGTGATTGGGGTTCCGACCAGCGTGGGCTATGGCGCGTCACTGGGCGGCGTGGCTGCGCTGCTGGGAATGCTGAATACCTGCTCGCCTAATGTGAGCGTTGTGAATATCGATAACGGCTTCGGCGCGGCGTGCATTGCGTCGCTGATCAATCATCTGTAGAACCGCAGATTGCCTGAAAGAAAATGCCGCATTGCCCGATGAAATTCCGGTTTGTTCGCGGCAAGCTCGCGCCGGGAGCGCGGATTCTGGATATCGGGTGCGCAAACAATTCACCCACCCTGACAAAGAAGTGGTTTCCGGGCTGCCACTATGCAGGCGCGGACATCAAGCGCTACAGCAGCGGCGAAGCCGATCTTGCGGCGATGGACGAGTTCTTCTTGCTCGGCGCGGATGGGACGGGTTACGATGCGATTCCCGAAGCGAGCTACGACCTGGTGATTCTGAACCACGTGATCGAGCATATGGTCGAACCGGAGCCAATTGTTGCTAAGCTCTGTCACAAACTTAGACCGGACGGATATATGTGGATCGCGTTCCCGTCGAAGCGGAGCTTGACGCTGCCGCACTCAGTGGACGAGACGCTGAATTTTTACGACGACCCGACGCACGTGCAGGTGCCCGATCCCGATGCGATTGCAAAGACACTTGAGGCGAACGGAATGGAAGTGATTCACTGCGGGCGTTCGCGCGAGGGATTCTTTACTTCCCTTGGCGATGTTTTCAAGCTGGGCAAGAGGCTGCTGGTGAAGGCAGCTACGGGCCGATTTTCAGGGCGCGGTATGTGGTACATCCTCGGCTTCGAGGATCATGTGTTTGGGCGGCGAAGAGCTTGACGTTAATCCGTAGGCCGGTCGTAGAAGCGGAAGAATAACGACGGCTTGGCGCAGGCCTCGGCTCTGGCTACCAACTCTGCGGTCTGCTTGTCGTTGAGCGGCGTGAATTCCTGGGCCAGTTTTACGTTTTCTTCAAGCTGCGGTATCGAGTCGCAGCCAATGATGACTGTGCTAACCGGCCGCGAGAGCGTATAGTACATGGCTTCGCGCATGGTGAGGGTGCCGGGCTTATCGGTCTGGATGGCCATGCCTTCCCACGAGTGCTTCTGCGCGTCGATTGAGGGCGGGGTCCATGTTGAGAGAATGCGGCCGCGGCCGGGAATCTTCATGCCGATGATACCCATCTGCTTTTCGACGGCGAGAGGCAGCAATTCTTCGTTGAAGCTGTAGTGGTGGGGGTCGGCGGCGTTCATGGCCATGAGGATGCAGTCGAAGGGATAACGCTTGATGGCTTCGACAAGCACGTCGGGGCGGTAGTGGCCGGTGATACCGAGATTGCGGACGACCTTCTGATCCTTCATTTCGAGGAGCGCTTCAAACGCGCCGCCTTTGCCGAAAATATCGTCGATGTTTTTCTCGATGCCGAGGTCGTGCAATTGCCACAGGTCGACGTGATCGGTGTTTAGCAACTGGAGCGACTTCTCGATCATGCGCATGGAGTCGTCGCGCGTACGCTCTTTTGTTTTGGTGGCGAGGAAGGCCTGGTTGCGGCGGTGTGCCATTACCTTGCCTACGTACTGCTCGCTCCAGCGGTCGGGCCCGCCATAGATTGACGATGTGTCGATGTAGTTGACGCCGAGGTCGAGCGCGCGCTCGATAATGGGGACCGCGACATCGAAGTTGTTTGGCTTCTCAAGCGCGGCCTGGCCTCCCAGCGAGAAGATACCGACTTTGTAGCCGGTTTTGCCCAGGTTGCGCGTGGGCATCGCCTCGAGTGTGACAGGGTTGGAGGGCAGAGCGGGCAGCGATTTTTGGGTATCGGCCATGACCGAAGGCGCGAACAATGCCGCGGTGACGACGCCCGAGGCCTTCAGGAAATCGCGGCGGCCGGTGTTACGGGTTTCATTCTGCGTGCTCATGGGTGCTTCCTCCAAACGATGACCCATCATAAACCCGGGCGCGCAATTCGGGTTCGGTTAGTTGGAGACGGGGCAGGGGTTGGCTGGTGGAGTGGCGGGGGTCCAGGTTTCTGAGCCGCTTAGGAAGGCCACGCCATAGTAGCCGTGAACGATGAGGTTGGCGCCGTTGATGGCGAGCCTTGAGTGATAGGTGCGGCCGGTTTTGGGGTCATAGAGCAAGCCGCCGTTGGCGGTAGTTGGTCTGTCGAGGGTGAAGCCGGTGCCAATTTTCAAGCCGCAAAGCGCGCGGCCGCGCAGTGAGGAGTCGGGATTGTGAATGTCGGTGCTCGCGGGGGCGGTGGGACTGACAACCAGAATCCAGGCGCAGACCTGCTGCCCGCAGTGGTCAAAATGGATGACTGAGCCGAGCGGGGTCTTCCAGTTGCCGATGACGCCGTAGCCCTGGGCTTGAGAGGCAAGTGCGACGGCAAGGAAGAGGATTGCGAAGGCAAATGAGCGCCTCATTGGGTTTACCCTCCGATGCGTGGATGGGGCAACTCTATCCGGCGGATGGTTGGATGCGCAACCTGCGGGGCCCGTTGTGGATAAGGCCCTAGTTTTTGCGGTACTCCAATGCGAGTTTTTCTGCGGTGGCTAGCGCATCTGCTGCCGGAACCCTTACATCGGGCGCTATGCCGATGAGTTCCCAGTCGGGTTTTCCATACGGATTTGCGATTGGGGTTTCAGGAATTCCCATGCCAAAGTGGTCGTCGATGCGATGAAAGGCCCCTAACTCAGCGGAGCCTGCTGTGTTTTCGCCGACGATGGTTGCCCGCTTAAGCATCTTTAGGTTATATGTAAAATGTTCGGCGCCGGAATGGGTGAGCGTTGAAGTGAGGATGTATACCGGCTTGTTTGCCAGTTTGCTTCTATAGGCCGGAGAAAGCATGGTCGAACTGGGATTGGCGCGCGGATTGAACCAGGGAACCGAATGATCGAAGAGCGGCGCAGACATCTGTGCAACCATATCCGGTTGACCGCCTCCGTTATCGCGAAGATCGAAGATGATGGCATCGGCCTGGTTGAGATTTTGCAGGGCCGCACGGGCCTCAGCGCCGCAGACGGCTGGGTCGGGAAACGAATTGAGTTTGAAGTAGCCGATGTTGTTGGGGAGGATTTCGACTTTTTCAAAGGTACAATTCTGCTGCTTCATGGCCTGGCGATATTGCTCTGATACTACGGCAGGCAGAGCAGCAGGTGGATTGACTGGCTGATTTGGGAGGCTGCGGCTACTGTATTCAACAATGAGGTGGAGGTCATGGGTCGAGCTGCGAAGATCTGACGTGAGTCGCACAGCAAGGTCGGGCCCATCGACAATGGCGTCGTATGCTCCGCGTTGTTCGAGGGCCAGGATCGCGGCCGAAGCGTTTTGAGCTTTCTCGTGATCGTAGTAATGCACCTGCAGGTTGCCGGCGACGGCCTGAACGACGCGTTGACGCTCGGCAGGGTCGATTTTGGGCGCGGAGCCGGTGGGAACGTCTACAGCGCCGCTTTGACCTCGGGCTGTGAGAGCACCCGGAGTTGCCGGCACGACCCCGGCAACCTCAAAGCCATCTGGCCCTGAGCCATCAGGCTGTGGCGATGTGGAGTGATTCAGCCGCTCCATGACAGACTCGATAGGCGATTTTGGGTTGCGTGAATTGGGAAGCGGCCGAAACGGAGACGGAAGGCTCATGAACAAGCCGAAGCCAATGAGGACAAGAACCGAAAGGGTGCTGCCCATCGCGATGAACTCAGGACGCAGTTTTTCTTTTTCAAGCAGGCGGAAGGACGGCATGGATTCAGTGATTTGGGCAAACGATGGGGCGTTGCTGACTGCGTATGAGTTGCGCCATGCCTGTGGCAAGCCCGTTGCAGCATCGGCGAGCAGATCAACATAGAGGCGGGCCCTTGGAAATGTGCCGGTCTCATCGCGCAGGCGGTCGCGGTAGAGTTGCAGGGCTTCGTCCCGATACTTTTCTCTGAAAGCGGCAGGGTAAAGGCGAAGCAGGAAGGCGAATAGCTGCTCAGACATATTCCCCCCTGAGGATTTTTTTGGCGCGGGCGATCCGAAGCAGGTCAGCCATTCTGTCGGCCTCATGATGCGCCAGCTTGCGACCCGACGAAGTGAGCCGGTAGTAGCGGCGACGCTCAGTGCCCTTGGCCGCGGCCGGACTCCGATCTACTTCTTCAATAAGACCTTCTTCAACGAGCGCCTGCAGAGAACTGTAGAGCGTTCCGGGACCAAGGCGAATGCCGCCGTTGGTCTGCTGTTCAACCTGGCGCATGATTCCATAGCCGTGAAGCACGTTGTCTGCCAGGGCAAGCAGGATGTGAAAGGCTGCGGAAGGAAGGGGGTCGAGTTTACGTTTTGGCATAGTCGATGATCGGTGTATCGATGATCGACTATGGACCGGTTTGCGATGATTGTCAATTGGGTCTTGTCGAAGGGCAGGCTCTACGCGAATTCAATCGATTGATTGAGGCATGAGTTTTGCAAGGTGGTATGCGCGCTTCAGATTTTTGAAGAAAGTTGCTTGCGGCAGGCAACCTTTTTGGTTGCCGCGACACCAATTTGCATCAAAACCGAATTGTGATACGCCGGATTAGATTGAGACGCGCAGCTTAGAAAATCGAATGGTAACGTAATCTTTTTCTGCCTACTTAACGTCAACCACAAACGAATGTCTGTTTGGGGCCGTAAGCTCTCTCTGTTCGTTTTTGGAGCCTTGACGATAACTGTGCTCGCGCAAGCTCCTGTCGCTGATGAGCTTAGTGCTCCGTCGACAACGCGCGAGTATCTCGCGCATGAGAGCTGGTGGCCCACGAAGCAGTTCGCCGACCAGTCGCAATTCGCCGGTACACAGGCATGCGCCAAATGCCACGCGGACATTGTCCGCACACAAAGCGCGACGCAAATGGCACTGACCATGCAACCCGCGGCTAATTCAAAAATTCTGGCGAGCCACATTGGAGAAATTTTTACTGATGGAAGCTATCACTATTCGGTTCAGCGAAGCGGCAATTCGTATTCGCTGACGGTGAGCGATGGAGCCGAAAAACGCACGGATACATTGCAGTGGGCGTTCGGCTCAGGCTTTACGGCTCAAGCCTATTTCTGGTGGCGTAACGGCGCTGCTTATGAGGGCCGCTTTAACTACTTCCCTACTGCCGGCCGTTTCGATCGCACTCCGGGGCGATTGCAGGATGCACCGCTCTCGCTGGATATGGCGGAGGGACGTAAGGTTGCCGAATTTGAAACTCGGAAATGCTATTCATGCCACTCAACGGCGCTGACCACGACTGAACCGCTAACGGCGGCGCAGTTTCATCCCGGGGTGAGTTGCGAGGCTTGCCACGGACCGGGACTCGCGCACGCCGCGGCGATGAAGGCCACGACGTCAACGGATTTGCAGGATTTTAAGATTGTGAGCCCGGCAAGATTCAAACCGGCGAAAGCTGTGGATTTTTGCGGGGCGTGTCACGGAGCGCCGCAAGATGTGGTGCTGGCTGGAACAGTAGGCAGGAACACGGTGCGTTTCCCAGCATACCGCTTGGTAAAGAGCCGTTGCTGGGGCTCGAGCGGCGATGCGCGGCTGACCTGTTTTGCGTGCCACGATCCGCACCAGCCGTTGGAACGGAACGCCGCTGCATACGACGTCGCATGCCTGCGCTGCCACGCCAACGGCGGGACGGGCAGCGAGAACGAAAGAGAGCACCAGACGGCGTGCCCGGTGGCCAAGGCTCAATGCACCTCGTGCCACATGCCTAAGGTGAATGTGGCGGAGATGCATTACGACTTTACCGACCACAACATACGGATTGTGAAAGCGAATGCGCCGTTTCCGGATTGAGATTATGAGCCAGCCGAATAAATCGATCACGAAGCTTGCATGCGGGCCGCTGCTGGTGCTGATTGTGGCGGGATTGATTTGCGGCGGCAACGGTGCGGCGCAGGAAGACTCGCCGAGTGCGCGCGTGGATGCTGAGGTAATTGGGTCAGAGGTAAATACGCTTCTTGCCGCGCAGCAGGAAGCGCTGAGCTCCGGTGATCCCGACCAGATTCTTAAGACCAGCAGCTCAGTGGCGGTAGCTTCGCTGGCGATGCTTGACAACCAGGATGCCAAGGATCAGAAGAGCCGAAAGGGGCCGGAATCGCTGGCGTACGCAGAAGGACTACTTGCCGATCTTCCCACGGAGTTGCAACTGCTGAAAATGGAACTGAGGCTAAAGGAAACAACCGGCGCCGCAGAGCTTACAAGACACATTGAGAGCGGGAACCCTGATAGCGCGGATCTGCACCTGAAGCTTTCGAAGATTTTCGCACAAGGTTCAGAGCCGGATAAAGCTGTTGAAGAAGCGCAGCGTGCCGTTACGCTGGACCCCGCGTCGAGCGAGGACCAGGTTGCGCTGGGCATGGCGTACTGGAGACTGAACGGGCTTGCTTACAACGACGAAGCGTTGAGCGCCTTTATTGCGGCCAGTAAACTTGATCCGAGCGGTTACCAAACAAACATGCTGCTGGCATCGGTCGATTCGCAGTATGAGCGGTACGATGACGCTGCGGTGCATTTGCGAGCGGCTGCCGAGGCGAACCCTGACTCGCCTGAGCCGTGGTACCAGCTTGGAATTGATGCGTATGAGCAGTCCCGGCTCGGGGAAGCTCACGAGTCGCTTGAGAAGTATCTTTCACTTTGTGACGCGAGGGGCAAGGAGAATCCGTCAGAGAAGCGGCTTGCGTTGCTGACGCTGGACCAGATTGCCATGGAGCAGGGAGAGACTCCAGATGGTACTTATCGCGCTGAAGAGGCGGCGCTGAAGGAGCAATTGCTGGCAGCGAGGGATGAGAAGGACGCGGAGCCAGGCACGGCAATGCCGGGAACGGGGATGCCTGCGTTGAGGGCTACCGAGGCAGGCGATCAGCCTTCCGTAGCGGATGAGGCCGCCTCGGGAAGCCCGAACAGCGCGACGCTGGCGCAGTTACGGGCGCTGGCAGCCAACGCGCTGGGAAACATAGGGACGGTGCTGGCTCGGAAGCAGGACTATACGGGCGCGGTTGCGCCATTTAAATATGCGGCAGCAGAAGATCCGTCACTGGAGCCAGTGATTCGCAACCTGGGGTTCGCGGCCTGCATCAGCGGCCGATTTGAAGATGGTGAGGAGGCTTTGAAACAAGTGGTTGCCGCTCATGCTGATGACGCCACAGCGCACGCGTGCCTGGGTATGGCGGAGTTTGAAGCTGGAGAGTATGCAGATGCTGCCGCGAATTTTGTCCCTCTCGGCGATGCGCTTTCGAAGCAGCCGCTGTTTTATGCGACGGCTGCTGCGACCTTTGCGCGGACAGGTGATCGAGACCGGGCTAAAAAAGTGCTGGCGGGATTGGATGCTTCAACTCAGAATCCGCAGTTGGAGGCGAGAGAAGCCACGGCGTATCTCGATGTGGGTGAAGTGGAGCGGGCACGCGGCTTGAGCGAGGCGGCGCTTGGGACGGAATCGCAGGGCCCTGCGGAGGCGCACTGCGTGCTTGGGCTGCTGGCTTTGGAACGAGGCGACGCGCAGAAGGCTGTGAGCGAGTTCCAAAGCGAGGCTAAAGCGGAACGTGAGGGGACTGATTATCAGCTTGAATCGCAGGCGCTGCTGGCTGAAGCCTTGATTGAGAGCGGCAAAGCGGTAGAAGGGGAAAGCCTGGGAGTGAAATTGGCGCGCGCGAATCCTGATTTGGCCAGTGCTTTATTCCGGCAGGGCGAGATGCTGTTGAAGAATGGCGATGGGCAGGCTGGCTATGAGAAGCTTGCGGCTGCGGTTGCTCTTGCTCCGCATGAAAAACAGATTCGGGCGGCTTACGATGCGGCGAAGCGGGCTTTGCGGACGGCTACGCCTTGAGGGGCTGTCTATCCGAAATCCCTCTAAAAGCAGCCGCAGACCCTTCGCTTTGCTCAGGATGACGGCCGTGAAATTCATCAAGCCTCAGAAGTAACAATCATAAAATCAGATACTTGCTGGTTTTTTCTGGACGCACAGAAAATCTCGTGAAAATACTTGACATCATACACTGTGTGTAATACAGTATGTTTCATACAGTGTATGGGGTACAGCATGACAGTAGCTGAGAACCAATTCGAAAACCTGAGGCTGGAGCTGCGGCGAGGCTGTTTGACGCTGGCCGTGCTGGCGCAGTTGAAGCAGGAGCATTACGGCTACACGCTGCGCAAAGCGCTGGCCAGCCAGGGTCTGGAGATTGACGAGAGCACGCTCTATCCGCTGCTGCGGAGGCTCGAGACGCAGGGGCTGCTGACCAGCGAGTGGCGCGAAGAAGAAAAGCGCAACAAGCGCTTTTACCGGCTGTCAGGCGACGGAGAGGCGATTTTTGCCCGGCTGCTGGACGAGTGGAACGCAATCAACCTGGCCATTGGAAACATTCTGTGAGCCAGCGGTAGTTTTGGACGGATTTGTACTGCAGTGATTGGGTGGCGTTGAATCCGAGAGTTTTTGAGGAATGAGGATTAGCTATGGAACTACTTGACAGGTATCTTGAAGCGGTAAAAAAGCAGCTGCCATGGGAACGGCAGGACGACATTGTTGCCGAGCTGAGGGCGAACCTTGAGGCTCAGCTTGATGACAAGCAGGAAGAACTGGGTCACACGTTGACTGCCGAAGAGGCCAAGGCGTGGGTGGGGCAACTGCCGCCACCAGCCATCATGGCTGGGCGCTATCGGCGGCAGCAGTACCTGATTGGGCCCGGGCTTTTTCCGATTTATTGGCTGATACTGCGGATGGTGACGTTCTGGGTATTCATCTGCACCGCGATTGTGAACGGCATCAGGTTGTTTACGCAGCCGTGGAGCGCGGCCGCGGTGCCCGGAGCGATCGTGGATGTGGCATTTGTTGTGCTGCTGAACGCCGCCATTATCACGGTGATTTTTGCGGCTATTGAGTACGCACTGTTGCATCATCCGGAGTGGATTCCCCAGGTAGCCCAGCAAACAAGCAAGTGGGACCTAAACGCCCTGCCGCAGATTGAACCGGCGACACAGGGCAAGAAAAGAACCAGGGCGCATACGATTATCGAGGCGGCGGCCCACACGCTTATGCTCTGCTGGCTTTTGCTGCTGCCCAAGTATCCGGTGCTAATTCTGGGCCCGGGCGCGTTTATAGTCTACGCACTACCCTACACGCTGGCGCCGATCATCATGACCTTTTACTGGGCGGTGGTTGCGCTGAACGTAGTGCAACTGGTGTGGAAGCTGGTTGACCTTTATACCGGCGCATGGATGGGCGAGCGCAAGCTGGAGCGCTTCGCAATCAAGCTGATGGGGATCATTCCAATCCTAATCGCGTTGCGTGCGCCGGGGAAAATGTGGGTCGTGCTGAAAGATCCGGCGGCCGAATTTGTGAAGTACGGCGCGCAGCTTGCGCAGATCAACCAGGCCATCTATATAGGATTGCGGATCGTGCTGATTATTACGGTAATTACATTCGCGCTGGAAATAGGCAATTGGTTCCTGCAGAGCTATAGGCGGAGCTTGAAGAGCGCGGCGTAAAGGCGCGCCGGCGCGCTGATCTAGACTCGATGCATCACGATTGGAGGCGGAAGGGTGGCTGCGGGTTCAAGGGCCGGGAAGGTAAAGCCGAGGCTGAACGAGCGGGAGCTCTACGAGTACTCGGTGAAGGCGCTGGGGCGCCACATGCGCACCGAGGTGGAGCTGCGGCGGCTGATGCAGCGGCGAGCGGAGTTCGGCGAGCCCGGCGAAGCGGCGATTACAGCGGTAGTTGCCCGGCTGAAAGAACAGCGCTATCTGGACGATCAGTCCTATGCAGAGACCTATGCGCGGCTGCGGCAGCAGAACGACAAGCTCGGCGCGCGGAGGGTGCGGAACGACCTGCAGCAAAAAGGAGTGAAGGCTGACCTGATTCAATCGACGGTGGAGGCGCGCTACGGCGAGATGGATGAGGAGACGCTGGCGCGGCAGCACCTGGAACGGAAGCGGATCAAGAAGCCGGAGAATGAGCGGGAGACGGCGCGGGTGGTGCGGCGGCTGGTGGGGGCGGGGTTTAAGACCGGGACGATCTTCAAGATTTTGCGCACATGGGATGTGCCGGAGGAGACGCTGGCGGCGGTGGAAAGTATGGAAGCCGAGGCTGGTGAGGAGTAACGGCGGAGCGCCCGACGTGTGGCTGGGGTCTTTCGCCCGCTGAAGCGGGCTTTTCATTGTTCAATTGGATTTTTTCCCCAGGCTTGCGCCCGCGTTGCGAGCTGTCGGCGTGGCAGCAGCATCGTTTTTGTGCCTGCCGCCCATTACACTGAAACAGATATGCAAAGTCGCACGGGAAATGAAATACGCGAGTTGTTTCTGCGCTTTTTTGAGACGAAGGGGCACCGCCGAGTGCACTCGTCGTCGCTGGTGCCTGCCAACGATCCCACGCTGCTGTTTACCAACGCGGGGATGAACCAGTTCAAAGACCTTTTTCTGGGGGCCGAGAAGCGGGAGTACTCCCGCGCGACCACTTCGCAGAAGTGCGTGCGGGCGGGCGGCAAGCACAACGATCTTGAAAATGTTGGCTTTACGCGCCGGCATCACACCTTCTTTGAGATGCTGGGCAATTTCTCGTTCGGCGACTATTTCAAACGCGATGCGATTGCGTATGCGTGGGGGCTGGTCACGAGCGAGGAGTGGTTTGGAATTCCCAAAGACCGGCTGTATGTGACGATCTTTGAGGGCGCGCCGGATTATGGCGTTCCGCGCGACGATGAGGCTGAGCAGTTCTGGATTGAGACCGGCGTCCCGAAGGAGCGCATTTTTCAGTACGGGTTGAAAGACAACTTCTGGCAGATGGGCGAGACTGGGCCTTGCGGGCCGTGTTCTGAAATTTTCTACGACATGGGGATTGAGGCTGCCGAGACGCCGGGCGTGGATCTGCCGTTCGGTAAGGACGACGCGCGGTACGTGGAGATTTGGAATTTGGTCTTCATGCAGTTTGATCGGTCGGCGGTGACGGAGGGTGGGAAGACAAGCTACAAGCTGACGCCGCTGCCGAAACCCTCGATTGATACCGGGATGGGGCTGGAGCGCGTAGCCGCCGTCCTCCAAAACAAAGTCTCCAACTTCGAAACCGACTTATTCACCCCGCTCATTCAGCGTGCCGCAGAACTGACGGGCCTTGTAACAGGGCACGACTTTAGTCGTGCCGAAAGCAGCGAAAAAGAGAGTGGGGCTTTAGCCCCTGCGGCAGTCGAATCTCTCACTGGCAACGCTTCATTGCGCATCATTGCCGACCACGCGCGTGCGGCGACGTTCCTGATCAACGACGGCGTGGTGCCTTCGAACGAAGGACGCGGTTACGTCCTTCGTAAAATCCTCCGACGTGGAATCCGTCACGGAAGACTGCTGGGGCAAGATAAGCCGTTTCTCTACGAGATGGTCTACTCTGTGCGCGACCTGATGCACAGCGCCTATCCGGAACTGAATGATTCTGCCGAGCGCGTGGCCAAGGTCGTTGAGGCTGAGGAGAAGCAATTTGATCGGGTACTGAAGATAGGCGTGACACGCCTGAACGAAGAGCTAAACGGCCAATTCACAGGCGACAAGGCTTTCCACCTCTACGAAACATTCGGCCTTCCCCTTGACTTTATGGTCGATGCCGCACGCGATGCTGGAATTGCGTTTGACCAGGAGGGCTTTGAAAAAGCTCGCGCCGAAGAGCAAGCCCGCGCCCGCGCCTCATGGAAAGGCGGCTCGCAGAAGTCCGCCAGCCCGGCATTTCGCGATTTGCCCAAGACTGTCTTCGAGGGCTACCGGCAGCTCATCTCGACTAACTGCGAAGTACTGGCCATTGTTAAAGACGGCGTGGGCTCGCCCGCCGCAAAAGCCGGCGATCAAGTCGATGTTGTGCTGGATCATACGAGTTTCTACGGCGACTCAGGCGGACAGATCGGCGACCTCGGCGTTTTCCTTTCACCCGACGGCAATTCAACCGTGGCCGAGATTGTTGGTTGTGTCCTGCCCGTGCAGGGCGTCAGGGCGCACAAGGCAATTCTCAAGCAAGACCTGGCAGTGGGCGACCACGTGACCACCGTTGTTGACGGCGAGCGGCGCGACGCCATCAAGCGCAACCACACCGGCACGCATCTGTTGCAGGCGGCGCTAAGGCAAGTACTGGGCACGCATGTGAAGCAGGCGGGTTCGGCCGTGCATCCCGACCGGCTGAGGTTCGATTTCTCGCACTTTGCACAAGTCGCCGATGAAGAGCTTGCCGAAATCGAGACGATTGTGAATCGTGAGGTGCTGAAGAACGCGCGGGTTGAGACGCTTGAGGATGTTCCGATTGACGTGGCTGTGAACGAGTATCACGCGATGGCGCTGTTCGGCGAGAAGTATGGCGACAAGGTGCGCGTGGTGAAGCTCGATGACGGATTTTCGACGGAGCTTTGCGGCGGAACTCACACCAAGGCGACGGGCGAGATCGGGCTGTTCAAGCTGACGGGCGAGACTTCTGTATCGAGCGGCGTGCGCAGAATTGAAGCCATCAGCGGATTGGGTTCGCTTGACACCTTCAGGCGCGACTTTGATGTGGCGCAGACGGCTGCGCAATACACGCCTTCTGCCGAGGGCGACCTTGCTGGATCGCTGCGGCTGGCGATGGCCAACAAAGATGAAGAGCTGAAGAAGCTGCGGCGCGAGCTTGAAGAGATGCGCATGAAGAGTGCCGCGGGAGGCCTGGACGAATCTGTTGCCGGCGCGACCGACGTGCAGGGCGTGAAGGTGGTGACGCATCGCGCGGATAACCTGGAGCGCGGTCAGTTGCGCACGCTGGTGGACAACCTGAAACAGAAGCTGGGCGAGGGAGTGGTGGTGCTGGCTTCGGCACAGCCTGAGGGTAAAGTGGCGATCATTGCCGGAGTGACGCCGGGACTGGTGAAGCGCGTGCAGGCCGGAAAGCTGGTGGGCGCCGTTGCCAAACTTGTGGGCGGATCGGGTGGCGGGAAGGCTGAGATTGCTGAAGCCGGCGGAAAAGACCAGGGCCAGATTGATAGTGCGCTTCGGGCTGCGGCGGGAATTGTGGGCGAACTGCTGGGGTAAGCGCAATTCGTGCTGCGTGAATCGTGATTGGTGGTTTCCCACTCTTCCACTTGAGACCGTGGAAGGATGGGGCGCGGAGATGGTGGCCGGTCCCGAAGAAGCCGCGCAATGCCCAAATGCAGTAAGCTGGGCGCATGGCAACGCGCGAGCGGGCTTCGTTGAAGCGAAGCTCATTCAAGATTGAGCGGCTGCGCAAACGGCTGCTGAAGTGGTACGACGAGAACAAGCGCGACCTGCCGTGGCGCGCCAGCCGCGACCCGTATGCTATCTGGGTATCGGAGATCATGCTGCAGCAAACTCGTGTTGCAGTGGTGGTGGATCGGTACCAGGCATTTCTCAAGCGGTTTCCCTCGCTGATTTCGCTCGCGCTCGCCAATGAAGAAGAAGTGCTGGCGCTGTGGAGCGGATTGGGCTATTACAGGCGTGCGCGGATGTTGCACAAGGCGGCGCAATATGTGGCGCAGAACTACTACGGTAGCTTGCCCCGGAAGGCCGAAGAACTGCGGGAGCTGCCGGGGATTGGCGAATACACGGCTGCGGCAATTGCGAGCATTGCCCACGACGAACCCGTGGCAGTGGTGGACGGCAACGTGGAACGGGTGCTGTGCCGGCTGGCAGGCTGGAATGAGAGCGCCGATTTGCGACGAAAAGTTGGCGAGCTCGCGGCGCGCATGGTGGATGAAGCACGACCCGGCGACTTTAACCAGGCGCTGATGGAGCTGGGCGCATTGGTTTGCCTGCCGCGCGGCCCGCGCTGCACTGAGTGTCCGCTGGCGACGGAATGCAACACGCGCGGCGAGCACAAGACTGAGAAGCGCGCGCCAATGAAGAGCGTTGAGGTTGCGTACGCGCTATCGGTTCGCACATCGGAGAAGAAGGCGGCGCACGATCGTGGAGGGCGTGAGGTGCTGCTGGAACAACGGCCCGCGACGGTGAGCGTGATGACGGGGATGTGGGAGTTGCCGCAACTGAGCGAGGCCGAGGTGCCGCCGACAGAACTGCGGATGACCGTGCGCCACGCGATTATGCAGACCAATTACTATGTGCGCGTTCGCACAGTATTTGAAGACGACGTAGTAAGACTGACGGTGGCGCACGGCGAGCGGCGCTGGGTTCCGCTTGGCGAGGCGAGAGAGATGGCGTTGACCGGGCTGGCTCGCAAAGTGCTCACCCGGGCTCATCTGCTGCCAATGGCGCCGCTCGATATTATTGCGCCGACACGGGATGGGGACATAGTCTGAGGAAGAAAGCCGAACCGAAATCTCGATTGAGCGGAACCGGCTCCAATTCCCTGCCCCAAAAGTGAGATCAAATGAATCGCACTGTTGCAGCT
>Ga0265314_10001128_pt1 | contig 30912 bp, 18 predicted proteins | sample 4126metaG_FD_203106 | JGI IMG/M metagenome (GOLD analysis project Ga0265314, IMG submission 203106) | Rhizosphere microbial communities from Carex aquatilis grown in University of Washington, Seatle, WA, United States - 4-1-26 metaG | ecosystem: Host-associated > Plants > Roots > Rhizosphere >... | reverse complement strand
ATCAAGTTGCGCGGTTTGCGAACCCGGCGTAAACGCCGGGCCGAATACGGCTGCGCCGAAGCCCCGTGAACGGGGCAAAACAGCATCCCGTCGCGGCCAAAGATGTGTAGAACAACGAGGGCAACGCCCTAGGAATGCGACATCCCGAACAATTGACCCCAACGGGGTCACACAAAACGACGGCGCGTATCACGGCCACTGGTCGCACCCCGTTGGGGCTCTGGGTGGGTCGTATGCGCCATGGTTCCTAGGGCTGCGCACTAGGCTGTCGAGTCGCACCCTCTTCGGGGTGAGGAAATTGTGGGAACATGTCGTCAAACTTCCTTAGTTCGTTGTGGCCTCCGCCTTCCTCAGCAACACCGCCAGGCCGGCCCACAACTGGGCGATCGACTTCTGTTCGTCCGCCGCGAGCTTGGTTAGGGCCGCCTGGTCGTGGATGGCGGCCTAGTCGCCGTTAGTCAGCAACAGACGCAGGTGTTGATTCACGGCCGACTGCCCCTCTGCAATGGGGGCGACCATGCGTAAGTCGTTACCAGTAAGGCAAGTCCAAAGGTGCCAATTGGCACCTTTAATTCGCGTCGTGCTCGCCTTGTTTGCCCAGCGAGGGCGCCTTTGTCTCACCCCGTTGGGGTGAAGGCATGGGCGGTCAATCGTTACCCAGGGCTGCGCCCGTGGGCTGTGGAATCTGACCCCCTTGGGGTCGGAGGCGTCCCGCCGTTTGCCGTGGGCGCGGCCGTCGATATAACGATTCCGGATCGTCACGAATCAGAAGCATCCCACGATAGTGAGGAAGTCGTTGTCAGTAAGGCAAGTCCAAAGGTGTCAATGGGTACCTTGCATGACCGCCAAAAGCGCCACGAAAGCGGGTGCTTTGGCCAAAACCGGGCGCTTTTTTTTAGAAATTATACCTGCCCATGGTTATACCTATGCGTGGTCCAGAAACGCCATCCAGGTGCATCTGAGCTTGCCTTTGTCGGATAGCCAATTTGCCCCCGTCACCAGGGCCAGGTCGGTACTTCACCGAAGTAAGGATACCGGTCGAAATCGTCGCCGTCGCCGACAACTCGCGGGTCGGCGGTGGCCACAAGCTCCTCCGTCAGCGTCTCGGACAACTCCCGCCTAGCATGCGCATAGGCTGGATCGCCCGCCACGTTGTCCCATTGGTCCGGATCGCGCTTCAGGTCGTATAGCTCCTCAGCCGGCCGCAAGCCGAAGGCACGCGCATACGACGGCGCGACCGACGCTTCGTCGCGGTGCTCCCATAGGTAAAACTTCGTCGGGCCGTTGTCGCAGTCGCCGAGCCAGGCGTGTGTGAGAAACGCCCGGTCATGGTTCGGCGTCCCGGCCGGCCAGCGCTCGGGCGTGAAGTTGCGTATGAAAAGGTAACGGTGGGTGCGGATGGCGCGGCTCGGATAACCACCACTCTCGGGCGCCTCCTGGGCTTGGGTGTGCCGCTCCCGGCCCATGACCACATGGTCTCTCGTTGGGTCCGTTTCACTTTCCTTGTCCGACGTGAGCAAGCCGACCAGGCTGCGCGCCGTCATCGACTCGGGGATCGCCACGCCGGCGGCCTCGAGAAAAGTCGGCGCCAACTCGGCGAGGTTGACGAACTCGGTAACGATCCGGCCCGGACGCGCGACCTTCGCACCCCAGCGGATGGCCAGCGGCACCCGTGCGCCGGCGTCGTAAAGATTCGCCTTCGCGCGCGGAAACGGCATCCCATGGTCGGCGGTCATCACGATCAACGTCTCATCCAGCTCTCCGATCGCTTGCAATTGCGCGAGCAGCTCACCCACTTCGCGGTCGAACCGCTGGACCTCGAAGTAATAGTCGGCCACGTCGGAGCGGACCTCTTCACAGTCGGGCAGGCCGGCGGGCAACTCGATTCTGGTCAGGTCCATGCCGCTTTCGCGGCCGGAACCAGCCTCGTAAGGGCGGTGCGGATCGCGGCTGCCGAACCAGAAACAAAACGGCCGGCCCTCGGGCCGTTCTTTAAGGAATTGCGCGAAGCTCTCGAACTCCGGTCCGGCGGGGTTACGCGGCCGGTCGCCAAGTTTGCCGGGCCCCCACCCCTTGCGCGTAAAGCCGACGAAGTAGCCTGCCTGTTCGAGCAGCTCGGGATAGACCGGAATTCCGGCCGGCAGGGTCGACCACAAGTTGGCCCCCTCCTTCAGCCGCCAGAAATGCTGGCCGCTCAGGATGGCGCCGCGCGACGGTGTGCATGATGGCGACGAGCAGAAGGCGTGGGTACATCGCAGCCCTTCAGCCGCAATTCGGTCGAAATTCGGGGTCCGCACCACGGGGTCTGCATGATTGCCCGCGTGCGGATAGCCCCAATCGTCGGCAATGGCCAATAGGATGTTCGGTGGCGGGGCGTCCAAGGCTTCCGACGCGAACGTCTGAACGCCGTCTAACCGAAGGCAGAGTACCGCGCAAGCGGCAATGATCGCTGAAAACGGCGGAGCGCGCATACCGAGGATCTCGACGGAATGAGAATTCAAATGGGTTGCAAGGGAGCCGGGAACATGGTCATTCTCCACCGCAAATGCCAACTCCGTCAATCATTCTACGCGAATTCTCTTGTCGCTTGACTGCCGATTGGGCGACCACTCTAATCGACAGCGCGTCGCGGCGTTCAGATATGCGGGGGAAATCGCCGAAGATCCCCAGGCAGAAGAGGCTATCATATCGACCACCTCGGGGCGCAGCGACAACCAATGACGATTCAAGGGGGAGAGGCCATGCTTACGGTCAAATACTACGGCGCTGTAATCTCCTTCGCGATCCTGCTCCTGATCGCCGCGGGGGAACCCGGCACGGAAGGCAACGGCAACTTCGTCGTGGGCCCCGACTATAAGATCGACCCCGATCTCACGGATCGGGCCAATCCTAAGGGAAAGCACTTCGAATTCTCGATGCGTCTGGCAGACAGCAAAATCTTCCCTGGCGACGATCGCACGCTCGACTCGAAGAAACCGGTGCGCCAACAGCGGAAGATTTTTGTTTACGTACCAGCCGCGTACAAAGACGGTACGAAGGCGCCCCTTCTCGTTACTCTCGACGGGCCGAGTCGCCTGGATCTGGTGTGCAACGCGCTCGACAATCTGGCGATTTCGCAGGACCCCGATCGCAAGTTACCCGCGTTCATCGTGATCGCGGTGGAAAACGGCGGCGACGATGGAAAGGGGAGCGAGCGCGGTCTTGAATATGACACGCTTTCCGACCGCTTCGCCCGATTCATCAACGACGAAGTGTTGCCGGCAGTGCTCAACCATGCCGAAATCAAAGCCGCGTATCCGAACATCGCCTTCACGAAGAACCCCTGGGGCAAAGCCGCGATGGGCTGCAGTTCAGGCGGTGCGGCGGCTCTCACCATGGGTTGGTTTCGCCCCGACTTGTTTCGCCGTTTGATCACCTACTCCGGTACATTCGTCGATCAACAGGACGACGACGCGCCCGAAGAGGCCGATTATCCGCTCGGCGCGTGGGAATACCATTCCGGCAGGAAGCTCATCGAAAACAGCGAGAAGAAACCCCTGCGCATCTTCACGCACGTCTCCGAGGACGACATTCGCGCCAAAGATCCGGAAGAGACCTGCCACAACTGGGTGATGGCGAACGAACGCACCGCCGCGGCCCTGCATGCCAAGGGCTACGACTACCGTTTTGTATTCAGCCGTGCCTCGGCGCACTGCGATTCAAGGGTTTTCGAGCAAACGCTGGCGGACACACTGGTGTGGATGTGGCGTGGCTACGAGGCGGAGTGATGTCTGGGCAAGCGGCGGCCAACGTCAAGAATCGCCGGTTAAGGCTGTGGCATGGAGTTGTACCAGAGACTTCTGATCGTTGCCTCCAACGGCCGAAAACAATCACCAGCTTCGTAAGCGTCGACACCAGAAACAGTGCCGCTCGCAACGGAAAGACATCGCCGGTTCGTGGCAAGTCGCGATCGTCGGCGTAGCCAAGTGCCGCCAACCGAGTTAGTTCCAATGCTCGCGGCAGTGACTTGGAAGCCGTCAGAAAACTTGGCAATCCAGCGTACATATCCTTCGCATAGTCCAGCACGTCATCGACGATCTGGCACTGCATTACGATTCGAAACAGCATCTTGAGATCGGCATCGCGGTAGGTCGCGCGGATTCCGTCGTCGAGGCACTGGTTGCCATTGGCTGTCGTGGCCAGCATTGCGAGCGAAAGCCGCACGACGGCTTCTCGGTATAAACCCACCTTGTGAAATTGCCGATCATCTCCGCCCGGCAATGGACGTCTGCTCTCCAGGGCGCTGAGTCTTCGCAGATACTCGACCACGGATGAACGGATTTCATCTTTTTCGAGCAGTTGCAGCGTGTTGCGACACTCGCGCCGGCGACACTCCTTGTGATCGAAAGCCGCATTCGCGCAGGCTCCGAAGTCGAGCAATGCAGCCAGCATTCGGCGTTTAGCGGTCGGCAGCGGCTTCGCGCTGCGCAGCATGTGAAGCGTGTCGAAGGCCATGATGCACAAGACTCTTAGCGGTGTCTTAGGCCTGGCAGACGCAAACAGCGGCAACCCCCGCACCACACTTCGCAGCGCGATCAGGATTGACGCGATCCTGGCATCAAGTGCATTTCGTCGTTCGCGCATGGCTTGAAATGTCATCGCGGCCGGCCTTGTCGAGCGCGTTCACTTCACACGTGGCACAACAACACTTCCCGCGGACACCGCCAGCGGATCGGCAGCAGATCACTCACTCCGCGACTCACCACCAGCCTTGTCGATCGATACTGATGGCGTAGAAAACAATTCGGGTAGAACACCGCACCGGGGAAGAGACGATCTCGAAACTCAAACGCAACTGCCTGGCAGCCATGGAGATGCCCGGCCAGCACCAGGTCGTAGCCATGTTCACGCGCGGTATTCCAGACGCGCGGGTTATGCGCGCACAGCACTTGCACGTCACCCTGGGGTAAATGCGCCGCATCGGGGCCGGACACGGCAATCACTCGGGAACCATGCGATATTCGGGCGGCGTCGGCATGAATCCATTGGCCTCCGCCGCTCACGACCGCGTCGCGGACTCGATTCAACCCCACATGTCGGTCGTGGTTTCCGCCAACAGCCAACACCGGCGCGACCGCGCCCAGTGCGCCGACCAGATCGCACAGCTTGCCTAATTCCGATGGCCCATCGACCAGGTCGCCACCCAGTAGCAGAACATCGACTTCGGACGCGCGTGCCGTTTCGATGACCTGCCGACAGAGATGATCGGAACGATTTCGCCGCAGATGGATATCGCTTACGTACATCAAACTGCACGCATCATGCCGTAGCGACAGGCGCTCCTCGCGGACGAGAAGTGCTCCGCTAAGCCCGATCGTCAGCGGTCCCGGAGACAATTCTGTTCTCCTTATCCCGTATCGCAACAGAGCCGCGTGCCGGCATTGGCACTGGTAGTCGTCACGACGTGGCGCTTTGAAAACGCCATTTGATCTCAAACCAGCAACGGTTGACTTTGTATCACAAAGTGAATGCCCTGTCCAGCCCAGCAGTCCGCCAGAAACAGCACCGTTCTAAACGTGTAAGAGGCAAACGCACTGCCGGTATATATTCTCAATGCAAGTTCCAACCACCCACAGAGCCTGCAAGTTGAGCCGGCGCGGATGTTTCCCGCCGGTGGGCTTGGTGCTTCACTGCCAGGAGGTTCGTCATGAGTAATGAACGTAAAGTCGCCATTATCACCGGGGCGTCGCAAGGGATCGGCGCGGGCCTGGTCCGAGGGTTTCTCGAGCACGGCTACCGTGTCGTCGCCAACTCCCGGACTATCAAGCCCGATGCTTCGGCCGATGTATTTACTGTCGCGGGCGATATTACCGACCCGGCGGTCGCCGACCGGGTAATCGGGGACGCGGTCGGGAAGCTCGGCAGGGTCGATACGCTGGTGAACAACGCCGGGGTGTTTATCGCCAAACCGTTCACTGAATATACCGAGGCCGACTTCACACGTATCCTGTCGCTGAACCTGGCCGGATTTTTCCACGTCTCGCAACGGGCCATCCGGCAGATGCTCACACAGGGCGGCGGGCATATCGTGAACATTACGACGACGCTGGTGAACCAGCCCGTCAAGGGAGTGCCATCGGCGCTGGCGTCGCTCACCAAGGGGGGGCTCGACGCGGTCACGAGGTCGCTGGCGATCGAGTACGCCGACAAGGGCATTCGCGTGAATGCGGTGGCACCGGGTGTCATCAAGACTCCGATGCACGCGCCAGAAGCGCACGCCTTTCTGGCCGGGTTACACCCGATGAAGCGGATGGGTGAGGTCCGGGAAGTGGTCGAGGCGGTGCTGTATTTGGAGTCGGCAGCGTTCGTGACCGGCGAGACCCTGCAAATCGACGGCGGCGCACACGCCGGCCACTGGTGATGCCTGAGGAGTCGACGAACGGCCTCAGGCACGGCCACGTCACTCGGTTAGCTGGTCGGACAATGCCTTATCCATCTCGCTTCGGAGCCGGGCGATCAATTCGGCCGTGAGGGCCGCGCGGGCGAGCGGAGCGCCTTGCCCGGCCCACTGGGCTCCATATCCGAATTCCCTCGCCGCCTTCGCGGCGGCATGTAAGTGTTTCGCCGCGTCGTAAGCGATCGGGTAGTCGGGGACCGCTGCAGGCTCGGCTCCCGCACCGAGGGCCGTGAAGCGGTTGGCGAGACAGCGGGCAGGGCGGCCCGAGATTGCCGCCGTCATCACGGTGTGTTCGGCGGCAGGGCCGAAGAGCGCGGTTCGGTAGCCCGCGTCGGCCGTCGATTCCGGACAGCCGATGAAGGCAGTGCCGAGTTGGGCGGCGGCCGCGCCAAGCGCGAGCGCCGCGGCGACCCCGGCGCCGTCCATAATCCCGCCGGCCGCGATCACGGGGAGATCGAGCTTGGGCACCAGAAGTCGGGTCAAGGCCACGGTCCCGAGCCGGTCATCGGGTGCACCGGGGTCGAACATCCCGCGATGTCCGCCCGCTTCATAGCCTTGGGCGACGACGGCATCGATGCCGGCGGCGGCCGCGGCTTCGCCCTCTTCAAGACTCGTAGCCGTCGCGAGCAGTACGATCCCGGCGGTGCGGAGGGCCTCGATCCGATCGCGGGCCGGCAGGCCGAAGTGGAAGCTGACTACCGCGGGGGGTTCCGCCAGCAGAACCGCGAGCTTGGCGTCGTCGGTCAGGAAGGTCTGATAGATTTCCGCCAGGCGGTCCGGGGGATTCGCCCCGTACCGGGCGAACTCGGGTGCGAGCCGGGCGAGCCAGGCAGCCTCTCGGGCGGCATCCGGCGTGGCCGGCCGGTGGCAGAACACGTTGACGTTGAACGGACGATTCGTCCTCGACCGGACGGCGGCGACCATCTGCCGGGTAGTCGCGGCGTCGACCGAACCGACCCCGATCGAGCCGAGCCCGCCGCTGTTCGAGACGATGGCGGCCATCTCCGGCGTGGACACACCTGCCATCGGGGCCTGGATGATCGGTAGCTCGATTCCGAGCTTGCGGAGGAATGCGTCCACGGGCTTCTCCTTCGCGATCGTGAGGAGCCTTAATCATATCCGCGTGGAATCGAGCCCGCCAGCGCCAGACGTGCTGTAACAGACCTGTCGGTCTTACGCTTCGAATAGCAGGTGGGAACCTCCTTCAGGTTCCTCGAATCACAAATCATCAATGATTGAAAGGTTGAGAGTCATGCTCAAGAAGAAACAGCGTCAATGGACCTTGGAACGTTTGGAAACCCGCGAACTCAAGGCGGGCGACGTGACTGCCATCGTGCAAAACGGCAACCTGTTTTTGACCGAGGCCGCCGGCCAGGCGGGAAAGGACAATTCGGTGATTGTCTCTGAATTGTCGAATGGCATGGTTCGCGTCGCGGGGAACGCCACGAGCGACGGCACCGTCAGCAAGGTCGACGGCGCCGCCTCCCAGGATTTTCGCGTGACCGGCAGCCTGAATGTCAATTTTGGCGCCGGTAACGACATGGTCGTATTGGGCGGAGAAGGGGTTCCGGCGATGTCCCCCACGTTCACCGCCGTGAGCATCGACGTCTCGGCGCCGCAGCCAGTCAACGCGTCGGTGGCAGCCGCGACGCAAACAACCGGAGTCGCGAAGGCGGTCGTGGTCACGCCCCCGACGACTCCGATCGTTAGCGATAACGACAACGTCGTCGTCTGGGGCGTCAATGTCGGCGGGTCCATGAGCATCAATACCGGCGTGGGGGGCGACTACGTGTACGTCAGCGGCACGAACGTTGGCACGTCGGGCAGTGGAAACCTGTCGATCAACACCGGCATCGGCGGCGACGTGGTGGATATCGAGAACGTCTATGGTTTCATCAAAGGCTCGATGACGGTGCAGATGAACGGATTGTCGTCGGATGTCGATCGAGTCGCGCTCAACGGTGCCTATGCCCAAGGCAACATCCAGATCGTCACCGGTGCCGGCAACGATTTCGTCAACGCCACGGACACCACCAGCTTCGCGAAGGTCAACATCGCGACCGGCGCCGGCAACGATTCGGTCACGCTCAAGAACGTTCACGCGACCGACCAGGTGATGGCGTCGTTGGGCGACGGCAACGACAGCCTCAATGTCGACTACCTCTATTCGAACGATTTTGACTTGGATGGCGGCAGTGGCACCAACAGTCTGGCCATCACTAAGAACCTGTATGCCACCGGCGTCGGCGGCAAGTACACGCTCAGCGAGATCGATTGGACCTATATCAACGGGCGGTACGTGCCGCCGTACGTGGGCGGGACATTAGGAGCTCACGTTTAGGCAACCAATACCTGCGGGTTGCCCCCGGTCGAGTCGGCTGGCAGACACTTCGCTTCAGTCCCTAGGGTTCGCCCAGACCGGTCGTCGTGCTTCAGCCGGCGACCGGTCGCCGGCATTGGGGCTTTCTTCAATCTTTCCAACGATGCGACGGCAACCTGGGGAAGTTGAGGAAAGGCTGTGGGCGGCCTGCGAACGATTACCTTATTTGCGGATCAGATTCTTGCCGAATAAAGGGGTGAACCGTCACGTTCGGTCTGTAGGGGACCGAACGTGACGGCCAAGTGCTACGGGCCTGGTCGCCTCCAAGAGCCGCTGTCCGATGACGGCGGCTTTTTTATTTTCACCCGTCGGCTTGGTGGTTTATCGTGGAATTCGTGGATCGAGGTAAGACAAAATCCGCCACCCGGCGTTGGCTTGCAAAAAGCCTACCACCCTACTTGGCAAACCCCCGTCGTTCTCCACCAGTCACCATTTGAGCATTCGGCCATCGCGAGCGGAAACGAGCTTTCCGCCTCAGGATCACCGACCCGGTTACGACTCGTTGTCCGTCGCAGTTATCGGTAATCGGACGACAATGCGAGTGCCCTCATCCAGTTGGCTCTCGATCACACATTCGCCCCCCAGCAGTCGCACTCGTTCGGACATCCCACGCAAGCCAAAGCCACGCTGGCGGGCAGAAGCCACGTCGAATCCACGGCCAAAATCTTGAATCTCAAGGTGCAAATTGCCGCCATCCTTCCGTACCTTGATCCTCACAACGTCGGTGCCGCTGTGCTTCCTGGCGTTGTTCAGCGCCTCTTGAATGACCCGGTAAACGGTCGTTTGGATCATTTCGGGTAATTGCCCGATCTCGGAATCGCACTTGCATGTGACCAGCATCTCCGATGGCGCCAGGTGCTGGATCAGGTCTTCGATCGCGGCTTGCAAACTCGAATCGTCATCAAGCACGGCGGGACGAATGCCACGAATGGTTCGCCTGCCGTCTTCAATCCCCTTGCGTAAGTTGTCGATGGCTTTCTCGATTACCGCCAGGTCTTCCGAAGGCAAATGATGACGGCGGCAGCTTTCCAGCAACATGAGTGATCCCACTGCGTATTGGATCAGACCGTCGTGAAATTCGTGACAGAGGAACTGCTTTTCGTTCTCTTGGACCTCGATGAGATTACGCAGCAGTTGTCGCTCGGATGTCAACTCGGCTTCCACTCGTTTCAGGTCCGTGATGTCGATGCCGATCCCGCCAACGTAATGATTGCCATACCTGTCGCGGTAGGGGAATTTCACGCTCATCCAAGAGGCGTGTCGGCCGTCGGCCATTTGGCTGTCTTGCAATGCAGCGACGGGAACTCCGCTCGCCAGCACCTTGATGTCGGTCTCTCGGAATTGCCGGGCGATCTCCACGGGCCACAGGTCACAATCTGTTTTTCCCCGCCACTCCGCGAGCCGAATTTGGAAGCGGTCCTCATACGCCTTGTTGAAATAGACGATCCGGCCTTGCTCGTCCTTTGCCCAGGCGATGGCCGGACTATTGTTCATGAACGCCACAAAGCGCTCTTCAGATTCTCGCAGTGCCTCCGCCTGCAGCTTCTGTTCGGTAATGTCGCGTGCCGCCGCCACCAGTTGGTTCGAACCGGAGTCGAGCTTTGCATACCACGCCAACCATCGATATGAGCCATCCTTTGAACGGTAGCGATTTTCAAACGAGATGGTTTCATGGGTGCCGCTCAGAAGCAACTCCGCCTCTCGACGCGTGGCTTGAGTGTCGTCGGGATGCACGAATTCCACATACGGGCGGCTGACCAATTCCTCCACGGACCATCCCAGAATCTTGGTCCAAGCCTGATTGAGCCGAACGAAGTAGCCTCGGCTATCGGCCACGCAAAGCATTTCGTTACTGAACTCAAAAAAGTCGAGCATGCTTGAGCAATGTCGGGGCCGGATGGCCTTTGGTCAGGCACTACGATCGTGGCCAGGGGACGTCATGTCGTCGGCCGGGCGATGTGGTCGGCCCGGTTCACTCAGCGGGAAGGATGGCGAACGATCGTGTACACCCATTCGATAAAGAAGTCGGCACTCGTGCGGAAGTCACTGGCCGCAAATTGTAACCGATGAGGCATGGACAAGCACCTGAATCGAGCCTTTTCCGCTCGCGATTGCGGCTCCATCCATTCAGCCCTCCTTCCGATTTTTGCGTTTGGCTTGCCGCGCCTGTATCTTGATGGGCGATGTCCGATGTCACTCGTATATTCGACGCTATCAGGTCCGGCCAGGCACAAGCGGCCGATGAGTTGCTGCCTCTCGTTTACACGGAGTTGCGCCGCCTGGCGGCGAGAAAACTGGCCCACGAACCCCCCGGCCAGACCCTCGACGCCACAGGACTGGTCCACGAGGCATACCTGCGGATCGTCCGCCCGGCTGACGCGACGCAATGGGAAAACCGCGGCCATTTTTTCGCCGCTGCGGCCGAGGCGATGCGGCGGATACTTGTCGAGAGCGCCCGACGGAAGCAAAGCCTGAAACGGGGTGCCGATTGGTCGCGCCAGATACTCGATCTCGATCGCTTGGCCGCCCCCGACGATGGCGACAACTTGCTCGACCTGGACCAGGCCCTCGAGAAGCTCGCCGCCGCGCATCCCAAGGTCGGCAAACTCGTCAAGCTTCGCTACTTTGCCGGATTGACCATCCCCGAGGCAGCCGAGGCGTTGGGCGTTTCGCCGCGCACGGCCGACTCCTATTGGGCCTTTGCTCGAGCCTGGTTGTTGGCCGAGTTGGATTCCCGTCCATGATTGCCCGTCACTTAGATCGGCAAGTTAAAAAAATCGGCCAACTCGCTGCGCGATTGTCCGCCGGAATTCGCATTAAGATATTGGAGGCAAGCACCGAACCTTCCGGCAAACCGCCATGAAAGAACTTGAAATCTTTGTCGCCGCCGTGGCGATCCAGACCGCCGGCGAACGAGCGGCCTATCTTGATCGGGCCTGTGTCGGTGATACGGCACTTCGGCAACGCGTCGAGCAATTGCTGGCGGCCCACAACCGTGCGGGCGACTTCCTGGAGAAGCCGCATCTGGCCCCCGATGGCCTCGAACCTGCCGCTACGCTCGACCAGGCCAGCGAAGGCCCTGGCGTATCGCTCGGACCCTATCGGTTGCTGGAGAAACTGGGCGAGGGAGGCATGGGTACTGTCTGGGTGGCGGAGCAGACTGTCCCCTTCAAACGGCATGTCGCCTTGAAGGTGATCAAGCCCGGTATGGACTCGGTCGAGGTCTTGCGTCGATTCGAGTCCGAACTCCAGGCACTGGCGATGATGGACCACAGGAATATCGCCAAGGTGCTCGACGCGGGGAGCGTAGATCCGGCTTTCGAGCCCGGCGTCCCTGCCGGCGATCAAAATCGGACGCCTGAGTCAATGAACGTGAGTCAGGCTGGAAAGCCTGAGCTACGACCGTACTTCGTGATGGAGCTGGTCAAGGGCGTTCCCATCACTAAATACTGCGACGAGCTCAACTTGTCGCTCGGCGAGCGTCTGGAGCTGTTCGTGCAAGTCTGCCGGGCGATCCAGCATGCCCACCAGAAAGGCATCATCCATCGCGACATTAAGCCCTCGAATGTGCTGGTGGCAATCGCCGACAAGCGGCCCGTGGTGAAGGTCATCGATTTTGGCGTGGCGAAGGCGCTCTACGCTAATTTCGCCGAAAGATCGCTGCACACGGCCGTTGGACAGCTCGTCGGAACCCTGGAATACATGAGCCCGGAACAGGCCGAGTTGAGCGCGCTCGACATCGACACCCGAGCCGACGTCTACGCTCTGGGTGTGTTGCTCTACGAGCTGCTGGCCGGCAGCACGCCGATCGATCGAAAAAGGCTCAACCAGGCGGCCCTGGGCGAAGTTCTGCGCATAATTCGCGACCAGCAACCGCCGCGGCCAAGCGCGAGGATCTCAGAATCGAACGAAGCCTTGACCCGCCTGGCGGCCCGGCGGCGGATGGAGCCGGTCGAGCTGCTGAAATCGGTTCGGGGAGACCTCGACTTGATCGTGATGAAGGCCCTGGAGAAAGATCGTACACGGCGCTACGATACGGCTGACGGGCTGGCCCGCGACATCGAGCGGCACCTGGCCGACGAACCGGTCGAAGCCTGCCCGCCGTCGGTCGCCTATCACGTGCGAAAGTTCGCCAAGCGAAAGCGGCGGCTGGCGCTGGCGGCCACGGCGGTTTTCTTGGCGCTCGTCGCCGGCCTGGTTGGTACGACCTGGGGCATGCTGCGGGCAAAACGCGCCACGCAAGCCGAATCTGAACAACGCCGGCAGGCGCAAAAGAACGAGAAGATCGCACACAAGGCCGTCGACGAAGCGCGGCAAGCCGATCAGCGCGAAGCCGACCAGCAAGCCGAAGTGGCGCGAACACGCGCGGCGCTGACGGCCGATTCGCTCGTTGTGGCCAAGGCCGATGTCGTCCCCTACGTTCTTGAAGGTCTCCACGTTATCGGTCGCGACGCCCTGCCGCCCTTGTGGGAACGTTTCAACGAGCCTCTGGCTCCGCCAGCCGAGCGCTTGCACGCGGCTTACGGCCTGGCCGAGCTGGGCGAGGCGCCACGGGGGTTCCTGGTCGATAGCGTGACCGCGGCCCCAAACAGCGAATGCTCCAACCTGGTCGCGGCACTGACCTCAGTCAAGGGCGACGTGCTGCCGGAGCTGCACGCCAGGATCAACTCGGCCGTAGACTCGAGCCAGAAAAGTCGCTCGATTATCGTAGCCTTGCACCTTGGCGACATCGAGCCGGCGCTCGAGGGGCTTGCCAACCGCAACGATCCCATCGAGCGGACCACGTTCATTCAGACCTATGCTGATTGGCACGCTAATCTTGAGGGCGTAGCCCGCCTGCTGAGCGAAACGAACGAGCCGGCATTTCGCTCGGGCTTGTCGGCCGCCATCGGACGCATCGCTGTGGAAATGGTCGGGCCGGGCGAGCGCCGCGCCCTGACACGAGCGCTGGCCGAGTTGTTCACGAATGCCTCCGATGGCGGCACGCACAGCGCGGCCGGCTGGGCGCTGCGGCGGTGGAAGCACCCGTTACCGCAAATCGAGCCCGGTTCACGGCCACCGGAAGGCCGGCGCTGGTTCGTCAACGGCGAGGGGCTGACGATGCTCGAAATTCCCGCGGGTCGTTACACGACGGGTCTCGGCGGCGAACTCGGCCAGCACCCCCGTGAGATTGCAATGCCCAGCGCGTTTTTTATCTCCGACCGCGAAATCACGATCGACGAGTTCGAACGGTCGGCCAACGACGAAGAGCGCCCCGAGCCGTCCAGACCCAAAGTCATGCATCGCAAAGAGTGGACTCAATTCTCGCCGTCGCCCGAATGCGCCGCCGGTTGGGTGAGCTGGTTCGACGCAGTACTGTACTGCAATTGGCTTAGCGCCCGCGAAGGCCGCCGCGCGTGTTACCAGTTGACCGGAATGGAAACCAGGTCGGGCTCGGAGTTCGACCCCTACCAGTACCGATTGGAGGAGGGACGCTGCGATCTTACGGCCGACGGCTATCGGTTGCCAACCCCTGAGGAATGGGAGTACGCCGCACGGGCAGGAAGCCATGCAAAGTACTGCTTCGGTAACAATGTCGAACTGGTGCCGCAATACGCCTGGTGTGGTGAGATTTCGAAGTCGCGCATCTGGCCGGGCGGGCTGAAGCTTCCCAATGCATGGGGGTTGTTCGACATGCACGGAAATGTCACGGAATGGTGCCAGCTTCATCCCAAGGGGTATCTCGGCTCGCTTCGCGGCGGCAATTTCATCTATCCCGCCGATCTCTGCCGTTTCTCGTATCTCTTGGATCAAATGTCGCCCTACGCTTATGGCTTTCGCGTGGTGTGTGGAAAGTAGGATTGCCATGAACGATTTTGTCACTGAATCTCGCGGCACGGTCATTGGCCCGTACACCTTATTGGAAAAGCTTGGCGAGGGGGGCATGGCCACCGTCTGGGCGGCCGAGCAGACCGCGCCCATCAGGCGCCGCGTGGCGCTCAAACTCATCAAGGCGGGCATGGATTCCGCGCCGGTCGTCCGCCGCTTCGAGCAAGAGCGGCAGGCCCTGGCGATGATGGACCATCCGAATATCGCCAAGGTGTTCGACGCCGGAATCGTAGGTCAGGCCTTCCAGCCTGGCGGTGCCGCGGCCGATCAACATCGCACGCCTGCACCAACGAAGATGAGTCAGGCTGGAAAGCCTAACCTACGCCTGTACTTCGTGATGGAATTGGTCGAGGGTGTCTCGATTACCAGTTACTGTGACGCACGGAATTTGCCGCTCGACGAACGCCTGGCGATTTTCGTGCCGGTTTGCCGGGCCATCCAGCACGCGCACACCAAGGGGATCATTCACCGTGACATCAAGCCTTCGAACGTGTTGGTCGCCTTGGAAGACGGCAAGCCTGTCCCCAAGGTCATCGACTTCGGCGTGGCCAAGGCCCTCAACCAGCAGTTGAGCAACGACTCGGTCCACACGGAAATCGGTCAGGTCATCGGCACCTTGCCCTATATGAGTCCCGAACAGGCCGAGCTGAGGGCGCTCGATATCGACACCCGCGCCGACGTGTACGCCCTGGGCGCGTTGCTCTACGAACTGCTCACAGGCAGTCCGCCGCTGGACCGCAAGTTCCTCACGCAGGCCGCCTACCTGGAAATGCTCCGCGTCATTCGAGAAGTCGAGCCGCCGAAGCCGAGCACCCGGCTGGCGGATTCCAACGAATCGCTTGCCGCACTCGCGTCGCGGCGGCGTTCGCAAGCAGATGCCCTAGCACGAGCCGTCGAGGGCGAGCTCGACTGGATCGTGATGAAAACTCTGGAGAAAGATCGTACGCGGCGGTACGACACGGTCGACGCCCTGGCCCGCGATATCGAGCACTTCCTGCGCGATGAACCCGTCGAAGCCTGCCCGCCCTCGGCGGCCTACAGGTTCCGCAAGCTCGTGCGGCGAAATAAGCAGGCGGCGCTGGTAGCCGTACTATTGATCCTGACCCTGGTGGGCGGGCTGGCGGGGACGACCTGGGGCATGGTGCGGGCACAGCACGCCCGCAAGGCCGAAGCCGATCAGCGCAAGATCGCACAGGCCAGCGAAAAAACCGCCGTCGCGGCCGTCGCTCGCCTGGGCGAAGCCAAACGGCGCGAAGCCGAACGGCGAGCCGAGGTCGGGCGCACCCGCGCGGCGGTGACTGCCGACTCGCTTGCGACGGCCAAAGCCGAAGCGGTACCATACGTGCTGGCGAACCTGCGGCTGCTAGGTAGGGCCGCATTGCCCCGGCTGCGCGAGCATTTCGACGACCCCAATGCCTCGCTCGACGAGCGCTTGCACGCCGCGTACGGTCTGGCCGAGTTGGATGAGGTTCCGAGCGAATTCCTGCTCGACAGCATCCCGGTCGCTCCCAGCGCCGAGTGCGCCAATCTGGTCGCGGCGCTTGAGCACAGCAAAGACGAGGCCGTGACCTGGCTGCGGCGGCAGGCAAATGCCGTCGACGTCGCCGGCCACAAGTCGCGTTTTGCCATCGTCGCCTTGCACCTGGGCGACGCGCAGCCGGCGCTCGACGCCCTTGAATTACAAAGCGACCCAACCGCCCGCACGGGGTTCATCCACAGCTACGCTGATTGGCACGGTAATCTTGAAGGGGTGGCGCGCTTGCTCGAGGCGACGGAAGATGCGGCGTTTCGTTCGGGGCTTTCGGCGGCACTGGGCACAATCGCGGTTGAAATGCTCGAGCCGAACGAACACCGCTCGGCGGTCGAAACGCTTGCAAGGCTTTACGCCGATGCGCCCGACGGCGGCACGCACAGCGCTGCCGGCTGGGCGCTGCGCCAGTGGAAGGCGCCCGTGCCAAACGTCGCGCCAACAAAATCGCCCGACGGCAACCGCCATTGGTTCGTTAACGGCGAGGGGATGACGATGATCGAGGTCCCCGCCGGAGAATTCCCGATGGGCGCCGCGGCGAGAACCGATGCCGAGCAAAAAAGCGCGCCGCCGGCGGTGACCTTGTCGCGGGGTTTTTTTCTCGCCGACCGGCAGGTGACGTACGACGAGTTCCAGCGATCGCGTGACGACCAGGTACCCTACGGGCCCGACGTTGCGTCCGACTTCGACTACGCCGAGTTCAATCGAAGCATCAACTATGCGCCGCTGGCGGGCTGCCCCGTGTTCAGCGTGAACTGGTTCGATGCGGTCCTGTACTGCAACTGGCTTAGCGCCCGCGAAGGCCGGCGGGCCTGCTACCACAAGGACAGCACGAAAATGACGGCCAGCCTGGGCAAAAAAGAATTCGAGTTGGACGTTTGGCAGTGCGACTTCACGGCCGACGGCTACCGACTCCCGACCGACGCGGAATGGGAGTACGCCGCCAGGGCGGGCACTTCATCGAAGTGGTGCTTCGGCGACAACGCCGACCTCCTGCCGCACTACGTGCAATGGATGTGGAGTGAAACTTCAAGTGAAGGCCGGATCTGGCCGGGCAGGCTGAAGCTCCCCAATGCCTGGGGGCTGTTCGACATGCACGGAAACCTATTCGACTGGTGCTGGGATGCGAAGCGCGCCGACTCCACCGAGCCGATCATCGACCCGATCGGTCGCCTGGACATCGATTGGCGCGTGGTTCGAGGATACGCATCGGCCGGCGGGTCGATGGACCGCATCTACGCGCGCCTCCCCCGCTACAGCTTTCGTGTCTTGTGCGGCAAGTAACCGCGGCTCCGCGGCCGCTGGCGTGAAAACCCGCCCTGATACACACCCAAATGAATGGGTGAGGGGAAGGCTGAATCGCTTCCTCACCATCCGACGCATAACCGCCGGCGACCCCAATGTAAACACCGCGAGCCGCCCATTCTTCCCAGTCATGCGCGGCTGCCGAGGGCCGTTTTCAGTCCGCTGAATCAGTTCTCGGGTAGACTTAGGGGCGACGCACGGCTAAAAAAATAGGCCCGTAGAGGCATGTTTTTGATCGAAGGGAAGGATCCCATGCGCAATCGATCGTTCGTCGCGACTTCACAGCCGGCGGCAGCCCCTTGGTTTGCTCTCGTGGTTTTTTGGTTGTCGTCGGCCGAAGCCTTCGCTGTCGATCCCAAGGTCACGTTCGACCTGGCTTATACGATCGAATGCCGCGACGTCGGCGAGCCCGACTTTGTCAAGCTCCACCCCGACGAGAAGCTCATGGAGGCCGACCTTCGTGTTTCAGTGCTGATCGCCAATGGGAGCGAACAGGATCTCGACCAATTGACGTTTGAGATTACCAGCCCCGACAAACGGCTGCGGGTCGTCGATTTCCTCCCCCGGACGCAGGTGCAAAACAGTCCTTCGGAAGCCGTCGAAGTGGTCAAGACGACCGAGAACACCCAGACACTGGGGGCCAATGCGGGCGTGGGGCTTTCGCTCGGCGGTGGTTCGAATTCGCATGTGACCCTCAATGCCCAACCAGGCAGTGCCAGCGCGACGCATCGCAAGGCGACGACGGAAACCACCAAACGGTTGCCGCCGGGCAGGGTTGTCGTGGCCAGCGGCACGATCGACAACGAGCATGGCGTGTTTTTCAAGATGCGGGCTTCCACCACGACCGCATTCGAGGGGATCAAACCGCTTTCGTTCCGTTTCGCCGTACCGAAAGAGTGGCGCGGCGATTGGATGGTGTTTTCGGCCGAGGCACGCGGCTATGTGATGCGGCACAGGTTTTTCAAGTCCATCGACAAGTGCGGCCAGGCCAAGGCCTTCCTGGCGCTCTACCAGCATGGTGAAACCGAGGCCGAGCGAGCGGCAACCACCATGGCAGTGGCGCAGGAAACTTGTTTCACCCGTGAGACAAGCGCGCAACGGCGCGGGGCCATGATCGCCGATTTGGCCGCCGCGGCCGAGGCCCGGCAAACGCGGCCCCGACATCCCCTGTCGCTGATCACGACGGGAAAGACCTGCAAGATCTGTTTTCCGCGACAAGTGGTGGCGGACATCGGCGCGAGCTTTGCCCAGCCACGCGCCGACGACCAATGCATCGAATTCAAGCACGCGCTCGCGCAGCTTGCCCGCTGCTCTGAGGAGCCCTACTTCGAGGAGAGCGCCGACGGCGAAGAATGACCGCTCGAGTTCCGGGACGCACGGGAATCTGGCTATTCCGGGTTTCAGGCGGATGAGCTGGCTGACATTCGCAAAAATTCACGAACATTCAGGCCGGCAACCAACCCGCAACCTGTTCAAACAAACCGCTCGTAGCTTCCCATCGCTCGGATTCGGGTGAATAGCACGCATAACCGCGGTCGCCCCGATGGCCATGTGTGCCTACGAACTCAAACACAGTGGTCTGTTCGTTCGTAACGACGTAGCGCTGGCCATTCCACTTCAGCAGGATCGCCTTGGCACTCCCGCCAGGTCGCAAATCTTCCATAAGCTCGAATTGTCGCATTGCATTCATGCCGATTCTCCCTGCAAAGTGCTCGCATCATGGAACTTTGAGTGTTCGTGTCTCCTGGCATGCTGAGTATCGTCCAATGTCTCGCGAATGCTTAAGAATTCGTCAGGTTTCGAGAACTCCGGTAAGAACACACACGCTTCGCGGGCTCGTGGTGGTCTTTGGGTAGTTGAACTTCCTGCACGACGAATTGGGGTTGGCCCAACTCGCCCGGCGAAGGCGCAGCGTTCCGTGGGCGAAACAACGAAGCCTTGTCCGAAAACCAGATGCGGGAAATAGCCAATATCCAAATCGCTGCGTTATTGACCGAAGCATGACTGTTTGGCAAGATCCCAGTCGATACCGACATTCAGAGCCCGTTCGGGAACGATGCCAAGATCCTTGCAGGCGAGTCCGTCATTTATTCGGTCGGCCCGGATGGCAAGGACGATCAGGCCCAGAAAAAATCTCCCGGAGGAACGGCCGACGGCGACGTGCTGTTCCGCTTGGAAATGGTCCCGCGCCGCACGGACGAAAAATGAAGTGCCCCGCCACGAGCGAGTTGCGCCGGGCCGAACCTCGGTGCGCCTGGGGCAAGCCGTTGACTCGGCCGGTCGTGCCGCTGGAGAATGGAGCGCGGTCGAACCACTGACGCACCACCCAAGTCAAGAATTGAAGTACCTGGAGCCACTGTGACATGAGCGATGCGACGATCATCGAAGATCTGTACTCGGCCAATGAGTGGGCTTGGCAGCGGTTGTTTCAACTGTGCGACGGACTTGGCGACGAGCAACTGGATACTCCACGCGCGATGGGCTTTGGGTCGCTGCGGGCGACTCTGTTTCACATTCTTGCGGCGGAACAAATTTGGCTGGAGCGCTGGACCGACGTGGCGTGGCGACCCCTCCCGACCGATCCCAAGGGGACTTCGCTCGCTGAGATCGCCGCTGAATTGAAGCGTGTCGCCGGCGAGCGGCGACAGCTAATGAACCGCGAACGTTCGACCGGCTGGCGGCGGATCGTCACCTACAAGGACAGCCAGGGGGCCGAGTACCTCAAACCGCTCGATGAGTTGCTGCTGCACGTCGCCAATCATGGCGTTCATCATCGAGCGCAAGCCCTGAATTACCTCAAGACCTTTGGCCGCACGGTGCCGGTCGGTCTCGATTATCTGTTTTATCGGCTCGCGCGTCCGAGCGTCGTTCAGGACGAAGCGACCGCCGCGTCGTTGCGCGGATACGGGCTTGAAGTTGCATCGGCCGCCGGCGTCGAAGTCGCTTGGGAGGCCGAGCGAGTGCGGCGGTACTTCGCGTACCACGATTGGGCCAATGAGCGGGTTTTGCAATCGACCTTGAGTCTGGACGATGCGGCTCTTGACCGCGAGTTCGATTTGGGAATGGGCTCGATCCGCAAGACGCTCGCTCATTTGCGCAACGTCGAGCCGAGCTGGCTCAAGATTTGGATCGAAGGTTCGGGCACATTTGGGCAATCAGACCCGCGCCCCTCCATCAGCGAACTGCGAACCTCGTGGACGCAAGCAGCTCGACAGCGCGATGAGTTCCTCGCTACGGTGGATGAGGCCGCGGCGAAACGCATCGTCGCCGTGACTTTCGGCGGGCCACCTATCAGGTTTCAGATCATCGAATCGCTGTTGCAGATTTGCGTCCACGGCACCCACCACCGCGCGCAACTCATCAACATGCTCCGCCACAGCGGCGTGTCTGCCCCAGCTCTCGACTACGGCGCGTGGGTTCCGAACCGAAGTCAGGGCTAATGAATTCACGCATCGCACTGATCCTTCTCCCGAGTGGGCAGTAATCGTAAGCTCGTTCGAGCCGCTTGAAGAGCAACCGCGGCGCTTTCCGCCGACCAACAGGCCCCGGAACCCTGCCCCGCCGACCCCGAACTGGCCACCGTTGTGGCGGGCTGGCCGATGTTACCCAATGCCCTGCGTACGGGAATCGTGGCAATGGTCAAGGCCGCCAGCGTGAGCCAGTAGGCCGATGGGCTCTCGTTGCCCGTCTACAAGTCTACAGCCAACCGAACCCCCGAAATCGTGAGATTCGTCATTGCGGTGCAGGAGCGCCGACGTTGGCACCTACACGAGCGCCAGTACCCACACGAGCGCCGGTACCCACACGAGCACCAGCACCCACGCGAGCGCCGGAGTTAGTTCCCACACGAGCGCCAACGTTGGCACCTACACGAGCGCCGGTACCCGCACGAGCACCAGCACCCACGCGAGCGCCGGCGTTAGTTCCCACACGAGCGCCGGTACCCACACGAGCACCAGCACCCACACGAGCACCAGCACCCACACGAGCGCCGGCGTTAGTGCCCACACGAGCACCAGTACCCACACGAGTGCCGACGTTAGCACCTACGCGAGCGGCACCCACACGACCGCCCCCGCCGCCGCGGCCTCCGCCGCCTCCTCGTGCCAACACACTCCCCGCAGTCGCCATCAGCGACAAAACCAAGACGGCCGAACAGATTGAGTATTTGTTGAACATCGCATTTCTCCTTTCGCTTTGCCGAGATCTGATTGGAAATAATCCTCCCCGGTCGGCCAGCGACCAGTCTCCGTCCCAGCCTGTCTGGGCCGGGGATTCAAAAGATAAAGCGTGCAATACCCGTGCCAAATTCCACTCGCCACGTGCGCCCCATGCGGGATTGCGTGCAGGGGCGCTTTCCGCCGGTCAATCGGCCCTCGAAGTCGGCCCGACCGACACCGAACTGGCCGCCGTCGTGGCCGTCTGGCCGATACTTCCCGAGGCCCTACGTGCCGGTATTGCTTGAAATTGTGCGTTTTTCTGCCGCCATGCTGTGGTTCAAAATTGGCTCTGCCCAGTCGAGCTCGGCGCTCGGTCCCGTCGGCGCGCCCTATCAAAGGAACGTATTTTGCCACTCCGTTGCCAGTTCTGGAGGTTGCCACGCGGGTGGCACCGCAAAGCCGCGACGGACATCGCTTTAATCTCCTTGCGTTGCTCGGCCTGATCGTCGACAATCAATCCACAAGTGGCCGTTGATTTGTATTGAATAGGTCGCATGTCGGTGGGGCGGAGAAATGGTATGCCCGGTTGGCGCGCGTGGGTCAGGTTGTGGGCCGGTGTCGGACTAACGCTGCTAGGTTTGGTGTCGGTCGCAGCTCCGCCGCCTAACACCGGTCAGGCGGCCGATGCCAAGCAATTCGAGGATCAATTCCGGCCTCTATTGGCTCATCATTGCGTGGATTGTCATCGCGGAGACACGCCCAAGGGGAATCTCAGGCTGGACAACCTGACGATGGACTTTGCGGATGCCGCCACTCGCAAGCGTTGGTCTGCTGTGGTCGAGCGACTGCAGGCGGAGGAAATGCCTCCCAAGGAAAAGCCCCGTCCGCCGGAGAAGGAAGTTCGGGCTCTGATCGACTGGCTGGCCCCCCGCGTGGCCGCTGCTGATGCCGCCGCTCGGGCCGCTCAGGGACGCGTGGTCCTTCGCCGGTTGAATCGGGTCGAGTACGAGAATACCGTGTGCGACCTGCTGGGAATCAAGGTCAGTCTGAAAGAGCAATTGCCCCAAGATGGCTCAGCCGACGGCTTCGACAATGCCGGCGCGGCGCTTCACACGTCGTCTTTCCTGATGGAGAAGTATCTCGAAGCGGCCGACACGGCCTTGAACATGGCGATTGCCAACCGGCCCCAGCCGCCACCGGTGATCGACCAGCGGTACAGCCTCAAGGACCAACACGGGGTCAAGTCGACCACCGAGAGCGTGTATCGCTTTCTGAAAGATGGCGAGGTGGTGTGCTTCTGCTCTTCGGAATGGCACAATGTTCATCTCTACACATTCTACCCGCCGGACGCCGGCAACTATCGTTTCCGCATCTCCGCTTCCGGCTTTCAAAGTGCCGGCGAGCCCGTCACTTTTCGAGTGACGGCGAGTGGTACGCAGTTGACCGGCAAGACCGGGCTGATCAGCTACTTCGACGCCCCGGCCGACAAACCGACCGTGTTCGAGTTCGTCCGGTACATGGAGCCGCGAACCACCATCACGATGCTCCCCTACGGATTGGCCGGCGCGAACACGGTGAAGCTGGTCGGTGGTGAAACGTGGGACGGACCTGGGCTGGCGATCCAATATGTCGAGGTTGAAGGACCACTCAACGAGACGTGGCCGCCTGAAAGTCATCGCCGCATTTTCGGAGACCTGGCGCAAAAGACGTTTGGGATTTTCAACTTCGCCGACCGCGTGGAAGTCGTCTCAGACCAGCCCCTCGTCGATGCCGAACGAATCCTCAAGACGTTCACGCGCCGGGCGTTTCGACGGACTGTGACGGCTGATGACGTGGCGCCCTTCGTCGCCATCGTCCAGGCCAAGTTGGAGAACGGATATACCTTCGAGCCGGCGATGCGGGCCGCCCTGAAAGGCGTGCTGATCGCGCCCGAGTTCCTGTTCCTCCGTGAGCGGCCGGGCAAGCTCGACGACTTTGCCCTGGCCTGCCGGTTGTCCTACTTTCTCTGGAGCACAATGCCTGATGACGAGCTGTTCAAACTGGCCGAGCAGCAGACGCTGAGCCAGCCCGACGTGCTCCGCCAACAGGTCGAGCGCCTGCTGGCGCACCCCAGGGCGGCAGCCTTCACCGAGAATTTCGTCGGCCAGTGGCTTGGCCTGCGCGAAATCGACACGACGGAACCCAGCCAAATCGTGTATCCGGAATTCGACCACCTGCTGAAAGTGTCGATGATTCGTGAGCCGGAGCTGTTCTTCGACGAAATCCTCAAAGACGACCTGAGCTTGACCAATTTCGTGGCGTCCGACTTCACGATGCTCAATGGCCGACTGGCCAAACACTACGGTATTCCCGGCTTGGAGGGCTGGGAGTTTCACAAGAAGCCGCTGCCGCCAGGGAGCCATCGGGGTGGAGTCTTGACGATGGCCGGCGTGTTGAAGGTGACGGCCAACGGCACCACGACCTCACCGGTGCTGCGTGGGGCCTGGGTGTTGGATCGCATTTTGGGGACGCCCGCCGCGCCCCCGCCTGACAACGTGTCGGCGCTCGACCCGGATATTCGCGGCGCAACGACGATTCGCGAACAACTGGCCAAGCATCGCACGACTGAATCGTGCGGCGCTTGCCACCGCCAGATTGACCCTCCCGGGTTTGCCTTGGAGAGTTTCGACTGCATCGGGGGCTGGCGCGAGAAGTATCGCTTCGCCAGTTGGAGGCGGGACGCCGAGGAACTCACGATCAACGGCCGGAAACTCTATCTCGATCTGAAGGTCGATCCGTCCGATGTGATGCCCGACGGCCAGCGGTTCGAAAATGTCGACCAATTCAAACAGATTCTCTTGCGGGACAAGCCGCAGCTCGCAAGGGCGCTGACTGCGAAGCTGATTACCTACGCCACAGGGCGAGCGCCGCAGGCAACCGATCGAGATGCGGTGAATACGATTGTCGCGAAGATCGAACGTAGGGAGTATGGTTTGCGGTCGCTTGTCCATGAGATTGTGCAGAGCGAGATGTTTCGGAATAAGTAACAAGGAACTTGTCATGAATCTTCACCGTCGCACTTTCCTCCGCGCTGCCGGTGTGGCGATGGCGCTGCCTCTTTTCGACGCGCTGGTTCCCAGGCGCGTCCGTGCCGCTGGGGCTGAAAGCGTTCCCCGGCGGATGGTCTGCATCAATACGCCGCTGGGCGTGCATCCGCCTTATTTCTTTCCTACGACAGCTGGTCGGAGTTATGAGCTGTCTCCGTACCTGGAGGTGCTGAAAGATTTCCGAGACGACTTTACGGTCATCTCCGGGCTGTCGCATCCGGACGTAGGCCCCAGCCACGATTCCAACCAGAGCTTCCTGACCGCCGCCCCGCATCCGGAGCAGCGGGCCGGATTCAAGAACAGCATCTCGCTGGACCAGTTCGCGGCCGAGCGCATCATCGGCCAGACGCGATTCCCCACGCTGACTTTGTCATGCGAAGGTTACGGACTTTCCTGGACCAGGAGCGGTGCGCCCGTGCCTACGGATTCTTGGACGTCGGGCGTGTTCGCCAGGCTGTTTCTGGAAGGTCGTCCGGATGAGGTGCAGGCCCAGGCCCGCCGACTGGCTGACGGGCAGAGCATCCTCGACGCGGTCCGTGATCAAGCCAGGAAGTTGAAGCAAGACCTGGGTGTAGGCGACCGCGAAAAGCTCGACGAGTACTTCACCAGCGTCCGCGAGTTGGAGCAGCGGCTGGCACAGGCTGACGCCTGGTCGAAGAAACCCAAGCCCAAGGTCGATGCCCAGCCTTTTGTCGATATCCAGAACAGCACCGACCTCGTCGGCAAGACTCGGCTCTGGTTCGATCTGATCCACTTGGCCTTGCAGACCGACTCCTCACGGCTGGTCACGCTGCAACTTCTGGGCACCAGCGGCGTGCCGCCAATTCAGGGTGTAAGCGAGGGTCATCACGATCTGTCGCACCACGGCCAGGATCCGGCCAAGATCGCCCAACTCAAGATTCTGGAACTCGAAAAGATGAAGACCCTGCACGGCTTCCTGGCAAAGCTGCGGGAAACGAAGGAGGGAGGGGAAAGCTTGCTTAACCGAACGATGGTCTTCTTCAGTAGCAACCTGGGCGACGCCGGCAAGCACAGCGTGAAAAACATGCCGGTCCTGTTGGCCGGCGGCGGCTTCAAGCACGGCCAGTATCTGGCCTTCGACGAAAACAACCACCCGCCGCTGTGCAATCTGTTCGTAAGCATGCTGCAACGGATGGACATCGAGGCCGACAAGTTCGGTTCCAGCACAGGCACGCTCACGGGCTTGCATGCCTCCGGTTGACGTACATGTCAGTCTTCCGCTGTCGAGCGAGAATGGCTCATTCAAGTTGCAGCCGACGAAGATTTCCCGGAATCTCATCCGTATTTCAGGATTCTCAAGAAACCACCCTTTTGACACAGCCGCCGGGGACCGCGCCATGACCGACCGCGTCTCCTTCCGGGGGGCCTTGGGCTGCGCGAGCTTGTCCCATCAACTCCATACGTTTTATCGGAATCGGCTCCGCCGGGCGGGCACGGCGGTCGGCCCCGCCGGCGCGCCTTATCAATGGAACGATTTTTGAGACTGGATTAGCGGCCAGCACTGGCACCGACACACCTCTGCAATGGCTATATCTCTTGCCTAAGCTCCGGTAGACTTGAGTGGTCGCCCGGCGGCCCTGACGCAGCTCGACAACTCCACCAGTCCCTGTTCTCATGAATATTCGCTGCCCGCACTGCCGTCATCCCGTCGAACTAGCCGACGACGAATCGTTCAGCGACATCGATTGCCCCTCGTGCGGCAGCCACTTCGGACTGTTAGGTGATCGAACGGCCAGCCATCATCCCCAAGTCCGCACAATCGGTCATTTCGAATTGGTCGACCGCTTGGGAATGGGCCGGTTCGGGACGGTTTGGATGGCACGCGATACGGAACTGGATCGTACCGTGGCTCTCAAGATCCCCCGCAAGGGTCAGCTCGACCTGGAGGAAAGTGAGCAGTTCCTGCGTGAAGCGCGGGCGGCGGCCCAGCTCAAGCACCCCAACATCGTCAGTGTCCACGAGGTGGGCCGCCAGGGCGATACGATCTACATCGTCAGCGACTTCATACGCGGTGCCACGCTTGCTGATTGGCTTACCGCGCACCAACCCACGGCTCACGAGGCGGCCGAGCTCTGTGTCACGGTCGCTGAAGCACTTGATCACGCACATGCGGCGGGCGTGATCCACCGTGATCTTAAGCCGTCGAACATCATGGTCGACGCGGATGGCCGCTTGCACCTGTTGGACTTTGGCCTGGCCAAACGCGAGGCCGGCGAGATTTCAATGACGGTCGAAGGTCGGATTCTTGGCACGCCGGCATACATGCCGCCCGAACAGGCGAAGGGCGATGCGCACTTCGCCGACGCGAGAAGCGACGTGTACTCCCTCGGCGTGATCCTCTTCGAGCTGTTGACGGGCGAACGCCCCTTCCGCGGAAACTCGCGAATGCTCCTCCATCAGGTCATCTATGACGAGGCCACAAGTCCACGCAAGCTGAATGGCAGCATACCCCGCGATCTTGAAACAATTTGCTTGAAATGCCTGGAAAAAGACCCGCGGAAGCGATTTTCGTCGGCGAGAGAGCTTGCCCTTGAGCTGCGCCGGTTCTTGCGTGGCGAACCGATCCATGCTCGCCACATCACAGCCATGACTCGCGCTTGGCGATGGTGCCGGCGAAACCCGCACGTCTCGGGCCTGGCCGGCGGACTGGCCGTCGCGCTCGTCGCCGGTTTTGTCGGTGCCACGTCTCAGTGGATTCGCGCCGAGAAGCACGCCTCGCGAGAAACCAGAGCCCGCCGGCTAGCCGAGGAGGCCGAACAACGCGCACGCCAACTGCTCTACGCGGCCGACATGAATTTGGCGATGGAGGCTTGGGACACAGGCAATGTTCGCCGAGTGGTCGAACTGCTCGATCGACACGATGAGGGTGCGGAGCCGGAGGACCTGCGAGGTTTCGAATGGTACTACTTGTGGCGCGCCTGCCAAAAAGGTCTGACCGCTCCAACATTTCTGCACGCCGACTCAGTCTGGTGCGTCGCGTTTTCTCCCGACGGTGACACCTTGGCGACGGCGAGCAAGGACAAAACCGTCAAGCTGTGGGACGTGCCGACGCGCACACTACGTTCGACGCTGGTGGGACACGACGACCTGGTTTTTTGCGTGGCGTACTCGCCCGATGGAAAAACCGTCGCTTCCGCCAGCCGCGACAAGACGGTCAAACTATGGGACACGACGACGGGCCTCTTGCAATCGACGCTGGTGGGCCACACCGAGTTGATATGGACCGTCGCATTTTCGCCGGATGGCGCGATGCTGGCAACCGCTGGAAACGACGCGACGATCAAGCTCTGGGATCTTGCCTCGACCGAGCAGGTCGCCACGCTCGCGGGAGAAATGGGGGCGGTGTTTTCGCTCATGTTTTCACCGGACGGCAAGACTTTGGCTTCGGGGAGTGGGGGGCGCGCGGCGCTGCTCTGGGACGTTTCGACGAGACAAGTGCGTGCCACACTCCTGGGGCACGACGCTGGCGTTTGGTCCGTTGCGTTTTCGCCCAACGGCAAACTGCTGGCATCAGCCAGCGCCGACGGCACGATCAAGCTCTGGGATCCGGCGACGGGCGGTGAGCTTGGGACCCTGCGCGGACACGCGGGCATCGTCTACTGTGTCGCCTTTGATCGCGAAAGCAAGACCATTGCGTCGGGAAGCCACGACAACACCGTCCGCCTATGGGACGTTGCCACGTTCGCGCAGCGGAGCGTGCTTAAAGGACACGGCAGCGCCGTCCGGTCGATCGCGTTTTCGTCCGGCGGCGCGATCCTGGCCTCGGGTAGCTTCGACAACATGGCGAAGGTCTGGGATCTTACCGCGTCGGACGAATCTCTCGTTCTCAAGAACGACGAGGGAACGGTCATGTCACTCGCCTTTTCACCCGACGGCAAGACGCTCGCCGCGACGTGCGAAAGAACCCTGCTGTTGTGGGACCCTGCGAACGGCCGACAGATTGCCGCCCTGCCAGGACACACAGATAGCACCTGGTCAATTGCCTTTTCGCCCGACGGCACGACCCTGGCCTCCGGAGGTAATGACAAAACGATCAAACTCTGGGACCTCGCCTCGTCGAGCGAGCTCGCTTCGCTTACCGGGCACAAAGATACCATCATGTCGGTTGCCTATGCGCGGGATGGCAAGACCCTGGCCACCGCGAGCGCAGACCATACGGTCAAACTTTGGGATGTTGCCACGCGAACCGAACGCGTCACGCTGGTTGGCCACCGCGACGAAGTTTGGCCCGTCGCGTTCTCTCCCGACGGCGAGAGCCTAGTCTCCGGTAGCCAAGACATGACCATACTCCTGTGGGAACTGGCCAGCGGGCAAGTGTTGCGCACGCTCGTAGGCCATACCGGCGGCTTAACGTCGCTGGCATTCTCGCCGGACGGGAAGTCGCTAGCCAGCGGGAGCTGGGACTTCACGGTGAAACTATGGGAAACCGCCACTGGCCGAGAGCGAGCCACGCTTAGGGGGCATTCGGGTCCGGTCTTCGCCGTTGCTTTCGCGCGAGACAATAGAACTCTGGCCTCGGCAAGCCGTGACGGCACGATCAAGCTTTGGGACTTCGTGACCGGCCAGGAGTGCAGCACACTCAAAGGGCACACCGACTGGGTGTTTACCGTGGTTTTCTCGCCTGACGGCAAGACCTTGGCGTCAGGCAGCCAGGACCAAACAATCCGTTTATGGCGTGCCGCAAATGCCGCGGAGGTGTCAGCGGTTGAACGGATACTCGTTGATCCAGCGAAATCCTTGCTTGACCAGTAAGAAGTCGGTTTCCACCGTTCGGCGAAGCCTCGCCCGGACCTTGTGACCCTCAAATGTCCCTTCCAACCAATAGCGTCTAATCGCGTCGTCGCGCACTACGCTGAGCGCGCGCTACGGGCGGGGGCCTTTGGTTACCTCAACAAGGACCAGACCAGCGACAAGATCATCGAAGCGATCCGGCGAGTGCTTGACGGGAAGGTGTAGAGGTAGCCGCGAAGCCGGAAGCGCAGTCGCGGAGCGACGTCGCCCGGCTTCTCAGGCTTTAGCGACAGGAGGAGCGAGCGGCGGATCGCACGAATAGCGCGGCCACAATCTCATTTACTCAAGCGTATTCTCGGACGTCCCGTAATACCACCGATTTCTGACACAGCCGCAGGCGCGCCGCTTACCCATACGTTTTGTCGGAATCGGCCCCTCGCGGTCAGACTCGGCGATCGGCCCCGTCGGCGCGCCCTGAAAATGGAACCATTCTTGGGACTGCAACCACAGCAGACTCGACGCCGGCGCCCGTCCACGACGACTGACACCTGTCCAAGTCCTCTTTTTGTCCTCGGCGCGCGAGTGCCCAGGCCGAGCACGTCGCGCGAGGAAAGCCACCGCAACGTAATGCTCTCGCAAATGGCGTGTGGTATATAATCCACTCCCGTGAAGCCACTGCGAATTACGACACCCGACCACCACGCCAACCGGTTCCTTCTGGCGCTCACCATGCCGGTGTTGCTCGTGGCGATCGGCTTGTTCGGTTACCATTGGATCGAGGGCTGGTCGCTGTTCGATTCGCTCTACATGACGGTCACCACGCTCACGACGGTCGGTTTTCGCGAGGTCCACGAGCTGTCGCGGGGAGGGCAGGTGTTCACCATGTTTCTCGCGCTGGGCGGCGTGTTCACGCTGTTCTACGCCGCCAGCAGCATCATTGGTTTTATGGTCGGGGGAGAGGTCGTCGATCTGTTCGGGAGTCGTCGCATGCAACGCAGCTTAGCCGAGTTGAAGAACCACATGATCGTGTGCGGCTTCGGCCGCATGGGCCGGCTGGTATGTCACGAATTCTCTTCGCAGGGGTTGCCGTTCGTGGTGGTCGACAAGCAAGCCGACGTCTTCGAACGCTTCGAGATACCGCACGGGATCGCTCTGCACGGCGACGCCGCGAGCGACGAGATCCTCCAACGCGTCGGCATCGACCGGGCGAGGGCGCTCGTCAGCGTGGTCGCTTCCGACGCCGACAACCTTTACATCACTTTGAGCGCCCGGCTCTTGAACGAGCGGATCTTCCTCGTGGCGCGGGCTGACGATGAGCGATCGGAGCAGAAATTGTTGCGAGCCGGGGCTAGCCGCGTCGTCTCGCCCTACGTGATCGGCGGCCACCGCGTGGCCCA
>Ga0265314_10001127_pt1 | contig 30914 bp, 32 predicted proteins | sample 4126metaG_FD_203106 | JGI IMG/M metagenome (GOLD analysis project Ga0265314, IMG submission 203106) | Rhizosphere microbial communities from Carex aquatilis grown in University of Washington, Seatle, WA, United States - 4-1-26 metaG | ecosystem: Host-associated > Plants > Roots > Rhizosphere >... | reverse complement strand
CGGCACGGACGGGCAGCAGGAACGCCAGGGCTCCATACACCAGGGCGAACCCGCCAGCAGTCAGCACCGTGGCGAACAGGAACATCGTTCGGACCGCATTGACCTTGATCTCGGCGTACTCGGCCAGGCCATTGCACACGCCGGCGATCTGCTGGCCGTCCCGGATCCGTTCGAGACGGCGCCGCGGTGGGACGGGGGCATCGGCGCTTGCGCTGATCGGCAGGGCGAACGCCAGCACGATGTACACCAGCGCGCCAAGGCCGAGGGTGATCGTGGTCGCCACCATGAACCCGAAGCGGACCATGTTGACATCGAGGTCGGCGTAGGCGGCCAGCCCGGTGCACACGCCGGCGAGCTGCTGTCCAGCCCGGATTCGACGCAGGCGGCGCAGCCGGCGGAGCACGCCCAGATCGGTCCCCTGCTCGTCCTCACCTTCGAAGTCACCGATCTCCTGGAGGACCTCCTCGACGTCGGCGACATTGACGATCCGGTCCTCGGAGCCCTGAGTCGCTGCCAGTCTGGCGACCAGCTTGTCACCGACCGATCGCTCGAGGTCGCCCAGGACCTCTGCCCGATCGGAGTCGGCCGGCAGGCGAGCAGCAGCGCGGTCGAGGTACCTCGAGAGCTCGTCGTACGCCTCACCGTCGAGCCGGAACTGTCCGGCGTGCCCGTTCAGGCTGATGGTCACCGTCTTATCCATGCGTCACCTTCCCAATTCGTCGATGAGTGATGTGAGCGAGGCCCAGTACGCCCGGAAGTGCGCGAGCTGGGCCCGTCCCGTATCCGTCAGGCGGTAGTACTTGCGCGGCGGCCCCGCGGCCGACTCACGCCAGTCGTAGTCGAGCAGCCCCTCGCCCCGCATCTTGCTGAGTAGCGGATAGAGGGTCCCCTCCCGGGTCGCGAAATCGGTCGTGGCCAGGCGCCCCAGGATGTCGGCCACGTAGACGTCACCGGCGGAGACGATCTCGAGGATCAGGAACTCCAGGAGCCCCTTGCGCAGCGGGCCGAGCTTCGAGTCTTGCATTGGCTGTACTACCTTTCTATACCAAGGTAGCAGGCTCCAGCCCAGCCTGTCAACCATCGAAATCTGGCCGGAGCGCATGGCAGACTAGGCCGGCGATGACGATGACGATCCGGACGCTGCTGCCCGGCGAAGGGGCAACGATCGTGGCCGCCGGCCAGTTGTTCGACGCACCGCCGGATCTCGCCACGGCCGAACGCTTCCTCGTGACCCCGGGCCACCACCTGTTGCTGGCGTTCGAGGATGAAACGGCGGCCGGCTTCGTCAGCGGCATCGAGCTGACTCACCCCGACAAGGGCACCGAGATGTTCCTGTACGAGCTCGCCGTCGACGAGCCGTACCGGCGGCGGGGCATCGGCACGGCCCTCGTCGAGGCGCTGCTCGAGATCGCCCGTGCCCATGGCTGCTACGACATGTGGGTGCTGACCGACGACGACAACGATGCCGCCCTGGCGACCTACCGGACGACCGGCACGACCGACGAGTCGAGCCACGTGATGCTGACCTGGGACCTGCCGGCGGCCGAGCCAAGCCAGGGAACGCAGCGATGAGCGAGCCGCTCCGGATGCGCGGCACCTGGTACATCGTGCCGACCCCGTTCGACACCACCGGCGAGCTCGACCTGGCCAGTCTCGGCCGGCTGGTCGAGGCGGCCCTGGGCTGGGGCGTGGATGGGCTGACGGTGATGGGCGTGATGGCCGAGCCCGGCGCACTCAGCAGCGCCGAACGCGCCGCGTCGCTCCGGTCCGTCTTCGACACCGCGGCTGGGCGTCTGCCGATCGCCGTCGGCTGTTCGGGTGGCGCGCTGGCCACGACCCTCGAGCTGATCGCCCAGGCCCGCGCGCTGGGCGCCTGCGCGGCGATGGTCACCGCCCCCCCACTCTTCCGGAACATCGACCAGCTGCCCGAGTACTACCGCCAGGCAGCGGCCGCGGGCCTGCCGCTGGTCATCCAGGACGAGCCCAACGCGACCGGTGTCGTGATCCCGGTGAGCATCCTGCTGGCGGCGGCCGCGGCCAGCGGCAACCGGACGATGAAGATCGAGGATCCGCCCACGCCGCCCAAGATCGGGCGCCTGCTGGCAGGCAACGCGGAGCTCGACATCTTCGGCGGGCTGGGCGGCGTGTCGGCGCTGGGCGAGCTGCGCCGGGGTGCCTGCGGCACGATGACCGGCTTCGCCTACCCCGAGATCCTGCGCGCCGTCCGCGAGCGCCTCGAGGCAGGCGGGATCCGTGGCGCCGGCCTGCTGTTCGACCGCTACCTGCCCCTGATCCAGTTCGAGGGCCAGCAGGTCATCGGCCTGGGCATCCGCAAGGAAGTCCTCCGGCGGCGGGGCATCTTTGCCACCCATCGCACCCGGAGCCTGTCGCCGATCCTCGACGCGACCACCCTCGAGGAGCTCGACGAGCTGTTCGACCGGCTCGGGATCGTGCCTGGACCGGACGCCTTCGCGGCGGGCTGACGGGCCGTTGATCGGCACGGCAGAATAGGCCCCGGATCGGGGCCATCGATCGGCGCCCACCCGTCGGTCATCTGGAGGGATGCACCTTGAGCCCACTCGCGACGATCTTCCTGTTCCTGCACGTGATGGGCGCGATCGCGGCCTTCGGGCCGTCGTTCGCGCTGCCGATCATCGCCCGGCAAGCGCGGGCGATGCCCTCGGGCGCCTTGTTCGGCCTGAAGGTGACCGACCTCATCGAGCGCCGCCTGATCATCCCGCTCGGGCTGTTCCAGGCCGTGACCGGGATCGGCCTGATCTGGACGGTCGGCTTCGACCTGACCGCGACCCACTGGCTGGCGGCCGGGATCATCCTGTACGTGATCGCGATCGTCTTCGCGATCCTTGTCCAGGCGCGAACGATCGAGTCGATGATCCACCTGGTCGAGTCGGCGCCGCCGCCCGCTCCGGGCACCCCGCCCGGCCCACCGCCGCCGGCCTTCCTGGCGCTCGCGGCGCGGGCTCAGAACGGCGGCATCTTCCTGTCGGTGATGCTCGTCCTGATCGTCTTCTTCATGGCGATCAAGCCCCAGTTCTAGGTCGGACCCAGGTCGCCCCCTGGGTCGCCGTGGCCCAGATGTCGGTCAGGGTGTAGCCGGTCGGGAATGGGTCGTCGGGGGCCAGCACGTATTGGGCGAAGCCGGTGATCCAGCCCCGGCCGCTGATCGTGGGGACCACCGCGGCATAGTCGCCGACCTTCGTCTCGGACACCAGCTGGCCGGTGAAGGTCGTGCCCAGGATCCCCTCGTGGACGAAGGGCCGATCGAGCGCCAGCCGCCCGCGGGCATGCTCGCAGGCCATCTTTGCGCTCGTCCCCGTGCCGCATGGCGAACGATCGATCGCGCCGGTCCAGCTCTCCGGCCGGTCCCAGCTGGCCTGGCCGGTCGACACGATCACCGCATTGCGCCGTGACGATCCGGGCGAATGGGCGGGCCCTGAGATCTGGGAGATCGTCACTCCGGTCGTTAGGTCCGGGTTCTCGGGGTGGCGGACCGGCAGCTGCTCCTGGGCCGCGAGCTTGACCATCTCGCCGATCCGGACGATGTCGCGGGCCTCGTCGGGCGTGATCCGCAGGCCGAACCGCTCCGCCTCGGCAATCACATAGAACATGCCGCCCCAGGCCACGTCCACGGTGACCGTGCCCAGCTGGGGCACCTCGACGACCGCGTCGAGGTGGACCGCGAAGGCCGGCACGTTGCGGAAGGTGACCGACAGCACCCGGCCATCGCGGACCTCGGCCTGGACCTCGATCAGGCCGGCCGGCGACTCGAGGCGCAGGGTGGTGACCGGTTCGACGACCGGGACCATACCCGTCTCGATCAGGACGGTGACCACGCAGATCGTGTTCGAGCCCGACATCGCCGGGTACTCGACCTGTTCCATGATCACGTAGCCAGCGTCGGCGCCGGGGATCGTGGGCGGCAGGATCAGGTTGCAGTTGGCCGCCGGGTAGCCCCGTGGCTCGCGCAGCATCAGCTTGCGCAGGTCGTCGGCGTGGTCCCGCAGGTGGGCCATCTTGTCGAGCATCGTGGCCCCCGGGATGTCGAGCACGCCGCCGGTGATCACCCGGCCGGGCTCGCCCGCGGCATGGGCATCGACGGCGGTGATCATCCGGTCGAGGCGCATGGCGATCCCTGCGGTGCGGGCGGCGCGAGCGGGACTAGGGCTTGCGCTCGAGGATCGGGCGCGCCTTGTCCGGGTCGTCGACGACGAAGGTGAACATGGCCCGATCGCCCCAGCGGCCCAGGAAGAGGTGGCCGATGATGTTGACCCCGGCGTCGGCCAGCTCGCGCGACACGCCGGCCATCCCGCCCGGCCGGTCGCCGACCTCGGCCAGGATCGACTCGCCCTCGACGAACGTGTAGTTGCCCGCCTCCAGGACCGCCCGGGCGCTGTCGTCGTCGGCCGTGGTCATGATCACGTGGCCCGTCTCGCCCATGCTCCCGCCGCCGATCGCGCGCAGGTCGACCCCGCGCGCGGCCAGGGCCTCGGACAGGCTGGCCAGCGCTCCGGGCTGATTGGGGAGCTGGACGACGAATTGACGGGCCAATGAGCACCTCCGCGGGACTGGACCGACCGATTCTACGGCTTCGGGGCTCGACTCCGGCGCCCGGCCGGCACGGGCGCGGCGGCAAGAGCGGCGGCCAGCGCGATGGCCCGCCGGTCGGCATCGAGGTAGGCGGCCGCCGGGCCCGACGCCCAGTCGTGGTCGACCGCCATCCCCCGGGCGAGCAGCCCCGACCAGGCGGCCGGGTCGGCGTAGGCCTCGAACGCCTGCTCGCACGCCCACGCCAGGCCGTCGGCGGTCGGGTGCTCGAACACGAAGCCCGTCCCGGCGCCGGGGTGGAGGTACTCGTCGACGACCGTGTCGGCCAGGCCGCCGGTCCGGTGGACCACCGGCGGGGTGCCGTAGCGCAGGGCGATCATCTGGCCCTGGCCGCACGGCTCGAAGCGGCTGGGCATCGCGAACAGGTCGCAGCCGGCATAGATCCGGCGGGCCATCGCCCGGTCGAAGCGCTCGTTCAGCACGATCCGGTCGGGCCGCCGCCGGGCGAGAGCCCGGAACGGCTCGGCCAGGGCCGGATCGCCGCTGCCCTGGACGATCAGCCGGGCGCCCGATTCGAGGAGCCGGGGCGCGGCCTCGGCCAGCAGGTCGAAGCCCTTCTGGGGATCGAGCCGGCCGATCATCCCGAGGACCGGGCCGCCATCGCCGGGATCGAAGCCGACCCCCTCGAGGAGGTCGGCCCGGCAGACGGCCTTGCCGGCCAGGTCGCTCGCCGAGTAGGGCTGGGCGAGCGCCGCGTCGGTGGCCGGATCCCAGACCGCCGGGTCGATCCCGTTCAGGATCCCGAAGAAGCGCGGCCGGCCGGCCAGGTCGAGCTGGGCGGCCTTCCAGCGCAGGGTCGGGTCGAGGCCGAAGCCGACGGCGGGGGTGAGGGCCTCGGCCGCGAATGTCGGGCTCACCGTGTTGACCAGGTCGGCCCGCTCGATCCCGGCCCACAGCAGGTCGATCCCGGCCGCCGTCCTGTCGACGACCCCGTCACCGGGCGCCAGCCCGAGGGTTGCCAGATCCGTCCGGTCCACCCAGCCGTGGTAGGCCAGGTTGTGGATCGTGAGCAGCGAGGCCAGCCTGGCCGGGCCCACGATCGGGTCCTTGGCGTAGAACCGGTCGCGCAGGACCAGGGTGGCCGAGGCGTGCCAGTCGTGGACATGGAGCAGGTCCACCCTGCGGGCTTCGACCCGCAGCGTCTCGAGCACGGCCCGGCCGAGCAGCCCGAAGCGCCACGGGTCGTCGGGGTAGCCGTAGATCCCGTCGCGGTCGAAGGCCGCCGCGAAATCAACGAGGCGAAGGCGGTAGCCATGGGTCAGCGCAGACCGGATCCGGACGCTCGCGACGCCGCTCGTCGGGGCGCCGCCGGCCGGCGGACCGTACGGCCCGGGTACCTCCACGTTCAGCTCGTCGACCGGCAGGCCGGCGGGCAGCGTGACCGAGCGGTAGGCCGGCAGGAACACGTCGACCGGGTCCTCGAGGGCGGCCGTCCGGCCCAGGCTGCGGGCCAACGCGTCGACAACGTCGCCCAGGCCGCCGGCCTTGGCCCACGGTTCGCACTCGGCAGCGACGGACACGATTCGCATCGGCCCATTGTCGGGGCCGCGCCGCCGCCCCGCTCGCTCGCCTATCATTCGCCGCGCATGGATCCCCTCGTTCGCGTGCCGACGATGCCCGGCGCGCCGTTCCGCCTGCCGCCGCAGCTCGAGGGCCTGCGTCCGCTCGCCTACAACCTGTGGTGGAGCTGGCATCCCCAGGCCAAGCGCCTCTTCAACCGGATCGATGCGGCGGCCTGGACCCGCTACCGCAACCCGGTCGCCGTCCTCGAGGGTGCGGTGGACTGGCGGACGCTGCTCGAGGACCAGGACTTCCTGGTCGAATACCAGGCCGTGATCGCCGACTTCGAGGCCTACCTGGCCAATGGCCGCAACCATTGGTTTCACCGCCAGTACGCCCGCTCGCTCGAGGGCCCGATCGCCTACTTCTGCGCCGAGTACGGCTTCTACGAGAGCCTCGGGATCTACTCCGGCGGCCTGGGCGTCCTGGCCGGCGACCACCTCAAGACCGCCTCGGACATGGCCCTCCCGTTCATCGGCGTCGGCCTGATGTATCGCAAGGGCTACTTCCGCCAGACGATCGACGCCGACGGCCACCAGGAGCACGCCTATCCCGACTACGACCTGGCCCGCCTGCCGGTGCTGCGAGCGGCCGACCGCTACGGCGACCCGCTGACGGTCACGATCGACCTGCCCGGCCGGACGCTGCACGTCGCGGTATGGGTCGCCCAGGTTGGCCGGGTCCCGACGCTGCTGCTCGACACGGACATCAACGAGAACGACGAGGCCGACCGGCCGATCAGCCACATCCTGTACGTCCGGGGTCGCGAGATGCGCCTCCACCAGGAGCTCGTTTTGGGCGTGGCCGGCACGCGGGCCATCCGGGCCCTGGGGATCAACCCTGCGGCCTGGCACCTCAACGAGGGTCACAGCGCATTCCTGCTGGCCGAGCGGGCCCGTGAGCTGGTCGCCGCGGGGAACACCTTCGACGAGGCATTCGAGCACGTCCGCTCGACCAGCGTGTTCACGATCCACACCCCGGTCTCGGCCGGCAACGAGCGCTTCGATGCCGACCTGGTGCGCAAGGTCGCCGGGCCGGTCCTCGGCGTCGAGCGGCCCGAGGCGGCCGGCCTGGTCGACATCGAGCGGCTGCTGCTCCTCGGCCGGGGCGTCGACGACGATCCCCGCCAGTTCGACATGACCGCCCTGTCGCTCCGCCTGTCGTGCGCGGCGAACGCCGTCAGCCAGCTGCATGCGGTGACCGCCAACGCGACCTGGTCGCCGATGCTCGGCGAGCGCAGGATCCTGGGGATCACCAACGGCGTCCACGCCCCGACCTGGGTCGGGACCGAGATGAACGGCCTGTACGCCAACATCCTGGGCGCCGACCTCGACGATCTCGATCCCCAGACGAAGACCGGACGCTTCTGGGAGCGCCTGGCAAAGATCCCCGACCGCGACCTGTGGGCCGCCCACCAGCGCCAGAAGAGCGAGCTGGCGATGTTCGCCCGGAAGCGCCTTCGCAGCCAGTTCGCCCGCCATGGCGAAGCCCCGGTCGTCCTCGAGCAGCTCGAGGAGGCGCTTGATCCGGAGATCCTGACGATCGGCTTCGCCCGCCGGTTCGCGACCTACAAGCGGGCCGGCCTGCTGTTCACCGACGTCGAGCGCCTGGCCCGCCTGCTGTGGCACCCCGAACGGCCGGTCCAGATCGTGTTCGCCGGCAAGGCCCATCCCGCCGACCGGCCCGGGCAGGGCGTGATCCAGCAGATCTTCGAGCGCTCGCGGTCAGCCGCCCTGCGCGGCCGGGTGTTCATCCTCGAGGACTACGACATGCGCATCGCCCGGTTCCTGGTCCAGGGCGTCGACGTCTGGCTGAACAATCCGCGCCGGCCGCTCGAGGCATCGGGCACCAGCGGGATGAAGGCCGCCCAGAACGGCGTGGTCAACGCCTCGGTCCTCGACGGCTGGTGGGACGAGGGCTGGACCGGCGACAACGGCTGGGCGATCGGCACCCGCGAGCAGAATCCCGACGAAGGCGCCCAGGACTGGGCCGACGCCCTGGACCTGTACCGGATCCTCGAGGACGAGATCGTGCCCCGCTACTACGAGCGCGGGCCGAACGGGATCCCGGCCGGCTGGACGGAGCGGATGCGGAGCTCGATCGCCTCGACCCTGTGGCGCTTCTCCACGACCCGGATGCTCCACGAGTACACCGAGCAGCTGTACCTGCCCGCGGCGGGCGTCCCGATCGTCGAGCGCCGGGAGCGGGTTTCGGCCTAGACCCCGACCGGCTCCCGCACGAGGACGACCGTCGTCCGGCCGGCGCTCCACTCACCGTAGATGATCAGGATCTTCTCCAGGATCGTGTGGAGGCTGAGGCGGGCCAGCACCTGGGCATCCTCGAAGGGGAAGACGACCTCGTTGATCCGGCGCAGGGCCGCGTCCAGGTCGGGCACGATCTTCTGGCTGCCGACCACCAGGATCAGCCGGCCGGCGCCCGAAGCGAAGGCCGCCAGCTGGCTGCCGGTCGCGCTGGCCGCGACCAGGGCGCCGTCCTCGGTGATCGCCGAGACGCTCCCGACCATGAAGTTGGGGGCCGAGCCGAGCTTGCGAATTTCCATGCCCTGGGTCTGGCGATCCAGCTTGAAGATTCGCGGGCGGATCGCGTCGTAGCGGCCGGATTCCATCAGCTCGGCAAACAGGCCGAGCTCCTCGATCGTCTTCGACTTGCCGGAGTGGACCTCGGACCCTTCCGGGATCCGGGCCAGAACGGCCGCGCGAGCCTCGTCCTTCGTGTCGACCACCACCACTTCGATGTTGTGGGCGCGGATGGCCGTCGCGACCTGCTCGACCGCGTCGACCTCGTTAGCCACGATCGTCACAGTGGGACGACCGCGGCCACGACGGCCACAACGATCCCGACGGCCAGGCTCAAGAGCAAGATCTGGTTGGCCCGGCCCCGGTCGCGGGCATGGGCCGCCGGGTCGACGACCTCGTGGGTCTGGCCCAGCGCGCCGAAGTTGAAGACACCCCGCGAGGCAAAGCCCGCGCAGAACTTGAAGGCGGCCTGGAGGTAGCCCGAGGCGGCGCCGGCCGCGGGCAGGCCGACGATCAGGCGGGCAAGCGGCGGGACGTGGAGGGCGACGAGGGCGAGGAACACGACCACCGTGACAATCAGGCCGATGTGGCCTGCCCGCCGGCGTCGGCTGATCTCTGCCGGGCCGATGTTGCAGACACCGGGGCGATAGTCATCGCCGGCCGTTGGGCCTGCGCCGGCGAGGGGCGCCGGTGCGGCACTGGCAAGGAGTGCGTTGGTCATCGTGGTTCGCCTCGCTCGGGGTCGGGAACGACCCGCGGGCTCGATTATTGCATGAGCAACGACTTTTCGCCGCCGGGCTGTTTGGTTGCCCCGGCACCGGTGCGTTGCCAGGGACGTGACGATGCCTCCAGCCGTCTCACTTCTGGGGTGAGCTGCCAGAGGCATCGTGGTCGGCCGGGGCCTGCGCGCCGCCGGCCGGCGGGTTGGAGCTCGTAGCGCGGTGTTGGGCCGCGGGATCTCCGGATTAGCGCATGCCCACCCGGTGGGTATAGGTGTCGATGGAGTCGACGCGGGAGTCGGTCCCCCAGCGCTGCGCCAGCGCCCCGAATAGTGCGAGGATGACGGCGATGAGGATGATGCCGGCGAAGAGTGCCATGATTCGTCTCGATAGCGGTTCGAACGCGGAGTGCGCGCTCGATGTTGATATAGTGTCCTAGGCCAAATCCTACTTGGACCATCCCACTATGTCAACCACCCATCGGGGCCTCGACGTCGAGCGTGATTCCGACGTCCCGATCAGCACCCAGATCTTCTGGCAGATCGCCTACCAGATCGACTCGGGACGCCTGCTGCCAGGGGCCCGGCTGGCCCCGGTCCGTGAGTTGGGCGCGGCGCTTCGGGTCAATCCCAATACGATCCGGGCTGTCTACAAGCGCCTGGCCGATGCCGGCTACGTCACCAGCCGCCATGGCGCCGGGACCCACGTCTCGGACCGGCCGCCGCAGCGCCGCGGCCAGGAGGCACTGGCCGGGATCGTGGCCGAGATGCTCCGCCGGGCAAGCGCCGCGGGGTTCACCGCCGACGAGGTGGCCTCGGCAACGTTCGCGGCGGCTGCCGAGCGTAAGCGGCCCGGGCCGCTGGTCCGGATCCTGTTCGCCGAGTGCACCAACGCCGATGCGGTGTACGACGCAGCGGCGATCGCCGAAGCGTTCCCGACCGCAGTCGAAGCCGACGCAACGCTCCTCCACGAGATCCCCGAGCGGCTGGAGCGCTTCCACTACGACCTGATCGCGACGACGACCTTCCACGCCGACGAGGCCCAGGCCTATTCGGTCGGCCTGGGCATCCCGCTGATCGCGATGATCGTCGGGCCGGGCTACATGGAGCTCGTCCACGAGATCGCGGCCCTGCCGTCCGGGGCGGCCGTCGGCCTGGTGTGCGCATCGGAGACCGGCACCGATAACATCGCCGAGACACTCCGCCTGGCGGGCGCCACCGGCGTCCAGATCGTGACCGCCGTGATCGGCTCCGACGAAGGCCTCCAGCACATCGATGACGTCGCCGACCTGATCCTGCTTTCGCGCGAGGCGATCGCCCTGGGCCTCGACAACCGGTTCAGCCGGCCCGAGCGGGTACGCGCCTGGAAGTACGAGTTCGACCCGTCGGGCCTGGAGCTCCTGCGCCGGGCGATCGAGCACATCCAGGACGAGCGCGACGCGGCCAACGGGCCGGAAGCCGAGCCGCTCCTCCTGCCCACCTCGATCGGCGCCGTCCGCTGACGTGGCGCCCCGCCGGCCAACGGAGCACGAGTTTCGCCTCGCCCGCCTCGCCCGGGAGCACTACGGCCTGGCCGACCTGACCCTCGAACCGGAGCTGTCGACCGCGCGCACGATCGCTGCCCGCCTGGCCGCCGGCCGGGATCCGGCGGCGCTCGGTGCCGAGCAGACCGACGAGGCCCACCAGCCGGTGACGGCCGGCGAGCTCCACGCCGCCGGGATCCTCGTGTCGATCCTCGGAAGGCTGATCGACCGATACGGCGAGACGGCCGACCAGGATGGCCTGCGGGTCGCCGCCGACCAGCTCGCCGCAGTCGTCGGGCCAGAGAGCCTCGCGGCGACAGTCGCAGCGTTCCCGGTCGAGTTCCCGCGCCATCTCGAGCGTCCCGAAGCGGCCGATCCAGACGTGGCCCTGGCCCAGCTGCTGCTACTGGGCGTCCTGGCCGAGAACCCGGCGGTGGTGCCCTTCGGCGAGCTGATCGACCTTGGCCCCTTGCGCGAACGGGCCGCTGCCGCGCCGCGGGTCGAGGAAGCCCTCGAGGATGCCCTCGACGGGCGGCCGGCCTTCCCCAACGATCCCCGTTCGCTGCTCGACCTCTTGCGCGAGCCGGCCCAGGCGGCCCCGGGCTCGCTGGCCGACCAGCTGCGCTATATCCGGCTGGCCTGGAGCGAGCGCTTCGGCCCGCTGCTGGGCGACCTCCTGGACCAGCTCCTGATCGCCCTTGACGTCCTGGCCGAGGAGCGCCACTCGGCCGAGCTGGCCTGGCTGGCAACCCGGCCCGATGCCGGGATGGGCGGGCCGTCCGAGGTCTACACCTTCGAGGGCGAGGCCCTCGAGACGGAGCGCTTCAGCACCGACACCGAGTGGATGCCGCGCCTGATCCTGATCGCCAAGAGCACGTACGTCTGGCTCGACCAGCTGTCGGGCCAGTACGGTCGCGAGATCCGGACCCTCGACGCGATCCCCGATGAGGAGCTGGCGACCCTCGCCCGGCGCGGGATCACCGGCCTTTGGCTGATCGGGCTGTGGCAGCGCAGCCGGGCTTCGGCCCGGATCAAGCAGCTCCGCGGCCAGCCCGATGCCGTCGCCTCGGCCTACTCCCTCGACGACTATGTGATCGCGGACGACCTCGGTGGCCCGGCCGCGCTCGACGACCTGCGCACCCGTGCCGGGCGGGTCGGGATCCGCCTGGCCAGCGACATGGTGCCCAACCACATGGGCATCGACTCGCGCTGGGTGATCGAGCACCCGGACTGGTTCCTGTCGCTGGCCGACTCGCCGTTCCCGGCCTACTCGTTCAACGGCCCTGACCTGTCCGACGACGAGCGGGTCGGGATCAGGATCGAGGACCACTACTACGACGCGACCGACGCGGCGGTCGTTTTCCAGCGCAGCGACCGGGCCACCGGCGCCGTCCGCTACGTTTACCACGGCAACGACGGGACCACCTTTCCCTGGAACGACACCGCCCAGCTCGACTACTCGAAGGCCGAGGTCCGGGAGCAGGTGATCCGGACGATCGTGGCCGTTGCCCGCCAGTTCCCGGTCATCCGTTTCGATGCCGCGATGGTCCTCGCCAAGCGCCATATCGAACGGCTGTGGTTCCCCGAGCCAGGCGCCGGCGGGGCGATCCCGTCGCGGGCCGGGCGGGGCATGAGCCGGCGCGCCTTCGAGGCCCTGATGCCCGACGAGTTCTGGCGCGAAGTGGTCGATCGGGTCGCACTCGAGGCACCGGACACGCTCCTCCTGGCCGAGGCGTTCTGGCTGCTCGAGGGCTATTTCGTGCGGACCCTGGGCATGCACCGGGTCTACAACAGCGCCTTCATGAACATGCTCCGCGACGAGCAGAACGGCGAGTACCGCCAGGTGATGAAGAACACCCTCGAGTTCGATCCGGCGATCCTCGGCCGGTTCGTCAACTTCATGAGCAACCCCGACGAGAAGACCGCCGTCGAGCAGTTCGGCACCGGCGACAAATACTTCGGTGTGGCAGCGCTGCTGGCGACGCTGCCCGGCCTGCCGATGCTCGGCCACGGCCAGGCCGAGGGCTTTCGCGAGCAGTACGGGATGGAGTTCCGGCGGGCCCGCCTCGACGAGAGCGTCGACAGCGGCCTGCTCGCCCACCACGAGCGGACGATCTTCCCGCTCCTCCATCGCCGGACCGAGTTCGCCGGATCGGAGTCCTTCCGGCTGTACGACTTCGAGACTGCCCCGGGCACGGTCAACGAGGACGTCTACGCCTACTCGAACCGCGGCCCGCACGGCGAGCGCTCCCTGGTCCTCTTCCACAACCGCTACGCCGAGGTCCGCGGCACGCTCCGCCTGTCGAGCTCCTTCGCCCAGCGCGGGCCCGACGGTGAGAAGCGCCCGGCGCGCACGGCGATCGGCGACGGGCTGGGGTTGACCGCTGGTCCCGGACGCTGGCTGGCGCTGCGCAACGCGATGACCGGCCTTGAGGAGCTGCGGTCCGTGGATGCGATCATCGATGCCGGGTTCGAGGCCGACCTGCACGCCTACGCCTGCCGCGTCTACCTCGACCTGCGCGAGGTCGTCGACGCCCCAGGCCAGGCCTGGACCCGCCTCGCCGAGCGCCTCGGCGGGACGCCGGTGCCCAGCCTCGACGATGCCCTCGCCGACCTGATCCTCGAACCTGAGCACGAGCAGGTCCGGGCCGCGCTGGCTGTTGGCCTCGCCGGCGTCGAGCCGCCGCCAGCCAGGATCGTCGCGGCGGCCGGGGCGATCAGCGGACTCGACGTTGCCCGGCTCCGGCTGTGGCCGGTGATCCGTTCCGGGTTGCTCGCCGGCGGCTGGCCGGATACCGACGTCGATCGGGCTGTTGGCCTGGTCGTGGCGCTGGCGGTTGCCGGCCCGGCCCTCGTGGCCCTCGACGACGCGGCGATCCGGGGTTGGTTCGCGGATGCCCGGATTCGGGACGGCCTGCGGCTCAACGCCTGGGACGGGTTTGAGTACGTCGAACGCGAGGCCTGGCTGCTGTGGCTGTCGGTCGTCGGCGAGGCGACGCCGAAGGGGTCCGGCTCGAAGCCGAGATCGGCCCGGGTGCGACTCCTGGCTGGGCTGGCTGAGACGGCCGGCTATCGCGTCGACCGCCTGCTGGCGTCGCTGGCGGCTACGCCTCGTCCAGCACGAGGCCGCGCAGGAGCGACGGGGCGAGCGTCCCGTGGCCCATCGTCGCCTCGAGATGGCGGCGCTGGCTGAAGCCCGGGGTCGACCCGAAGCCGCCCGGGATCGCGCGCTCGACGACCTCTCCGGCACGCTCGCCGGCAAGCTTTCGGCGGACGTCGCGCTCCAGCTCCCAGAGCGCCATCGAGCCCACGAAGTAGGTCGACAGCTGGGTCGAGGAGAGCCGCGCCCGGTTGTACTTGTTGCGCGCCTCGGCCTCCTCCTGGAAGCCGCCGACGACCATCAGCTCGACCGCTTCGTCCTCGTTCATCGTGCCGCCGAGCTCCTCGCCGGCGTGGATCCGGACGTCGATGATCGCGTTGAGCGCCGCTCGCAGGTAGAACTTCCAGTGGGTCAGGAGCAGGCCTGGATCGTCGGCGCCGTAGCCCGCGTCGATCATCACCTGGGTGACATAGACCGCCCAGCCCTCGGCGTACACCCCGCTCCAGAAGACGGCCCGGACGAGTGACGGGCAGAGGTTGGCGTAGGCGCCCTGGAGGTAGTGGCCGGGCACCGCTTCGTGGATCGTCAGGACCCGCAGCATCCGGTTGTTGTCCTCGCGCAGGTAGCTCTCGGCCTGCTCGGCCGACCACTCGGCAGGGATCGGGGTGATGGCAAAGAACGCCTTCTGGCCGCGGTCGAGGGGACCCGGCGAGTCGAGCATCGCCCCACCGAACGCTCGCAGGAAGACCGGCGTCCAGCGGATCTCGAGGGGTTCGTCGCTGAGCCGGACGAGGTCACGCGCCCGGCAGAACTCTTCGATCCGGCCCAGCTCGGCCCGGCAGAAGTCGAGCAGGTCGGCCGGCTGCTGGTGCTCGGCGGCGATCGCGTCGAGGACGCCCCGCACGAGCTCGCCGTCGTCGGCCGGCTGGGGACGGCCGGGGCACCAGGTTGGCCACATCCCGGCGGCAATGCGGACCATCTCGGCCCGGACGGCGTCCGCCTCCTGGCTGGCCCGCTCGAGGATTCGGGCCGGCGTGAGCGACTCGTCGCGCAAGGTCCGGCGCATCTTGGCGGCAAAGAGGCCAGGCCCGAGGCGGCCTTCACCGGCAGCCCTGGGCAGGACCTCGTCGCGGACAATCGCCTCGGCGCGGCTGACCGCCTCGCTCCCGGTTCGGGCCGCCGCTCGCAGGCGTTCGAGGATCGCCACCACGTCGGCATCATTCGGCGCAGCGGCCTCGGCCTCGGCCAGGGCGTCGCCGATCAGCTCGGCGATGCCGGGCAGCTGGGCTAGGGCTGTCTCGGCGTGGAACTTCGAGACCGGCCGGCCGTCGGGCGTGCCGACCAGGCTCTGGCGGGCGTCCTCGACCAACCCCGGCAGGCCTTCGAGCCGGCCGGCGATCGAGGCCAGGCGCTCGGCCAGCGGGGCGAATTCGCGGGCGACCAGCGGGAAGATCCCGGCGCCCATCACGTACACCCATTCGAGCGGATCCCAGGCCAGCTGGCGGAGCTCCTCGTCCTCGAAGCGCATCTCGTCAAGCACGAGCAGCAGCAGCGCCCGGTCGACGGCCTGGTCGCGATCGAGGTCGGCTGCCCGGAACGCCTCGAAGGCTCCGGCCCAGCGGGCCGCGAACGCCAGCCGGGCAATCCGTCCAGCCTCGCTCAGGTCCGGCCATGCGCCATCGTGAGCGTGCATGCCGGCGGCCGTCGCGGACAGCGGATTCAGGGCGAAGAACTCGGTGAAGAAGGCCTCGACCTGGTCGGGAAAAGACGCCACGGGGCAGCTCCTGCAAGCGGGCGATAGCCGTTGGGCTCGGGACGACGAGTCTAGCGCTCCCGTACACTCGGTCGAATGGTTGCCATCCCCCGGATCGAACCCGTCGTGCTCGAAGGGAAGCACGTCCGGCTCGAGCCGCTCGCCCCCGGGCACCTGCCCGGGCTGGTCCAGGCCGGCCGCGATGCGCGGATCTGGCGCTGGATGCCGCTCGACGGCTCGACGCCCGAGGGCATGGCCGCGATCGTCGACGGGGCACTGGCCGCCCAGGCCGCCGGCAGCGAGCTGCCCTTCGTGACCGTCGAACGGGCGACCGGGCGGGTCGTCGGCAGCACCCGCTACCTGGCCCTCGCCCCGGCCCACTTGCGCCTCGAGATCGGCTGGACCTGGATCGATCCCGAGTTCCAGCGCAGCGCGGTCAACAGCGAGGCCAAGCTGCTGGGCCTTGCCCATGCTTTCGAGACCCTCGGGATTCGCCGGGTCGAGTTCAAGACCGACGCCCTCAACGAGCAGTCGCGGGCCGCGATCCTGGGCATCGGGGCCCAGTACGAGGGGATCTTCCGCAAGCACATGGTCATGCCCGGCGACCGTGCCCGGGATTCCGCCTACTACAGCGTGATCGACACCGAGTGGCCCGATGTTCGCGCGCACCTCGAGGCCCGCCTGGCTCGTCACAGCACCAAGGAGGGATCGTCATGATCGGATTCGCAACCGAGACAATCGGCACTGCCATCGCCCTGTGGGTGACGACGCTGGTCTATTCGGACATCAGCTTCGGCAAGCATCCCGAGGTCTGGTCGGTGATCGTCGTGGCCGTCGTCATCGGCCTGGCCAACGGCCTGGTCAAGCCGGTCCTTAAGATCCTGACCTTCCCGATCTCGCTGCTCACCCTCGGCCTGTCCGGGTTGATCGTGAACGGCGTGGTCCTGCTCGGCGTGGCCTGGATCGCGGAGAAGCTCAAGATCACGTTCACGATCGGCGGCTTCCCGACCCATGGGGTCGATACGACCGTGATCGCCGCGGCGGTGATCGGGGCGGTGGTCCTGAGCGTGGTCTCGCTGGTCATCGGGCTGCTGCCGTTCGTGAAGACGAGCCGCTGACCCGCTCCTGCGCGGCCCGGCCGTGACCGACGCGGACCGGCTGCCGGAGATCGCCGAAGCGCTCCGCCGGGCCGCCCGCCGGTTCGGCACGCCGCTGATCGTCACCGACGACGCGCAGCTGGCCCGGGCTCGCGATGAGCTCGACCTCGCCTTCCCGGATCCGACGATCCGCCAGTTCTCGGTCAAGGCCAACGACGTCCCGGGGATCGTCGCCCGCCTTGGGGCACTTGGCCTCGGGGCCAACGTGGTCTCCCGCGGCGAGTGGGCGGTCGCCCGCCAGGCGGGCTTCCCCAATGCGCGGATCAGCCTCGAGGGGATCGGCAAGACGGACGCCGACCTGCGGGCCGTCGTCCGGGCGGCCGCTCGTCACGAGCCACTGCTGTGGACGGCGATCGAGTCGGCCGACGAAGCCGCCGTGCTGCGCCGCCTGGCCGCGCCGGCCGTCGCCGCGCGGGCGGGACGCCTCGACGTGCTGCTCCGGTTCAACCCGGCCGTCGAGCCCGAGACGCTGCCCGGCCTGGCGGTCGGCGCCGAGCAGAGCAAATTCGGCATGGCGGCCGACGAGCTGGCCGCCGCGATCGAGGCCGGAGGCGGCCCGGACGGCCCGCTCCGCTGGCGCGGGATCCACCTCCATGTGGGATCCCAGCTCGGCGCCGTGGACGCCTGGCGCGACGGCGTCCGACGGGCGCTGGCCCTGGTCGGGCTGCTGGGCGGGTCGCTGCCCGACTTCGACACCCTCGACCTGGGGGGCGGCTTTCCGGTCTTCGACGTCGGCGCCCCCACCCCGCGGCCGGAGCGCTTCGCCCGCGAGCTGGCCGAGCTCCTCGCGGCCCTGCCCCCGGACCGCCGGCCCAGCCGCCTGGCCGTCGAACCCGGCCGCTTCCTGGTCGCCCGATCCGGTTACCTCGTCGCCCGGGTGCTCCATGTCCGCGAGCGCGGCGGCCCGATGGTCGTCCTCGACGCCGGGATGACCGAGCTGATCCGGCCCGCGCTGTACGGCGCCCGTCACGGGATCACGGCGCTGACCGCGGGACTGCGGCCGTGGGCGGCTCCCGGGCAGGGTCTGACGCTTACCGCCGTCGAGGGTCCGATCTGCGAATCGACCGACTCGTTCGGGCCGCATCCGCTGCCGGCCCTGGTTCGGGGCGACCTGGTCGTTGTGCGCGATGCGGGGGCGTACGCCAGCTCGCTCGCCTCGACCTACAACGGCCGGCCGCGGGCCGCCCAGGCGCTGCTCGCGGCGGACGGCACGCCGATCCTCGTCCGGCGCCGCGGCAGCGGCACTACGATCCACTGATGCAGATGATCCACCGGCTGCCGTCCCTGCGATCCCTGGCGGCCGGGTCGGTGCTCGCCGTGCTGGTCCTGCCAATGGTCGCCCTGGCCGCCCTCGCGTCGGGGCCGCCGTATCCCGACCCCGTCAACGGCCAGCGGGTCTACGACACCGCCGGCATCTTCGACCCGGCCACGATCGCCGCTGCCGAGGCCACGATCGCCGGGATCCAGTCACGGACCCAGGCCCAGGTCGTGGTCTACACCGAGAAGGTCGACTACGGCCAGAGCAGCGACGAGGCGGAGTCGAATGCCCAGGCGCTGATGGACCAGTGGGGCGTCGGGCGGCAGGGCTTCGACGACGGCCTGGTGATCCTGTTCGAGATCGATCCGAGCGGCTGCCACGGCCAGATCCAGCTGTACGCCGGACCCGGCTACCGGTCGGCGTACCTCTCGAACGACCAGCGCGACGCGATCTACAACGACGACATGCTGCCCGACCTCGAGGTCTGCGACATGGACGCCGCCTTGCAGGCCGGGCTGGCCAAGGTGGATGCAGCGGCGACGCCCCAGAACGCCGAGAACCTGTCCCGCGGCCGGATCATCAACGCGCTCGTCGGCCTGGTCCTGGCGCCTGGGATCATCCTGCTCTCGATCGCCGGGGTCTCGATCGGCTGGTACCGGCGCGGACGCGACGCCGTCTACACCGACGACCCGTCGGTGCTGATGCCCGCTCCCCCGCCCGACCTCACGCCGGCCTCGGCCGCCCTCGTCTACGACGACCGTTCGAGCCGCCGGGCGCTGACCACGGCGATGCTCGACCTCGCCAGCCGGGGCCTGATCGCATTCGACGTGCCCGATCCGAAGCATCCATCGTCGCTGGCGATCGATCTCGCCCCGCCGGCTCCGACGGATCCGGCGATCGAGGCCGCCCGGGCGAAGGCTGCCCGCCAGAAGCTGACGGACGCCGAGACGTATGCCCTGGCGATGCTTCGCCTGGTGGGCAGCGAGGGGGACCGGATCGAGCCCGACGAGCTGCCCCAGTTCGGCAAGTACGGCTCGACGTTCAACTCGAAGCTCGAGGACCACGCCGTGGCCCAGGGTTGGTTCGGGGTGGCGCCGACGAAGGCGATCGGCCGCTATTCGACCTGGGGCGCGGTAGAGCTGCTGCTCGGCTTCGTGGCCTTCGTGGTCGGCAGCTCGATTCCGTTCTCGGGCCTGATCTTCGTGGCCGTCGGGCTGGTCGTCGGCGGCGTTGGCTCGATCGCCATCGCCCAGGCCATGCCGGCCCGCACCCAGGATGGGGCGATGATCAATGCCCAGCTCAAGGCCTACCGGCGGACGCTCGAGGCGACGATGGCCCAGGCCCGTTCGATGGACGAGGTCGTGGCCACGGCCAAGCTCGACTGGCTCGACACGCCGGACCTGGCCGTGGTGTGGGGCGTCGCGCTGGACCTCAACCGCGATGTCGAGGCGGTCCTGGCCCGGACGGTTGCGGATGTCCAGCACGGGACCGCAGCGTCCGGGGCGTACTTCCCGATCTGGTACGGGTCGAGCGCCCTCGGCGGCGGACTGGGCGGCTTCGGCGGTGGTGGTGGCGCTCCGTCTGCATCGCTCTTCTCAAGCGGCGCGCTGCCCAACATCGGCGGGATGATGGCCGCGCTGGGCACCATCGGCAACTCCCCGTCGTCGTCGGGTGGCGGCGGAGGCGGCGGCTTCGGGGGCGGCGGCTCGGGTGGCGGCGGAGGCGGCGCCGGCGGCGGCTTCTAGCGGAATCTCGGCGGCGCGGCCCGGTCCGGGGCAGTCCCGTACACTTCGGGCATGGGTGCAGTCGAAACCATGGAAGTCTTCTTCGAGCTCCTCAACGCCGGCGACCGCGAGGGTGCCGTGGCGCTGATGGACGAGAAGACCGAGATGCGCGTCCACGTCGGCGACAGCGTCCAGACCCTGCGCGGAGTGGAACGGGTCGGCGGCTGGTTCCTGCGCAGCGACCGCGGCCTGAAGATGATCCCCGGCGAGGTCCGCGACACCGGCAACACCTACGAAGCCGACATCCTGGTCGTGCGCCCCGGGGCCACCTCCCAGCACCTCGACGCCACCTTCCGCGTCGAGGCCGGCAAGATCACCTCGATCAACCTCGCCCCGCGCTAGCTGCCTGCGGCCGGACCCTGTCCCGCAGCCGCCCCGCGGCCCACGGGTCGCACCCCGCACCGAGCGCTTTGGGCCCAATGCCGACATCGAGCGGCCTCAGATACCTGCCAGGTCTATTCGACCGCCATTCCGGCGGCTGCCCGTTTGAACATGCGTCAACAGGCCGCTGATCGATGAGACGCACGCTCGGGCCATCACGCTCGACCTGCCATTCGGGACTCATTCGCCCGATAACGGGCAGCAAAGTCCGCCGGATAACCATGGCGTGTATGGACCAGACCTCGATGAAGCCCCGGACTTCGACGCCGCAGCCGTCCAAGCACCGGGCGAGTCAGTTCGAGATTGCTGGTCGGCAGCGGGCAAGGATCATCGCGACGCGGACCGGAGTTGCCTTGCGCGAGGCTCGACTCGCATTGGGTCTCAAGCAGGCCGAGGTCGGGCGTCGTTCCGGGATCTCGCAGGTGCACATCAGCCGCTTGGAGCACGGGGCGGGTGATCGAGCAAGTCTCGAAACGTGGTCTCGCGTCGCGGCTGCGGTCGGCGAACAGCTCGCTGCATTCCTGGAGCGCGCGCCCGGCGCTGACCAACCCAGAGATCTGGAGCACCTTCGGCGTCAATCCGCGCTCGTGACAATCGCCGCAAAAGGCGGCTGGCGGGCCATGCCGGAGTTCGCAATCGACCATGGCAGCTCTCGGTCTCGGTCGATCGATATTGCCTTGATCCGTCCATCGACCCACGAGGCGGTCGTCGCCGAGATCTGGGATTGGTTCGACGACGTCGGGTCCGGTCTGCGTGGCCTCGACGGCAAGGTCACGGGTCTGTCGACCCGCCTGGCTCAGCAGAGCGCGCCCGGTGCGATCGCGTGGACCGTCTGCGCCTTGTACATCGTCCGAGACACGCGACGGAATCGGCGATTGGTTACAGAGCTGAGCGGGCTGTTTGGAGCTCGGTTCCGAGGCAGTTCAACGGCGTGGTTGCAAGCACTCACCAATGCCGATCACAAGCTCCCACTGCAACCAGGATTCCTCTGGAGCGACCGTGCCGGCCTGGCGCTGCGACCGAGCCGCCTGCCGGCCTAGCCGGGCCTTCGGGTCGTCTTATCCGTCCCGAGGTTGCGGGGCGCCCTCAAGAAGATCCACACGTGATTCCAGCCCCGAAAAGGGTTGAAGTCGTTGCGTTTCATCCGCGCGCGAGCACAAGCCGGCCTCGGTCGCGGTTTGAGTCGGCCAGGATCGCGCCTGAAACCAGCCGGATAACCCTGCGAGGTATGCGGTGCCAGGGACGAAGCGCCGCACGAGCCGCCGCGCAGCCGAGGCCTCGTCGCCGCCGCAGGTCCCGGAACGATCACGACGGGCTGGGGGACGCTCCGGTGATCTCGTCGCTGGGGGCCGCGCTCGGGATCGTGATCTTGTCGCCGGCATGGATGTTGTTGGCGTTCTTGATCTGCGGGTTCGCCGCAAGAATCTGCGCGATCGTCACTCCGAAGCGCTTGGCGATCTTGGTCAACGTGTCGGTCGCGACCACGGTGTAGATGTGCGGCGAGGCCACCGACGACACCGACGCCGACGGCCCGATCGAGGCCTGGCCATTGTCGGACGGCGCAACCGAGGCGGGCGGCGTGGTCGCACCCGGGCCACCACCGAAGTTGAGCAGGAACGGCAGCGAGAAGATGAACCCGGCGGCAATCACCAGAGCCCCGAGGGCCAGCACGAAGCGCGGGATCGCGGGCATCCCGACCCGGGTCTTGAGGGTTGGGTAGGCCTCGTTCCGGCGCGAGCGCTCCCAAGCCGGTCGCCCCGAACCGGGCGGCGGCTGCCGGCGCGAGACCTGGTTCGCTCGCCGGCCTGGCGAGGCCACGGCCGACGCGACGGGTCGCACGGCGTCGTCGTCATCAACGTCATCGACCTGACCCGCGCCGGCCGCCGCGACGGCCCGCCGGGCGGTTGCCTCACGGGCCTGTCGCGCCGCCCGATCGGCCTCGACCGAGCGGTCGAGATCGTCGAGCTCGGGATCATCGGCCGCCCCGGAGCGCGCCTCGTTCAGCCAGCGCGAGCCGGCCAGGCCAGCCGCCGCGCCCGCGGCGACGCCCGCACTACCGCTCCCGGCCAGGAAGGCCGGCGCCTCGGCGCCATCCGGGTCGTCGTCCGAGCCCGCGACCCAGGCCGGCGGCGCCGCCCAATCCCGGCTCTTCGAACGGCCGGCCGCAGCGTCGCCTGGTCGTGCGGACGACGGCGGCTGCGCGCCGCCGTCCGGCGCGGCATAGCCGGCTCCGGAAGGATCGCGGTACAGGTCATCATCGGCGGCCGCGCGGGACGGGTCCTGGCCGCGGCCGGGTCGGGCCAGCCCAGCCAGCTCGCTCCGATCGACCGCCGGCTTCGCCCGTGCAGCCTCGCGCCGGGCCCAATCCTGGAACGTGGGGCAGGCGGCAAAACCGGGCGACAGGCAGAACGCCTCCTGGTGGGCGATCGCCCGGGGCGCCGGCCGGATCTCGGCGTAGCAGCGGTGGCGATGGTCCGGCGCGTCAGCGCGGGCATCGCGGTCGTCTTCGAAGGCGACGAATGGACAGGCGAGCGCACCGGTCGGGGTTGGCTCCGTCATCCCGACGATGATACCGCCCCAAACCGCACCGCGAGGTCCGTTTGACAGCCTCCGGCGGGGCTCTGAGACTGAGCACCACCCCCAAGCACGCCGGTTCTTCGAAGGAGAAGCCCAGATGTCCCAGCTCATGCAGCGTCTGTTCCAGGTGGCAGCCCCAACGACGGTCGTCCAGGCACACTGCGATATCCCATGCGGGATCTACGACCCGGCTGGCGCGGTCCTCGCTGCCCAGACGGTGGCCAAGATGGTCGACCTGATCAACGGCCTGGAAGGCAGCAGCGTGGCCGATCGCAACAAGTTCGCCCGCTGCGTGGCCGTCAAGGAGCAGCACGCCGAGCTGGTCAAGCACGAGGTCCAGGTGATCTGGTCCGACTACTTCAAGCCCGAGCACCTGACCGCGAACCCCGACCTGCACACCAAGGTCTGGAACCTGCTCAAGCTCGCCGGCAAGAACAAGCAGAACGTCGACGCCGAAGCCGCCGCCCAGCTCCAGGTCGCGGTCAAGGAGTTCGCGGACATCTTCTGGTCAACGAAGAAGTAGCCACCCGGGCGGCGACGCCTGCCGGACCAGGAACGGCGATGACGAGCGGGCCACGCCCGCTCGTCTGGCGGGTCGTCGTCGCCGGTGATTCGATGCGTCCGGCCCTGGCGGCTGGCGACTGGCTGCTCGTCGATCCGACCACCCGGCGCTGGCCGCGGCTGGGCACCCTGGTCGTCGTCCGGGAGCCTGGCAGCGAGCTGCTCGTCGTCAAGCGGATCGCCGGCCGGCCGGGCGACCGGATCGCAGCGCCGGACGGACCGCGAACCCTGGGGCCGACCGAAACCTGGCTCCTCGGCGATGCACCGGACGTCTCGATCGATTCCCGCGCGTACGGCGCCGTCGGCCTGGATCGCCTCGTCGGCCGCGCCTGGCTGCGCTACGGGCCGCCCGGCCGGCCGCTCGGCACGATCAGCCGGCCACGGCCCGCCCGAGCCCCAAACGGTGGCTAGGCGGCCCGGATCAGCTCCGAGCCGAGCAGGTCGATCATCGCCAGGTCACGGGGCAGGAAGTCCTGGAGCATCAGCCGCTCCACCCCCAAGGCCTCCAGCTGGGCGACCTGTTCCCGGAAGTGATCGGGCGTACCCGTGAGCCAATGGCCCTCACGCTTGTCGAGCCACCCGGCGCCCTGCTCCGCCGTCCCGAACGCAGCCAGGACCGCCGTCCGGCGGCGGGCCAGCTCGACTTCGTCGCGGCCGACCAGGACGCCGATCATCGCCGACCGCCGGATCGTGCCTGGGTCGCGGCCGATCGCCCGGCAGGCGGCGTCGAGGTCGGCGTAGTGCCCGGCAATCGCGGCCAGCTTGCTGTCGGTGAGGTTGAACTCATCGGCGTAGCGCGCCGCGATCCGCAGGCCGCGAGGCGTTCCGCCGCCACCGACGATGATCGGCGGGTGCGGTCGCTGGACGGGCTTCGGCCGAAACAGGGCATCCACGATCGGCCAGCGCGGACCGTCCCACGACCAGCCGTCGGGCTCCTCCCACAAGCCATGGAGGATTGCCAGCGTCTCCTCGAGCATCTCCGCTCGTTCGGCGACGGACGGAAACGGTATCCCGAGCCGCCGGTGCTCCACCTCGTGCCAGCCGGTTCCGAGGGCGACGTCGACCCGTCCCCCGCTCATCTCATCGACGGTCGTCACGATCTTGGCGAACGGACCGGGCAACCGGTAGGTGACTGGCGAGACGAGGGCGCCCAGGCGGATCGTGCTTGTCTCGCGGGCGATGCCGGCCAGGACCGTCCAGGCGTCGGTCGTCGGCAGGTTACTTGGGCCAGGGAAGCTCTCGTAGTGGTCCGAGCGGAAGAACGCCTCGAATCCGGCGGCCTCGGCCCGCTTCGCCACCGCGAGCTGCTCGGCGTAGGTGATCCCCTGCTGGGGCTCGAGCATGATCGCGTAGCGCATCGAAGACCCGTCCTCCGCGGCGGCCACGCCGTCGTTCGTTTCGATCACGCGGATCATCAGGACCACCCTGATCATCACGCTTGACATAACTGTTCGGTCGCGTATGATAGTTCACGTCATGCAAACTATCGATCAGCAACGCGACGACCTCGTCGGGTCAATTCTGTCCGATGTCGGCTGGTCCCTGCGCGAGCTGCGCTGCGCCTCGACCGAGAAGTTCGTCAAGGCCGGAATCAGCATGACCCAGATCCACGTCCTGCGGCAGCTCGAGCAGCACGGCACGATGTCGATGAGCCGGATCGCCGAGCTCCTCGATGTGTCCCTGTCGAACGCCACGGGAATCATCGATCGGATGGCCGAACGAGGGCTGGTGGAACGGGTACGGGTGCCGGATGACCGGCGGGTCGTGCTCGTCCAGCCGTCCGACCTCGGGATCCAGGCCCTCGACGAGACCGAGGGCATCAAGCTCGATCGGATCCGGGCCATCTGCGACCGGCTCGACGACGTCCAGCTGCGACGGATCACCCAGGCCCTGGGTGACCTGCGGCTGGCCATCGCAGCCGAGTTCGGCCTCGACGTCGAGGACACCCAGCCAATTCATCACAGCGCGACGTCCGCCGGCTGAGCCGGCCGACGACTTCATCACGGCAAGGGAAGGGATTCATGGAAGCATTTCCTGACAACCAGGCGGACGTGGCGTCCGCCGAGAACGATCCGGCGCTCGGCCTGGACCGTCGGGCCAAGTTCGAGATCCTGGGCGCGATCCTGCTGGGTCTCTTCCTGGCCGCGCTCGACCAGACGATCGTGGGCCCGGTCCTGCCCCGCATCGTCACCGAGCTGAAGGGCGCCGACCTGTACACGTGGGTCGTCACGATCTTCCTCGTTACCAGCACCATCACCGTCCCGATCTACGGCAAGCTCTCCGACCTGTATGGCCGGCGACCGCTGCTGATGATCGGCATCGTCCTGTTCCTGATCGGCTCAGCCCTGTCCGGCCTGAGCCAGACGATGTGGCAGCTGATCCTCTTCCGGGGCATCCAGGGCTTGGGCGCCGGCGCCCTCTTCCCGATCGCCCTGGCCGTGATCGGCGACCTGTTCACGCCCGCCGAGCGGGGCAAGTACCAGGGCCTGTTCGGGGCCGTCTTCGGCATCGCCTTCCTGGTCGGACCCGGCCTGGGTGGCTTCCTGACCGATAACTTCAGCTGGCACTGGGTCTTCTTCGTCAACCTGCCGATCGGGATCGTGGCCCTGGCCGTGATCTTCCGACTGCTGCCGAACATCAAGGGCCGCCGGCGCGACATCAAGATCGACTACGCGGGCGTGATCACCCTGACCCTCGGCCTGATGCCGATCCTGATCGGCCTGACCCTCGCCGAGACCTCCCAGTGGAGCGACCCGGCGGTGTGGGGCACGATCGTCGCGGGCATCGTCTTCCTGGGCATCTTCGTCTTCGTCGAGTCGCGTGCGGCCGAGCCGATCATCCCGCTGCACCTGTTCCGCAACCGGACGTTCAGCGCCTCGATGGTCGCGATCTTCCTGGCCACCTTCGGCTTCGGGGCGGCGATCATCTTCCTGCCCCTCTACTTCCAGATCGTCCAGGGCTCGAGCGCCACGGCCTCGGGCTACCAGCTCCTGCCGTTCCTGATCGGCCTGATCGTCGCCTCGATCGGCTCGGGCATCGTCGTCAGCCGGACCGGCCGCTACAAGATCATCGTGGTCGGCGGCCTGGTCATCCTGTCGATCGGCCTGTACCTGATGTCCTTCCTGCGGGCGGACACCCCCAACCTGGTCCTGTGGGGCTGGATGTTCGTCGCCGGCTTCGGCGTCGGACCGACCTTCGCGGTGTTCACGATCATCGTCCAGAACGCCGTGCCGTTCAGCGAGCTCGGGGCGGCCACGGCCGACCTGACCCTCTTCCGCCAGATCGGGACGACGATGGGCCTGACCCTCGCCTTCACGTTCTTCCGGGAGAACCTGACCTGGACCCTCCTCCACGACCAGATCGTGGCCGCCGGGGCTCCTGCGTCGGCAGTGCCGACGACGCCCCCGCCCGGCTTCGACCTCAGCTCGCTGACCTCGGTCACGAGCACCGGCAACCCGCTCGCGTTCGTGAGCCAGCTGCCGGCCGAGCTCCAGGCGATCTTTATCCAGGGCTTCCACCAGGCCTTCACCCTCGCAATCTCGAGCTCGATGTTGCTGGGCGTGGGTGCCGCGGCGGTGTCGGTGGTCGTCGCGGCAGTCTTCCTCAAGGAGATCCCGCTGCGGACCAGCACCGGCGCCCAGGCGGCGGCCGGCAAGCCGGCGCCCGAGCCGACCGTCGTGGGAGCCACACCGGCCCTCGACTGACGGCGACGTCCAAGCGATCAACTTCCGGCCCTGCCACGGACGACGTGGCGGGGCCGGTCTGCGTTTCCCGTTAGTCTGAGGTCCATGGCCGTCGAACCCGCTCCTGTCCCGGCGCCCGTCCCCGCCAACCTGGGCGCCCTCGGCGTCGAGGACGCCCCATTCGTGGCGGTCCTCGCCCTCGACCAGCTACCCCGCGGTGCGATGCGCCGCGTCTCGCGCGGCGACCTCGACGTGCTCCTCGCCCACACGAGCGTCGGCATCGTCGCCACCGACGACCGCTGCCCGCACATGTCGGCGCCGCTGTCGATCGGGGTGCTGGACGGCTGCCTGGTCGACTGCCCGCTCCACAGCGGGCGCTTCGACCTGTCGACCGGCGAGGCCGTCCAGATGCCGACGACCGGCGGGCTCGATCCCGAAGGCGTCTACCACCCGACCTGGTCCGCGGCCGGCCTGCCGCCCAAGGAGGACCCACCGGGCAAGAAGGCCGAGGCCCGCCGGCTGACCCGCGTCCGGCGGATCCGCTACTACCCGCTCCGGATCGTTGACGGCCGGATCGAGGTCGCCCTGCCGGCCGAAGCCGGCGGCTAGCCCCGGAGCTCGACCTCCTCGTCGGGATCGGCGTGGTCGTCCTGGGTGTATTCGCGAATCAGGCGCAGGACGTGGTCCGGATCGTCGGTGACGTGGAAGAGATGCAGGTCGTCGGCATCGATCGTGCCCGCTGGCAGCTGTACCCGGCGCATCCAGTCGATCAGCCCGCTCCAGTACTCGCGCCCGACCAGGATCACCGGGAAGTGCTCGATCTTGCCGGTCTGGATCAGGGTCAGGGCTTCGAACAGCTCGTCCATCGTGCCCACCCCACCGGGCAGGATCACGAACGCGTCGGCGTACTTCACGAACATCGTCTTGCGGGCGAAGAAGTAGCGGAAGTCGACACCCAGGTCGACATACGGATTCAGCGACTGCTCGTGGGGCAGCTCGACGTTGCAGCCGACCGAGATCCCGCCGCCTTCCTGGCAGCCGCGGTTGGCCGCCTCCATGACCCCCGGCCCGCCGCCGGTGATCACCGCGAAGCCGGCCTCGGCCAGGCGCCGGCCGATCGCCCGGGCCAGCTCGTAGGTGTGGCTGCCTTCCTTGATCCGGGCCGAGCCGAAGACGGTTACCGCGGGGCCGAGGGTGGCCAAAGCGTCGAAGCCGTCGACGAACTCGGCCTGGATCCGGAGCACCCGCCAGGGATCCTCACTGATGAACGCCGGCCGGTTCGAGCGAGTGAGGAGCTTCTCGTCCTCGGTCCGCTTGCCGTTGCCGTCCATCCGGGCCGTGGTGCGTGGGTCGACGGTCACCCGGCCGCGGCGGCGTCGCTCGGGTGATCCGGACAGTCCGGGTTCGCGCTCATCTGGCATGCACCAAGGATGCACCCGGCGAGCCGGGCATGTCAGGCGGACCGCGGCCCGGCGAGCCAGCGTTTCCAGGCGGCTTCGTCGCGCCCAGCGCTCAGCTCGTTGCCGAACCGGACGAGCGGCAGCCTCAGCAAGCGCTGGTCAGTCAGCAGCCGCTCGACGAGCTCGGCGTCGGTCAGCCGCAGGTAGCCGAAGCCGAGCTCCCGGGCGACCCGGCCGTCGGCATCGAGGACCGCCCGGGCGCCGAGCCGGTCGCTGAACCGGCGCAGCTCGCCGGCCGCGATCGGCTTGCGCCGCAGGTCGACGAAATGGATCTCGAAGCGGCGCTCCTTGAAAAAGCGCTGGGCGGCGCGGGTCGGCTGGTCGTCGACCAGGCCGAAGATCTGGACCGAAGGCGCAGACGGCTGAGGCACGACGGAATCGTAGCCGCTCGGCGGGCGCTACCATCGCCGCAGGAGGTCCACCAATGACGGTCTGGTTCACGGTCCAGCTCGACGACAAGCCCGGCTCGCTGGCCCGCGTCGCGAGCGCCCTCGCCGAGCGCGGGGTGAACATCACCGGGATCGTCGGCGTGGCCGAGGACACCGACGGCGCGCTGATGCTGACGACGAGCGACGCCACGGCCACGCGCGCGGCCTTCGAGGCCCTTGGCCAAGCGTTCGAAGAGCATGACCCGACTGGCGGCGTCGAGCCCGAGCGGATGTCGGTCGCCGACCTGCGCCCAGGCGGCTGATGCGGGTCGCGACGTGGAACGTCAATTCGCTCAAGGCTCGTCTCGACCGGGTCGAGGAGTGGCTGACGATCGCGGCCCCGGACGTCCTGCTCATGCAGGAGACGAAGCTGTCCGACGAGGCGGCGCCGGTGATGCCCTTCGCGATGGCCGGTTATGAGCTGGCCCATCACGGTCAGGGGCGCTGGAATGGGGTGGCCATCGCCAGCCGGGTGGGGATCGCCGACGTCGTCACGAACTTCGGCGACGGGCCGGTGGTTGGTGCCCCGGGCGCGGGCGCGGGGGCCGGGGCGGTCTCGGGCGCGGACGACGCGCCGGACGACGGCCTCGGACCTGAGGCCCGGATGATCTCGGCGCGCTGCGCCGGGGTCCGAGTGGTCAGCATCTACGCCCCGAACGGGCGGGCACTCGACACCCCGTTCTATGACGCCAAGCTGGCCTGGTTCGACCGCCTGAGCCGCTGGCTGGAGGAGACCCAGGACCCGAACGACGAGATCCTCATCGGCGGCGACTTCAACGTGGCGCCCCACGACCTCGATGTTTACGACCCGCTGGCGTACGTCGGCGCGACCCACGTCTCGCCGGCTGAGCGTGCGGCCCTGACCCGGCTTCGGGACTGGGGCCTGGTCGACGTGGTCCGGCCGTTCCACCCCGAGGCCGGCTTCTACACCTGGTGGGACTACCGGGCCGGCAACTTCCACAAGAACCTCGGGATGCGCATCGACCACCTGTACGCCTCGCGCTCGGTGGCCGCCCGGGTCACGGCAGCGGAACGGGACCGCGACGCGCGCAAGGGCAAGCTGCCGTCCGACCATGCCCCGCTGTACGTCGACCTGGCTGGCTGAGATCGCCCCGGGTCGCTAGGATTCGCACCCTGATGACCGAACCCCGCAACGAACCGGCGGCCGACCTCGAGCAGGCGCTCAGCGCTTACCTCGATGCCCAGCGGATGACCCGCCGGCAGCTCCTCGAGCGGATCGCCGCGGTCGGTGCTGCTGCGGCGCTGGCTCCGGTGATCGCGGCCTGTGCCGCCGGTCCGGCCGATCGAGCAGCCGCCGCGGCGTCCCGAGCAGGTGCCGGCGCTCAGCCCGCTACCGCGGCCGCGCCGGCCGCGTCGGCGGTCACCTCGCTTGCGGCGCCGGATGCGGCCGCTCTCCCCGCGGCGCCGGTTCAGGCGGCCGCGGCCGGATCCCACGTGATCGCTCGGATCATCGCCCGCCTCGTCTCCCGAGGCTGACCTCCGCTCTGGGTCGGCGGTTCGGAGCCAGGCGGCGGCTCGGGCTGGCGTCATTTGGGACGATCGTCGCCACCAGACGCACGAAGCCGATCCTCCGGGCTTCGTCGGGACCCAGTTCGATCGCCGCACCTGAGTTCGTGCGTGGCGGATCCCCATGCGCGCGCACCGGTCCCGTGAATCGGCAAATCCTGGGCCCAGCCTAGCCGCAGTGCGTCTGCTGCCGACATTCGTCCGAACCTCGCCGGCTCACGCGGCCGGGGTCAGCCTAGGTTGCCCAGGTCGTGCCAGATTCCGCCCGGGCCGGCGCTATG
>Ga0265314_10001126_pt1 | contig 30915 bp, 33 predicted proteins | sample 4126metaG_FD_203106 | JGI IMG/M metagenome (GOLD analysis project Ga0265314, IMG submission 203106) | Rhizosphere microbial communities from Carex aquatilis grown in University of Washington, Seatle, WA, United States - 4-1-26 metaG | ecosystem: Host-associated > Plants > Roots > Rhizosphere >... | reverse complement strand
TAAACACGGTCTCGCAGCCGGCACCCTTCTCGCAGGGGCAGAGTACGGTGGTCCCGCAGGTGGAAGTCAACGCGAAGGAAGAGAAGTCGCGGAGCTTGGTGCTCAAGCAAGGTGCAACGGTGGAACAACTGGTGCACGCGCTGGGCTCGATCGGATCGACGCCGCGGGATGTGATTGCGATTCTGCAAAGCTTACGGGCCGCGGGCGCGCTCGAAGCGGATATTGACATTATCTAGGCTGCCATGGCGGATTCCCTCATTTCCGGAATATTGTCGACTCCTGGACCTGCCATCGCAAGCTCGGGCCCGTCGCAGAAGAAGGACAGTCCAGAGAAGATCAAGGACGCGGCGAAACAGTTTGAATCGCTGATGGTGGGGCAGATTCTCAAATCGGCGCACGAAGAAGAGGGCGGATGGATGGGCGCCGGGGAAGCAGACCAGACCTCGGCCTCCACGATGCAGATGGCCGATGAATATTTCGCGCGCGCTCTCACTGCTCAGGGAGGGTTGGGTCTGGCGCAGATGATCTCGAAGAGCCTGGATCAGGCTTCGGCGAGTGCGGCGGCGGAAGCGGCTAGCCGCTCCAATCCCGCGACGAAGTAGCCGCCATCTGCGGTACGCCATCGTAGGCCGAGCGCGGCGCGGAACTCGGGGCCGCTTCCTGCGAAGTTGTTTCCACGTGAGATGATCCGCCACCGCAAGTCCGGATTACCACTTCCTTCCAAGCGCCAGCGAGGGTCGTAAGAACGGACAGGGCATTCTGAAAGGCTTCTTCGGATTTTTGGCTATGGCCGGCCATTACTTGACGCTGGACGTAGCCGTAGAGTTCGGCAAGGGTGTGGGTGAAGCTTGCGCCCACGGAATGATCGAGCGCCAGTGTGAGTTCATCGACTGCCTCGTGAGCTTTGGTGACGGCGCGGCCGCGCGCAAAGATGTCGCCATCGCGGAAGCGCGCGATGGCGGTATTCACGCTATCGATTGCGATGTCATACAACATCTGAACGCGTTCCACCGGGTGCGCGGAAAAGACTCGGCTTTCCAAGTAGTCCCGATGAGCTTGCTGTGCGAACTGGTCATCCATCACGGGAACATATCGCAACAAATCTCCGAACGTAGAGCGCTATCTGCTAAGCCCTAACGTTTTCTCCACCTTAGGCCGATGTAAGGTCTATCGCGCAGTACTAACGTGCAGACAGTATTACGGGAGAACTAAAAGTGTCGACAGTTTTGTGGCTGACCTCGAATCCGCAAGTGGATGTGGTTCAAGCATTTGAGCGAGTGACGCAGTTGCGGGTGGTCGTGTCGGACGGCCTGAACACCAACTGGAACCGGATCGAAGACCGTTTTCGGGCGGTACTGATTGAATTGCCCACGGCAGCCTCGGTCATCCGCGCGGCGTTAGCGCAAGCTCACCGGACAGCGGTGCCGCTGCCGGTGGTTATTTACGACAAGGAATCGATACTCGACGAGTCGCTGGTGCGGCCGCCGGCGATGTTCCAGCACTTGACCGGGGTGCAGACTCCGGAAGCTTTGGGCGCGGTAGTGAGCGAGGCCCCACGGGCGGGCACGCGGCGCGAGGCTTGGGCGAATCTTCTGATCGGCGATAGCCAGCCGATGCGCGATCTGCATGCGCTGATCCGCTTGATCGGGCCGCGGCAGGCGACGGCGTTGATCACAGGCGAGACTGGAACCGGAAAAGAGATGGTCGCGCGCGCGATTCACATGGCTAGCCGTCGCGCGGAATCGGAGATGGTGGCAGTGAACTGTGCTGCGATCCCGGAGAACCTGGTGGAAGCGGAATTGTTTGGACACGCCAAGGGCGCGTTTACGGGCGCGACGAATCCGCGCTCGGGGCACTTTGAACAGGCGCATCGCGGGACGATCTTCCTGGATGAAATTGGGGAGTTGCCGCTCGAAGCGCAGTCGAAGCTGCTGCGCGTTTTGCAGGAGCGGCAGATTCAGAGAATCGGCAGCTCGGAATCGCTGCCGATCGATACACGCGTGATTGCGGCGTCGAATGTGGATTTGCATGCGGCGGTGGAAGAAAAGACATTTCGCGAGGACCTGCTGTACCGCTTGAATGTGGTGCCGGTGCACGTGGCGCCGCTGCGCGATCGTATCAGCGATATTCCGCTGCTGGTGGATCATTTTATCGACAAGGTTTGCGTACGCGAGGGCATCGAGCCGAAGGTTTTGTCTTCGAGCGCTCTGGATCGTCTGACCAGCTACCACTGGCCGGGCAACGTTCGCCAGTTGGAGCACGCCATTGAAATGGCTGTGACTTTGGCTGGAAACCGCAGCCGGCTATACCTGGGAGACTTTCAGTTCCCTTCGCCGCGGACGGTCAGGACGATGGAGCCCGACATTCGCGTTCCCGCAGCGGGCGTCAATTTTGAAGAAGTCACCGGGCGCGTGGAGAAGTTGCTGCTGGCGGAAGCGCTACGCGCTTGCGGAGGCAATAAGGCCAAGGCGGCGAGCATTCTGGGGATGAAACGTACCACGTTGTTGTACAAGACCAAGGCATTAGAAGCAATCGCAAGTTAGTTATATATGGCAGACGCCGCAACAGCCGGGACCAAGACCATCGCACTTCCGTGGGGCGCGCGCTTTTCCGCGGGCTTCGGCGAGATGGGTGTGCCCATTGCCGTCGTGGCGATCGTGCTTGCGCTGATCATGCCCATGCCGGGCCCGCTGCTCGATTTTCTGATTGTCAGCGACATCATGTTGTCCGTGATCGTCATGATGGTGGCGGTATACATCCGGCGTCCGGTCGACTTCAGCGTTTTTCCGACGACTTTGTTATTGCTCACTCTGTTCCGCCTGGCACTGAACATATCGTCATCGCGACTCATTTTGTTGAACGGAAATACGGGAACTTCTGCGGCGGGTCATGTAATCGAGGCGTTCGGCAGCTTCGTGGTGGGCGGCAACTATATTATCGGCGCGGTCATCTTTTTGGTTTTGATCGCCATTCAATATGTCGTCATCAACCATGGTGCGGTTCGCATCTCGGAAGTAACGGCGCGTTTCACGTTGGACGCTTTGCCCGGGAAGCAGATGTCGATCGACGCCGATCTCAATTCGGGGCTGATTGACGAGAACGAAGCCCGCGCGCGCCGGAAACATCTTTCGGCTGAGGCGGAGTTCTTCGGAGCGATGGACGGCGCGACGCGCTTCACACAGCGCGATGCGGTGGCCAGCATCCTTATTACAGGCATCAATATTATTGCGGGGTTCCTGATAGGTGTCTTGCAGCATGGCATGGAACTGCGGCATGCGCTGGAAACCTACACGGTCTTGACCATTGGCGACGGCTTGGTTACCGTCATTCCGGCGCTGATGATCTCGATTTCAGGGGGCTTGATTGTCACCCGGACTGGATCGGAGGACAGTCTGGGTGACCAAGTCCACAAACAGCTATTGGGAAACGCCCAGCCGCTGATGTTGGCGAGCGGGGTTCTGATTACGCTGGCGATACTGCCGGGACTGCCCACCATTCCGTTCCTGCTGATGGGCGGCGGTTTGGGCACAATTTCCTGGAGGATGCGTCAAAAAACTGCCGCTATCGCCGCGGATTCGACAGTCGCGGCGGCCAAACCCAAGGAAAATCTGGAAGGCTTGCTCAAGGTGGAGCCGCTGTCCGTCGAAGTCGGGCTAGGCTTGGTGAATCTGGTGGAGCGCGGCGCCGAATCGCCCTTGCTCACACGGGTTGCCGGGATTCGCCGACAGCTGGCTACGCAACTGGGCTACTTGATGCCGCCGGTAAAAGTGAAAGACAACATGAACCTGCGATCGCGTGAATACGTGATCCAGATGCGCGGCAGCGAGATCGCCCGCTTTGAGCTGATGCAAGGCCATGAACTGGCCATTCCAAGCGGAAATCCCGATCCTTCGCTGCAAGGCAAAGCGACCGTCGATCCGGCGTTTGGGCTGCCGGCGATTTGGATTCGCCAGGACCAAGTGGACCGGGCGCGCAGCAGCGGCTACACCGTGGTCGATGCGGTGAGCGTTATTGGAACACATTTAACCGAATTGGTACGCCGGCACGCGCACGAGTTGTTCACGCGGCAGGACGCTAAGTTGTTCTGCGACCGCGTGGCACAGGAAAATCCCAAGGTCATCGAGGATTTGGTCCCGAAATTGCTACCTCTAAGCACGATCCAGCGAGTGATCCAGAACATGCTGAGGGAACGTGTGCCAATCCGCGATGGCGTAGGAATGTTGGAGGCACTGGGAGAGGCTGCGCTCAGCAGCAAGAACCCGGTCCTGCTCACCGAATACGTGCGCCAGGCTGTCCGGCGCTCGATTGTCAAGCAACTGGTAAACGCGCAGGGCGAGTTGCCGGCGTATCTTGTCGATCCGTCGCTCGAGCGGTCGATCGAAACGACGGTCGAGCATGGCGAAATGAACAGTGTGCTGACCATGGCTCCGGAAGGAATTCGAGACATTTTGGGACGATTGCAGCGCAAGATAGCGAAGGCGGAGACGGCAGTGGTGATTACCAGCGCCGGGTCGCGCTACTTCCTGCGGCAGATTGTAGAGTCGTCGATGCCGAGCTTGACGGTGCTCTCGCACAATGAGCTCCCGACAGATGTGAAAGTCCGTTCGCGCGGGGTAATCGAATAATGAAGCGTGATCAGATGCGAATCAAATCGTATTTTGCGAAGTCCGTTGACCAGGCCATGGCGCAAGCCAGGGAAGAGCTGGGCGACGAGGCGATGCTGCTCAATACACGGAAGGCTCCGGCGGATCATCCTAGCGCGATGAACTACGAGGTCATCTTTGGTGTTGTCAATGAGGGTGTGGTCGAAGCCGTGGCCAGCAAGAGCGCGGTGCCTGCCTCGGTTCCGGTGCCGAAGGTGGAACGCAAGGTTGAAAGCCCTGCGCCGCAAGTGCACAGCTTGGAAGAATTGCACCAGCAAATCGATGAGATCCGGACCCTCTTGCTGCGTTCGTCGCAGGCGCAGTTGACGATGCAGCGGGCCGTGCCGGAGCTGGCCGATGTTTACGCGCACTTGATGTCGGCTGACATCGAACCGGCGCTGGCAAAAGATATTATCGATCGCCTGGAAGCGACCCTGGCTACAGACGCTTTTTCGACGGGCACGGGAAATGCGGGCAACCGCTGGAAACCGCAGCGCGCCGATTGGGGACGCTTAGAGGCGTTTCTGCGGGTGGAACTGGAAAATCGTGTGGGCTTAGCTCCGCGTTTGGGAGTGGATGAGAACCCGGCGGTAGTTCTGGTGGGTCCGCGCGGCGCAGGCAAGACCACCAGCCTTGCGAAACTTGCCGTGCTGCGGGAGCGCTTTGCGAACAACCGGCCGGCCAGACTGCTGTCGCTGGATATGTCGCGGCCTGCCGCGCATGTGCAGCTTCAGGCGGTGGCGACTGCCAACAACATTGCGTTCGAGGAAGTGCCGGCGGCGTATTTGCTGCCGGGGTTGATCGCGGAGACTCGGCAAAAAGAAACGGTATTTATAGATACTCCGGGATATTCCGGCGCCGATTTCAAGGCTGCCGAAGCGGCGGCGGCGGCGTTTGCGGAATGCCCGCAACTCGACGTTCACCTGGTGATTCCGGGGTACATGAAAGCTCGCGATCTGCGGCTGTGCATTGAGAGATACGCGCCTTTCCGGCCGACCAAATTACTGGTGACGAAGTTGGATGAGACGCAATCGTTCGGCTCGATATTCTCGGAAGCGGCACGGGCGGGATTAAAACTTTCGTTTGTGGCGCACGGGCCGGGCATCCCCAACGATATTCGTCCGGCATCTTACAAAGATCTGCTGAGTCTGCCGGCAGAACGCGCGCAAGCACGCGCACAGGCGGTTGCATAACAGGGCATGGCGACTCTCAGCACATCCGCGTATTCCGAGCAGCCGGAGAACGTCACGGCCACCCGTGAGCAGTTGATTCTGGATCATCTGCCGCAGGTGAATTGGATCGCTACCAGGATTCATGAAAAACTTCCGGGCAACACCAATCTGGAGGATCTGATCTCCATCGGAATCATTGGCCTGATCAACGCGATCGACAATTTCGACGGCTCCTTCAACGTCAAGCTGAAGACTTACGCCGAATACAAAATCCGCGGGGCGATTCTCGACAGCGTGCGCGGCATGGACGGGATTGCCCCGCACAAACGCAAGAGATTGAAAGTCGTGCAGACGGCGCTCAGCACCTTGGAGCAGCGCCTGCAGCGGGCGCCGAGCGAAGACGAGATCGCCGCGGAGTTGGGGCTGCCTCTGCGAGAGTATCAGGAGTGGCTCGCGGATTTGCGCGGGATTAGCATCGGAAGTCTGGACGCGCCTCTCAACGAAGACGACTCGCGCGGCCTGGTAAGCTACCTGGCTGACAAAGGGAGCGATTCGCCGGCTCTGCTTTTGGAACGCTCGGAATTACAGAAACTGATTCAGGAAGGCCTGGAGAAGCTGCCGGGGCCGGAGCGGCTGGTGCTGGATCTGTATTACCGGCAAGGCCAGAACATTCGCGAGATCGCACCTATTCTGGACCTGCACATTACACGAATTTCGCAGATCAAGGCGCAAGCGGTCCTCCGCCTGCGCAGCTATATCGAACGGCGCTGGCCGACGCCGCGGGGAGTCTACTAACCGTGACCCACATGAACCCATCCATTAAAAGTCTCCTGGACGTTTTCGCGAAGGAACTCAAAGCGCAGTTGTCGCCGGGACACTCGGGAATTACCAGTGTTACGCCGAGCGAGAGCGCGGAACCGGCGCTATCCGATTTCATCTGGTGGTCGAGCGGGTTGAGCTTCGACCCGTCCAACAGCATTCTGCTGGGAGCTTCTCGGGAAACTTGGGAAACGCTCTTCCCCGCCGATGAAGTGGCGGCGCGGATCACTTCTCTGGTGGAACAGACGGCGCGCAGCCGCTTTGGCTCGGAAGTCACGTGCCTCGAAGCAGAACGTACGGACGCTCCGGAGGCCGATTGGACCTCGCTGCCGCTGACGATTACGCGCGACGCGGATGCCGAGGTAGTGGTTCATTTCAGCGTCAGTCCGGATCTGGAAGCGGCGCTGGGCACTTCCGCGAGCGATGAAACCGAGAAAGATGTGGACCTCCTGGCAAACCCTGGCGCAAATTTGGCCGAGATCCTGATGGATGTCACCATGCCGGTGAGCGTGTCGCTAGGCCGCACCAAGATGTTCATGAAAGATCTGCTGCACTTGACGAACGGGTCGATTGTCGAACTGGACCAGGATCTGGGCGATGAAGTAGAAATTCGGGTAAATGACTGTGTGCTGGCATACGGTGAGGTAGTAGCCGTAGATGGTAACTATGCGGTTCGTATTGTGAGAATGGCGCCGGGCCGGAACACTCGGGACCTTAGAGCCGCGCCGCGGGAAAAAGCGGCCTGAAAGAAAGAACTCTACAAACTGGGCGTTGTTGCGATATAGAAGGAGCAGTGCAATGAAATTAGAGAATAATCTCTTGAACATCTCAATGCCACAAAGCGACCGAGTCCAAGAGCCATCTAAGGCCCAGAGCCAAGCGTCTGGCCGCACGCAGTCTGCTCAGACTGCTGGGGATGGGGTGGATCTCGGAAATCAAGCGGGGTTGGTTCAAACGGCGCAGGCTGCCGGTTTATCCGATCGGGCGAGCATCACGCAGAGTCTGCGGGCGCTGGTGCAATCCGGTCAGTATAAAGTGGATACCTCTGCGCTTGCCTACTCCATGATGACGGCCGCCCAGTACGGGGACTAGGCCGGTCCTATGAATCCCCCACAAGAATCGGCGCTCGAAGTTTGCGAGCGTGCCGAGAACATGCTGCGTGAAATCCAGAGCGGGGAATTGCTTCCCGGGACGGAGATGCTCGCGCAGTGGGAAACCGAATTGGGGCAGGTGGCGGCATTGCTCGAAGCCACGCACGGCTCAATGACGGACGAATTCAAGCCGCGGAACAATCCTGCGGTCCGGCAGGCGATCTTCAGGATCCGGCAGCGCGCCGCGCTGCTGAAACTTCAATTCGAGCATGGGTCGAACTATTGCATGGGCTTATTGCAGGTACGGATGGGGACCGGGTACTCGGCGCAGGGGTTGCCGGTGCTGACGCCCACCGAATCGCGAAGCTCTTTCGAGGGTTAGGAGGATCCAGGCGATGGGTGGACTATTCAGCTCCTTAAGTAACAGCGTCGACGCGCTGCGCAGCATCGAAAGCGCGCTGGCGGTGTCGCAGAATAACGTCAGCAACGCCTCCACTCCGGGTTACGCGCGGCAGGTTGCCCAGCTTGAATCACAGGCGTTCAATCTTCCAGCGGGCCTGACCGGCGGAGTGACATTCGGCGGCACGCAGAGCACGCAAGACGAATACGCCAACCAGGCGGTGCGGACGCAGCTTTCGGCGCAAGGGTACTACACGGGCGCATCGAATCCGCTGGCGACGATTCAATCCTTATTCGACGTCACCGGGCAAACGGGATTGACGGGCTCCCTCAATAACTTATTTCAGAGCTTTTCGGCTTGGGCCGCGACGCCGAACAATACCAGCGCGCAGGCCGTTCTGAGCCAGGCGCAATCCGTGGCGCAGAGCTTTCAAGCGGCGGCCAACAGCCTCTCGCAGGTCACCAACAGTGTAAATCAGCAGATCAGCTCCAACGTGAGCCAGATCAATACGCTGACGGCGGCGATACAGCAAGCCAATATTGCGATTCAAAACGACAGTACTCCGGATGCCGGACTGGACGCGAATCTGCACGCATCGCTCGAGTCGCTCTCGCAGCTTGCGGATATCACGGTATCGTTCCAACCGAATGGAACGGCGACGGTGCTGCTGGGCGGGCAAACGCCGCTGGTGATCGGAGCGCAGCAGTACACCATCCAGGCCAGTTTTGCGCCTACCGGCACACCGACGATTCCGAACGCCACGCCGGACGCGCGCATTCTGGATGCGAGCGGGCAGGACATCACTTCCCACATTTCGCAAGGAAGCTTGGCGGGACTCTTGAACGTCCGCAATACTGTGCTGCCGTCGCTACAGGGCGATGGACAGCAGCAGGGCGCGTTGAACCAACTGGCACAGCAGGTGGCGGATCGCGTGAATTCGATACTGACCTCGGCGCAGACCGCGGGGGGGCAGGCGGGGAGTCCGCTGTTCGCCTATAACGCGACGAGCCCGGCCGATATCGCGCAGACGCTGACGATCGATCCGAATATTACGGCCGCCACGCTGGCTCCGGTGAACCCGGGACCGCCGCCGGTTTCCAATGGCGCCGCGCTGCAATTGGCGGGACTGGGCACTTCCACCGCTCCGGCCGACCAAATTTCCGGACAAACCATTCTCCAGTATTTGGGCAACATGGCAACGCAAGCGGGCCAGAGCGCTTCTGACGCACAAACCGGAAGCAATCTGCACGCGCAGCTACTGGCGCAATCGCGGTCGCTGCAGACACAGGCGTCGGGAGTTTCGCTCGACGCGGAAGCGGCGCAGGTTTTGCAATTGCAACAAGGCTATCAAGCAGCGGGCAAAATGGTCAGCGTAATCAATTCGCTGTCCGATGCGCTGCTGAATATGTTCTAACGGAAGAAAGAGGCTATTCCATGATTCAGAATTCAGGCGCCGTCAGTCAGCAATTCCTGACGAATCTAGATTTGCTGCAACAGCAGATGGCCCAAACTCAACAGCAGATTTCTTCCGGCAGCAAGATCAGCCAGGCGTCGGACGCTCCGAACGCGGTGGGCGACGTTTTGCAGCTCGAATCCGACTTGGGGCGCGTGAACCAAGTCACCAGCAATTTGAATCTGGTATCGGGCCAAGTAAACAGCGCGGAGTCGGCACTGGAGACCGCAACGAGTTTACTGGACCAGGTATCGAGCATCGCGTCACAAGGCGCCGGCACGACGGCCACGGCGGCCAGCCGCGCCACATTTTCGCAGCAGATCGGGCAGATCCTCACTTCACTGGTGGGAGTCAGCCAGACGCAGTTCAACGGGGCTTATGTGTTTGGGGGCGATCAGCAGACGGCGCCTTCCTACCAGGTGGATTTCAGCAATCCGAACGGCGTGGATCGTCTGGTAACTACGCAATCCACGGCTCTGATTCAGGATGCGTCGGGAATTACTTTTGCGGTTTCGAAGACCGCGCAAAATATTTTCGATAATCGCAATCCCGACGATACCTTTGCCAGCAACAACATCTTCGCGGCGGTGAATAGCCTGCGGGTGGCTTTGGCAAACAACGACAGCGCGGGAATCAACGCGGCCATCGGCTCGCTCCAGACGGCTCAGGGATATCTTTCTCAGCAACTCGCTTTCTATGGCGGCGTGCAGAATCAGATTTCGAACGCCCAGGACGTGGCACAGAAATTCCAACTACAAGATCAGACCGCAATCGGCAATTTGAAGGACACCGATGTAGCCGCGGCGAGCGTCGCGATGACGCAGCAACAGACTACCTACCAGGCTGCGATTGAGGCCGAGTCCGCGATGCCTAAAAGCAGTTTATTTGACTATCTGACTTCCGGAAGCTGACGCCGGGCGCGGCGTCTTCTGCGCCAGCGGCGAAGCCATATAGTTATTCTGAATCACGATATCCACGCGGCGGTTGCGCGCGCGGCCTTCCTCGGTGTCATTGGGGGTTTGCGGCGCGGTGTCGGCGAATCCTACAATCGCCACACGCTGCCGGTCCACGTTAAAGCGGGCCGCCATCACTTCCATCATCGAAATGCTGCGCGCGGCCGATAGCTCCCAATTGCTGCGGAAGCGGACGGTGTGGATGGGAACAGAATCGGTGTGGCCTTCGATGCGCAAGGGGTTCGACAAGGCGTTCAGCGCATCCGCGACCTTTGCAAGAATCGGGTAGGTGGAAGGATCGATGGCGTCCGTGCCCGACGGGAAAAACGCCGTCTGCTTCAGGCTGACGACCAGACCGCGCGGCTCCAGGTTGACCTCCACCGAACCGGCCTTGATTTCGCTGGCCAGGTCGGTAGTCAATTTTTTCATCGAAGGCGTCAGCTCAATGATGTTTTCGGGCGGGGCTTCCTTGGCGGCTCTCTGCGCGCCGCCGGGCCCTCTCATTTGTGCGTTGCCCTGGCCTCGGTCGTCCACTGTGCCGCCCAGAATCTTGGCGACCGCCGGTGGAACGCCCAGCGTCTTGCCATCCGCCAAAGCTTTTTCCACGGCTTCTGAAATTTGTTTGGCGCGGGATTTGTCGGTTTGCGAGGAAGCGAACATCACCACGAAGAAGGCGAACAAGAGGGTGATGAAGTCGGCGTAGGATACCAGCCAACGCTCGTGATTCTCATGAACCGCTTGTTTTTTCCGCCTGGCCATGGAGCGTTAACCGGCGGTCACGGCCTGGCCGGCCTCGGCTGCCGCGGACCCGGCCTTGGCTTTCTTGGGATCGGCGGCGCCATGCAGGAACGCTTCGAGTTTCACGCGAATCAGTTTCGGATTCATGCCTTCGACAATGCTGATCACGCCTTCGAGCATTAATTCCTTGGCGGAGACGTCGTTGTGGATTCTGGCTTTGATTTTGCTGGCGGCAGGCAGGAAGAATAAATTCGCAACCGCGACGCCGTAGACGGTAGCTACGAACGCGACCGCGATTCCGCGGCCCACTTCTTCGATGTTTTCGAGATGTTTCATCACCTGGATCAGGCCCATGACCGCGCCGATGATGCCGATGGTGGGCGAATAGCCGCCGGCGGCTTCGAAGACTTTGGCATCGCTTTCGGCATGCCTCTCAGCTTGTTCGAGATCCAGTTCCATCATGGTGCGAAGTTCTTTTAGGTCAGTGCCGTCGACCGCCAGCGAAAGTGCCTTGCGCAGAAAAGGGTCGGCGATCTTGTCCAGATCTTCTTCGAGCGAAATGATGCTGTTCTTGCGCGCCTTGGTGGCATAGCCGATGATTTCCTCAACGGCGGCACGGGGATCCATGATTTCCTCGAAAAACACCTTCTTCAGGCTCTTGGCCGCGCTGATCAAAGTCTGCAAGGGAGAAGTGAGCATGACGGCGCCCAGAGTCCCGCCCAGCACCACGATTGCGGCGGTGACCTGGGTGACGTCTGAAACCTTGCCGCCCTCCATCACCAATCCGCCGATGATGCCGCCGACGGCTACCAGGATTCCGAGGATACTGGCAATGTCCGGACGCGAGGCTCGCAGCTTGGGTTTGCCCGTGGCTTTCTTATCTGCCATTGGACCGCGGCTCTCCTATTCCCAAATTGGCCGGCGGATTGGCTCCCGGCGCCAAATTGGATGGGAAAGACTGATTGCGAAGCAGGCACTGGCGGAAGGAGATGACGCGCTCAATGATTTCCTCAGTGGTCTCCAGAACCATGTATTTTTGCCCCGACGTCAGCGTGATCACCGTATCCGGCGTGACCTCGATGTGTTCGATCAGGTCCGAGTTCACAATCAGCGGGGTGTGGTTTAGCCTGGTGATTTTGATCATGGAGTAGTCCACCCTTCCGAGGTCGTATTCCGCACATTTGCATATCGCAGAAAGAGCGGGATTGTTTATAAGTAATAAAGACTTAGAAACGAAACTTCGGGGCTCTGCCGCCTAAAGGATTCCTCTTAGTCAGACGATCATAACGCTAAGTACATTTATGAAAATCGCCAGCCAAAAGCTCGATCTGGGCCAGCAGAATTTGACTCCGCAATTCCGCAAGCTGCGCAGCGTCCACGAGATCTTCGCGAAGTCTCTTTCGAACGTGCTTTCGACGTTTTTGCAGGCGGAAATCCAGGCGAATCTGGCGGGGATGAGCGTCACTACGGCTGGGGAATTCCAGAAGAATCTTGCAAATCCAAGCTGTGTGATTAAGCTGCGGCTGCATCCCGAGCAGGAACGCATGATCCTGTACATGGATTCCGCTACCGTACTCACGCTACTGGAGATCTTCTTGGGTGGCATCGGCCAGCCGTCACCGGCACCGCGTGAATTGACGGAAATCGAATGGAGTCTACTGGAGGAAATCAGCCGGGTGATGATGCGCTGCCTGGGCGAAAGCTGGCAGGTGATCAAGCCGGTTGAGTTTGTGGTCGAATCGCTCAACAGCGATCCCTCTTTGATGCCGTGCCCGGAGCCGGCGCTCTCGGTGCTGCGGATCGCTTTCGACCTGGAGCTCGGCGAACAGTCGGGCCACTTTGAAATGGCGGTTCCGCGGTCCTTTTTCGATGTCCCCGCGCCGGCGGCGGATGCGCCGGAACTGACAGCAGATACGCCTTCGCCCCTCGATCGGGAGCGCAATGCGCTGCTGCTCGAAGACGCCGAGGTTGAGCTGGAAGTGCTTCTAGAGGGCACCCATCTATCGTTTGGGGACTTGCGGGCGCTGCGGCAAGGCCAGGTGGTCCGCTTCGATCATGGATTGAACCAGCCGTTGCGTGGCGTTGTGAACGGGGATCTTACGGTAATTGGACACGTCCTGAGCGCGGGCAACAAGCGGGCGTTTCAGGTGGAGGAGAGCCCTTAGCGGCCGCAGCGGGCGAGATGGCGTACCAAGGCCAGGGCGGCGCTTTGGTTGGCGGCGTTCTCGGCGCGTCCGGCGGCGTCCCATATGAGAAGATCTTGACCCAGGCCCTGAATCAAGTCGATGCGCTCGCGCTCTTCGGCGCACATGGCTTCGGGGGCCGTGGACGATTGCTGGAGGGTGGATTGCAATTCATTAATGGCACGCTTATTCCAGGCGGTAAGGATGGATCGAGCGTAGCGTTCGGAGGCGGTTAAAGGCGCGGTGGAGGTCATTTGTTCTTCCCACCAGGCATATCGCGAAAGGGGCCCCGTCTTCTAGTAAAAGATAGAATGCCAGCGGCTGGGACTCGCAACGCCTTCGTACCATTAAAAAAATATTGAAGTAAAACTAAAATTTCAGCGAGTGTCTGCGAGATGAATAGCACCGCTGAGAAAACAGTCGGGTTCGGCTAGACGCCGGAAACTTTAAGGCAAAGGAATAGAACATGTCACTTTCATTTCAAACCAACGTGACCGCGTTAACGGCCGAAAACAATCTTCAGGTGAACAGCAACTTCCAGTCGCAGACCATCAACCAGTTGACTTCCGGCTATCGTATTAATTCTTCCGGCGACGATGCCGCCGGCCTCGCCGTCGCCAACGGCTTGCGCAGCACTGTGAACGAGCTGACGCAGGGTGTTCGCAACGCAACCGATGGTACCAACATCCTGCAGACCATCGACGGCGGGTTGAACAACATTTCCAACATTCTGGACCAGTTGAAGAGCCTGGCGACGCAGTCCGCTTCGGGCACCTTCTCGGGCAACCGCTCGACTCTGAACCAGGAATTCACCACGCTGCTGACGGAAATTGACCGCCAGGCAGCCAACATCGGCCTGGGCAGCGGCACTGGCAGCAGCGCTGCCTACAACGCCAGCATCAGCGTCTATATCGGCGGCGGCAGCACGCAGGCGAACGCGCAGGTCACGATCGATCTGAGCGGCAGCGCCAACGTAGTCAACTCTGCTGGTCTGGGCATCGGCCTGGACAAGGTCGACACGCAGGCCCATGCGTTGCAGGCCATCACGGACATCACGGCCGCGGTACAGAGCCTTGGCCTGACGCAGGGCGCGGTGGGTACGGGTGAGAACGCACTGAACTACTCCATCAGCCTGGCGCAGTCGCAGATCACCAACGATTCGGCCTCCGAGTCGAGCATCCGCGACGCAAATATCGCTGTGGAAGCGGCGAACCTGACCAAGTCGCAAGTGCTGGAACAGTCCTCTGTGGCTGCCCTGGCGCAAGCCAATTCGGCTCCGCAAGCTCTGCTGAAGTTGCTCCAATAATCGCAGCGGGCTAATGTTTCATTCAAGCTGGGCCGATTCTTTACCGAGAACGGCCCAGTTTTCTTTTGAGCGAACATTGCGCGGGGCAGTTTAACTTCAGCGAAGGAGGAAATCATGGGCACAACCACTGCCACATTCAATGGATCGAGCACCTACGCCGCCGATCTGCAACAGACCATCACCCACGCGGTGGCGGTCGCCTCCATACCGCTGAATCAGTTGAACACCAACGTTACCTCCCTACAGAGCCAATCGACAGAACTAGGGTATCTGCAAAACGGATTCAACCTGATCCAAACCGCTATTAAGGGGCTTTCCACGGCTTCGACGGGCGGGAGTCTCTCGGCAACAGTCGGCGACAACACCATAGCCACGGCGAATTTGAATACCAGCGCCGCCGCAACCGCGGGCACTTACACCCTGAATGTGATCAGCCCCGGTTCGCCCACCACCAGTGTCAGCAATACGAATTTGCCGGCGGTCTCCGATCCTTCCACGTCGTCTATCAGCACCGCCAGCACTTTTACGCTCTCCGTCGGCGGCGCCAATTTTACGATTACTCCGACCACGAATTCTTTGAATGCGCTGGCACAGGCGATTAACTCGTCTGGCGCGGGCGTTAGCGCGACGGTTCTGAACCTGGGCTCCCCGTCTGCTCCGGATTACCATCTGTCTTTGCAGAGCACGGCGCTCGGCAACATCGCGATTCAGCTCAATGACGGCCAGAACCTGCTCAGTCCCCTCTCCACCGGGGCACCGGCGCAATATCAGATCAATGGACAGCCGTCGACACCCATTTCGTCCGATAGCAGTACGGTTACGCTGGCGCCCGGCCTGACCGTCAATATCCTGGGTACTGGCCAAACGACGGTCACCGTAGCGGACGATCCGACGGCGGCAGCCAGCGCGCTCTCCTCGTTTGTATCCGCCTACAACCAAACGGTTGACGAACTGGCTACCAATCGGGGGCAGGCCAACGGGCCGCTCACGGGACAAAGCATCGTCTTGTCGCTACAACAGGCTCTGCACGATGTTGCAAATTATACGGGCGGGACGGGGTCGGCCACCAGCCTCGCCGACCTGGGGATCACTTTTGACGGAACTGGCCATCTGACTTTCAATCAATCTCAGTTTACGAGTGTCGCGGCGGCTGATCCCGGGGATCTGGCGGCTTTCCTGGGCACCGGCACGGGAAGTGGCTTCCTGGCTGCGGCGTCCAACACCCTCAGCGGACTGAACGATTCGGCAACAGGTCTCTTTGCAGCCCAGCAGGGCAATATTCAGAACCGAATTCTTGCAGACAACCAGGAGATCTCGGATACCCAGGCGCGGATCACCACCATGCAAAATCAATTAACCGCGCAAATGTCGGCGGCCGATGCGTTACTTTCAACGCTCGAATCGCAGAACACCTTCATGCTCCAACTCTTCCAGGCTCAGAATGCAATCGCCAACCAAGGCAGTTGATTCGTTTCGCAAGGCCGTCTCGGCGGGGGCGTTTGCGGAAGCCGAACAGCTTCTCGAAGCGTACCGCCGCGACGTCGAGGCCTGTTGGAAGCAGGCTACGTCCGACGATACGCGGCTGGCGATCGCCATAGAAGTAAGCGAAGTTTTTGAGTGGGCGCGCACAGCCACGCTCGCCGCTCGTTCGCACACGCAACGCAAGCTGATTCTGCTGAGCCGCGAGAGTGCTTACACGCCCAGCCGCGGCAACACCGAAGTGCTTCATCTGGACGCATAAGCCACGCGTCAGAGATCTGACTAAAAGCGTCGGATTCTCTCTCCTCCCAGCCGGCATAGTCATCGCAAAATCAATTAGTTAAGCATTGGCACACGGCGTGCAATCAGAGTGTCACCATGTTCCAAGGCCTGGCTCTGAACTCCGAACACTACATGAGTTTGTTGAGCACCCGTCAGAAACTGGTCGCTTCCAACATCGCCAACGCTGATACGCCGGGCTATCACACCCAGGACATTAATTTCCGCGCCGAGTTTGAACATGCGCTTGACGGCGAAGATTCCACACAGCCCGCAGTTGTGGAACCCGAAGGCCTGCCGAGCAAGCCCGACGGCAACAACGTCAACATCGATCGCGAAGCCCGCTTGCTGGCGGAAAATGCCATGCGCTTCTCGATCGCCTCGAATTTTGCACGCGCCGAGCTGAATTCAGTGAAAACGGCGATTCAGGAAAGCAAGTAGCGTATGAGCCTGTTATCTGCACTATCGATCAGCGCCTCGGGGATGTCGGCGCAGCGCCAACGTACGGAACTGCTGGTGGAAAATCTGGCCAACTCCGATACCACGCGGACTCCGGAAGGCGGTCCCTACCGGCGCAAAGACGCGGTGTTCACCTCGGATCCCTCGGGCGCGGATTTCTCTTCGATGTTCGAATCCGAAGTGGGTACGGGCTCGGGCGTGCGCGTCTCGGAAATCGTCACCGATCAACGCGATCCTGAGAAGCGCTATCTGCCGGGGCATCCAGACGCCGACAAAGACGGCTATGTGGCCTACCCGCGCATGAATCCCGCCGAAGATATGGTGGATTTGCTGGGCGCGTCGCGCGGCTATCAAGCCAACGTCTCGGCCGTGTCCGCGGTGAAAGATATGATTCAACGTTCTCTGGATCTGTTCAAGTAAGGCCCCATTATGTCGCTCAATATTTCCGGACTTTCTTCCATCAGCCAAATTCAACCCGATGTGGCCGCCCCGGCAGCCGGCGACGGTGGAACTTCCTTCAAAGATGTTTTCAGCAGCGCTATCGGAGAAGTGGAAAATTCCCGCAGCAGTGCTGCAAAGAGCGTGGACCAGTTCCTCTCCGGCGACGGCGGAGACTTGCATTCCACCATTCTCGCCACGCAGCGCGCCGATCTCGAGTTTCAAATGTTCATGCAAGTCCGCAACAAAGTGGTTTCCGCGTATCAGGAAATCATGAAAATGCCGATGTAAGTCACCAGATCGTATCCGTTCATGGAACAACTCAAAAGACTGTTAGCAATGTTGTCGACCTCGCAACGCTGGACCATCCTGGTTGCGACCGTCCTGATTTCGGCTGGGCTCTACAGCCTGGTGCACTGGGAAAAGGAAAGCGCTTTCCGCCCGCTATACACCACGCTCGCGCCGGAAGACGCGTCGGTGGTCATTCAGAAGCTCAAAGAGGGCAACACGGAATACCGCTTGTCGAACAACGGCACCACGGTTTTGGTGCCCGAAGAAAAAGTAGCTGAGCTGCGCCTGGAACTGGCCGCGGCCGGCGTGCCTAAGAGCGGACGCATCGGCTTCGAGATTTTCGACAAAACCAATTTCGGCATGACGGACTTCGCCGAGCACATCAACTATAGACGCGCCGTCGAAGGGGAGCTCGAGCGCTCCGTCATGGCGATTTCCGAAGTGGAGCAAGCGCGCGTTCACATCACCTTCCCGAAAGAATCCGTTTTCAGCGAAGCGCAGCAGCCGGCGAAAGCCAGCGTGCTGATCAAAATCAGGGCCGGCGCTTCTTTGCCTGAGACCGCGATCCCCGCCATCACACACCTGATTTCGAGCGCCGTCGAAGGCCTGGCTCCGGAATCGGTATCGGTATTGGATATGCGCGGCAATTTGCTGAATCGCGCCAAGCGCGTCGACAACTCCGGCGGCGGCGATTCCTCGGAAGCCGCGCTCGAATACCGCCACAAAGTAGAACAGGATCTGACCTCCAAATTGGAAGCGACGCTTGAGCCGTTAGTCGGCGCCGGGCGCTTCCGCGCATCCGTTTCAGCGGACACGGATTTAACCAGCGGCGAGCAGAGCGAGGAAAGCTTCGACCCCACGAAATCCGCCATGGTGAGCTCGCAGACCACCGAAGACACTTCCACTCCCACGCGCGCGATTGCCGGCATCCCGGGAACGGCCTCCAATCTTCCGGACGCGGCTCCGAAGCCTGCCGTCACTGGCGGCGGAACTTCGCGCAAGACTGAGAATGTCGCCTATCAAACCAGCCGCACCGTGAAGCGGACGGTTCTCCCGCAGGGCTCGATCAAACGGCTGTCGGTATCTGTACTGATCGATCACGAAGCTCACTGGGAAGGCACCGGCGCCAACGCGAAACGCGTACTGGTGCCGCCGTCGCCTGAGCGCATGAAAGTGATTCACGACCTGGTGGCCGCCACAGCCGGATTCAATATGGATCGCGGCGACATTTTGTTCGTCGAGGCGCTGCCTTTTGAATCGACGTTGAATTTGGATCCTCCGCTGACGGCGCTGCCGCCGGGGGGCGCGGCTCCCAAACTGAAATCTCCTCTCGAAGAGCTCAAAGCCAATCCGAAACTCCTGGCGATTTCAGGAGCCGTCGTGGTTGTGCTGCTGGCCGGGGTCGGCTTCCTAGTTACGCGGATGAGGAAAAGTTCCGCTGCCGCAGCCAAGGCTCGAGTGACGCAGGCTCTGCCGGAAGCGTCTGCCGCCGGCCATACCCAGGAATTATCGCGCGCCGCCGCAGGCACCCAAGACACTTGGGCGCCTTCCACACTAGCCGCCGGCAAAGTTCCCACGCTGGCGCCAGCGCGGCTCGAAACTCTCACCACGCAACTTCGCGAGACCGCTCAAAAAGACGCCGAGATCTGCGCCGGAGTACTTCGCGGCTGGCTCAAAGAAGGGCAGGTCTAGCCCGTAATGGCGATTCCCAGCAGCACCGGGACCCTCACCGGTGCACAAAAAGCAGCCATTCTGCTGATTGCTTTAGGCGATCAGGCGTCCGCTGGTTTGCTGAAACAGTTGAACGAAGATCAAGTGCAGGAGGTCAGCGGAGCCATCGCCGATCTCTCCTCGGTGAGCGCGGCGCAAGCGGAATCGGTCCTGGAAGAATTTCGCCATGCAACTTCGGACTTCGCTCGCGTGGGCCCGGGCGGCGTCGCCTACGTCAAACGGATTCTAACCAGCGCTTTCGGACCCGAAGGAAGCAAGAAACATTTAGACCAGCTGCCGGGGCCGCATGGCGAGATGGGCAGCACCCGGCAGTTGCAAAACGTTGAACCTCAGCTTTTAGCCCGCTTCGTAAAAAGCGAGCACCCGCAGACGGTGGCGATTGTGCTGTCGCAGCTCGATGCCGCGCAATCGGCCGGCGTCCTGGCTTCGATGGATCCGTCGGCGCGGGCGGATATCGCTCTGCGCATCGCCAAGCTGGACAAAATTTCGCCCATCGTGGTGGGGAAAATCTCCGCGGTGATCGGGCAGAAACTCAAGTCTCTGGGCGAGATGAAACGCCAGCCCACCGGCGGGGCCCGTGCCGTCGCGGAAATATTCAATCAGCTCGATACCGAATTGAGCAACGAAATCCTCACGCAAATCGGGGAACAGAATTCTGAGCTGATGGATTCCATTCGTCAGAAGATGTTCGTGTTCGACGATCTGATGGCGCTCGACGCCAACGGCGTCAAAGAACTGCTGGCGCGCGCCGACCGCCGTCAGCTCACCACCGCCCTCAAGGGAACCAACGAAGAATTGCGGCAGCATCTGTTGAAGGGCATGTCGCAACGCGGCGCCGCCATGTTGCTCGAAGACATGGAAGCCTTGGGGCCGGTCAAAATTCGCGAAGTGGAAGCGGCACAGCAGGCCATGATCGCAGTCCTCCGGCAACTCGAAACCGAGGGTGTCCTGAGTCTTAAGGGAGGCGGCGGTGATGACCAATACGTCGTCTAGAATTCTGCGCGACGCTGAGCAGGCGGTGGTCACGCCGATTGCGTGGCGCACGAGTACGACCCCGGTCCCTCCGAGGACCAAACCGAATCCCGTCGCTGCGAGAGAAGTTCTCACGGAGGCGCCGCCTCAAGAGAATCACCTGCTCCAGCAGGACCGCGAGCGTATCGAGCAAGAAGCCTATCAACGCGGCTTCACCGAAGGAAAAAACGTGGGGCAGCAGCAGGCTAAAGGCGAGCTGCAACCGGTTCTCGATCAACTTGGCAAGAGCTTGGCTACTCTCTCGTCGTTGCGGTCGCGCATTCGCTCGGAAGCGGAAGGCGATCTTCTCAAGCTTGCTATCTCGATCGCGCGGCGCGTGCTGCATCGTGAATTAACGCTCGAGCCGGAGTCTATTGAAGGCGTGATCCGGGTGGCTCTCGAAAAACTTCAATCCCGGGACTTGTGCCGCATCCGCGTGCACCCGGACCAGGAAGGCGCTATTCGCCACGCCCTGGAACGTTTCTCCAATTCTCAGAAAGTCGAGCTGGTGGCAGATGCTTCCATGCAGTGCGGCGATGTGATCTTCGAAACCGCGCACGGCAATTTGGATGCGTCGATAGAATCGCAGCTTCGCGAGATTGAACGCGGTTTCGCCGACCGCTTGCGCCGCGTGCCGGCCAACCGATGACCCAACCGATGATTAGCGAAAATTCAGAAAAAGTCGCGCTTGCTCCCTACATGGTCGATCTCGACCGGATGGACCTTTTGCCGTGGAGCGGTCAGGTTACTGCAACTGTCGGACTGTTGATTGAGTCGCAAGGTCCAGCGGCGGCGATTGGAGATTTTTGCGAAATTCAGGCCGCGAACGGCCGCAGTATTCGTACGCAGGTCATCGGCTTCCGCAATGGCCGCGTTCTGGCGATGCCGCTCGATGAGCCGGATGGTTTGCAATTAGGCAGCCGGGTGATTGCCCGCTCGCAAGACGCTCAGCTCGCGGTGGGGCCGGGATTATTGGGCCGCGTCCTCGACGGTTTCGGACAGCCTATGGATGGCGGTCCGCCGATCGAATCTTCCAGCACCTATCCGTTGTACGCGCCGCCTCCCAACCCTCTGCAGCGGAAACACATCACGGAACGCCTGGTCACAGGAGTTCGCTCCATTGATAGTTTGCTTGCCTGCGGAAAAGGGCAGAGAATCGGACTGTTCGGCGGAAGCGGTGTCGGCAAGAGCACTCTGCTGGGTGCGATGTCGCGCAAGAACTCAGCGCAAGTCAGCGTGATCGCGTTGATCGGCGAGCGTAATCGCGAAGTCAAAGCGTTTCTCGAAAACGAATTGGGGCCGGAAGGCATGAAGCGCTCGGTAGTGGTTGTGGCCACATCGGACCGCCCCGCGCCTCTGCGTATCCGCGCCGCCTATGTGGCATTGGCTGCGGCGGAATATTTCCGCGATCAGGGCGCAGACGTTTTGTTGGTCATGGATTCGGTGACGCGCCTGGCGATGGCGCAGCGCGAAATCGGATTGGCCGCGGGAGAACCGCCCAGCCAGAAGGGCTACACTCCTTCGGTATTTGCCCTGCTACCCAAGATTTTTGAACGCGCCGGGAACTTCGGAACAGGATCGATCACCGGCTTCTTCACGGTGTTGGTGGAAGGCGACGACTTCAACGAACCAATCTGCGACGCGGCGCGCGGTATTCTCGACGGGCACTTCATCCTCTCGCGAGACTTGGCCTCGTCCGGCCACTACCCGGCTATCGATATTTTGAACTCCGTCAGCCGCCTCTCGAACAAGGTCATTACTCCGGACGAACTGGCTGCTAACCGGCGGATCCGCGAAGCTCTCTCGACTTATCAGCAATCAGCCGACTTGATCCAGTTGGGTGCGCATGTGCAGGGCGCGAATCCGGTGTTGGATCGCAGCATCCGCGTTCGTCCGCAGATTCTGGAATTCCTGCGACAGGATTCTGAGGCTTACGCGCCGCTCGATGAGACGCGCAATCGCCTTTTTACGCTGGCTAAGGAACTGTCATGAAGGCGTTCCAGTTTCCTCTTCAGCGGGTTCTCGAATGGCGTGAGCTGCAGATGCGCACGGAAGAAGAAAAGCTTTCCACCATTCAAAACAGGCTGGCGGAGGTGCTGCATCGCGAGAACGCACTGACGGCCGCTCAGTTGAACGCAGAGATGAACTTGTTGGGCCGGCCCTTAGTCGACGCCAGTGAATTTCGCGCCCTGGCGGCTTTCCAACTTCGGATTCGCGGCGAAAAAGTATCTTTAGTCACGGCGCGCAAGAACCTGGAACTCCTGATCGCCGAACAGCGCAAACGCCTTCTGAAAGCCCGCAAAGACTGCAAGATTCTGGAAAACCTGAAAGAGCGGCGCAAGAAATCCTGGACCTATCTGCACGAGCGGGAGCTCGAAAACACGGCCGCTGAATCCTTTATTTCAAATTGGGCGCGTTCCAACGCCGAGAGTGAGGAGAGACCTGCTTGAAAATCTGTCTGCTCACGGAAACGCAAAGCGGCTGCTATAAGTGGCGCGGCGCGATCCCCGCCAAATATCTGCGCCAGCGCGGGCACCAAGTCGAAATTCTCTCGAATCAAGAGAGCTATAACGCGCCCGACGTTCTGGTTCTCTATCGCGCGCACTACCCGCAGGCAGTGAAAATCGTCGAATGGTGCAAGAAAAACAACATCCGGGTGGTCTTCGATACTGACGATGCTTTGGATCTGGTTCCGCCTGAGAACCTAAACTATAAAGCAGTGCAGTCGCGGCTGCCGTTGTACGAATGTCTGCTGCGCGCCGCGGATGTCGTGACCACCACCACGGATACGCTCGCTAGCTACCTGCGCCAGTGGAATCCCAACGTCACTGTCATTCCCAATAGCATCGATCCGGAGGAATGGACGGTCGAAGCCAGAAGCGGTGAACCGCGAATCGGCTGGACTGGAAGTCCCACTCACTTTTTGGATCTAGCGGTGGCGCTGGATGCGGTCCGCGAAGTGCAAAAAAAGAATCCGTTCACCTTTGTGCTGCAGGGGATTTGCCAGGAATCGAGTTTGGAAGAACTGATGGCCGTGCTCGATGCGCGCTGGGGCCAAGCTTTGTTCAATACGCCGCTGGGCAGATCCATCAAACATTTCATGGATAAGCTGGCGGGTATCCGTTACGAGTTTCATCCTAACGTCCCGCTGGAACAGCATCCGCAAAAGGTTTGCGATTTGAAACTGGACGTTGGAATCGCTCCCCTGCTCGACGACCAATTCAACCGGCATAAGAGCTGCATCAAATACTACGAATACGCCATGTCGGGTGCAGTTACGCTGGCCTCGCACGTGGTTCCGTATTCCGCCGAAGTGCCGATCACAGCCAAAAACAATCGCGAATCATGGAAGCGAAAGCTGGAAGAAGTTCTGCAGGCGGATCGGACCAGACTGCATCGCGAGCAGCGCGATTGGGTGTTGGAGCACCGCAATATCGAAAAGAACGTCGAGCTCTGGGAGCAGGTTTTCGCAGGCGAATCCCAACTCCGCGCCGTTCAGGCCGAGGAAATGCCGCCTGTCCTCCAAGCAATTTAACTAAAAGGAAACGTAACTATGAAATTCAAAGAGAGCGCACTCGCACACAAGCTGCTGGATGGACTCGAAGGGCTTGAGATTGGCGGCTCCGCGCACAACTCGTTCGGCCTGAAAACCCGCAATGTCGACAACACGAACGAGCTCACCTGTTTCAAACAGGAAGAGATCAAGCTGTGTGGAGAGTCCCTGCCGGTGGACATCGTATCGCCGGGCGACCAGTTGCCGATGGAGGACAACAGCGTCGATTTCGTCATCAGTTCGCATGTTATCGAGCATTTTCCGGATCCGATTAAGGCGCTGCGCGAATGGTACCGCGTGGTCAAACCCGGCGGCTACCTCTACATCATCGCGCCGCACAAAGAACGCACTTTCGATAAAGAACGTCCGCGCACTACTCTGGCTGAGCTGATCGAGCGCCATGAAACCGGAAGGCAACCTGTAATCCTCAACGAACATTGCTCAGTTTGGGTCACCGAAGATTTCGTTGAGTTGATTCACTGGCTGGGTTGGAACATCTTGCACGTCCAGGATGCCGATGACAAGGTCGGCAACGGCTTTACGGTTGTCGTTGGCGTGACGAAGGGCCACGCTCCCCAGTTGAACGTGGCGGTCAGGGTCTCGAAGCCGTCTGCGTCTCCGCTGCAACCCGCATGGGCGAATCCGCCACGCTTTACACCGGCCGCACAACCCGCTCCGCCGGCCGGCGTTGCGAGTCGCGATTTGGATCAGTTGAACAAGCTGCAAAAAGAAAACGCGCAGTTGCGCCGTGCCATCGCCGATTTGATCGTCGAAAAGCAAATCCTAAAGGACATGGCGCAAGGCCACGTTTAGGAGCAGAGCATGACCACCGAGACGCAGAACAGCAAGCTGGCGATCGACTACCTGCTGATGGCCCATCTGAACGTGCTCGACCGCGGCGAAGAAGGCCCGGCTGGCAACGGGAGATTGACGTCTCTTCTGTGGGATGTCCTGGGGCGCCTGCGCCCCACGGTGTTTTTCGATATCGGAGCCTTCGATGGAGCCTGCGCCGTCGCCGCGAAGCAAAGATTTCCCAGGCTCCTGGTGTATTCCTTCGAAGCCAACCCGGAAATTTTCGCGCTACACAAAGCGAATGTTTCGGCGGCCGGCGTTAAATATCTCAACCGCGCTATCGCGGACTCAGTGGGTCCGATCACGATGTATGCGCCGCGAACCTTGTCGCGATATTACGACAAGGGTGTGGTGCTGCCGGGTCATATCAATGAGCCCAAGACCACCGGCAAGACATCGCTGCTCCTCAGAAACGAGGACGCGGTTTACGAAGAATTCACTGTGGACGGCACCACTCTCGATGGGTTCCTGGCCGAAGAAGGGTTCGACATCGCGGAGCAGCGCATCGCTCTCTGGATCGACGCCGAAGGCGCGGCCGATAAAGTCTTGAAAGGTGCCGAGAAGGCTCTGGCGAGTTCCGTCGCCGTCCTGATCGAAGCCGAGAACTTCGAGTTCTGGAAAGACCAGAAAGACAGCGCCTATCTCACTCGCGAGTTGATTGCGAAAGGCTTTATCCCGGTCGCCCGCGACCGCGAGTATGGAGACCACCAATTCAATATCCTGTTCGTGAAGGCTGCGTTGATTCCGCGGATCGCCTCGGAGTTGTTCGACGCGAAATCGCCGCTGCGGTCGTGCTTGACCACTCCCTCGCCCGAGATCCAGCAGGCCACTGCCAGCGTGCGCACCAAACCGTCTTCATCGCTGGGCGGCCACTTCCAGAAACGCATTCCGATTCTGATTCCGGTGTTCAATTCGGTGACGTACTTGAAGAGCATGGTCTCGCAACTACGCCGCTTCGGCTTCGAAGAAATCATCGCGATCGACAACGCCTCGACTTTTCCGCCGCTGCTCGACTACCTGTCGCAGGGCGTTTCGGATCTCTCCGTCATCCGCCTAGAAGAGAACAAGGGACCGCATAACTTATTCCTGGACCCGAAGAATCTGCTTTCGCTCCCGGAACATTTCTGCATTACCGATCCCGACCTAGAATTGAATCCGTCGCTGCCGGATGATTTCATCCACGAACTGATCGCGCTCACCGAGAAACATAGCGTAGGCAAGGCCGGAATGGCGCTCAACATATCCGACTGGTCCAAAATGCGCCACGAAAAATTCCGCATCGGCGCCGCGGATTATCAGATCTGGGAATGGGAAGCCCAGTTCTGGAAGAATCCAGTTGGCTTCACCAGTACCGGTGACGAAGTTTACAGCGCCGCCGTCGATACCACCTTCGCCGTTTACAACAAGCGGTTCTTCGACCCGGCGGACCACTTAAAGGGCGTCAGAGTCGGCGGAAAATACACCTGCCGGCATTTGCCCTGGTACAAGGATAGAATCGTTCCGCAAGAGGAAGAAGCGTTTTACCGCGCCAGTCAGAAGTTTTCGTACTACAGCTGAGGCCAGGCCTCACTATAAAAGGACGGATTGACAAGACTATGAAATTCAAAGAAAGCGCGCTCGCTCATCAGCTACTCGATGGACTCGAAGGGCTTGAAATTGGCGGCTCCGCGCACAACTCGTTCGGTCTGAAAACCCGCAACGTCGACAACACTAGTGAGCTGACCTGCTTCAAGCAGGAAGAGATCAAGCTGTGCGGAGAATCCCTGCCGGTTGACATTGTGGCGCCCGGGGATGAGCTGCCGCTTGAAGACAACAGCGTCGATTTCGTCATCAGCTCGCATGTTATCGAGCACTTTCCGGACCCGATCAAAGCGCTGCGTGAGTGGTACCGCGTGGTCAAACCCGGCGGTTATCTCTACATCATTGCGCCGCACAAGGAGCGCACTTTCGATAAGGAACGTTCGCGGTCGACGCTGGCCGAGTTGATCGAACGCCATGAGACTGGCAGACAGCCGGAGACTCTCAACGAGCACTGCTCGGTATGGATCACCGAAGATTTCGTGGAGTTGATTCACTGGCTGGGTTGGAACATTCTGCATGTACAGGACAGCGACGACAAAGTCGGCAACGGCTTTACGGTCGTTGTCGGAGTGGAAAAAACAAACACCACTGTCCCCAAGGCCATCGTAAGGAACACGACGCAGACGGTCCAAACGCCTGCCGTGCACGCGCCGCAGCACTTGTCCATGAGTTTTCTGCTGGGGCCGACGGCGCGAGTCCGCACCGGAAGCGCCGCGAGCACGCTTGAATACGCACGCCGCCTGCAGGCGCGGGGACACGAAGTCTCCCTCACCACCTGGCCGAAGTTCACGTGGCTCGAAGACGAGCCATTTCCGGGACTCGATTTCAAAGTGCCGATTCACTACGACGCCGCAGCCCGGCGCGAATCTTTGCCGTATCATTTTCTGGACCAAAAGCCACGGGATTTTCTGGGAGAGCTGCGCTTCTTTCTGGCCTACGCGCACTTGCTCACGCCGGCGATTCCCGAAGCCGACCTGATCATCGCCGCGAACTGGGAGAGCATCATTCCCGCGTGGCAATCCGGAAAAGGCAAGCCGGTTCACTTCCCGCAGCACTACGACGAAGTATTTTTCGCTTCGGATGCCAACCCGTCCTCGGGCCTGCAAGGCAATCCGCTGATCAAGATGCTGTGCCGGAATACTTTCCAGATGCCGATGTACCGCATCGCGAATTCGACTTGGCTGGCAGGCGAGTTCCGCCGCCGCTTTAACGAAATTATTCCGGTGGTGCAAAACGGAATTGACACCGCCAAATTCCACCCGCGCCCCAAGTTGAGCGCGCAAGACGGCGTGATCCGCGTGGTCACGTACTGCCGCCCCGAAAAGTGGAAAGGTTTCCAAGACGCGGTGCCCGCCATGGGACAGCTGATGCAGCGCTATCCCAATAAGATCGCGTGGCACGTCTATGGTTTCGAACACCCGGTCTTCGGACCTACCAATGAACTCGCGCCCTACCAGTTTCACGGAACGCTCAATCACGACGACCTCAGCCGCCTATACGCCGAAAGCGATATCGCGTTGTGCCCCTCGTGGTATGAAAGCTTCCCGCTGCCGCCTATCGAAGCCATGGCCTGCGGCACGGCCGTAATCACCACGCCCTACGGCACCGAGGGTTATGCGATCGACGGGCACACTGCGATCGTGGCGCGTCCGCGCGTCGTCTCTGATTTCACGGTGGCGCTAGATGGCTTGGTCCGCATCCCGGAACTCCGGCAACGGCTCGCGAGCAATGGGCGTGCGATGGCAGAAGGCCTGAGCTGGGACGGAGCCATCACCGCGCGCGAGCATCTGCTCTGGAGTATCCATCGCAACCAGATGCCCACGGGCGGCCTGCAAGGCTTCGATACCGGCATCATGGACGGCTACGGGACTTCCTTTGACCGCCTGAGCGCTGAAGTGGGCGCCAGAGAAGGCGAACTGCTGCAGGGCGCCGACAATCAGAAATACGTGGTGGAGTCGGGCCGTCTACGCAAGGTAGCGAATCCTTCCGCTCTCGGGTTGCAGTCGAATCCCACGCGGCCTCTGGACCTGCTGAGCCTGCTGCGCAATGAGCACGGGCCCGACATTACGTCGACCGCGAACTACTACGGCTTGCGCGCGTAGCTATCTAGAATCACGATTTCCACGCGGCGATTGCTGGCGCGGCCATACGGAGTGTCGTTCGAGTTCTTCGGATCGTATGAGCCAAAGCTTGCCACTGAGAGCCGCGACTCTTCAATCCCATAACGGCTGCTCAATAGCTCCAGCAGGCGCAGCCCGCGAGCCGCAGCCAGTTCCCAGTTATTGGCGAAGTGCCGGTTGTGAATCGGAGTGGCATCTGTGTGCCCCACCAGACTCACATTGTTGGGGATCTTGTTGAGCACATCGCCGATCGTCTTCACCGTGGGCAGCGCGTCGGCATTGATTTTATCGTCACCGGGAGGGAACAGCAGAGCTTGCGGCAGGCTGACGACCACTCCGCGGGAATCTACTTGCACATCCAGGTTGCTTTTTTCGAGGTCCTGCTTGATTGCAGTCATCGCCGCGCTGGGCCCTTCTACAACGGGCGCTTTCACAACCGGCGGAGCAGGTGCAACTGCAGCCACCGGAGCCGGCTTCTTCTGTGAGTTTTGCAGGGTCTGCGCCGCCATGGCCACAAACAGGATCAGCAGGATGGTTAGGACGTCGAGATAGCTCACCATCCAGCGATCGCGCCCGCCGTGTTGGGCCTGGTAATACGCGGGCTTCATTTACTGGGCGCCTGCCGCAGGAAGCAGTTCAGCCGTTCGCGAACCAGCGAGGGATGGGTGCCGTCGATCAGGCAAAGGCCGCCTTCGACAATCATCTCTTCGATCTCAAACGCTTCCGCGACGCTCGCTCGAATGCGGTGCGAGGCGGGTAGCAGAATCAGATTCGCCAGCGCCAGCCCATACATCGTCGAAACGAATGCGGTTCCGATTCCGAAGGCCACCGAGTTCATATTCGAGAACTGGCGGAGCACATCGATCAGCCCCACCACGGTGCCAATGACGCCGATCGCCGGCGCGAAGCCCCCCGCTACTTCGAGGACTTTAGCGTCCGCGTCGCCCTGCCGCTCGTGCAAGCGCAGCTTGGTTTCGAGAGTGCTCTGAAACTCGCCGCGCGTCTTCACGTCGATCGCCAGTCCCAGCATCTCGCGCATAAAGGCATTGTCGATCTGCTTGATTCTCGGTTCCACCGCCAGCATCCCCTGCAAGCGGGCGATCCGAACACACGAGACAATTTGATCCATCAGTTCTTCGCGGTCGATGGCCGGCTGGCGGAGCAGGCCGAACACACGTTGAATGGCGTGCACCAGGGCTTTGCGCGGCGTCGTGATCAAGGTGACTCCTACGGTTCCCCCGAGAACGATCCATGCCGCCGTGGGCTGCAGGAAGTAACGGAGGCTGACTCCTGTTGAGGCGATCCCGGCGATGACGGTCAACACGGCGATCGCGATCCCGCCCAGTATCCAGCGGTCCATGGGAATTCGACGGGTAACTTCGTTGGGGACGGCGGTCAGCTCAGTAGGTACAGTGGTGGGCGAAGACACAAGTTACTCCACTGCTAGCAATGCAATTCGGCAACCAACCCGCCGGCCCTTCATATCCAAGCTTATATGGCGCTCTTGCCGCGCGGGAAGCGTTTGGCAACGGCGGAAACTTGACGATCCGCCAAAATCCCGACTAAGCGCACCTTCCGCGCTACGCTTTCTAAACGCCTAAATGGAATGGCCCCGGGATTGCAATCTTCTTCGCCAGAGTCACAGAATCTATGATCACTGCAACCAACTCCTTGACGACGCCGCCCGCTGAACTGCCTCCGCCCAGCACCGCGAGTGCATCCACCGCTGGCACCTCTTTCGCTGATCAGCTCGCGACTGTGGACGCGAATTCGTCCTCCAGTCCGGCAGTCCCGCAGGACATGTTCCTCCATTACTTTCTCCTCGCAACGAATTCAGCTCCGTCGGCGTCAACGCCGTCCGTTGAAGCACCCGTGGTTGCGAGCACCGCGTCTGCGTCCATAAGTGCGGCAGCGCCGCCGGTCAACACCAGCGATGTGCCGCAAGGCGCGCCCGGCTACAGCATCTCCTCTTCCGCGCCCTATTTCACGCCAGCTCCGGACCAGTACACCACCGTGACTCCTACGGGCGGCATGACGCCGTTCCAGGCGGATTCCATGGATTCTTACATGCAGAAGTTCATCGGGCAGTCGGTTTCCGACATGTATGGTTTCATCAATGGCACGCAGGGTTGGGCCAATGGCGGCTCCACGGCGATCACCGACAATTTTATTTCCATGGTGCAGCAGCGGCTCACGGCGTATCCATCCATGGGGCAAGGGATTGATCCGCAAGCAATGGGCACGCAATACGCGAATCTGTTTATGAACGTTCTTTCCGGCGTGCAGGTCTCGCAATTGGGCCCGACGAATTTCAGCGGTAGCGTTCTCGATTTCTTGAACCAGGGCGGCTCTCCCGAGCCAAC
>Ga0265314_10001124_pt1 | contig 30937 bp, 19 predicted proteins | sample 4126metaG_FD_203106 | JGI IMG/M metagenome (GOLD analysis project Ga0265314, IMG submission 203106) | Rhizosphere microbial communities from Carex aquatilis grown in University of Washington, Seatle, WA, United States - 4-1-26 metaG | ecosystem: Host-associated > Plants > Roots > Rhizosphere >... | reverse complement strand
TTCGAAAGGTTCTCGCTTCTGTCACGCTCGTGGTCGTTGGCTTGCTGTTTGGAGCGTTGCTGCTCGAAAACTTTGACTCCACAGGATCTGATCTGCTCACAGACCCATCTAGCCGAATCACCGCTACTCTAAGCGCAGTGGTGACGGGTCAGGACACGCCGCAAAATATCGGCCTCTCGAATCTCAACTTCCGTCTAGCTATCTATACGAAGGTCGTAGAGGAGTTGCGCGACGCCAGCCCACTGAATCTATTGTTCGGGCACGGCACGTCCAGCGGAGGGACCGTTGTGATGCGAGTGTTTCCGCGCTCATACATGGCAGACACATTGGATCCCAACCGTTCTATCCACGATGAGTGGCTGCGTGTCTTGTATGAATGGGGGATCGTCGGGTTTGTCCTCCTCCTCGCCATCCTGGTGACGTTGGTTGTCGAACTTGCGAGACGCAGCGAGCAAACCATCGGAAGCATCGGATCACCGGCTTTCTTCTCATTTCTTCCCGCGTTCCTCCTGGCCTTTTCCAGCGAAAACCTGATTGCTAGTGCGGGCAACGCGGTGACGATGAGCCTTGCACTTATCGTTGCCCTTCGTTGGTCCCCTCGACGCCGCATGCCAATACGGGGGTCCATTCAAGATGGCACGCACAGCAACATCGGGAGCCCGCTACACCCGCTCCGACGATGGAGGTTTTCGTTCTAAGCGGGGAGAGTTGCGAGAAATATTGTGCAAACAATCTTGAGCGTTCACAACTATTACCGGCATCCGGGCGGCGAAGACGAAGCCTTCGCTAGCGAAGCGAGATTGCTTGAACAGAACGGACACACCGTGATCCGCTACGCGGACCACAATACCCGCATAAATGACGGCAGCCTGGCAACTGCACGCGATGCGGTGTGGAGCGCAAAGTCTTTCAATGGTTTGCATTTAGCCGCTAACGCTGGGCCGGACATAGCGCATTTCCATAACACGTTCCCGCTGATTTCCCCCTCCGCGTATTATGCGATGCGGCAAATGGGGGTTCCGGTGGTCCAAACGCTCCATAACTATCGCCTGCTTTGTCCGGCTGCCACCTTTCTGCGGAAAGGCGCTGTTTGCGAGTCGTGTCCCAATTCCCGCTCCTGGCTCCCTGCGATCCGCCACCGCTGCTACCGGGACAGCCGTTCCGCGACAACGGCGCTGGTTGCCATGCTCACCCTCCATCGTGCGGCCGGAACTTGGCGGCGCATGGTGAATATGTATATAGCCTTGAGTGATTTTGCGCGCAAGAAGTTTATCGAAGGCGGAGTACCTCCCGAACAGATCATGGTCAAACCCAACTTCCTGGGCTTTGATCCAAACCCAGGGGAACATGCTGGCGGATACGCACTGTTCGTGGGGCGGCTCTCGGAGGAAAAAGGCGTTCGGCTGTTGGCTCAAGCATGGCGAAGTCTCTCAGGCATTCCGCTCATCGTGGCCGGGGAAGGACCGTTGGATACCTTGGAGTGGCCCACAGGAGTCACAGTCCTCGGCCAGCAACCGCGCGAACGGATATTTTCTCTAATGCGCGCTGCGCGTGTTTTGGTCTTTCCCTCGATTTGCTACGAGTGCTCCCCCATGACGATCATCGAAGCATTCGCGTGCGGACTACCCGTCATTGGCTCGAACCTCGGGTCGGTTCCGGAATATGTGACTCACCGGCGCACTGGCCTCCTGTTCCAATCCGGCGACGCGGAGGACCTTGCTCAAAGTGTCCGATCGACCTTCGAGAATCCTCAAAGCCTTCACGCCATGCGGTTCGCGGCACGACGGGAATACGAGCTGAAGTACACTCCCGAACGCAACTACAAAATGCTCATGGATATTTATGCCACAGCCCTCGGAAAGGCCCACATTGATGGTCCCGTTTATGAGCCAGTCTTCTAGATCGCTTCTCTCGAGTCCCGTTCCCCAGACTTACACTGACGGCTCCTACGCAGCGGCGACGGGAGGTACCTGGCATTTGGAAGACTCGGTCTTTAAGGCGGGACAGGTGTTACGGATGCTCCGCCGTCATCCGGAAATGAATCCCGGCTCCATCTGCGACATAGGTTGTGGAACGGGGGGAGTTCTAGCGGAGCTCGATCGAAGACTTGATTTCGTCGCGCAATTCAAGGGCTACGAAGTGAGTCCCCAAGCCCACGCCCTAGCTCAGCATTTTAATAGTTCTCGTTGCGAGTATATGTTGGGTGATCCCTTCGCGGATGGTCGGTTCTTCGACCTGGCGCTCGCACTTGACGTGGTTGAGCACGTAGAGGATTGCTTTCGTTTTGTGCGCCAATGCGCGGGCAAAGCCACGTGGAAGATCTACCACATACCGCTCGATGTGAGCGCTTCCTCCGTCGTGCGTGGGACGAACTGCTGGGAAATTGTGAAACATCTGCATTTATTCACGCGGGAGACGGCACTGAAGACGATCCAATATGCAGGTCATGAAGTCGTTGATTGGTTCCTTACGCCGGTTGCACTCGAAAGGCCCCATCGCGCGGCGACCCGACTCACCAATTTGCCGCGCCGCATTCTCCCGGAGTCGCTCGCGTCTCGCATATTCGGTGGGTATTCGATCATGATCCTAGCCAAGTGAAGCAGATGAGCTTGCCGACTGTTTGCCTAAGCCGCGAAATCCTGAATGTTCGAGTGCATGCCACTACTTACGCGGGAGTAACCGCGCGTGTGGTCGCGTCGGCGCAAGAGTCCCGCTCTTGTTACATTTGCCTGGCCACGGTCAATACCATAATGGAGGCACATTCTTCACCCGAGTATCAGAAGGTCATGCGGGACGCCGATTTGGTGACGTCCGACGGTATGCCGCTCGTGTGGCTGCTGCACTGGTTGGGTCTTCCTCAGGCATCGCGGGTTTACGGGCCGGACCTCACGCCGGCGGTCCTGGCCGCCGCGGCAGAACATGGCATTCCCGTAGGTTTCTACGGAGGCTCGGAGGCCGTGCTGGCAAGACTGCTCAATACTATCGAAGGCCGTTTCTCCCATTTGAAAATTGTGTACGCTTACGCTCCGCCCTTTCGCCCTCTGGAAGAGGAGGAAGACGGCCAGGTGACGCGCGCGATCCAAGCTTCGGGAGCGCGCATTTTGTTTGTTGGAATCGGTGGCGCCAAGCAGGACCACTGGATGCACGAGCACTGTCAGCGCATAGATGCTGTCATGTTGGGCGTTGGCGCTGCATTCGATTTCCTGGCCGGGAACAAGCCGCAGGCGCCGCGTTGGATGCGACAGAGCGGCCTGGAATGGTTCTTCCGGCTGTGCACTGAGCCGCGCCGGTTGTGGCGCCGGTACCTTGGGCGCAACCCCCATTTTTTTATTTTAGCGACAGCGCAACTGCTGCGCACCCGATACCATGAGTACCGTCGCACAGCCTAGACTAGCGATACGGCCGCTCCCGGCGACCGGCGTGGCCCCCTGGGCGATCTTCGCCACCGATGTAGTGGCGCTCGAGACTGCCTTTCTTCTTGGTTACTCGTTGCGGCTCCTGCTAGTCTCCTGGTTCACCGCCGAAATCCGGCTGGAACAATTTTTAGGTGTAGCCGCGGGCATCCTTTTACTCCCGGCCATCAACTATCAAATCGGTTTGTATCCCGGGTATTTGCTTGGCCCCGTCGAAAGACTGCGGCGCAGAGTGCTCGCCACCCTCGCCGTCTTCGGTGGTTTGGTCGCCTGGGATAGCATCGTCGCCCGTGGAGTACTTTCACGTGGCGTTCTGCTGGCTACATTTCTCTTCGCACTGGTGCTGCCGCCCCTCGCGGAATCGGCCATGCGCGCGCTGCTAGTCAAGCGCGGGCGATGGGGCATGCCGGTCGTCATCCTGGGCGCAGGCCACACGGGAAGTGCCTTGGTCAAAACGTTGTTGCAGCAACCCCAACTCGGGCTGAATCCCGTCGCCCTTTTGGATAACCGTCCCGATTCCTGGAACCGCACAGTAGACCACGTTCCCGTGATCGGACCGCTGGGACTCGCCTCTGATTTCGAGCATCGCGCCGAGGCAGCCATCGTGGCCCTCGCCGAAATCGGCAAGGAAGACGCCGGCGCACTGCTGCAAGAGTTGAACTTTCCGCGCTTGATCGTCATCCCGGATCTGGCCGGCGTGGCCAGCCTGTGGGTGACGGCTCGCGATCTCGGTGGCTCGCTGGGGTTTGAGATCAAGAAGAATCTCATGATCCGCCGCAATCACGCGCTCAAATTAACCATGGATCGCGCCATCGCGTTGCCCCTGTTCCTTGTCAGCCTGCCGCTCATGTTGCTGGCTGGAGCGTGGATTAAACTCACCAGCCGCGGACCGGCGTTCTACCGCCAACAACGCGAAGGTTTCGCCGGCGAAACCTTGGACGTCTGGAAGCTGCGAACAATGCGTGTCGACGGAGATTCCCTGTTGCAGGATTGGTTCCGGGTCCATCCCGAAGACCGCGAACATTGGAACTTGCACTTCAAGCTGCAACACGATCCGCGAATCCTGCCCGTGATCGGACCTCTATTGCGCCGGACCAGTCTGGACGAACTGCCGCAATTATGGAGCGTACTCAGAGGCCGGATGAGCCTGGTGGGCCCTCGTCCCCTCCCCGACTATCACCTGGAACAGTTTTCCCGCGAATTCCGCACACTGCGCACGCGGGTGCTGCCGGGCCTCACCGGTCTGTGGCAAGTGTCCGCGCGCAGCGACGGTGACCTAAAAGTGCAAGAGGCGCTCGATACCTACTACATCCGCAACTGGTCGCCCTGGATGGACCTGTACATCGTGGCGCGCACTGTCGCAGCCGTAGTTCGCGGGCGTGGCGCCTACTAGCGGCCGAAATGTCGCTCGCTGTCATTCTCTGCTTCGGAATCCTAACGCTATGGGTCCCAGCACGCTGGGTGCTCAGCACGTTTCAAGTCGCCTTGTTCGCTCTTGCGGCCGTGAGGATTGCTCAAAGACGTTCCATCGGTATGCATTTCGTTGGCCTTCTCCTTGCCGCGGCAGCAGCTTGGTGCGCATTGCAAATGGCCCTGGGATGGTCGATCGATCGTGTCACCACTCTCGAAGCCGTGCTGAATTGGATCGCTAATCTAGCTGCTTTTGCGCTAGCCGCCGATCTGTATCGCAACGCGCAACGGCGCGAACGCTTCCTGCGGGCTGCCTTGATCTTCACCAGCGTCCTTGCTGTGGTCTCGATCTTCACCTTTTTCACTTCTCCCGCCGGGAAAGCATTTTGGATTTTTGAAACCGAAACCGGCTCCCGCACGCTCGGTCCGTTCGTTTACCAAAACCAATACGCGGCCTTTATCGAAGTCATCCTGCCCTTAGCGATCATCGGCGTCATTCGGGACCGGCGACGTTGGGTGCTGTACGCATTGATCGTCGCGACGCTTTTCGGCTCTGTGGTCACCGGCGCCTCGCGCACCGGCTCGATTCTTTGCCTCACAGAGATTTTCGTTATCCCGCTGATCGCCGTCTGGCGCGGAATGATTCCGGGGCGCGTCCTGGCGCGCGCACTCCTGGGAAGCTTGGCTGCGGTCGCCGTTTTGACGGGAGTTGTGGGATGGGAACGGCTCTGGCAGCGTCTGCAGGAGCCAAATCCGTATTCGCTGCGCCAGGATTTAGTGTTGTCCTCTGCGAGTATGACGCGCAGCCGCCCGCTCACCGGCTTTGGACTGGGGACGTGGGCCGAAGCCTATCCCGGTTATGCGCGCTTTGATGACGACCGTTTCGTCAACCAGGCCCACAACGATTGGCTACAGTGGGCGTCCGAGGGCGGACTGCCCTTCTTGGCACTCATGCTCGGAATCGCCGCGTGGAGTGTGAAACCGGCGCTGCGTTCGCTATGGGGCGTGGGCATCCTCAGCGTATGGCTGCACGCGTTACTCGATTACCCCATGCAACAAAGACCAGCCTTAGCGGCATTTTTCTTCGCCTTGCTGGGCGCGCTAGCGAGTCAGACTCACTTCCCATTTCGCGAACGGTCCCGCCGAGTAGACGATCTTACCGCCGACCATGGTTAACAGCGATTCAATCCCGCCGATTTGCTCCACCGGCACCGTCATGTAGTCCTTGGTCAGCACAGCAAGATCGGCAAATTTGCCGGGCTCCAGCGCCCCCCGCTTGTCATCGTCGTGCGAAAACCACGCGCTGCCCTGCGTATAGGCGCGCAATGCATTCGCACGGCTGGGCGTCTCCTCCGGCCCCCGCACCACTTTTCCACTCACAGTCTTGCCATCCAGCGCCCACTGCAAAGCCGTAAACGGACTGTAAGGAGCCACCCTATGCGCATCCGTGCCCGCTCCCACCGGTACGCCGATTTCACGCGCCGTTTCCACCGGAGGCATCCGCCGCGCCGCTTCCGCGCCGGCTCTGCGCTCCGTTTCATCACCCGAAAAGTACATGGCATCTTGCATGGTCCAGCCCATGCCCAGCGCTTTCATCCGCCGCAGACTCGCGGGAGAAGCATCGTTCAAATGCGCAATTGACCAGCGCAGATTCTTGATCGAAACCTCCCGATCCACCCGCTCGAAAACCGTCAGTATAGCGTCCACGGCCGCGTCCGTGCCGCAATGAAACGTGAGCCCATAGCCGCGCCCTGCCGCCCATTTTGTAATTTGATAAAAGCGCTCAAGGTCGGCGGGCTTGGGCTTCTCGACGTTATTGATAGCCCACACGATCTGCTCGCCGATCCCATTAAAGTGCATCATATCGTCGCCAAAACCCATCGGCATCAGGCCAAGATATTTTTGATACTCCTCCACCTCATGAGGCGGGTTGAATCCACAAATCGTGTAAGCCACCCGCACCGTGAGCAGCCGGTCCCGCCACACTTTGTTGATTGCGTCATACGTTTCCGGAGTCACATTGTTACCGCACGGGTCGCTCACGCCCGTCATACCCAACCGGTTCAACTCACGAAAAAATTTCTTGGTGCCGTCTACCTGCTGGTCGAGCGTCGGTCTCGGCAAGCGGTCAAACAGAGGAACGATGCCGCCTGTGATTCCTCCAGTCGGCTTGCCGCTCGAGTCGCGATCCAGCTTTCCGCCGCCCGGAAGGTCCGCATCGGACTTGATATTCAACGCATCCAGCCCACGTTGATTCAGCAGCGCCCATGAATACAGCATCTGGACGTAAGCCGGATGATCGCCGGCCGCCTCCGTCAACTCCGCCTGCGTGGGGAGGCGATTCTCCTTGAACTGCTCCGGCTTCCAACCACCGCCCACAATCACCCATTCACCCGACGGCTTGGCTTTCGCCGATTCCCGAATTCGATCCAGCGCCCCCGCCAGCGTCGGGACGCCGGCCCAGTTGGATTCAGCGGCGAAAAACGAGGCAGCGCGGATTGCGTGCATGTGAGAATCGATCAGCCCCGGTATCACAGTGCGTCCGCCCAAGTCGATTACCCGCGTCTTCACTCCCGCCAGTTTGCGGATCTGCGCCGTCGCGCCGACCGCCGTGATCTTCCCATCCCGCACCGCCAAACCCTGTTGCGTCGAAAACTGTGCGTCGGCCGTCAGGATTTTTCCGTTGATAAGAACGGTGTCAGCGTCCTGCGCCAGCAGCCCGGCGCTCCAAACAAGCGGCAGCAGACAAAGTAGTTTCATAGGCGTTGCCACTGCACAGTATACTGCTTGGAAGCGCCAAGGGGCGTGCCCTTCGACAATCAGGCGATGATGTCGTGAATGACTTCTCCGCCGGTATCCGTCAACCTCATTTTGCGGCCGCTGTAATCGTAGGTGAGTTTGGTATGGTCGATGCCTAGCAAATAGAGTATGGTCGCTTGCAGATCGTGCGGGTGAACTTTCTTTTCGACGGCGTTGAAACCGAAATCGTCGGTGGCGCCGTAGATCAGTCCTTTCTTGATCCCGGCCCCGGCCAGCCAGATCGAGAACCCGCGTCCATTATGATCGCGCCCATTGACTACCTTGCCATCCGGTGAGCTGTTCGAAGTTTGAATTGCCGGCGTGCGCCCGAACTCGGTGCCGCAGACCACCAGCGTGTCCTCGAACAAACCACGCTGCTTCAGGTCTTTGATGAGCGCGGCGTAAGCCCGGTCCCCCTCCCGCGCCGCGTTGACATGCTGCATGATGTCGTTGTGCGAGTCAAAGGGATCGTTCTTGCCGTGATACAACTGCACCATGCGAACGCCCTTTTCGATCAGGCGCACCGCCATCAAGCAGCCCAGCGCCGGACTGCCGGGGCCATACATATCCAGCACCGTCTTCGATTCCTTGCTGATATCGAACACGTCCGGAGCTTCAGTCTGCATGCGGTAGGCAATCTCCATGCTGCGGATGGACGCCTCCATTTCCAGATCCTTGCTGTGCTGCATCTTGTCTAACTTCCCCAGAAAGCCGAGTTCGGCATTCTGGAGATCCGCTTTGCGCGCAGGGTTCGACAGGTTCGGCATCGCCTTCTTTGCATCGAAAACCTCGCCGTCAACCCATGCGTTGTGCACCAGCGTGCCCTGATGGATGGCCGGCAGAAACGCCGAACTCCACATGGGACTCCCGCCGCTGATCGGCAGCGCCGGCACCAGCACCACAAACCCGGGCAAATTGGCGTTTTCGGTTCCCAAGCCGTAGCTGATCCACGACCCCATCGACGGACGCCCCACCACATTCGAACCCGTATTGAAGAGCGTCGTCGTGGGCTCATGATTCGGAATATCGACGTACATCGAACGGATCATGCAAAGGTCATCGGCGACTGAACCCACATTGGGCCAGAGCTCGCTGAAATCCATGCCGCTCTGCCCGTACTTCTTAAACTTGAATGGCGACTTCATCAAATTGCCAACGCGAAAGAAACTCACAGGCGTCGAACCCGGCGTAGGTTGCCCGTCGTACTTGTCGACCATTGGCTTTGGATCGAAAGAATCGATGTGTGACACGCCCCCGTTCATAAATAGAAAAATGACGCGTTTGGCGCGCGGCTTAAAGTGTAGCTTGCCCGTAAGGACCCCGGGCACTCCGGCCTGCGGATCAGACGCCGTCTGAGCCAGCGCCTTCTGCGTCATGCTGGCGAGGGCGGTCAAGCCGAAGCCTTGCCCCAGCATCGACAGTGCCTCCCGACGAGTCGCCGGCTTAGGATCGTGGTTACAAGACATCTTCTATTTCTCCTCTCGCTAAGGCGCGGGGTTAGTTGATATACAGGAATTCAGTGGAGCTGAGAAGAGCCCAGCACAACGATTTCAAGGGCGATTCTTCCGGAGTCTTGGACTTATCCGTCGCTACATTCTTGAATTCAGGCTGAGTGGAAGCTGCTTGAAGCAGCTCCGGACTGCGCATGAATTCCATAGAAGCTGTCAGTTCCTCGGCTGAAGGCCGCCGCTGGAAGGCGATTTCAAAAGCCTTGGTAACCCGGGCCTCCTCGTTGGCTTCCTCCCCAACCCTCTCTGCCAGCGCCGCCGCCTGGTTATGAACCATGGGACTGTTCAGAAAGAACAGGCGCTGTTGCGGAATGGTAGTGGCGAAGCGCCGTTCAACGGAAATCGTCGGCGTCAGGAAATCAAACGTCAACTGAAAAGTATTCGGGAACATCCGGCTCGAAATACCATAGACTCCCCGCCGCGTCATGCCATCGGCGAGTTCCTGCGAAGGTCCTCCAAGCTGCGTCAGATCGAGGTTACCGGAAGCGGTCAGGAGATAATCCCAGACACCTTCCGCGTCCAGTCGCCGGGTATTCGACTTCCAATAAAACCTATTGTCAGGATCTTTAGCAGCGTTCGCTTCGATTGTTTCTGCACTCAACTGATACGTCCGCGACATCATAATTTCTTTTTGCAGCTTCTTGATAGACATGCCTTCGTCGCGGAATTGCATGGCGAGATAATCCAAAAGTTCCGGATTGGAAGGCGGCGTGCCCGCCAAGCCGAAGTTATTCTCAGTAAGCACAATGCCCGAGCCCATGAGCCAAGCCCACACGCGATTCACAATCACACGATCCGCGATGGGCTGTTTCAGAATTTCATCGGCAAGTTCCAATCGTCCGCTGCCCTGAGCGAACGGTTTCGCAACACCATCGGAAAGCATCGACAAAAAAGCCCGCGGCGCTTCTTCCCCGAAAACGTCAGGGTTCCCGCGGACAAACACGCGCAAGTCGACAGGTTTATCAAGCTCGCCCACTCCGTAGACAAACGGATAATGCTCTCCCATCTCTTTCTTGAAAGCTTCGATATCCTCCTTCATACGCGCGATTTGAGCTGACCAATCCGCGGGCAAGCGCTTCTCCAGCGCGTAATCCGCAAACTTCAGCAACCCGGGAGGTCTTCCCTTCCCGAAACTGAACGCATCGGCACCATCGCCAATCTTGCTGGGATCAGGAAGTTCGAAGTCGAATAAATCCGTCCACAGCTGGCCCTTCTCTTGAGGAATTCCTTTAAGATCCAGCAGGAAGTTTTTGATAGTCCGCTTCTTATCGTTCGGCAGAGGATCGAATAGTTCTTTGGCGTTGGGGTCCGTGATCTTGGCCAGCAGCGTTTCGTTCTCTTGCTTGACCTTGGCCTTTTCTTTGTCGATCCCGTCCGCAAACTGATAAAAGTCGCGAGCCAATTGCTTGGCCTCTTCGAGTGTTCCGCCCCGCTCTACCATCGCCTGCCAGTTCTTCAGATAGCTGTAGTTAAGAGGAGGCTTTTTCAAGAAACGAACCCAACGCTCCAGCAGTTCCGAATCCAGCTTGTACTGATTCGCGACGCTTTCCACTGTTGCGTTCTTCTCACTGCCCACGCGCCATGCCGCCACCATATAGCTTTCGCTCTGCATGAGAAGCAGTGAACTCTCGAGTTCCGTGGCCTTCTCGATCACATCCTTGAGCGCCTTCTCTTTTTCGTCCAGCTCTTTTTTCTTCTTTTCGTAAGCCTCGGCGACAGGCTTGTCCACCAGCGGATACGCCTTGTAGGGCGAACTCGCAAAAACGCCCGCCAGACGGTAGAAATCCTTGGTCGGAATGCCGTCGTATTTGTGGTCGTGGCAACGTGCGCACCCCACCGTCAGACCCAAGAACGCCTTAGTTGTGACGTCTACCTTGTCGGCCCAGTCGTCGGCCCGCTCGATCTGGGGCGCCATGTTCGTCATGTGCCACACACCCAGGCCATTCATACCCAAGCCCGGAATCGCCTTGTCGCGGATTTTCTCATCCATGAGGTCCCCGGCGAGTTGGGCGCGCACAAACATGTCATAAGGCATGTCCTGGTTGAAGGATTTGATCAACCAGTCGCGATATGTGTAAGCGAATTTGTATTGCTCCGTGCGATCCTTGCCGGAAACGTTGTAGTCGTCTTCCGCGTAACGAACCACATCCATCCAATGCCGCGCCCACTTCTCCCCATAGCGCGGAGACGCCTGTAAACGATCAATCACCTTCTCCCAAGCATTCGGAGATTTGTCGGCCTCAAACGCCGCAACCTCAGCGTACGTAGGCGGAAGTCCCGTCAAATCGTATGTCGCGCGCCGCAGCAGAGCGCGCCGGTTCGCCACAGGACCGGGCTTCAGCCCCTCCGTTTCCAACTTGGCAGCAACAAAACGGTCGATGCCATTCTGTGACCATCCGGGATCCTTCGCTTTTGGCGGCTCCGTTTTTCGTAGGCTTTGAATCGACCACAGATCTCGCTGAGCCGGTGTCATCGAATACTTCGAGACCTGCGCCTCCGGCCACACCGCGCCGTCCTTCACCCATTTGATCAAGTCAGCAATCTGATCCTGGGGGATGGACGTGCCGTTCTTGGGCATCATCAGCGCCGGGTTCGTCCGCCGCACGGCCGTAATCAGTAGGCTTTTTTCGGGATCACCAGGAACAATCGCCGGGCCCGTCTTTCCGCCCTTCAACATACCCTCCCGTGAGTCGAGACGCAGACCGCCCATTTGGGACGTGGTGTGGCAGTTGAAACACTGGAAAGCGATGACCGGACGGATCTTGTCTTCAAAGAATTTATTCGCGTCAGCAGAGACCTCAACCTCCGGCCAATAGGCGCCGTCTTGCACCCACTTAACGAGGTTGGTAATTTCGCTATCCTTCAGCGCCGCTCCACCCAGCGGCATGCGCTTCGCGGCGTCGGTCTGGCGAATCCGCGAAATCAAGATACTCTTTTCCGGATCGCCTGGGAGCACAGCAGGGCCGGACACGCCCCCTTTCAATACATCCGCACGCGACATCAGCCGCAGGCCGCCGGCCTTACCGTCGTTATGGCATGTCGCGCAGTCCTGCACTAAGACCGGGCGAATGTTGTTTTCGAAAAACTCTTTCTTGGCCTCAGCCGACGGTTGCGGCGTTTGCGCACAGAGCGCCGCCGGAACAATGATCCACGAAAAAGCGCGCACAAGCGCGGCTTGGGGTCTGCGAAACGACATCATTTCCTCCCTCGCTACAGTTGCAATAGGAGTACTTCTTGGGAACCGGCGCCCAGATCAGACCCTGTCTGGAACCACGTGGGATGGTCGCCAACGCGCTCTTGGTTGGTTAGCGCGATTATAACCGCCATGCTGCACGCTGTCAAATTATCTCTTGACAAATCCGGCGTCTACGGAAGATCATTGAGTTACCTCTACGTTGGAGGCATTTCCCGCCCTTGTCGTCCTAAGCTCTGTTCCAGCAGAGCGATCGCACCCGAAGTTTGAGAAATAAGGGAGGACGTATGTCTTGTAGTCACACTCCGAAGCCGTTAACCCGGCGCCAAGCCCTTTCCATGGTCGGAGGCGGCATGGGAATGGTCGCACTCTCCAACATGGTCAGCACTTCACTGCAGGCCGCTACCCCTGAGATGGTCGGCACCAAAGGCGCGCTACCGCAGTTGCACTTCAAGCCCAGGGCCAAGCGCATCATCTTCCTGTTCATGAACGGCGGCGTTTCGCACGTCGACACTTTTGACTACAAGCCGATGCTGGAGAAATACAACGGCAAACCGGCGCCCGAAGGCAACATCCTCACCGCGCGCAAGACCGGCAACCTGATGATGTCGCCGTTCAAATTTAAAAAGTACGGCGACTCCGGGCTCCAGATCAGTGAGTTATGGCCCAACGTCGGCGGCATCGCAGATGACATCTGCATGATCAATTCCATGTATTCGGAAATCCCCAACCACGAGCCGTGCATCACTCTCATGAATACGGGTTTCAACATCATCGGCCGGCCGTCCATGGGAGCCTGGATCACCTACGGCCTGGGTCTCGAAAACCAGAACCTGCCGGGTTACGTCGTCCTCTGCCCTTCGCAGCCAATCACCATCGGCAGTCCGCTATGGAGCGCGGGATTCCTGCCCGCCATGCATCAGGGCACCTATGTCAAAAACGAATGGATCGAGGGCGAGCCGTTCCAGGCAGCCAAGGTGATCCCGAACGTAACCAACTCCGACGTCAGCGATGCGGTTCAGAAAAACAACGTGAGTTTTTTGCGCAAGCTGAACGAACTCAATATGGAGGCCATCGGAAAGCAAGACTCGCAACTGGACGCAACCATTAAAACGATGGAAACGGCTTATCGCATGCAGACCGAGGCGCCCGACGTGTTCGACGTCAGCAAGGAAAGCAAGGCAACCCTCGATATGTATGGCCCCGGAAGCACCGCCTTAGGCAGTTTGATGGCGGTTCGCCTCGCCGAAAAGGGCGTGCGCATGGTCCAGGTTTATTACAGCAAAGGCGATCCTTGGGATGCGCACACCGACATTTTGTCCTACCGCAAGTTAGCCAAGGATTCCGATCAACCTTTCGCGGCAGTCGTCAAGGATCTGAAGCAGCGCGGTCTGCTCGACGACACCTTAGTCATCTGCGGCACTGAATTCGGCCGTACGCCTGCCATTCAAACCGCGAACGAAACCGTGGGCGGCGGCGTGGTAAACGGGCGCGATCACAATCCCGGCGGATACTCGCTATGGATGGCTGGCGGCGGCATTAAGCGCGGCATTACCTACGGCGCTACCGACGACTTCGGCTTTATGGCGGCCGAAAAGAAAATGCACGTGCACGACCTGCACGCCACCATCCTCTATTTGCTCGGCATCGACCATACCAAGCTCACATATCGCTACAGCGGACGCGATTTCCGTTTGACCGACACAGCGGGTCAAGTCATCCACGACATCATTGCCTGAACCGTCTAGCGAAAGGGATTAAACAATGCAGCGAATTGCCTTAGGATTATTGCTTTTGCCGCTCCTGCTGGCCGGACAGACGCAGGACGACAGCCGTGAGAAGAAGGACTTTTTTGAGAATCGTATCCGCCCCATGCTGGCGCAGAGCTGCTTCGCCTGCCATACCAACTCGCAAATGGCAGGCTTGCGCCTCGATTCGCGCGCCGACATCTTGAAGGGAGGCGTTTCCGGTCCCGCGTTGGTCCCCGGCGATCCCGATAAGAGTCTCATCGTTAACCAAGTGCGCGAAGGCAAGATGCCCAAGAGCGGTCACCTGCAAGACCAGCAGATTGCGGATTTAGTGAAGTGGATCAAGGACGGCGCCTACTGGCCCGATCCGCTACCCGCCAACGCGCGCCCTTACACCATCACCGCGAAACAGCGCGAACTCTGGTCGATCCAGCCTCTGAAGCACCCACAGCCGCCGGCAGTGAAGAACACGGCGTGGCCCGTAAACGACGTCGACCGCTTCATCCTGGCGCGTCTCGAAAAGGAAGGCCTGCAGCCCGCACCCGTCGCCGACCGCCGCACACTGTTGCGTCGCGTTACGTATGATCTCACCGGACTCCCGCCCACTGAAGAGGAAGTGAATGCCTTCGAAGCCGACAAATCTCCCAAGGCTTACGAGACTGTGATTGATCGCCTGCTCGCCTCCCCGCACTACGGCGAAACCTGGGGCCGCCATTGGCTCGACGTCGTACGCTACGCCGAAGACGACTACAACATCAACAACCAGCCGCTTCATATGGAACAGTACAAGAACGCCTACGTCTATCGCGACTGGGTCATCAATTCGATGAATCAGGATCTACCCTACGACCAATTCGTGAAAGCGCAGATCGCCGCCGATCAAATGGATGAGAAGGTACGGGGGAAGATGATCCCTGGTTTGGGCATGAATGGGCTGGGCGTCTGGGCGTTTGATGCGAATCCTCCCGTGATACAGCGCGCCGACGAATGGAATGACAAGGTCGACACCACTACCAAAGCTTTCCTAGGCCTGACCGTAGGATGCGCGCGCTGCCATGACCATAAATACGATCCGATCCCGACCAAAGATTATTACCGCTTGGTGAGTGTATTCGCCAGCACAAAATATCACGCTTACCCGCTGGTTCCCAAATCCGTGGTCGACGACTATCAGGCCAAGAAAAAGGAACTCGAAGAGAAGGAAAAAGCCAAGAAGAAGTATCTCGACGACCTCGCGCGGCTCTATGCGCAAAGTCTTCTCTCGCAAACCGAAGACTATATGGTTGCCGTCTGGCGCGTGAAAACACAGAAGCGGAGCACAGACAGTGTAGCCGAGCAGTACAAGCTGGATCCCGAAATGCTCGCGCGTTGGATTCGCTTTACCACCAAGCCGACCTTGAATTACGCCACCATGAAGCCCTGGCAGGCATTGCTGGCGCGCAGCGGAAGTTTGGACGAAGCTCAAACTTTAGCCCGCCAGTTCCACGACAAAGCTATAGCCGTCAGTACACTTCACGACAAGCTGGAGGCAGAAAATGAGATCGAACTCGCCAAATACAAGCTCGCCGACGATCAATACGATCTCCTTCCCAACGGCCTAAAGCGCAAGCTAAATCCCAATCAGATCGACCTTAAAGGAATGGACCGCGAAGACAGCTACCTCTGGCGTGACATGTTCGACAAGGACCTGGGCGAGAATCCCGACAACATCGATAAGCAGGAACAACGTCCACCGGCTCTTCTAAAGCTGGAGGATTGGGCCCTCGAACGACGCCTCAGTCCAGACCTCGCGAAATATGTAGTCCACCTGAAAACCGACATTGAAGACTTCAAGAAGGCCATGCCCGCGCCGTATCCCTACATCGACGGCCTCGAAGACGACAAGCAGCCAACGAACGTAAAGGTGTTCTTGCGCGGAAGTCCTTACAACTTTGGCGAGGAAGCACCCCGTGCATTTCTCTCAATTCTCTCCCCCGCCGAACCTGAGCTCTTCAAGCAAGGAAGTGGCCGCATGGAGTTGGCCGACGCAATCGTGAAGCAGCCCATCAGCATGCGCGTGATTGTGAATCGCGTGTGGCGCTGGCACATGGGCAGCGGCATCGTCGACACTCCGAGCAATTTCGGGCGCGTGGGCGACCCGCCATCTAACCCCGAACTCCTCGACTACTTGGCCTCTCAGTTCGTCGACAGCGGCATGTCCATCAAAGCACTTCACAAGCAAATCCTGCTTTCGAAGACTTACCAACTCAGCACCCCCGCGGACGAAGCGGCCTCCGCGAAAGACTCCGACAACCGCCTGTACTCGCATGCCAACCGCCGCCGCCTCGAAGCCGAAGGCATTTGGGATTCGCTGTTGACGGCGTCCGGCAAACTGGATCTCAGCAAAGTGGGCGGCCCGTCTGAAGAATATGGCGACCAAATGATTCGCCGCGGCGTTTATGGCAGCATCAGCCGCGTCTTCCCCAACAATTTCGAAACCACCTTCGACCTGCCCACGCCCACTTTCTCTGCGGAGAAGCGTTACGCCACCAACGTGCCGTTGCAACGCCTGTTCTTCCTAAATAGCCCGTTCGTGGAACGGCAGGCCGATGGCCTGGCGCATCGCGTTCGCGACGCCGGCAACGATGAAGCGCAGGTCAGCAAGGCGTTCGCGATCGCATTTCAGCGTGAGCCCACAGCAGCCGAGCTAAAAGCGTCGCTCGAGTTCCTCCATCAGCCGGTTGCGGAAGCACCGCAAACTTCGGCGGCCAACGCAATCGCCGCCAAGCCGGAGACCCCCAGCGTCACCATCGTCCCGTCAGCCGCGCCCCCCAGTGACCCGTTGAAATGGCTGTGCTGGGCACTGCTCAGCTCGAACGAGTTCCTATTCGTCAATTAGATGAACCTTACAGCGCGACTTCTTCTAGCGGTTTCCTTGACTGCTGCAATACTGGCTGCGGACAAAGCAGATAAAAAGAAAAAGTCGGTCCCCGGCATTAAAGACCCCGGCGTACAGCGCCCCATCTCGAATATCCATCCGGATGCGGTGTTCCCGATCCCCGGCTTTCCTGACTGGGTTCTGATTTTGCCGGACTCGGTATGGATCGGCAACAAACCCAAACATACGATCACGCGCATCGATCCCAAGACCAACATGATCGTCACCACCATACCGGTGGGCCAGTTGCCCTGCGCAGGTTTGGTAGCTGCGTTCGGAAGCGTGTGGGTGCCCAGTTGCGGCGATAAAACGCTGGTTCGTGTGGATATTGCAAGCAACAAAGTCACCGCGACGATACCCCTGGGACCCGCAGACACCGAAGGCACCATCACCGCCAGTCAAGACAGCATCTGGTTTTTAACAGATCCCAAAGGCGTCCTGTCGCGCATTGACCCGGCTACCAACCAAGCCGTTGCCGACATCGCCGTACCTCCGGGTTCCTTCGCCGCCGAATATGGCGAAGAAGCAGTGTGGGTCACCAGCACCGCAGGCAACACCTTAACGCGTGTGGATCCCAAAACAAATCTTGTCACCAGCACCATCAAAGTCGGCCCGAGCCCGCGTTTCCTGGCCGTGGGCGAGGGCTCTGTCTGGACCCTGAACCAGGGTGACGGAACTATCTCCCGTGTGGATCCGAAGACCAATCGCGTCATCGCCACCATACCTACCGGAGTTCCTGGCCCCGGCGGCGACATCGCGGTCGGCGCGGGTTCAGTGTGGGTGACTATGGATGAAGTGCCGTTGATGCGAATCGATATCGCCGCCAACAAAGTAGCCCAGCAGTGGATCGGCCCCGGCGGCGATTCTTTGCGAGTGGGATTAGGTTCCGTGTGGCTCACAAACCATAAAGAACAAAACGTTTGGCGCCTGAGTCCCATACAGCCCTAACGGGATTGAATTTTTTTGCAAAAAAGTTCTTGTCGCCTCGATCGTCTCTATGCTACGATGACGTACAACTCAACCGAGACGTGAGTTGTTTTAACGGGGTGTTCCTTCCCGCGGCCTCGTGGTCGCACTGACGCAAAGTAAGCGTGTCAGGTTTTCTACAAAAAACTAGAACCATCCGAGAACTCTAGTCACTCGTTCTCGCGGGCTCCGCTACGCCCAAGAACCGATCCGGGTTGTTCCCACTAAATTTTCAATCAAGGTCAGGAGTCTTGTGCCATGTCTCAATTTTCTCAACCGATCCATTCCCGGGCGCTTCTAGCGCTCTTGGCGTTTGCTAGTGTTTCCACCCTGTGGGGACAAGCCACCACCTCGCTACGCGGTATTGTGAGCGATACTCAAGCCGGCGCCGTCGATTCCGCGAATGTAACGCTGCAGAACGATCAGACCGGTTTCCGCCGTAGCGTTATCACGGATTCGACCGGAGCGTATCAGATCCTGCAAGTCGCTCCTGGAACCTATGTCCTCGTAGTTGAAAAGCCTGGATTTTCTACCTCGACGCAGAAAGATGTTCAGTTGCTGGTGAATACTCCCGCCACCTTGAACGTCTCTTTGCAGCTCGCTTCCGTTTCGACTTCGGTCAATGTAGAAGCCGAAGTCGTCACACTGAACACAGTAGATGCGGCCATCGGGAATTCCTTCAATCAGAACCAAGTGCGCCAGCTTCCGCTGCAGACCCGCAACGTCGTCGAATTGCTGAGCCTGCAGCCGGGAGTCACGCAGACCGGCGAAGTGCTGGGCTCGCGGCGCGATCAGAACAATATTACGCTCGATGGCGTCGACGCCAATGATAACCAGAACGCTGGATTGGGCGTGCTAGGCCGCAATTCGGCACTGGCCCTTCCGGGATTAAACGGGCAAGGTCTCGACCGCGCTTCCGGATTCAACGCGGCCTTACCGGTGCCGCTGGATTCCGTGCAGGAGTTTCGCGTCACCGTAGGCGGCGAAGGCGCCGACCAGGGGCGCAGCTCCGGCGGCCAGGTTACGCTGGTCACCAAGAGCGGCACCAATCGCTTTCACGGCTCGCTCTATGAGTTCAACCGCAATACCATTTTCTCGGCGAACAACTGGTTCAATAACCGCTCCGGCGTCGCCCGCCAACCGCTCAACCGCAACCAGTTCGGCTTCTCCGTGGGCGGACCGATCAAGAAAGATCGCGTCTTCTTCTTCTTCAATTACGAAAAACGTTTAGACCGGACGGCGATCAGCCAGCTCGGGCACGTTCCCTCGGCGGCCATGCGAGCAGGAACTTTGACGTTTGCCAACACCAGCGGCGGTAACACGACGCTGTCACCCGCTCAATTGCTGGCGATCGACCCCCAGCATCGCGGCGAGAGCGCAGCCATTCTCAGCGCGCTGAATCAATATCCCCTTGGCAACGATCCTTCCACCGGTTACGACGGCGGCCTAAACTTCGTCGGCTACCGCTTCAACGCCCCGGACAACCTGACGAACAATGCCTATGTCGGCAAGATGGACTTCCATATCGATTCCGCCGGGAAGCACATCCTGTCGCTGCGCGGATCGCTCGCCGGAAATAATCAGGTGCTCACGCCACAATCGTTTCCCGGGCAGGCCGTCAACAATGTGCAGCTCAACAATAGCCGCGGAATCTCCGCGCTTTATACGGCTGTGCTGACACCGTCCATCGTGAACGTGGCATCTTTTGGGCTAACTCGCATCGGTCTCAACCAGACCGGTCCTTCTGGTACTGCCTTCACCATCGACAGTATTGACTCACCGGTAAACTACAACAGCCGTGCCTACATCCGGATCTCGCCCACCTATAACATCAACGATGATCTGACGTGGACCAAGGGCACGCACACCGTAACGGCTGGCGTCAACATACGTTTTGTCCGCAATGGCTACACCAATTACGCTAATGCCTGGCCCACCTACTCTTACAGCCGCAGCAGTCTCACCGGTCTCGGTTCAGACTTTTTGGGCGACGTGCAGTCCTATCTGGCTGCCAACGGATTGAATTCGACGGTCGCGAATGTCCAGGCGCTCGAGCGCGGAGGCGGCGACCTTCTGGGCGTGATTTCCGGTGGTAGCATCAACTACTCCTACACCCAGAGCGGGACCGCAACCGCCATCGGCGTACCGCGCATCCGCGATTTCGCCACCAACGAATATGCGGGCTACGTTTCCGATAGCTGGCGCATCAAGCCTGGGCTGACGCTGACTTATGGGCTGCGTTATGAAAACGACACGCCGCCGTGGGAAACCAACGGCCTTGAAGTGGCGCCCACGTTCAACCTGCAGAGCTTCTGGGGGCAGCGTGTGGCCGGAGCAGCGAACGGCATTCCGTCCTTCCAGCTTCCCAACGCGGAGCTCTCCTACGGCCTGATTGGTCCCGTCAATAACCAGCCCAGTTGGTTTGGCCGCGATAACAACAACTTTGCCCCACGCCTTGCAGTGGCCTACAGCCCCCAATCCGACAGCAGCCTGGGCGCCAAGATTCTCGGCAAAGGCGGCGTCTTCCGCGCCGGCGCCAGTATCGCCTACGATCGCTTCGGAAGCGACATGGTGGTGCAGTACGACAACCAGAATCCGTTCGGTCTGACGGAGAACGACGTACTCGGCTCGTTCACCTTCACCACCAGCCCGCGCTATAACGGAACCCTGCCGGCGCTGCCCGCTGCCTCCCAGCACACCTTCCCGTATACACCCGCCAATGTCGCCTTCATCGGCGGCACCTACGTGGGAATGGAATCATCTCTGAAAACACCCTACGCCTACGTGCTGAATGCATCGATCGCGCGGCCGTTGAAGGGCGGGCTGACCTTGGAAGTCGGTTATCAAGGGCGTCTCTCGCATGCGCTGCTAATGCAGCAGGATGTCGGCGGCGTAGCTTGGAATTTCAAAGATCAGAGCACTGGCTTAACGCTTGGCCAAGCCGAAGCGGACATGCGCAGCCTCTACCTCCAGCTCTCCGGCAACAACCCGAACCTGACAGGTACCGTAGGCAAGCAAATCGCTGCCAACCCCAGCCTGGTCCCAACCAATCCCTTTATCGAAAAGTATTTTGGCAAAATCGCGAACCTGTATTTCCCGGGAAGCGCGACGGCCAACTACCTGTATCTGATGGAGGACGTGAACGGCTTGAGCGATACCGACACCCTGAACCAAGCAGACCGGCTCACTACAGTAAACGGTAAATCGTTCCCCAACTGCATCAGCGCGCCCGGTTGCTGGACCTTCTATACGCCCCAGGCCAGCGGTATTAACACTTGGACCAACAACGGCGCCGCGATGTATCATGGCGCGACTATCACGCTTCGCAAGCCCCTGAGCAAAGGCGTCTCTTTCGACTTCAACTACACACTCTCGCATTCGATCGATCGCGGCGGCGGCGCCGAATCGGGCGCGGGCAGCTACGGCGGCATCATGCTAGACCCTTACAGCAACACCGCCTATCGCGGTTCTTCGGACTTCGATGCGCGCCATAACATCAACGCCAACGTGCTTTACGAACTTCCCTTCGGCAAACGGAAAACATTGTTGAAGAACGCGGGCACGGCGCTGAATGAAATCGTGGGCGGCTGGCAGGTCTCGGCGATCTACCGCTACCGTTCCGGGCTGCCGTCCTCCATATTCTATGGCGGCGTTTTCCCCACCAACTTCTCGTTCGGTGCCATCGCGTACCCGATTTCGTCCTACACTTTTGGGACATCCACCTATGACCAAAAAGGCAATCCCAGTGTGTTCGCGTCCACCAGCGCTGCGAGCAACTGGTTGCCGATGTATGCCGGCACTGTCGGCACGCGCGCGGCGATCCGTCTTGCGGGTTTGTTGAACGTCGATCTGGCAATCGCGAAATCCTTCCAGTTGCCCTGGGAAAATCAACGGCTGCAGCTTCGCGGCGAAGCTTTCAACGCCTTCAACAATGTGAATTTCTACGATCCAATTCTGGACGCAACCACCCTCTCGTCGTTCGGCGAGTACCAAATGGCGCAGCCCGGACGCGTGATGCAGTTCGGTTTACGGTACGAATTTTAGCCGACCCAAGCAGAGACGGTTATTCGTTGTGGATAGTCAGCGCCTTCAGGGGGGCTATCCACAACATCGTGGCCTAGTGGCCGGTTCTTCCTGATCGCCGGACTACTGGCGGTGGGCTGCATCGCTCTCGGGCAAGCAGCCCACCGTATACGTTTTTGTCAGTAGCCGTGCACAATCGGCTTACCCGCATCCGGCGTGCCGCGTTTGTCCACCATCACCTGCCCGCCCTTCACCACTACCTCGGCCGTCAGGAAATTCCAGTACCCGTCAAAAGGATTGCCGCCCAGCAAAACGACATCGCCCAGCTTACCCACCTCAACCGTTCCCAAGTCTTTTTCTTTATCGATAAATTTCGCCGAGTTCGGCCCCATGATCTTGATGAGATCGGGAACTGAGAACACCAGATTCAGGCTCTTGAGTTCATGAGCCAGCGCCGCCGGAGCGTAAAACACCGTGTCCGTTGCGTAGGAAACCTCGACACCGGCGTCGTACAAAGTTCGCAGATTCACCGGCATATAACCGGCCTCCTGACCCACTCCTTGGCTATCGACAATCCCCTCCGGCCACGGTTTACCGTCGCGAAACTTCGGCTTATTATCGTGGCTGTACACATCGAAATTCGGTGAGCCGAAGCCGCAGATGGACGCCACTTGGACGCCGGCAGCCGCCACCTCTTTGGCCTGTTCCTTCGTCACCCAATTGATATTCTGCGAGTGTACTTGCTTGCGCGCGCCGATGCGAGTCGAGTCAACCAGCGCCAAGTCGCTCACGGCGTGCACCTGAAACTCCACGCCCAGCTTCTTCGCTTCATCGATGCCGGCAGCCAGATTCTTAGTCTCCTGCTCCGTCGGATGATACGGCCAGACCACGTTCGGATAATGCACTTCGGCGATCGAATCGGCTCCATCTTTCACCACCTTATCGACGGCTGCGCGCACCTCGGCCTCATCCTTCATGCGCGCCGTAGGCACGCCACCCGACGCAATAATACGCGGGCCTTTGATCTCACCCTTCTCGATTTTCCCTTTCAATTCGAGGATGCCCGCATTGTCGTCGCCGCCGGATTGCACTGTCGTGATGCCGGATTCCAGTAACTCACGCATGCGGTCAGGCGCCTGCTCCTTCATCCACTTCGCGACACCTTCCGCGCCACGCGCTTGAATGATGTGGCGGTGATCGTCGATGTAACCTGCGATCACGGTCATGCCCGTCGCATCAATGACGGTCGAACCCTGCGGCGCAGCTGCTGCGGCACCCGCGGTTACAGCAGTGATCCGCCCGTTCTGGATGACCACTGCGCCCTTTTCAATTACCTGTCCGGGCCCCGCGATAATCCGCGCATTAGATATGACCAGATTCTGTGCCATCGCCCCGCTAGTCACAAGGAAACTAGCGGCTAACGATAGGGACAGAGCTGTAATGCTTCGATTCATTTTGTTCTCCTGAATAACTTTTATCTAGAACAGCTCACGGCTCGCCAATGCCGCGCCCTCTACCAGCGCCTCTAGCTTGGCCCACATCACCGCCGCCGGAACCCGCTCGATCACATCCAACTGTGCAAACCCGCAGTCAGTCCCGGCGATGACATTCTCCGCGCCCACCAGCTTGGCGTAACGGATGATACGATCCGCCACCAGCCGCGGATGCTCCACCGTGACGGTGTGATGCGTAATCACGCCCGGAATAAGAATCTTGCCCTTGGGAAGCCTGCCACCCTCCCAAACGCGCCATTCGTGCTCATGCCGCGGATTCGCAGCTTCAATCGAGTAAGCGCCAGCGTGCACCTGAACGATAAAACCAACGATGTCTTCCAGCGCAGCATCGGCCAAATGCGGAACGTGCCAGCTTCCGAAACAAACGTGATAGCGCACACGCTCTTCCGGAATGCCGCGCAGCGCGTGATTCAATGCGTCCACACGCAATTGGGCCCATTCGCGATAGCGTTCCGGACTTTGCCGCACCAGGTGATCGAACATATTCGCCAGTACCGCGTCATCCACCTGCAGCAGCAAACCGGATTGATAGATTTCCAAATACTCCTGCCGCAGCGCCTCCGCCAGTGCAAAAACGTAATCGTGGTCCGATGCGTAATATTCATTCACGCCATCATAGGCAGTGCTAGCTGGAGCCACTGCTGTAAGAAACGCCTCTTCGACTTTGACATCCCGCAGCGCCTCTTGGAAATTGTCGATCGCCCGCCGGATAGGCGCCCGGCTACCGTATTCGATAGGCCCCACGCAGGCCTCAGTGGGCCTCCCCGTCAGCACGCTAGGCATCTCGCGTCCAATGAACTCACCGAAGCGCTCCAAATCCCGGCCCAGCCACGTCACCGCCCGGAGCTGGTCCGGCCGTACCTCGAACCCGCTAATGCGGTCCAGGATGTAAATCGACCAGCTGGATTTGCCAAACTCCCCATCGCTGATAATGTCCACGCCCGTCGCGGCCTGCTTCTTTACCACTTCCGCCGTCGCCCGCTTGAGAATCTCCTCGTAGTCTTCGCTCGAAGGCATTGCCGCCGCGCGGTCCTTGCCGGACTTGGAGAGCGCCTTCAGTTCGGGAGTTCGCACTAAGCTCCCCACATGAGTCGTCAGAATCCGCTTGTCGCTTCGTTTCATCGGTTTTCAGCAGAATACCACGGGCAGTGCTCTTACTATACTGAACTGTTAGGAGCGAACCGGGGGGTCCGCCCATGCACACCACAAATACCGAGCGGGATCTGATCGTCGCCACCGTAAGAAAATTCGTGCAGAACGAAGTCATTCCGGTGGCCTCTGAAATGGAGCATCGCAATGAATACCCGCACGCCTTGGTAGAGCAGATGAAGGAAATGGGTCTGTTCGGGGTGAACATACCCGAACAGTACGGCGGCGCGAACGCCGACACCACGACGTTCGCGATGATCTTCGAGGAACTATCGCGCGGATGGCTGGGCTTGGCGGGTGTCTTGGGAACGAACTCGGTTATGTGCGATGTGATAGTTCGCTTCGGCACCGAAGAACAAAAGCAGCGCTTCCTGCCCGCCTTGGCCACGGGAGAAAAGCGCGGCGGCATCTGTCTCACCGAATCCAACGCCGGCACGGATCTTCAAAACATAAGCACGACCGCCATTCGCGATGGCTCCGTCTACCGCGTCAACGGCTCCAAGATGTGGATCACCAATGCCCGCCATGGCAACACTTTCCTGCTCCTGGCGAAAAGCGATCCCAAGTCACATCCACCACATCGCGGTATGAGCGCCTTTATCTTCGAGAAGGGCGCCCCCGGCATGGTGGTCGGCCGGGATATCGATAAGCTCGGCTACAAGAGTGTCGAAACCTGCGAGCTTCACTTCGACAACTTCGCCATTCCCGCCGAAAACTTGATCGGCGGCGTGGAGGGCCAAGGCTTCAAGCAAGTCATGACGGGCCTGGAGGCGGAGCGTCTCAACGTCGCCGCCCGCGGCCTAGGCATCGCGCGCGCGGCGTTTGAAGAAGCCATCAAGTACGCCCAGCGCCGCGTGACTTTCGGCAAGGCCATCGCCGAATATCAGACCATCCAAAACAAACTCGCCGACATGGCCACGCGCATCGAAGCCTCGCGCCTCTTGATCTACTCCGCCGCCGAAAAGCGCGACCGTGGTGAACGCTGCGATCTGGAAGCCGGCATGGCCAAACTCTTCGCCACCGAAACGGCCGCTGAAGTTGCTTTCGAAGCCATGCGCATCTTGGGTGCTAACGGCTACTCCAAAGATTTTCCCGTTGAACGTTATTATCGCGACGCTCCTCTGGTCGTCATCGGCGGCGGCACCAACGAATTGCAGCGCCTGATCATCGCCCGCAATCTTCTCAAGAAATACAAGGACAACGGCTAAAGGAGAGGCGCAATGAATCCGCCATACACGTGCGAGCTAGTCCACTTCTTACATCAACTCCAGCCCGAGACCCTGCCCGCGGAAGTGATGGATCGCGCCCGCTACTTTTTCCTCGACTACCTATCCGTCGCGATCCGCGGATCGCAGGAAGAGTCCGCGAAGTGTGTGCAGCGCATGATCCAGCGCACCGCCGCCCCCGGACAAGCCAGCGTTCTCGGCACATCTATCCGCACCCTGCCCGGATTCGCGGCCTTCGCCAACGGAACCGCCTCCCACGGCATCGAAATGGACGACACCCACAGCGGCGGCTCCATTCATCTGGGCACGACGATGTATTCCGTGGCCCTTGCCATCGCCGAATCGACGCCGGAAATCTCGACCGGCGCGTTCTACGCAGCCGTGGTCGCGGGATTCGAGGCCGCCGCCCGCATCGCCATGGCCGCGCAACCGCAAGAGCAGTACGCGCTAGGCTTCCATCCCACGCAAACCTGCGGCGTATTCGGAGCAGCCATCACAGCCGCCAAGCTCCTCGGGCTCTCGGAAGAGCAAACGCTCGCAGCCGTCGGAATAGCCGGCAGCATGGCGGCGGGCAGCATGGAATTTCTCGCCGAAGGCGCCTGGACCAAGCGCATCCATCCTGGCCTCGCCGCACAAAACGGTATTCAGGCCGCCATGCTGGCAGCAGAAGGCTTCTCCGGCCCGCGGCGAATTCTCGAAGGCCGCGACGGTTTCCTGCACGCATATTCCCGTCATCCCGTGCCGCAGCGTCTCACAACCGGCCTGGGAGATTCCTACGAAATCCTGCGCACTGCCGTGAAGCCTCACGCCTGTTGCCGCTATATGCAAGGTCCGATCGACGCCATCCTCGAAATCATGCGCGAGCACAACCTCGCCGAGCCCGCCATCGCGAAGATCGAAATTGCGATTCTGGAAGCCGGATGGAACATCGTCTGCGAACCGCGCGCCCAAAAGTATAGTCCCGAGTCGGTGGTCGACGCCCAGTTTTCCATGCCCTTCGGCGCGGCCGTGGCGGTTCTCCATGGCGCCGCCGGACTCGATCAGTTCACGCTCGACCAAGTCCGCTCGCCCAATGTCGCGAAGGTAATCGGCAAAGTGACTCTAGTAAAAGACCCGGGCATAGAGCAAACCTTCCCGCAAGAATGGCCCGCCCGTGTGACCATCCAATGCCGCGGCGGCCAAACCCATGAGAAATTCGTGCGCTACCCCAAAGGCGACCCCGAAAACCCGCTGACCTGGAACGAAATGGCCGACAAATTCCGCGCACTCGCCGGGCGCGTCCTTCCAACCGATCGCTGCGAACGCATCCTCCAGGAACTCGCCACCTCTAAGCCGGGCGCATTGGCTGCGCTGTGCAGCCAGCCCCGGCAAAGTCAGCGGCTTGACATAGCTCCGCTGACCTGACACGATCACAAAATGCAGAACTCGTGCGCCACCCTCCTGTTCCTCGCAGCAGCCACCGCCAGTATCCTCACCGCTCAGAACACCGCCCCGCGCCGGACCGTTTGGGACGGTGCCTACACCGAGGCGCAAGCAACCCGTGGCGGGATGGTCTTCACACAGAGTTGTGCGGGCTGTCATGCACTCGGAGCACAAGGCAGGGCGCCCATCGCCGGCGAAGCCTTCTGGAAGAGTTTCTCGCAGAAAACCGTTGGCGATTTACTCGAGTTCGTCAGCAAATACATGCCCAACGGCACCCCCGGTTCTCTCAGTGAGTCCGCCTATAACGACGTCGTCGCCGTCATCCTGAAAACCAACGGCTTCCCCGCGGGAGCCACCGAACTGGCGCGCAACATCAACACCGACGTGCAGATCATCCCCAAGGACGGCAGTACCGCGCTCCCCGCCGACACCCTGATTCGCGTAGTCGGCTGTCTGGCTCGCGACGGATCTGACTGGGTGGTCACCAGCGCGACAGCCCCTGAAAGGGCGGAGCACCCGGGCGGAGAAGACGCTACTCGACCCCTCGGCACCCGCACCCTGCCCCTCAAATTCGTCTTGACCCGCCTGGATCCGTTAGCCGGTTCCCGTATCGCCGTGAGCGGGCTCCTGATCGGTGCCGACGGCGCCGACGGCATTAACGTGACCACCGTGACCCGCGTCGCCCCCAAGTGTCCCTGACCTACGCCAGCCCGCGATCCTGCTGGTCCATCAGCTGCAAAAAAGACTCCGCTTCGGGGTAGCCCGGGCGCAGATCCAGCGCCTGCTTGAAATCCGCTCGCGCCCGCGCCCGGTCCGGCTGGTAGAGCAAATGATACAGCCCCACGAACAAATGTGCCCTGGGATCGTGCGGCCTCGCCTGCACAATCCGTTCGGCAATTTCGGTAGCTTCCGGGAACATTTCGAGCTGATGATATTCCGCCGCAAGAAAATCCAGCCGCGAGTCGTCGGCGGGATCGGCGGCAATCTCTTCCTTCAGAATCTCGATATACCAGTGATTCCTGCGCCGCCGCGACTCCCGGTCCGAAGAGAACGTGTGATCGATGCGGATGTCGCTCTTCAGCAGTTGTCCGCCCCCCGCAAGAATCGACGCGTCGATGATCTCATGCACGCGGCCGCGGTAGCGATAGTTGGCCCGGTTGGGAAAGAGCCGCACTACGTAATCCGTGAAGGGACTCTCAGAGCCCGCCGAGTGGTTGTACCGCTCCAGAAAATATCCCGCGTTCTCGTCGGACGCGATCAGTCTTTCGATGGTGGGCGCGCTCGCCTGATCCAGCGTCTCGTCCGCGTCCAGCATCAGAATCCACCGGCCCCTCGAGCGCGCCAGAGCGCAATTGCGGGCCGCCGCGAAATCGACGATCGTGAAATCAAACGGGATCACGTCTGCCCCGTAACGAGCCGCGATGCGCGGCGTCTCATCTGTCGAACCCGTGTCGACAACAATCACCTCGCCCGCCAGCCCCTGCACTGAATCCAGGCACCGTGCCAGGTTGCGCTCTTCATTCTTCACAATCATGCACACACTGAGCGCCTTCGGCATAGGAGGAATTTCTTTTCCGATTATCTCCCAAGACCGAGCAAATGAAAAAAGGGCACGCCTCCTTCGAGACGTGCCCTTTTCATAACCAAGCCAATGAGTTAAAGATCGATTTTGCCGGTACTCGCTCCCAGGCTATCAATCTCCACCCCGCCCACATGCGCTAACCCTAGCAGCAGGTTTGCGGTGGGGGCATCCTTCGCGACAATATGCCGGTTACCTTTCATCCGCCCCATACCGCCGCCCACCATCACCGCCGGCGGACTGTTGCGATCGTGCACGTTGCCATTGCTCATGCCGCTGCCCCAGTAGAGGACAGCGTGATCCAGCAGGTTCCCATCGCCCTCTTTGGTCGTCTTCAGCTTGTCGAGGAATTCGGCGAACTTCACCATATGGTACGTGGCGATCTTGGCGTACTTCGCCAATTTCTCCGGATCGTTGCCATGATGCGAAATGGTGTGGTGCTGTTCGGGGATACCGATGTGCGTGTAAGAACGGTCTGTCGCTTCATGGCTCGTCATGAACGTGAACACGCGGCTGATGTCGCCTTGATACGCCAGGTGCATCAGGTTGTAGGTCACGGTCATGTGATCGTCGAACGCATCCGGCAAGCCCACCGGCGCTTCCGGATTGCCCGTGATGGTGCCGAGACGGCTTTCCATGCGGTCGAGCTGCTGCTCTACCTCGCGTACGTTGGTCAGATACTCGTCGAGGATGGCGCGATCCGGCCCGCCCAGCGAGCGCTTCAGTTTCGCGGTTTCCTCAGTCACGGAGTCGAGCAGGCTCTGCTTCTCCTTGAGCCGCGCAAAACGACGTTCCGTCGAGTCCGTCTCGCCAAACATGCGCTCAAAGGTGACGCGCGGATTGATACCCACAGGCAGCGGGCTCGTGTCGTCGCGCCAAGAGAGAGTGTTGAAGAACGTGCAGGAGAACCCGTCGCAGGCGCCGACCGCCGTTCCCATGTCCTCAATCCCCACTTCGATCGAGCGCAAGGGCGTGTCGCCGGCATTTTTATCGGCGATGAACTGGTCGACGGTTTTCTTGGACTGAATCTTTCCAAACGCATCCCCGGATTCGCTGCGGTCGCCAGCCGGCCCGACGCCATTCAGGAACGCCGAACTGGCGCCCAGATGGACGGAAGAGCCCCACGGCGCCTTCATCTTGCTCACCGTGACCAGTTGATTGCGGAACGGCTCCAGCGGCTGCATCACCGGCTTGAACGCGAAGTTGCTTCCCTCCGCGTCAGGATGCCAGGTGTCAGGATAAACACCGCACGGGAAATAAACCGCGCCGAACCGGAAGGGCGAGGTCGGCGCTGCCGAGAGCGCTGGGACCATCGCGTCTAGAAAAGGAAGTGCGACCGCGGCGCCCAAGCTGCCACGCATGAACGTGCGGCGCGAGAGATGCTTCTTCGTAATGATCATAGCTGCTCCTTAATTGTTTGATCTTGCCACTTTAACTGGTTCAGCCGGCCCCTTGACATTCTCTGCCGGTTCTAACTTGGTGCGCATCTGGAAAGGTGCGCTTTCGATAATGCCTACGACAACTGAGGAAAGCCGGTAATCGTTCTGTGCGGCCTTCTTTACAATCCGCCGGACCACCGGCATGTCACTGGGCTCCAGACCGCGTCCCAGCGCGTAAGTCAGCAACTTTTCCGTAACTACTGTCGTGAAAGCGTCAGGGCGGCTCACGATCGCCTGCCGCAGCGCCACCGGACCGCTTACCTGTGATCCGTCGGCCAGCATGCCAGCCACATCGAGCGGCGCGCCGTCGGCACCGGTGTCGCGCCATTGCCCCACGGAATTAAAGTTCTCCAGCGCGAAGCCGGGAGGATCGATCACGCGATGACAGCCCGTGCAGGGCTGGTTCTTGCGGTGCAATTCAAGCTGCGCGCGCACCGTCTTTGCAGCCGTCGAGGCCCCCTTGTTGCTCTCTTCAAGCGAGGGAACGTTCGGAGGAGGAGGAGGCGGCGGCGTATTCAGGAAAGTGCTCAGCACATACTTGCCGCGGAACACCGGTGAGGTTCTGGTCGCCACTGAAGTGAGCGACAGGACGCTTCCCTGCCCCAGAAGGCCGCGCCGGTTGGGATCGGTG
>Ga0265314_10001123_pt1 | contig 30939 bp, 19 predicted proteins | sample 4126metaG_FD_203106 | JGI IMG/M metagenome (GOLD analysis project Ga0265314, IMG submission 203106) | Rhizosphere microbial communities from Carex aquatilis grown in University of Washington, Seatle, WA, United States - 4-1-26 metaG | ecosystem: Host-associated > Plants > Roots > Rhizosphere >... | reverse complement strand
TCTGCCTGGCGCGCTTCCGGCAGCTTCGCCGGGCTCAACTGATGATCGCCGCGTAGCAGGACTAGCAACGGCTGTCCGTCCCGCACCATCACTAGGCTCTTCATTTGCGAAGTCGCCGGCAAGCCGGTGAATTCGGCAATCTGCGCGATGGTCTTTACGCCGGGCGTGGAGAACTCTTCGGGTTGGAGGTCACCTGCGGGATCCGGAACGGTGGGAGGTTGTGCGACGCCGACCGCCTTCGCCGCGAGAGCAGCATAGCTGGTTCCGCGCACTAGCAGTTCGTCACCTAAGCCCGACTCCGCCACGAAGTCTTCGCCAGCAACGATGTAGGCGAGGCCGCAGCGCTCTAAAGCACGATCCTCGCGCAGGAGGGCCGTGATTTTCGCGAGCGTGCGTTGTCCCAAGAATAAATATTCCCGGCCGCGCATGTATCCGGCGCGCACTAACAGAGGATGATTGTCTTCGCGCAAAGTGGCGATCGCAAGTTCGCTCCACAACATACTTACTGTGATAGCATCCGAAACATGACCAAGGCATTCGCCACCGCGCTGCTTCTGGCTGTGTCCCTACCGGGACAAACGCCTAATATCGATGACTTTTTCCGCGATTTCACGGCAACTTGGGTCCGCGAGAATCCCAACCTGGCTACTTCTTCGCGCTATTTCACCGGCGAGGAACAGGACCGTCTGGAACGCCAACTGACGCCGCAAACCGTTGCCTACCGGCGCGCGCGCATTCAGCTCGCCAAGCAAGGGCTGGAGCAATTACAAAAGTTCGACCGCAGTAAATTGACGGCTACGCAGCGCATCTCCGCCGACCTGATGCAATGGCAGCTCGACACTGTGGTCCGCGAGGAGCCATATCTCGACTACACGTTTCCGCTCGAACAGATGAATGGCGTGAACGTCAATTTGATTGAAAGCCTGACCGTCCGTCATCCGCTCGCCACCGAGAAAGATGCGGAGAACTACGTGGTGGCGCTCCGCCAGGTAAGCACCCGCATGGAGGAGGCCAACGCCGAAGCGCGCACGCTAGCGGCCAAGAACATCATCCCGCCGAAATTTATTCTGAACGCAACCATTAAGCAGATGCAGGGATTCGTCGATCCCTCGCCCGGACAGAATCCATTTGTAGTGATCTTTGCGCAGAAGATGGAGGCCGCGAAGATTCCTGAGCCGCGCCGCGAAGCATTACGCAGCGAAGCCGAAAAGATTGTGAGCGTGGAAATATATCCGGTGTGGAAGAACGCGATTTCGACGCTGCAATCGCAATTGCCCCGGTCGACGGATGACGCGGGATTGTGGCGTCTCAAGGGCGGCGCCAACGCCTACGCTTATTTCCTACACCGTTACACCACGACCAACTTGACGCCGGAGCAAATCCATCAGATTGGCTTGAATGAAGTGGCCCGCATCGAAAAGGAGATGGACACGATCTTCAGGCGATTGGGGCGGACCGAAGGATCGATCAACGAGCGCTCCGAGAAGCTCAAGAAGGACATGGCTTATCCGCTGACGGAAGCGGGTCGCGCGACCATCATGGCGGATGCCGACGGCATCCTGCGCGACGCCGAAAAACGCGCGGCGGTGCTGTTCGATAAGACGCCGAAGAGCCGCGTCGTCGTGCAACCATTCCCGCGCTTTCGGGAGGCTAACGCTGCGGCGAACTATAACAGTCCGGCGCCAGACGGCTCGCGGCCGGGCGTCATTCAGATTCCGCTGCGCCCGGAGATGATGACGAAGTTTGCCCTGCGCAGTTTGATTTATCACGAAGGCGTCCCTGGCCACCATTTCCAGATCGCGTTGACTGTCGAGAACAAAGATTTACCCCGCTTTCGCCAGATCGGCGCGTTCGGGGGCATCTCGGCGCTGGTCGAAGGCTGGGGACTTTATGCTGAACGCCTCGCCGCTGAATCCGGCTGGTACGATGGCGATCCCGAGGGCCAGCTCGGGCAACTGTACGATGCCTTGTGGCGCGCGCGGCGGCTAGTGGTCGACACCGGTCTGCACGCCAAGCACTGGACGCGCCAGCAAGCCATCGACTACGGGATCGAAGCCAGTGAAGTAGAACGCTACGTGGTGTTCCCGGGGCAGGCCTGCTCCTATATGATCGGGCAGTTGAAGATTGTGGAGCTGCGAGAGAAGGCCCGCAAAGCGCTGGGCGACAAATTTTCGCTGCGGGAATATCACGACGTGGTGCTCGACACCGGCACTGTCCCGCTGGAGATTTTGGAGCGTCAAGTGGACGCTTACATCGCCTCGGCGCGGAACCGCAACCCGTAGTCCGCAGGCCTTACATCGCGCACGATGGTTTGCCAGGGCGCGTAGCCACGCTTGGCGGAATAGGCGTCGTCTTCAAACTGCAGCGCGACGTCGAGGCGTGCGCCGGGCGCGAACTCGGCGGCACGTTCCGCGAAATTCCAGGCCTTGGCGCGCAGCGTGCGTCCTTGCGATTTTAGGCGCAGGAATACGTGCTTGTCGTTCTTGATGTCGGGCGGGGCGGCCACTTCCACTGCGCGCGCGAGCAATGTGGGGGGCGGATTACCGAAGCCGAAGGGCGCCAGGTTCAGTAATTCCGCGATGGTTTGATCGGTGATTTCGTCGAAGCCGATCTCTGCGTCGATTTCGATTTCGGCTTCGAAATCCGCTACCGTAAGACGCGTGGCGGCGTAGGCCTGGAACTGCACGCGAAACTCGTCCACCTGCGAAGCCAGCAGCGTCACGCCAGCGGCCTGGCGGTGCCCGCCGAATTTTTGGAATAGCGCCGGCATGGCTTCGAGCGCGTCGAGTAAATGAAACGCGCGGATGCTGCGGCCCGATCCATACGCCATGCCATCGTCGAGTCCCAGGACGAACACCGGACGGTGGTAGCGTTCGACCACGCGGCTCGCTACGATCCCCACTACGCCGCGATGCCAGCCTTCGCCCGCGAACACCAGCGCGGCGTCGCTATCGGTCACCGGCTGCGCCAAGCATTGCTCCAGAATCGCTTGCCGGATGCCGTCTTCCGTTTCGCGGCGGTCTTTATTTAACTCGTCTAACTGCGCAGCGATCGCTCGGGCACGCTGCGGGTCGGAAGTGGAAAATAGCTCGATGATGTCGCTGGCGCTGGCCATGCGGCCGGCGGCGTTGATGCGCGGAGCGATTTGAAACGCAACTTGCCGGGCGCTTGGGGTGGTGCCGGCTTCGATGCCTGCCACGTCCAGCAGCGCGCGCAGCCCTGGGTTCGTCACACGGTCGAGTCCTTGCAATCCGCGTTTTACGATCACGCGGTTCTCTCCTGTCAACGGCACCACATCCGCCACAGTGGCGATCGCTACTAACTTCAACAGCGAATCGACCAGGCGTTCCCGACGCACGCGTTCCCAGCCGAGCGAAATCATCAAAGCTTCGGCCAGCTTGAGCGCCACACCCGCGCCGCACAGACCCTTTTCCGGATACGTACAATCGCGCCGGTTGGGATTGAGCACAGCGAGCGCGGGCGGCAGTTCAGCTTCGGGCAAGTGGTGATCGGTGACGATGACGTCGATGCCCAAACCGGCTGCGTGCTTCACTACTTCGTTGGCACGGATGCCGGTGTCGACGCTCACGATCAGCTTCACGCCCAGTGCGGCGGCGTCTTCGACGGCCTCGCTTTTCATGCCGTAGCCGTCGCGAATGCGGTGCGGGACGAAACAAGTGGCGGTCGCGCCGCCAAGGTCGAGCACTTTCTTCAGCACCACTAGCGCGCTGGTGCCGTCGACATCATAATCGCCGTACAACAGAATCGGTTCTTTTCGTTCGATGGCTTGCACCAGTCGCGCCGCCGCCTTCTCCATGTCGGCCAGTAGAAAAGGATCGTGAAGATCGGCCGCCGAAGGCTGGAGGAAGCGGCGCGCGGCCGCCGGACCGCTCAGCCCGCGGGCGCACAAGACTCGGGCGGCAGGAAGCGAAAGGCCCAAGGCGGCGGACAGCCCGGCCGCGCGGGCGGGCTCAACTTCTGGTAAGATCCACTTCATTCACGTGCTTCATTGTTACATCCGGGGATGTAACCTGAGGGTTGTTCGCGGACATCAAAACAGTGTACATGAGTGCGCTTGCGGTAATCGTGGTGTTTCTGGGCTCGCTTTCTGCAGCGCTGGCGCAGACGGGCGTGGTGAAGTCCGAAGGTCAACCGTTGCCTGGCGCGACGGTGCGTGCGACACAGGGCGAGCGCGTTCTCAGCACGTTGACGGATGCGAACGGCGAATTCAAGCTCGCGAACCTGACGCCCGGAACTTGGACCATCGACGTCGCCATGTTCGGTTTCGCGCCGCAGCGGCGTGAAGTACAGATCGCCGCGAACCCTACTAAGATCGATTTCACCTTGCAGATCGGCAACTTCGCAGCCGGGCGCGGGGGATTTGGCTCGGGCCGTTTTGGTGCGGGCGGCCGCGGCGGCGCGGTTGCAGGAGGATTCAATCGTGGGGTGAATCCGGCGAACACCCCGAATGCAGCGGGCACTGCGAACGCTCCGCCCGAGGCAACCGTGCAGGCGGACGCGGCGCAAGGAACCCTCCCGGACGCTGCGGCGCCGCCCGTAGACGTGGCCGCGCTGCAGCAAGCCAACGCAGGGGGAGCCAATGAATCGTTTCTAGTCAACGGCAGCCTTAGCAACGGACTGCAAACGCAGGCCTCCGACTTTACGCCGGGCCAAGGTCCCAATGGGTTCGGCAGTGGCGTCGCTTCTGCTGCCCAGGCCGGGGTACCGGGCCAAGGCGGCGCGGCGGCGGCTGGGGGCCCCGGCGGATTCCAGGGCGGTGGCGGCGGAGGAGGATTCGGCGGTGGTGGCTTCGGAGGACGTGGTGGCGGTGGTGGGGGTGGGGGTTTTGGCGGTGGACGTGGGGGACGCGGAGGTCCTGCGGGGCGTGGTGGCTTCATCGGCAATCGCCGTAACGCTGGCCAGAACCAGATTCGCGGGTCTATTTTTTATACGGTAGACAACTCGGTTACCGACGCCTCGCCTTTTTCGTTGAACGGCCAGGCCAACACTAAGGCTCCCTACGCGCAGAACAAGTTCGGTTTTAATTTGGGCGGGCCACTCGAACTTCCCAAGCTGTTTCGCTCGGAGAACACTTTCTTCGTCATCAACTACAACGGCAGCTTGGCGCGCAACGGCATGAATCTCACCGGCACTGTCCCCACGCTGGCCGAACGCGCGGGAGATTTTTCGGGGATCTCCACGGTGATCTACAATCCCGCCACCGGGCTGCCGTTCCCCGGCAATCGCATTCCGCAGATCAACCCCATCGCCGCCGGACTCTTGCAATTTATCCCAGTCCCCAACCAGCCCGGGACCGTCAACAACTTCCGCCTGGTCGAAGCCGTTCCGAACAACAGCCAGAATCTCAACGCGCGCGTGAATCAAACGTTGTCGCGCCGCGATCAGCTCAGTTTCGGAATGAATTGGCAGCGCCGCGATTCGCAGAACCTGCAGAATTACGGCTTCATCGATCCGTCGAGCGGCAATGGCATCAATGCCACTGCCAACTACCGGCACACTTTCGGAGCGGGAGTCTTCCAGAATTTCACGGCGACTTTCAACCGCAATAGCAACCTCACCACGCCGTTCTTTGCGAATGGCGCCGACGTGGCCGCCGCTCTCGGCATTCAGGGCGCTTCCTCGAGTCCCCTGAACTTCGGACCGCCGACACTTACCTTCACGAACTTCGGTTCATTGACCGACGGCAGCCCGTCGCAAAGCGCTATCTACAACCTTGGATTCACGGAGAGTCTCGCCATCCATCGCGGCAAAAATAATTGGACCTTCGGCGGCGGCTACACGCGTTACTTCCGCAACACGGTCACCGATGCGAACGGTCGCGGCACGTTCAACTTCACGGGTCTCGCCACGAGCGAGCTCAACGCCAGCGGGCAACCAGTGGCCAACACGGGTCTAGATTTCGCCGATTTCTTATTGGGTCTGCCGCAGTCCGATTCCATCCGATTTGGCAGCTCGAATACCTATTTCCGCACCGATTCTTACTACCTCTTCGGACAAGACGACTTCCGCGTGCGCAACAATCTGACGCTGAACCTAGGCTTGCGCTACGAATACTTCGCGCCCTGGAGCGAAAAATACGGGCGCATCGCCAATCTGGATATCGCGCCCAATTTTACGGCGGTTTCGGTAGTGACGCCGTCGCAGCCCGGCCTCTACAGCGCAGCTTTTCCCAGCGGCCTGATGAATCCTGACCGCAATAATTTCGCGCCGCGCGCGGGACTCGCCTGGAAGCCGTGGAATCGTAAAAATCACGTGGTGCGCGTCGGCTACGGCATCTACTACAATCCCGGAATCTATAATCAATTCACATCGCGCCTGTCGGCCCAGCCGCCGTTTGCGCAATCGACCACCGTCGAAACCAGCACTTTGAATCCGCTGACGCTCGCCACCGGTCTCACCGTGACGCCGGACGGCAAAACGATCCTCAATACTTTTGCCGTGAATCGCAATTATCAAACCATGTACGCACAAACCTGGAACGTCGCCTTCCAGTTTCAAATGCCCTCGCAGTTGGTGGGCGAGGTGGGCTATCTGGGCACCAAGGGCACGCATCTGGACATTCAGGAAATACCCAACCAGGCTCCGCCGGGCGCGATTCTCACCGCCCAGCAGCGTGAGTTGATCGGCAACGCCACTGGCTTCACATACGACACGCCGGACGGGAATTCGATCTACCATGCGCTGCAAACGCGCCTGACGCGCCGGTTCCGCCGTAACGTTTCTTTCAATCTTCAGTACACTTTCTCGAAGGCGATCGACGATTCTTCTACGCTAGGCGGCGTGGGCAATACCGTGGCGCAGAACTTTAACGATCTCTCCGCGGAGCGCGGCCTGTCGAGTTTCGACCGCCGCCAGGTCTTCACGGCGACCTCCGTGATCCAGTCGCCGGTGGGTTCGAACGGCGTGCTGGCCAACTCTAAGTTTTTCGAATCGGCGCTGAAGGATTGGACCCTATCCCCTAGCGTCACGCTCGAAACCGGGACGCCTCTGACGGCGCGTGTGCTCGGCAACTTGTCAGATATCGCAGGAACCGGCACCATCGGCAGCGGTCGCGCGGATGCCACCGGACTACCTATCGAATCCGGCAGCGGCTTTTTCAATCTGGCCGCCTTCACTGTTCCGGCGGCCGGTGAATTTGGCAATGCCGGCCGCAACACCATTCCCGGTCCGGGCTTGTTCTCGATGAATCTTTCGTTGCAGCGGACCATCACGCTGCATGAGCGTACGCGTCTGCAAATCCGCGTCGACGCCACCAACGTCACCAACCATGTGAATATTACTGGCTTCGGCACGGTAGTGAACTCTATCAACTACGGCGTCCCATCGTCGGCCGGCGCGATGCGAACTCTGAGCGCTACATTAAGGTTGAACTTCTGATGAAAAGGGCTGCGTTCTTTCTGATCGCTTCGCTGCTGCTCGCGCAGGACGCCACTTTTATCGTCGACACCAAACTGGCGGTGATCAACGTCACGGTGAATGACAAGGCCGGCCGCCCCATCTCCGATCTGAAGAAGGAAGATTTCCAGTTACTCGAAGACGGCGTTCCGCAAAAAATCACGGTCTTCGATCGCCAGGATCTGAGCACCGAACCTCTGGCGCCGCTGTCATTTTCGCAGCGTCCCCAGACGATCGAAGAACGCGCCGCCGCGATCCCGCCCGGCACTTCTGTGAACCAGCAGGCCCAGCGCGACCCCAAGCGCTTTCAAGATCGCCGCTTGATCGGGCTGTTCTTTGACATGAGCTCCATGCAGTCGCTGGAACAAGCGCGCGCCCAGGAAGCCGCCGTCAAATGGATTCAATCGCAGATGACCGCGGCAGACCTAGTGGGTGTCATGACCTTCGGCAGTAAATTCAAGATGATTCAGGAGTTCACTGACGATCGCGATCTGCTGATTCAAACCGTGAAGGGATTGACGCTGGGCGATTCGAGCGATCTGCAAGGCCTGGCCGCCACCGCCGCCGATGAAGGAGACGACAGCGGCTCCTTCGTGGCTGACCAAACCGAGTTCAACATCTTTAATACCGACCGCAAACTCACTGCGCTCGAAGACGCCGCGCGCAAGCTCAGCATTTATCCCGAAAAGAAAGCCCTTATCTATTTTTCCAGCGGCGTCAACAAGACCGGCATCGAAAATCAATCGCAGCTCAAGGCGACCGTCAACGCTGCGGTGCGCTCCAACGTGTCTTTCTATCCGGTCGACGCGCGCGGGTTGGTCGCCGAAGCACCCGGAGGAGATGCCAGCGTTGCTTCACCGCGCGGCACGGGTATCCTCACGGGCACCAGCCAAGCCGGCCGGCGAGCCACATTCAACGATTCGCAGGAAACGCTGTCGACGCTCGCCTCCGACACAGGCGGCAAAGCGCTGCTCGACTCAAACGATCTGACGTTGGGAATTCGCCAGGCCCAGGAAGACATTCGCAGCTACTACATCATCGGCTACTATTCGACGAACCCCGCTACCGACGGCAAGTACCGCCGCGTGCAGATCAAACTGGCGAGCAACGCGCAAGCCAAGCTCGATTATCGCAAGGGCTACTACGCCGGCAAGACCTTCGCCAAATTCACTTCCGCCGACAAGGAACGGCAGCTTGAAGAAGCTCTCACGCTCGGTGATCCCGTCAGTGAACTGCCGCTGGCGCTCGAAGTAGATTATTTCCGTGTCGCCAAGGACCGCTACTTCATTCCGATTTCCGTGAAGCTGCCTGGTTCGTCGATCGGTTTCTCAAAGAAGGGCGCCAACCAGACCAATTCGCTTGATTTCATCGGCCAGGTGCGCGATTCAACAGGTCACCTGGTCGGCGGCGTGCGCGACCAGATCACCGTCAAGCTCAACGAAGCCAACGCCGCGCAAATCGACCGCCGCTACATGCAGTATGACAGCGGCCTCACGTTGGCCTCCGGCAACTACAGCCTGACGTTTCTGGCGCGCGAAGGCCTTACGGGCAAGATGGGGACGTTCGAAACCAAGTTCACCGTACCGGATTTAAACGCCGGTAAAGCGCTGCGCGTAAGCTCCGTGATTCTCAGCAGCCAGCGCGAAGCCGTCACAGCGGCTGTGGGTGCGGCTGATAACAATAAGAAGCTGCTGACCAACCATCCCTTGGTCCAGGACGGCCAGAAAGTGGTGCCCAGCATCACGCGTGTCTTCCGCAAGGACCAGACGCTGTATGTGTACTTCGAAGTCTACGATCCCAGCATCGACCCGGATCAGAAGACATCCAACGTCTACGCCGCGATTGAACTCCTGCAAGGCGCGCGCAAAGTCTTCACCTCGCGCCCGGTGCGCGTCGACAAACTCACCACCTCGCGCCCCGGCGTCGCGCCTTTCAGTTTCGAGATCCCGCTCAACCGCCTGCAGCCTGGCGAATACATTTCGCAAGTGGACGTGATCGACCAGCTCGGGCAGAAATTCGCGTTCCCGCGCAGCTCCATGGTGGTTCTGCCTTAGACCGTCAGATTCATTTTCGCGAGCAGCGCCGGATAGCGCGGGTCGGCGCGAAGATTCGCATACGCAGGCGTCGTTTTGATGCTGAGCACTTGCGGATCGCGCTGGGTAATCGCTCGCTCCGCCCAAACCACCGCCTCCTCCAGATTACCGAGCAGCGAATTCACCAGCGTCATCGCTCCGGCGGCGGAAAACGAATTGGCCGCCAAGGCTGCGAGCTCCGCCAGAATCTTCCGCGCCTCTTCCGGGCGCCCGGCGACGGCGTAGACGGCCCCCGCAACCAGCAGCGACATGGAATAGCGTCCGTGCACTTGCAGGGCACGCTCGGCCAGGGCCACGGCCTCGTCGGAATGTCCCAGGCGCGCCAGGACAAAGCTAAGGATGAATTGCCCCAGAAAATAATCCGGATCACGCTGGAAGGTTTGCCGGGCTTCCGCCGCCGCTTCCTCGTCGCGGCCCACGAACATCAGCAGGTATGCGCGGCCGAAGCGGAAATAGAGCGACAGGGGGTCTAGTTCCAGCGCCCGTTCAATCTCGGCGAGCGCTTCGTTGAGCCTCCCGGTGGGGCGCAGACACCAATACCCATAGGAAAAATGCACGCTCGCCGCTGCGGGATTCGACGCGATCGCACGTCGGTAGTGTTGTTCGGAGGCCTGCCAGTTGTAGTCCAGCTCCGCACGGATCTGGCCGGCGATGGCATGTGCCTCGGGAAGCAGCGGATCGAGTTCCAGCGCACGCTGCGCAGCTTTGTCGCCCAGCGCCAACTCCTCGCGCGGGTCCAGACGGCCAATTGTGGCGTGCACCACGTGATAATCCCCCAGCCCTGCGTACGCCGGAGCGTATTGCGGATCGAGCGCAATCGCGCGTTCGAAGCACTGGCGCGCGCGGTCGGCTGAGGCTGGTGTGAAATTGTTCAGGTGGTGCCGGCCCTCGAGCGTGGCCTCGTAAGCCGCGGTATTGGTGACGGCCCGCTTCACCAGCGAATGTCCGCTCAAGTTCAGCTCAAGCTGCTTGACGATGGCCGCGGAAATTTCATCCTGGATCGCGAACACATCGGTCATTTCGCTTTCGTAGCGCTGCGACCATAGATGGGTGCCGTCTTCGGCGCGAATCAACTGCACGGTGACGCGAACCTTGGGTCCAGCGCGGCGAACGCTGCCTTCCAGAATGCTGGATACGCCCAACGTCTCGGCGATCTTGCGGATGTCTTCGTTCTTGCCCTTGAAGGCGAACGCTGAAGTGCGCGCGATCACCTTCAGTCCGGCCACCTGCGTGAGCGCACTGATGATTTCTTCCGCCAGGCCGTCCGAAAAATATTCGTCTTCTCCGTCGCGGCTCATGTTCGCAAAAGGCAAGACGGCGATGGACGGCATGCGCTCCACCGGGGCAGGAACCGCTTGGGTCACATGTGGCGTTGAGGTCGAAGACGAGGCTGCCAGCAGCGCCTCCCTAACCTGCGCCATCGACTGAAAGCGCTCCGCCGGCAATTTGCGCAGGCAGTGTGTGAGGATGGTCTGCACGGCCGGCGGCGCTGGAATCGACTCCGGCTCTTTGTGCAGGATCGCGGCCATGATGGCGATTTGCGAATCGCCAGTAAAGGCGCGCCGTCCGGTGAGCATCTCGTAGAGCACCAATCCGAAGGAGAAAATATCTGAACGTGCGTCGACTGTTTTGCCTTCCGCCTGCTCCGGCGACATGTACGCGGCTGTGCCTAGAATGGTGCCGGCCTGCGTGAGTCCGATGGTAGCCGTCGCGTCCGCAGCGGACCGCTGGGCGCTCTCGACGTTGCGGGTCAACAGCGCCAGTCCGAAATCGAGCAGCTTGATGCCGGCTGGCGTCACCAGAATATTGGCGGGCTTCAGATCACGATGCGTGATCCCCTTGAGATGCGCGGCGGAGAGTGCGTCGGCAATCTGCGTGGCATAACGCAGCGCAATATCGAGCGCCAAAGGCCCACTGAGCGGAGTGCCCTCAATGAACTCCATGACTAGGTAGCCTTCGCCGGACGGCAACGTGCCCACGTCGTACAACGCGCAAATATTCGGATGATTCAGCGCCGCAATTGCGCGCGCCTCGCGTTCGAAACGGTCGCCGTGTTCCCGGTGGAGGGTTTTTATGGCGACGGTGCGGCCTAGCCGCGTGTCGCGGGCCTTATAGACTTCGCCCATGCCGCCGGCGCCAATGGGTTCGACAATCTCATAGGGACCAAGGAGTTCGTTGGCGGAAAACGGCATACGCGGGACTCATTCAGTTTAACCCCAGCGAATATTTTTTGAAAAAGTCTACCGTATACTGCGCCACCTCGAGCGGGTAAACGTGCCCGCCGTTGTGGATAATCGTCATCACCGGCGCACCGTCTTTCGATTCATAGCGTGTGCAATACTGCCCACAGGACTCGCCTTTGCCCGTCGCCCCATTGGCCCGCCGCGCTGCTTCGATCGCTTCCTTCTGATCCGCGAACGCGATCTGCCGGTCCTCCGTGCCGCCCACGTGCAGCAGCGGCTTGGCGACGGCGAGGTGCACCGAAGGCAAGATCCGCGCGGCTACCGGCGCGAAGGCCGCGAACACTTGCGGACGCTCGGCCCATAGCAGATAGGTAAAGTTGGCGCCATTCGAAAAGCCGGTGGAATAAACCCGCGAATCGTCCACGGAAAACTTTTGGTGCAGCGTCGTCAGCATCTGATCCACGAATTTCAGGTCGCGATCTCCATCCTTGCCGCTTTCCACCTGCCAGCCCGCCAAGCCATCGCGCGTGCTCGGCAGCCCCTGCGCATAGACCACGATGGCCTGTGCCCAATGCTGCTGCAAGTCGACGCCCTGGAAGTTATCGGCGGAATCCCCGTGACCGTGGAACACCAGCACCAGCGGCGCCTTCCCCGACGGACTCTTCGCTGTGGGCGCGTAGACGATGGCCTGCCGCTCCACGCCGTCGATTTTCCAGCTCATCATTTTGGATTCGCCCCAAGCAGCGGCCTGCACCGCCGCGCATAGCAAGAGTAATCGTGCCGTCATTGTCCTAGACCCTTCTTCAAGATCTCAGCCGTCACCCGCTCCACCAGGCGCGCGATTACCTCGCTCTTAATACTCGCGGCGACCTGGCCGTTGTTATCCCAGGAGTGCAGAATCCGCTCCACCACTCCATCGATCACCTGATTTCGAATTTCTTTTGAAGTTTTCTCTGGCAGCGGGGGATTTGCTGTGGCAAAATAATGTTGCAGTTCCTCCCCCAGTTCGTCGCGCGGTTCAAGCGGAGCCGTCTCCCGTTTGAGGCGCGACTGCAAAGTTTGCAAAACCGCGGTTGTTTTGGCCGTCGCTTCCGTTAGTTTGGGTTCGAGCTTCTTCTCTGCCATGAAAAAACCTCGTCGCCCTCGATCTTACCCAATCATTTCGATTGAGTCCATGGGACACGTATGCTACCATATGCAGGTCGATGATCCGCTGAGGCCCAATATATCGTGGTCAATGTGAAGTCAGCTATGGCTCGATTTGGGTTAGGGCCCACAGCTCCGCAGCCCGACTCCGGGAACGAAGTTGAGTACATCGCATGGTTTCGCTTTCCGGTTGCCTTTACGTATCTCGACAGCGCACCCGCCGAGGCGGCGCCGGTATTAACCATGAAACCGTCCGCGAGCCTGGCTCCCTCCGCGGCGGTCATGACGCTAGTTTCCACGGCCCCTATCGTTCCTATTGTCGTACCCGCTGTCGCGCCTGCGCCTGTGATTTCAGATGACACTAGCTCCGCCGCAACGGCGCAGTGGGAAATGGTGATTCCGAAGATGACGCGGCCGCCCGCGAGACCGGTAGTGGAACGCCTCTCCGCTCCTCCTCCTCCCGCTGCGATTTCCGCTCCGGCCGCCGCGTCTAATGAAACGGTGTCTGCCCAGTACATCCCGCCATCGTTTTTGCAGGGTGCCCCGGATCAGACGTTTGTCGAACGCCACCGGCTGAAGATCGCCTTGGGCGCGGTCGCTCTCCTGGCATTGGGCCTCTTACTGTGGGGAAACTCCGGCAGCGGCGCTTCGGCGCATAAGCCGCCAGCGGAGTGGTCCCACCGCTATACCACTCCGCCCGGGCGCTTGTTATCGCTTTACGAACCTTCTCGCGGCGAGTCGGATTACAGCATTGAGTTCGGCTGGGTTCCCGATGCAAAGGGAGCGGGCTTGGTGCTGCGCGCGCGCGACGAAAACGACTACTATGCCACGCGCCTGGTTCTGCAACAGCCGGCACCCAATCTGCAATTGGCAGAGGACCATTTCACTGTCTACGGAGGCGTAGAAAGCCCGCACTCGCGGAAAATCATTTTTTTGGCGAATCAAACGGGTCCGCTACAGATTCAGATGGACGCGATCGGCTCCGCCTTCACGCTTTCGGTGCAGGGACATCCCGTGGATTATTGGAACGACACCCAACTTAATTCCGGCGCCCTGGGCTTCTTCGACGAAAGCGGAGAGCGGCCGGAGCTACAAGGACTCCACGTCACGCTCATCAAGAAAGGGGCCACGCGCACTGCCGTGGCGTCGCTTCCATGAGCCAATTTCGCAAAGGCGCCGTCAGGCCGTCCATGAACGATCCGCTGCCGGCCGCACTGGCCTTGCGCGCACAGGGACGCCTGCAGGAAGCACTCGATGCGCTCTCCGTTCCCAGCGAATTCTCGCTCGATTTTTATATCCTGCGCGGCGATCTCGAGTTGGAGTTAGGGCGGGTTCAGGAAGCCGCCGAGAGTTACTCCATCGTAATCGCCGAGGAGCCCGATCACATCTACGCGCAGGGCCAGCTGGGATTGTGCCAGCAGCGTCTGCACAACTGGGACGCCGCCGCGCGGGCCTTCGAAGCGGTGCTCCAATTCGACGCGCACCGCGATGAAGTCCGCCTCCACTTGGCTGGTTGCTTGCTGCGCCTGCAGCGTTTCGGAGCCGCTCTCGAATGCTTCGACAAATGCTGGTCGGAAGCATCACAGCGGCGGGCGCTTTTTGGCAAGGCCGTAGCTCTCCAGTTCCTGCGCCGCTTCGATGAAGCCGAAAAGCTTTACGAGCGGCTGCTGGCGATCGATCCTTACTGCGAAGAAGCGCTGTCGAATATGATCGCCATGGCTATGGAAGTATTCGAACTGGGCCGCGTGCAAAAATATTCGCAGCGTTTGCTGGAACTGAACTCGCGCTCCGCGGCCGCTTACAAGGGCCTGGGCCTGTGCGCCATCGAGCGCCGCGATTACCCGGCCGCTTCGCGCTATTATCAGCAAGTGGCGGAGATCGAGCCCGGAATTACCATCCCCCCCAAAGAAGCCGGCGATGCCGTGGAATATCGCATCAGCCGCAAAGTATTTGACAGCCTGGAAGAAGCCAGGCGGCAGCAGAAATCCCGAGCGGCCCGCGCGGCAAGCGGCTCGCTCCCGAGGTAAATACATATGGCACGATTGCGCATTCGAATCGAACTAAACCGCGGCGGGGTGGGCGTTCCGCTCCACAAGCTGGCTAGTGTGGTGGAGGAAGCGCAGAAGTTTTTCTACCTGCTGGCGGAAGACATTCACGTCGACCAGACGCAAGGCGACTGGCTAGGTTTCGATTTCGGCAACGAGTCGTTGAACTTCACCGCCGAATTCGTGGGCCCCGTCACCGCCGAGCAAGTCGCTGCTTTTCATGCGGCCTTCGACGGCACCACTTCGCTGCGGCGGGCCACCATTGCGCAGTTCGCACGCATCACGGAATCGATCGAGCAGGATGAGTTGATCGGCTTTGGCTTGTACATGCAGGACGACGGCAATGAGCCCACCGAGTGGCGCTGTCTGTCCCGGCGCGACGCTCTGCGCATTACCGAAGAGATTCAATTGTTGATCCAGGCCAGCGGCGAAGGCGGAAGCGAATCGCATTTGCCGGTAGTGACCAACACGGGAGCAGGCGCGCGCCTGTTTTCAGACCGCCGCGAGCGCGGCCTTGAATCCGCCAAGTGGGCCGCTTACGTGCGCGAAGTGGAAGCCAACATGGACCGGCGCTTGTCCCGCGTCGAGAACGTGATCGAGGGCCAAGGTAGTCTGATCGAAGACTTGCACGTGAAGTCGACAGCCACCGAGGATAGCGTCCGCAAGCTGCTGACCGCGGTGGAGGGCTTCTGCGCCCAGACCACGCGGCAGTTGGAAGCGATCGCGGCGCCTGCGCCGGCTCAGTTATCGGCCGCCCAAATATCCGAAGTAGCGGTGCCTGAAGTTACATCTGCCGAAGTCGCATTGCCCGAAGTAACGCTGCCGGAAGTAACGCTGACCGAAGCCGCCGTGCCGGAATCGGCGCACGCAGCCGCTGCCTCCGCTTCGCAGCCTGCGATCGTCAACGCGGCCCCGGCAGCCGCATCCGAACCTTTGACGATCCCAACTCCAGCGGTCGAAATTTCCAAGGAAGCGGAGCCGATCGCGGCGCGAGTTCCGACCCCTTCTGCCCCTCCGTCGATCGCCCCGCCGGCGTCCGCGTGGCAAGCTGCCGTAAAGCCTGCTGCAGAACCGAAGCGCGACTGGCGATTCGCGGCCGGCTTCGTGTTGGCGGGACTCGGCGTGGTGATCCTGGTCACTTGGACATGGCAAAGTTTTTTCTCGGAGCCCGCCGTGCAGCGCGTTGCGGCCACCAGTAACGCTACCCCGGCTTCGCAGACGGTTCAGCCCGTGGCGCCGGTCGAACAGACCACCGCCCCAACCGTAACCACCGTGGCCCCGGCACCCGCCGGCGGCCGCGTCGACGTCGAGGCTTCGGAGCTCACCTGGGTCTCTTTGCGCAACAGCGTTGGAGCCCCTATGCTGGCTCGCGTATTCAAGGCCGGCGACACACAGAGCTTCGACATGCCTAACGGCGCCACCTTGCGAATCGGTAACGCCGGAGGCCTAACCGTTTCTCTCAACGGCACTCCACTCGGCCCCATCGGTCCTCGCGGCCAAGTCCGCGAGGTGGTGTTCAAAAACGGCTCGTACAAAATCGTGACGACGAATTAAAACGTCATCCCGATTTTCGCCACCAGAGACCGGGGCTGCAGAAAGTGAGTCCCGCTAAACGTGGACAGGAAGTTATACAGGGCTTCCACGTTCGTCAGGTTCTGGATCTCGAGCGACGCCGTATAGCGCACGGTTCCTTCCTTGTGCAGCAGATTATCGGTGCCGATGCCTAGGTTGAGCACGTTGCGCGGCTTCACGCGATCAGGGTTGTGGTCGTCATTTTCCGCGCTCGGGAAAGGACCGTAGCCGCCCTGCGGCAGCGTGATCAACTTCGACGTGACCACTCCTTCCGTGCCGCCCGGACCCAGGCAATTGCGGATCGGGCTCGCCACCGTGGCGAATACTCCGTTGCAGGCGAGTCCAATAGTGACCTCCTGATTCGGCGTAAGCGCCATCGCCGCGCCCGCGTCAGGCACGCCGCTCACCACCAGGCCGCTGTCGAAGCGGTAGGTCAACGCCACCCACTCCGCGTTCTTCGGTCGCTGATAGCGCAGGCTCATGGTCGATTGAAAGGCCTGATCGTGATCGATGCGGAACACGCCACCCGCCAGCGGCGCTCCTTGCGGAATCAGGCCGCCGTCCTCGGGAGGAAAGTAGCGCGCGCGGGTGTGGCCGAAGGTCCAATACGCCTGAAAGCCTTTGAGATTAGTGGTGCTCACGCGCCCCGTGACGCCGTCGAGTTTCGAGTTATTCCAGGCGATCGGAAACGTAATGGTAGTGTTCAGCAGGGTGCTGAAGTCGAAGGAATTGTGAGTGTACTTCCAGAAGTAATCCGCGTCGATCAACAGATACTTGCCCACCGCCTGCTGAAAACCGGCGTTGAACTGGTTGCGGAAACCCGGCTCAATAGCCACCGCCGTCGAGCCAAACACGTTCTGCGCCAGTCCACCGGTTCCCGTCGCACTCGACAGTAACAAATTCTCGTTGAATGGAGTCTCGAACGTTCGCGCATAAGCCACCCGCAAAACCGTTCCCGTCTTCTTGATGTTGTAAGCGATGCCTGCGCGCGGCTGCGGACCGGTCTTTGAAACCAGACCGTCGTAGACGTCGAAACGGAAACCGACGTTGAACAGAAAGTTGCCGGCCGTGATGGCATCCTGCGCGTACATCGCGTACTGATTGATGTTGGCAGCGGCATGGAAATTGAAGAGCTGGCCGCCGCGGCTCAGGTCGAAGGGGAGAAGGGCGGGGGAGAATGGCACGCCGGTCACATTCGGATTGGTCGCGATGTTCGGCTGGAATCCCGCAGCGGAGCATTGTGCGATCGACGTCAACGCTGGATCGCCCACCGCGCTCCCGTCGCTGTTGACGCACGGGCTGTTGAACGTGGGATCGGTAATGCCGAACCCAAAATTCTCCAGCAAGCGGGTTTGCTTGAGGTCTACGCCGTATTTCAAATTGTGGCGTCCCTTGCTGGTGGAAACATCCGCGCGCACGCCCCAGTTGAGCAACTGCCGGTTCTGATTTTGCGTCGCCGGCGTATCGTCGAAAGGATCGCGGCTGGCGTAGTAATTGAACTGATCTTTGCGGATGTAAGGATTCACTGTGATCAATGTGTGCGCGCTTACGGTGTGTTGATATCCGGGCGCGATGCTCCACGTCAGCACGCGCTGATGCTGATCCTGCGACAACTGATCGTAGGAGTTAGGATTTTGAATCCAGTTCCGCGCAGCGAACAAGTTGAGATGGATGGCGTCCCTGCCGGTAGGCTCATAATCCAGGCGATCGAAAACCGTCTGGTTGTTGCCGATGTCGTGAATTGGCGTGTATTCCGGAGAATCCAGAAACCGCCCGCTACGCACTCCGTCGGCCGCGATAAAGTTACCGAACTTCGCGCTGCCGAAGCCCAGTCCCACGCTGCCGCCGGCAGTTCCAAAGGACCCATAGTTCGCCTCCACGTTACCGAACATCTTCGGCGCTCCCAGGCCGGAACGCGTGGTGATCTGCGCCACCAGGCTGCTCTTATCGCCGAACTCGGCGTCGGGAGTCCCCGTGGTGACTTCCATACTCTGAATCGCGCTGGTCGGAAGCTGCGTTGAAAACACTTTACTCTGTTGATCGCTAATCGGCTGCCCGTCCACCACGAAACTAGCCTGCGCATGATCGCCCAAAGGATGGAATAATCCATTGCCATCCTGCGCCACACCGCCAGTGCTGTAAGTGATCGCCTGGCTCAATCCGCCGCCCGGATCGCCCGACGGCAGCTTCAGAATCAAACTTCGATCCACATCGATGTGAGCCGAAGGGTCGTTCTCCAGGATGTCGGCCCCAGCACCTTCTACGGTGACGCTAGTCTGGCCGCCCGCCACTGCCAGCTTGGCTTTGACCTGTACGGGGATCGCATTGCGAACGGAAACATCTTGTTCCGAAGCGTTGAATCCCGCCGCAGTCACCTCTAGGTGATACGGGTTCGGTGGAATATTGGTAAGCCTGAAAGCGCCGTCCATCCCTGAAGTCGCCGATTGGCTGTAGCCGGAAACCCCGTTCTTAATCGTCACTTTGGCATCCGGCACGGATGCGCCCGTCTGGTCCGTAACTGTTCCCTCGATGGTCCCCGCATTGCCGAGCGACTGCGCCCAAGCGCCAGTGGCCAACAAAGCAACAAACAATAATGACAATAAATGTTTCAATGACATATAGCCTTCCCTCCTCAGGAAAAATAAAATGCACGCCGGCCGGACGAAATGCCCGGTCGGAAAAAAAGCAACAACGATGGAGGATAAGGTTAAGCTGGCGGTGCGCGGGAGGAATTAAAAGTGCGGCCGTCGTCCGAAGTGTAGGGGCTCGCCTCGACCGGCGTGTGCCACACAACCAGCGCCAGCGTCGCAAGTTGGATGGTGCCGACGGTAGGCAGCGCCGGAAAATGCCCGGCATGGCCCCCAGCGCAGCAACGGTCGTCCGCACCGTGGTGATCCGGCTGGATCTCCATGGCGCTCGCCGATTGCACCGCGGCAAAGCTCACTAGCACTAACAGGACTAGTAGAATGCGCGCGATTTGGCGGAACACACCCATGCCAGATGGGTTTTAGACGGAGGCCGGATTGGCCCGGTTTCAGGAAAATGGAGAAATTAGAAGGGAAGGTCCGGCTGCACGTGCTGCTGCATAGCGGAGCGCGTCAGGTACGGATATGGGTTTACGGGGCTGCCGCCCAGACGAACTTCAAAGTGCAAATGCGGTGCCGTCACTTTTCCGGTCGCGCCCGAGTAGCCCAGGACTTCTCCCCGCCGGATTTCCTGCCCGGGCACCACTTCGAAGCGTGAGAGATGCGCGTACCAGGTGTGCATGCCGTTGCCGTGATCGATCGCCACCATCTTGCCGTAGCCACCGAAGTATTCCGCGCGCGATACGATGCCGTCCGCCGCCGCATGCACTGGAGTCCCCATAGCGGCTGAAATATCCACGCCCGAATGCAGCGCGCCTTCGCCCGAGAACGGATCTTCACGTTCCCCGAAGCGGCTCAGCAGACGTCCGTTCACCGGCCACATAGTGGGCACGATATTCGTCTGCCAGCGGCGGGCATATAAATGATCCACCCGCGAATAACTAGCCGACTTCAGGAAGTTGTACTCTTCGATCGATTCTTTATAGGTAGGAACCAGCGGCCCTTCGTTGGCGATGTCGTCCGCGCCTTCCAGATTCCGCTTCAGGCCCAGCGCGACGCTCACTTCGCTGGCCATCAACTGCAGGGAAGCGAGTTGTTCCTTCTTTTCCGAATTCTCCTGCTGCAATTGCTGATAGCGGCTGCGCAGCGTGGTGACCTGATCCCGCAGGGCATTGTAGTTGGCCACTTTCCAGCTCATGCGCAAGTAGCTCGAAACCATCCCGAATAGGGAGACCGAGCCAAACAACGCCAGCCCGAGAACCACGTACAACGCTTGGTGCGGGACGTGGATCCGGCGCAGTCGCCCGTGCAACGAATGAGCCAATACCAATACAAAGTAATGCTGCTTCATTGATCTCCTACAAATGTACCCAGAGCCATCACCCCAGGGAGTCCTTCCCCCGAATAGAAAACCTGGGCTGGAGATAACTTCAGACAGTCAAAAATGAACGAATCGTCATCATATCGAAACCATCGGGCGAAAGTCAATACAAAGTTACGCCTAGTGGGACTGTCTTATGGCCAGGTACAGTATTTGCAATGACTTACGGAGCAACTTTGGCCGGAGCTACGACCGGTTTGGCGGCCGCCGCCGGTCTGCCGAATTTGGCGGCGTCGATCGCGACGTTTGGCTTAACGTCGTCGAGAATGTAGGTCGATTGTCCGCCGGTCCAAGTCAACTTCCATTGGAACGGCAGCTTCACGCCTGCGACGGCACGATAGTCGGAAAAATCGATCTCGACGGGCACCGGCCCCACGATGGTCTTGCTATAACGCACCGCGCGCGTCAGCAAGCCGGTTTCCTTGTCGAAAAACAATTTCACGCGCGTACCATTTAACATCGCCTGGACCACTTGCACCGGGCGGTCGTCGATCAAAGTCGTCGGGAACCCCGTGCGCCATGCCATGAGCGCCTGTTTCAGCCCTCCGGGGAACGCCAGGATCGACTCCAACTTGACGCCATCCAGATCCCCGCCAGGAACCAGTTCCAGCACCGACACCGGTTTGTCCGGACCCATAATCCAGGCGTTGCGCCCGTCGTAGGCAGTGACGCTCTCGCCATTCTGCGTATGCGCGATCACCGTGTGCTCGCCCGTCGCCTTCGCATACAGGTCCACAGTGACCTTGGTGTGGTAGCTGTCGAACCCTTCGTAGCGTCCGCTGCCCCAATAGCTGGTCAACGCACCCAGCCGTTCCGCCCCGCCGAGAGCTTGCATATAACGATCCAAAATCTCATCGACAGTCGGCCCCTTGAATGCGCGGCCGCTGATTTCTACTTCATTCGGATCATCCGGCGGCGGTTCGCTGTACTGCTCCATCAAACTCGGAACCACCTTCGGCGTCGGACTGCCCCGGTGACAGGTGTAGCAGGTAACCGCCTCGCGTCCCTGAAACAGATTTTTGTTGATGGTGTTTACCACCTGCACCATCCGGCGAGCCGTCTGCTTCACCGGAATATCGTCAGCGTACCGGTCCCAATTCCCCAGCACTTCGTTGCCATGGCAGTTCGTGCAGTTGTACCCCAATGCCGCCGAAAAGAACCCCATAGTCTCCATGAACTGATTGACGGGGATGCCCTTCAGCACTTGGATGTTCTTAAAAACATCCTCCGCCATCAGGGTCTTTTGGGCCGGGGTCGGCTGCGCGCACACCGGCAGCAGGGTGAGGAGCAAGCACGCTCCGAGTTTTAGCTTCATTACTAGCGCTGCAGGTGATGATCCAGATTCTGTAACCGCTTCCCGTCATCTTCCTTGCAGGTCGGAGACTCTTCAATGGGATCGTTATTGGGCGGAATCACGCGCGCGAAACCGGTCCACGGCTTGGTGAGCACCCCTGGATCTTCCACCGTCGCCTGATACGCCAAGTTATGTTCGGGGGTCAGCCACAGCCGCTCGATCACGCGCATCTTGTCCGAGTGGAGGTAGCCTTCCTCGCCGAACCAGGTGTCGTCGACGAAATTGGTGGACTCGACCACAAATACGTCCTTCTCCCAATGCCCGATCGAATCTCCGTAGGCCGAGGGATTCGCTTTGGCGCGATGTCCGCGCCCGTCGGTGGGGATGATACGGAAGGTGTCACCCGAGATGTCCTCATAAAGGAAGATGGTCTCCGTCGGCAATTGAATAATCTTGCGCGGCGAGCCGATGCGCGGAGTGCCCGGCTTATCGCAATAGAACACCGGATCCGTCTTGCTCTCGTTCGCGGCTAGATACTTCACCTTCTCCTGAAATTCCGGCTTATAAGAAGGAGCTTTTTCCCACGGTAGAGCGTTGGGAATTTCGTTTGCGCGGTGGCGTATGCTGCCATCCCAATGGGTGCGCGTGACCTTGCCGTCCACGACCTTTACCAGGTCGCCGGGCGGAAGATCGATGCCGAAGGTCCAGGTTCCGCTAAGGTCGGGATGTCCTTGCGAAAAAGCGAATGTTGCCGTCAACAGGACGGTGGCGAAATGCAGTTTAATGGACATTACTCCTCCTTCTGGCTTTCGAGAGAAATCTGATTCCCGTTGGGGAAAGTGATTTTCTGCAGATATCCGTACTTAGTGCCGTCGATCGCTTTCACGATCTCGACGCTAACCGTCTCGCCGGTAGCGGCCGCGAAATCCGCCCGCGTCACGCCCACCTTGGTGAACCAGCGCGGCGGATTGCTTTCGAACTTCCAGCTTTCGACGTTCCCATCCTCGCCCTTGGCGTCCATGTAGACCACGATGTGCGGGTTCACCCAATCCACTTTGGTGACGGTGCCCTTGAGCGTGATCTTCTTCTTCATGTCGAAGATGGCGGACGGGGAGTGGTGGGCAAACAGCGAAACGCCGGGGACCAGTATGGCCGCGCCCAGCAAAACTGCATAGATTGGATTTTTCAAGCGTGTCCTCCCAAGGGCCGCAGTCAACTACGGCCAGTTAGAATCATAGTCAAAAGTGAGGCCTGAGTCCAGGGTCAAAAAAAACCCGGTGCCCTGAGGCACCGGGTCTGTTCCAAAAGTAGTTTAGAACACAAACTTCATCGCCACCTGCATAATGCGCGGATCGAGCGAGCTGGTGATCGTGCCGAACGGTGCGGTTCCGAAGCTGAGATTCACGCCGGAGGCGCCCGCCTGCAGGCTCGGGGGCGAAATGCCGGCCCGGCGGCTGTTGGGCAGATTGAACGCTTCGGCGCGAAACTCGAGAGAATATCCCTCTTTGATTTTGAACACGCGGGAGAGTGCCATATCCACCTGCCAAAACGCAGGACCCGGGATGTTGGAGCGGCCCAGGTTGCCGAACGTGCCCGGCGCCGGAAGCGCGAACTTGGTCGGATCGATCCAGCACGTGGGGCTCGGGTTCGCGCAAAGGGGATTTCCACCCAGGAAGTTGGGCCGTTGCGAGCCAGCTGCGGCGCCGGTGAGCGACACATCGCTGGTCAGCGCGACCGTTAGCAAGGGCGCCGATTGTGCCCGGTAGATGCCCGAGACCTTCCAGCCGGAGGCCAGAATGTTGGTTACGTGGTTGCCGAACTTGGGCGTCTCATACACGGTAGTCCAGTTGAAAAGCTGGCGACGATCGGAGGAGAAGGTGCCACCGATTTCGACGGATTGACAGTTGGAGCGGTCATACCGCCGGTTGTTGGGAATGACGAACCCGGCTCCCGCATTGCCAGTGCTGTTACCCCACGTCAGATCGCCGATGCAGTGCGACCAGGTATAGTTCGCATTGGTGCTTAGGCCTTTGCTCAGGCGCTTCTGAATCTGCAGAATCATGCCGTTGTAGCTGGAGGTGCCGCCGGTATCCATCACATCAATGTCGGCATAGTATTGGTTGCCGGGAAGCTTATTGACCGTGAACAAGCGGCGGGTTTGCGTGTTGCCGGTGGTGTTACAGGTAGTGAGGGCGGCGCCGCCCGGGCAGGCGACGATAACGCCCGGATTCACTTGGTAAGAAGCCAACAGATGCTCGGTTTCGCTACCCGTGTAGGTGATCGACGCTACCCAGTCATTGCCGAACTGCCGTTGGATCACGGCGTTCCACTGGTGCACCATCGTGGTCTTCATGTTGGGATCCTCGGCAATATAGGTTCCACCGGGAGCGAAGGGCGCCGTGGGGCTTAGTGAATACGGGAAGATGTTGGCGCCGGGAAGATTAGCGTACGGATTGCTAAACTGGCCGCCGGTAACGATACTGGTATTGCCAAAGGGCGGGGAGTCAGCCGAGTTGACGTACATGGAGCCGTTGACGTAGTCGTAGGCGATGCCGTAGGAGGCGCGAATCGTCATCTTCCCGGTGCCCGTTGGGTCGTAGCCTACCGCGATGCGCGGAGCGAACAGATTCCACTGCTTGTTGACGGCAGCCTGGCCGTTTGGAACACCCGCGTCGCCGGGGAACATCATTCCCGGAGGCCCGTTCACAAACACCTTGCTGTTCACATTGTTGACCATGTTCTGGTAGTTGAAGTTGTAAGATGCTTTATTCAGGGCGTACGGAGGCAGGGACGGTTCCCAGCGCAAGCCGATGTTCACGGTCAGGCGGGACGTCACCTTCCAGGTATCCTGCACGTATCCGTTGATGAACCACTTTTGTTGCACCAGCGGATTGGGTGCCGACATGGAGAAGGTGTTGAAGGTCCCCAGCAGGAACGAGGGAAGGTTGCCGAAGTTCCACGAGTTTTGGGAATAGACGTTCCCCAGGAAATTCATGTTGTACATCGCTCCGCCCATGCCGAAGTTCACCTGGTGCGCGCCATGAACCCAACTCACGTCGTCGTTGAGCTGATAGGTGGTGGTGTGAGCCTTAGCCTCACCGCCGGTGCCGGGTCCTACCGTGAAGCTGCCGGTCACGGCGAACGTACTCTGATGCGGCACGTATCCGCAATACACCGGGACCCCTAAGTCGCAGGAATCGACGAAATTAGAGTCGAAGCGATGAATTCCTTGCCGCAGCACCGAAGCGCGGAACTGATTGACCATCGAGGAGCTGAACAAGTAGGTGTCGCCGGCGGTCCAGGTCTGGTCCGCGTCATTGAGCCCGCCCTGCGTGGAACTGAGAATGTTGGAGGGCGTGATGGTTAAAGACGGCGGCCGGAAGTACGTCGTGCGCAGATAGCGCCCGAAGATGGTGTTCTTGGCGCTGGTCTGATAATCCCCACGAGCGACATACTGTCCTTCATTCACTTGGGTCGCAAGACCCACCGGCAACAAGCCGCAGCCGTTGGTTACTACCGGCAGCTTGTTCGCCAATTTTACGGATGCTGGATCGTACTTCTTAGGATCGATCTTGTTATTCGTAAACAAGGCCTTTTGGGCGACCGTAAGCCCAGTGACATCGGCCGGACAGGCGCTGAAATCGCCCGCCAGCATTGCTGGTGTCGCAATGAAATCGTTGGTAAAGCTGTTCTGGCGGGTTTTGGTGCCCTGATAGCCGAAGAAGAAGAATATTTTGTCCTTCTTTACAGGACCCCCGATAACCCCGCCGTACTGGTTGCGCTTGAGCCCGTCGTTGGTCGACGTGGACCAGTTGGTCCCGTTCAGGTCTCCGTTGCGTAGAAATTCGAAGGCATCGCCATGAAAACTGTTGGTTCCTGATTTGGTTACCGCCGTGATGCTGCCGCCCGCGTGGACGCCGTTTGAGGCGGTCAGCGCGCTGGTTTCCACTTTGAATTCCTGGAGTGCATCCGGGAACGGAAAAGGTATGTTGGCGTTGTCCCACGGATTGTTGAACACGCTGCCATCCAGCCAGAAGGCGTCACCGAAGGACTGCCCGCCGTTAATGACGTACTGCTGCGTGTTGGGGAAGCCGCCATTGCCCGCGACGCCCTGAGGAATCACGCCGCCGGCCAATTGAATCAGATCGGTCGCCACGCGCCCGTTGAGCGGCAGTTCCAGAATGCGCCGGTTTTCAATCACAGTGCCGATGCCGGTGGCCTGCGTTTCGACCAGAGCCGCATTGGCTTCCACTTGCACCTGCTCGCTGACGTTGCCAACCTTGAGCGCGATATCAACGGTGGGATTCGTATTCACCTGCAGGGTGATGCCGCTCTGCACGTAGGCGGAGAAACCCGTTTTGCTCACTTCCACGCGGTACGGCCCGATGGGCAGATTGGGAAGAACATAACGGCCGTCCGCGGCCGATGTGGTGGTGCGCACTGCCCCCGTCTCTGTCTGCGTCGCTTTAATTTCCGCTCCCGGAACCGCTGAACCCGTGGAGTCCAGAACCGCGCCTTGGATCTGTGCCTGGCCTTGGGCATAAAGGCTGATGCTGAACAAGGCACCAGCGAGCATAAGTAATAGATTTTTCAAATTTTCCGTCCCCTTTGCTTCGGTACCCCAAAGCATATGCTGCGACCGCTTGAAAGGTACCTCGTATTAATACGAGGTCCGCGTATTCCAATCCGCAGCTTCACCTGCTGACATCGTGTTTAGCAGGTATGATGGGTGTCGAATGCGGCGCCTACCCGGCAGCTCGTTGGATTTCATGCCTTCTTTGTCGTTCCGGCGCACGCCGGCAGAAGGGCGCGAACCGCCCGTGGCCCCTATAGTCTCAACCTGGATGCCACGCGGCGTCCGAAAGATTGGGTGGCGCATTTTGCGCTCGCTGACGTCTGTCGCATTGATTGCCGGCATCTTGGTGAGTTGTCTGTCGCTCCCGAATATTGACCATGCGACCGTAGCTTTGCTCTTGGTCGCGGCTACCGGGGGACTGGCGCTGCTGTGGGGCTGGGTTGAGGCCTTAGCTGGCGCCGTCGCCGGAGCCGTGGGCTTGGCGTATTATTTTTTGCCGCCCGCAGGATTCAGCATCGCCAGCCCCGAACATGTTGTGGCATTGACCGCCTTTCTGCTGATCGCGATCATCATCGGCCAACTGGCGGATCGCTCTAAACGCCTGCTGGCGCAGCGCGGCAAATTATTGAATCTGTCTCCAGACCCGTTGTGTATTCGCGGTCTCAACGGAGACTTCCGCAGCGCTAATGAGGCGATTGTAACGATTTTGGGCTGGTCTGAGTCGGAACTATGTTCCCGTCCCTTTCTGGAGTTTGTACATCCCGACGATCAAGCTCAAACTAAGGCGGCCTGGGATGAAATCGCCCGCGGCCGTACCGCCACCAATGTTGAGAATCGCTATCTCACCAAGGATGGCCGCTGGCGCTGGCTCAGTTGGACACTGGCGGCGCCTGCCTCGGGTGACTCGCAGATGTCTTCCGCGGCCCGTGATATCACGGAGGAAAAATTAGCCCGCGAAAAACTTCGTGACTTGGCTGCCCAGTTGATGACGGCGCAGGAAGAGGAGCGCCGCCGCATCGCCCGGGAGTTGCATGATGACGTTACGCAAAGGCTTTCTACCATAGGAATCGAACTGGGTTTATTGAGGCGAACAGGAGGCCAGCACGAGTTGGTGGAAGGTTTGCAAGCGCAGATCTTTCAACTTTCCGACGACCTCCGCTCCTTGTCCCATTCGCTGCATCCCAGCATTCTGGAATACGCGGATTTGCCGGCGACGCTCGAAATGTATTGCCGGAAGTTTAACGAGCAGCACGCGATCGCGACCGCTTTTACGGCGCGCGATGTACCCGCTGAAATCCCACGTGCCGTGGCAGTGGCTCTGTTCCGCATTGCTCAGGAGTCGTTGCGGAACGTGGCCCTGCATTCTGCCGCTAGTGCTGCCAGCGTCATACTGGCCGGAGAGGATGGCACGGATCTGTCGCTCTTCATCATCGATAACGGCAAGGGATTCGACGCCGGCAAGATTAAAGCCGGTTCTGGTCTGGGCCTTTTGAGCATCGAAGAGCGGGCGCGTAACATGGGGGCGTCGGTCACCATCGATTCGACGCCCGAGGCCGGCACGCGCCTCACGGTGAAAGTACCTCTGGGGGAGACCGAACGGAACGCATGAAACACCGCATCATACTCGCCGACGACCATGAGATCATCCTCGACGGCCTATGCCGGATATTGGAGCCGGAATTCGAGATCGTCGGCCGCTGCGCCGACGGCCGCGCGCTCCTCGCCGGACTCGAAAGCCTCAAGCCGGAAGTAGCCGTGGTGGATATTTCGATGCCGCTGCTCAACGGCATGGATGCCTTCCGCAGCGCCAAGAGCACCCACCCGCGCACGCGCTTTATCTTCCTCACCGGCAGCCCCGACGCTTCGCTCGCCACGCAAGCCTTCCGTCTGGGAGCCGCCGGCTACGTCGTGAAACAATCCGCTGCCGAGGAATTAGTGGCGGCCATCCACGAAGTGCTGGCTGGGCGCGTCTACATTGCGCCGCGCATCGCCAATGAAGTTTTGCAGAATCTGATGAGCCAGCCCGCTGACAGCTCCAAAGACGGCAGCGGATTGACCGGCCGCGAGCGCGAAGTTCTGCAGCTGCTGGCAGAGGGTAAAATCGTCAAAGAGATTTCGGCGATCCTGAATGTCTCTCCGCGAACGGTCGAGTTCCACAAGAACAATATCGTCGCAAAAACCGGATTGCATACCACCGCCGAACTGGCCCGTTACGCGGTCCGTAACGGTCTGGTCTCAAATTAGGAGGTTAGCGATGGCGAAAGCGAAAAAGAATGTAGACCGTCGAAAGTTCCTAAGGGGCGCCGCTGGCTTGGTCGCCTCGTCTCCCGTCGCGTTCGCGCAACGCGCCGCCGAGAAGCCCGAAGCCACCGGAGGCGCTGTCGATGTCACCTCCAACGTCCGCTGCGGAGCCGACTTCATGGTCGACGTCTTCAAATCTCTAGGCATCGAATACTGCGCCGCCAATCCCGGCACCAGCTTCCGCGGCCTGCACGAATCCGTCATCAACTACGGCAATAATAAGGACCCTGAATTTCTAACCTGTCTGCACGAAGAATCGTCTGTAGCGATGGCGCACGGCTACGCCAAGATCGAAGGCAAGCCTATGATGATCATGGCGCACGGCACCGTCGGACTGCAGCACGCGTCGATGGCCATCTACAACGCCTACGCCGACCGCGTGCCGGTCTACATCGTGCTCGGCAACATGCTCGACATCAATTACCGCCGCGGCTCAGCCGACTGGTACCACAGCGTGCAGGACGCCGCCGCCATGGTGCGCGACTACACCAAGTGGGACGATGCGCCCGTGTCACTTTCTCACTTCGCCGAATCCGCCGTGCGCGCCTACACCATCTCGATGACTCCACCGCACGAACCCATCGTCATCGTAGCCGACGCCACTCTACAAGAAGAGCCCATCACCGAAAAGAACCTGCGCATCCCCAAACTAGTCACCAGCGCCCCGCCGCAAGGCGACGCCTCCGCCGTCAACGAAGCCGCGAAACTGCTGCTCGCCGCGGAGAACCCCGTGATCGTAGCGGGCCGCTGCGCCCGCACTCCCCACGGCATTGAATTGTTGGTCGAGCTGGCAGAACTTTTACAATGCCGCGTGCAAGACCAGCGCCTGCGCATGAACTTCCCCTCGCGCCATCCCCTTTACGCGCCGCCCGCCAACGATCCCATCACGGAATCCGTCCGCGACGCCGACGTGGTCCTCGGCCTCGAAGCCCAGGAAATGTGGACCATCACCCACAAAATGACCGGCCTCAACAAATTCGGCATGGAATCCAGTTCCACCATGAAGCCCGGCGCGAAAATCGTTAGCATCTCCGCCATCGAGCTCAGTCACAAATCCAACTATCAGGACTTCGGCCGCTACTCCGAAGTCGACCTCAGCATCACCGGCGACGCCGAAGCCACGCTGCCGTCGTTGATCGAAGCCGTGAAAAAACAAATGACCCCGGACCGCCGCATTGCCCTTGCAGCCCGCGGCGCCAAGCTAGCCGAAACCCACCGCAGAGCCCGCGAGCGAAATCTGGAAGCCGCCGCAGTAGGCTTCGACGCCAGCCCCATCGCCACCGCGCGCCTGGCCGCCGAACTCTGGGCGCAGATCAAGAACGAAGATTGGTCACTGGTATCGAACGACCGCTATACCAGCTACTGGTCGACGAAGATGTTCGACTTCAAACACCACTATCAATACATCGGCGCCCAAGGAGCCGCCGGCATCGGCTACGGAGCCCCTGCCGCCGTAGGCGCGGCCCTGGCGAATCGCAAACACGGCCGCCTGACCGTAAATATCAACTCCGACGGCGATCTCAACTACGCCCCCGGCGTCCTCTGGACCGCCGCCCACCACAAAATCCCACTGCTCAACGTGATCCACAACAACCGCGCCTACCACCAGGAACGCATGTACATCCAAATGGTGGCCGCCAAACAAAACCGCGGCATCGACCGCGCCGACATCGGAACGTCGTTCAAAGACCCCTTCATCAACTACGCGAAGATGGCGGAGACTTACGGGATGTACAGCGAAGGCCCCATCAGCGACCCCAAGGACCTCGGACCCGCTCTAAAACGCGCTATAGCGAAAGTGAAATCAGGTGAGCCGGCGTTGGTGGACGTGGTGACGCAGCCGCGGTGAACGGATAGCTGGTTACCAGAATTTTAATTTTGACAACCATCCGTTGACTCGGTGGAGCGCCCTGCCTTTCCGGGTGAAGATCCACGCTGGATCGACATTCGAGGTCTCGAGTAGTCGGGATGGGGCAATGACTTCATAGCTTGTCTCTGAGATTCGCTTTACAGAAATCGGTGCATGTGAGTCAATTCCTTGGTCGATCCTAAAGTTGACCTGAATCGTAATTCGATTACCTGAACAACCAGAGTCAAAGTGTTCCGCCCTCAACGCCTCTTCAACACTTGCTCTCAGCGAAGGATAAGCACTGGAGTCAAACTCAGTCGCTTTGCCGTTAGAATCTATGGTCGTCGTCATTCGCACCAAGCCCTCGACTTGCGGGGAGTCTTGCAGAGCAGAAGGCGGGTAAATGAGTTCATTTAGGGTGGGGGAACACGAAGCTTCTTGAGCCGCCACTGGTTGGGTGATAAGAGCCGCGAGGATCAGCAACGCTGCCAGACCCGT
>Ga0265314_10001122_pt1 | contig 30962 bp, 22 predicted proteins | sample 4126metaG_FD_203106 | JGI IMG/M metagenome (GOLD analysis project Ga0265314, IMG submission 203106) | Rhizosphere microbial communities from Carex aquatilis grown in University of Washington, Seatle, WA, United States - 4-1-26 metaG | ecosystem: Host-associated > Plants > Roots > Rhizosphere >... | reverse complement strand
AACCTGTTCACTACATCACACGGACGACACGATGCAAGCCTCCGCAATGCGACATGGCCAACGACTTCGCACTGGCTGAGAACGGCTTCAGCCAGTGGCACCAAGGCCACGGCGCGCAAGCAGATGCGGACGAGTAAGGCCAACGACTTCGCACTGGCTGAATACGGCTTCAGCCAGTGGCGCCACGGCCACGGCGCGCAAGCTATTGCGGACGAGCAAGGCCGACGACTTCGCACTGGCTGAGAACGACTTCAGCCAGTGGCACCACGATGAGGAAAGGAGCCCACCTTCCGCAGGCTTTTCATTTGGCATGTGTAGCTTGGCGGCAGGCAGGGCGGTTTTGTCGGGTAAATGCACGCGGCATGTATGTGTGCGCGTCAAGATGAGGCTTTCCTTCTCTTAACGCTCCGGGCGTACCACAATTAAATCAACGGGCACAACGCTTGCTTCCTTCGATGCAGGCTCAAAGTGGCGGCGGAAGGATGCCATCCTGAGGCCTGACGTAAACAAGTACCGGCGGGCGGCTCTGGGGGGCCGTGTGCGCCGGCAGCGGACGCTTCTGCACACACAGAAGTGTGCATAACTACATCCTGACCGAGTCGTTCCAAGGGCCAGACGCGAGGTGCTGTATGGGCGCCGTGGGAGATACTACGTCCGCACATGCGCTCGATGACGAGCGCGACGAGGACGCCGAGCAGGAAGAAGAGGACGCCGCGCCCGCGGCGCTTTCGGCTTTCGCGGCTTCGCAGACGCCGTGGTGGTTCGTTTCACTCGCGCTGCACGGGCTGGTGCTGGTCTTCGCCGCACTGGTCTACGAGACGCTGCAGGAAGATTCGCTGCAGGGCGTGATTACGGTCACACATCTGGAGAAGCCGCCCGAAGCGAAGCCCGAGCCGCCGCCCAAGGAAGCGCTGCCTTCGGAACTCGAGCACAAAGCCGAAGCGACGGACCCCGAGAGCACGGTGGCTTCCGAGATTGAAGTGCCGAAGGACCTGAACGTCGAACTCTCCGATCATTTTGAAACCGCCAACAACATGGACGGCAACCAGGCGCTCGGCAATCCCGATGCGCACACGTTTCAGCCGTCGGACGCGTCGGAGAGCGATCCGGGCGGCGGCGGTACCGATGGCGAGCTGACTTCCGATGTGATTGGCGTCGATGGCGCCGGTTCGGCGGGTAGCGGGGGCGGTTCGGGCGGGGGCTTCGGGACGGGCAACGGCAACGACCGCGGGTCGGGTTCCGGAAGTTTTGGGCAGCGCGGCGCGGGCGGGCGCAAGCAACTCGTGATGCGCCACGGCGGCAACAAAGACACCGAGAACGCGGTCGAGAAAGGCCTGGCGTACCTCGCGCGCACGCAGAACGAGAACGGTTCGTGGAACGACCACCGCCCGGGCGAAGCCGCCAACGGCGCGTACGACATTGCCGTCACCGGCCTGGCCACGATGGCGTTTCTGGGCGCGGGGCATACGCCCAAGCTCGGCAAATACCGGGAGACCGTCGCGAAGGCGGTGGATTTCCTGATCAAGCAGCAGAACCCGGACGGGTACATCGGCGGCTGCGGCTATCCGCATGCGATCGGCGGGATGGCGCTGGCCGAGGCCGCGGGCATGACCAAGGACCCCAAAATTACCGAGGCCGCGCAGAAGGCCGTCGACTGGTCGATCGAGAAACATCAATGCCGCGGCGAAGGCCAGTACGACCGCAGCGGCTGGGGCTACGCGGTGCGCGAGCGCCCCACGACGTCGGTGACCGCGTGGTTCACGATGCAATTGAAGAGCGCGAAGACCGCGGGCCTGAAAGTCGATCCGGCGGGCTTCGAGGGCGCACTGCGCTTCCTCGATAAGGTCACGAAGACCGAGGACAAGGGCGTAGACGCGTACGGCGCGAAGATCCTGAACGTGACTTCCTTCTACATGCCCGGCGAACAGTTTTACTCGGGCAGCGGGCTGCGCTCGATCGACTGCCACAAGCGGCGCATGAACGCGACGAACCTGCTGATCCGGCAATTCGTCGGCGGCATCAAAAAGGAAGACCCGCTCTTTCAGGGCCTGGTGCGCTCGACGGTGGAAGGCGGCATGCCCGACTGGACCAACAAGGACGCGTACCACTGGTACTACGGGACGATGGTGATGTTCCAGACCGGCGGCGACGCCTGGCAAAAGTGGAACGAGGCCATGAAGAAGACGCTCGTGCCGAACCAGGAGCACACCAACCCGCCGAACCAGGGCGACGACGGGAGTTGGTCGGCGTCGACCGACGAGAATTACCGGCACGGTAGCCGCGTCTACATGACCGCCAACAGCGTTCTGTGTCTCGAAGTTTATTACCGCTACCTGCGCATGTTCAAAGAGTGACGCGCGGCGCAAGGAGGGACTCGCATGCGAAACGATCTCTGGGGTGCGCTGTTGTGCGCGGCGCTATGCCTGTCGGTTCCGGCCGGCGCCGCGGATGCACAAAGCGTCGTGGTCAAACCGGCTGAAGCCGCGCCCGCAAAGCAGGCGGAAACGCAGGAGACGCTGATTCGCATCGAAGGCATGTGCTGTCCGGTCGTCAGCGCGCCGCGCGTGGCGGATGCGCTGAAGAAGCTCGAGCGCGTCCGCGACTGCCGCGTCAGTTTCGGCGAGCGCGTGGCGCTGATTACGTTCACCGGCGCGGAGCCAACCGAAGCGGAACTCAACGCGGTCCTGAAGGACGCGAAATGTAAATTTGCCGGCGTGGTGCCGCCCGAAAAACGCGCCGCGGTGCTGGCGGAGTTGTTTCCCAAAAACGCGAACGGCGCTTTGCCCGCGGCCGAGGCGTCCTGTCCCTTCGATCCATAAGCGCTCCCGCATTCGCGCATGACCGCACCATCGCGGGACCTTCCGGAAACTTCCGAGACCCTGGACGCGCGGCTTCGACGCGTTTGCACAGCGCTGCTCCAGACCTTCATCGAAATGGACGCCGAGGCGGCGATCCCCGCAATGCCGGGCGCGTCGGGGCTGCAATGGTATCGGGGCTCGCGGCATAAATTTTCGATCAAGCGGCGCTGGCTGCGCGAACTGCGCAGACGGCTTGCGGCCCAGGGTTTTCCCACGCGCTTGAATGTGGTCTTTAAAGCCGGCGTGGGCCGCTGCGATTGCGTGGTCGAATTCGCCCCTGGTGCCGCGTTATGGCTGGAAGTCGTAGGCGTCTGGAAGTCTTTTTCGTGCCGCATCGGGCAATCGAAGCAGTATCGCTGCGCGCTCTTTCATCCACTGTTGCCGAACCCGGTCGCGGGCATCAACACGGTCCCCAACGCGCTGCAACGCCTGCGCGCGCTTCAGGCACCGGCGCACGCACGCACCTATGCGGGCGTGTTGGTGCTGGGCTTCGAGACGCCTGAGGACCCACTTGAACAGGACATCGAAGTGCTTGAGCGCATTTCGGAGCTGCGCGACGAGTGCTGGAAGCGCGAATCCCGGACCTGGGTGACGAACGAGAAGCACCCGGAGCGCGTCAGCGCGTATTTTTGGGTCCGCGCGGTTTAAGCGAATCACGGCACATTATAAATTCCCAAAGAATTTGGAATTCAAACCAGCGCGCTTGAACGCAAGGAATTTGGGGTGAAAATGGCGCGCAATTGAGGGGACGCTGCGTATTACGGCTTACGCCGCAATGCGAGCCGCGCACATTTTCGGCGTCCCTCATCCGGAGGACGGTCCATGCGCCTATTGTGCGGAGTGCTGATGGCCTTTGCGCTGGGCGTCTTGGCGGTTCAGGGCGAAGAGAATCCTTTGGCGCTGCAAAAATGGGAGGCCAACGGCGGCGAGAATTTGCCGTCGGATTGGAAGGTCAAAGGCGATTTTCTTTCGCGCGTCGAAGTGGATGGCCGGCGCGTGCTGGCGGTGAAGGGTGACGGCGAGCAGAGCGCGTTCTGGCGTTCGCCCGCCGGCGCGCTCAAGCCCGCGACGTGCTACCGCTTCCAATTCCAATCGCGCGCGAACGGGGCGGGGACGGTGATTTCCGGGACCGACCGCGTGAATCGCGATTTTCCGCCGACTGCAATATGGACAACCCAGGGCTTCTATTTTCGAAGTTCCGAAGAAGGCGAAGAGCGCCTGCGGCTCGGCCAGTGGCATCTAAAGGGGCAGGTGTTGTTCGACCGCGTCGAACTCGTCCCGGTCAAGCCGGTGCACGCGACGTGGCCCGCGGACGGCGCGGCGGCGGGCTTGGCGCTGGGCGAGGGCGAGCGCATCGCGCACGGGCAGTACGAAGATCTGCACGATCTGGGCTGGGAAGGCAGCACGATTCACCGCACGCTTTTTCGTCAAAATGCGTACTTTAATTCGAACCGCTGGTGCTTTTCCGGCGACAGCGAAGTGCTGTACCTGCACACGCTGCCCTATGGCATGCGCAACGCCAAAGTAAGTTTGAATGTGAGTTACCGCACCAGCGGCAAGCTGGAATTGTCCGCGAGCACGGACGGCATTACCTGGCTGCCGTTCGGCACATCTGAGAAAGTGGAGGCGCTCGAAGCGGCCCTGCCCGATGCGTGCAGCGGTGAAAAGAAAATATTCGTGCGCCTGAAAGCGGTCGGCACACCCGCGAATCTGCAGGTGAACCAGTACCGTTTCAGCGCGGACGTTGCAGCGCCGGAACTGGCGCGCACCGGTTCGACGCTGCTGCTCGAGGAGCCGGTGACGTCGGAGGGCCTTTCGGCGAACTGGGCGCCGTGCCCCGGCGGCTATGCGATCCGCTGGGAAAACCGGACCAACGCGGTGCTCAATCTGAAGCTGGAATGTTTGGCGGACAGGGCTTGGCAGGACGCGGGCAACGCGATCGTGATGAAAAAGCCGCAGGCGGAAGGTACAGCCGCCGGCGGCGGCTCGTCGGAGCTCGATTTCAGCGAACTCGGCGCGGGCGCGCATCTTGTCGGCGTGCGCGCGAAAGACGGTGAGCGCGTGGTCTACGAAGCGCGCGTGCCGATGCGTTGCACCTGCCTGGAGGAAGCGCATTATGGCGCGCCGCTTGCCGTGGAAATTCCCGGCGTGAAGCTATGGACCTGCGAAGCGCCGTGGAAAGTCGGGCGCGAACGCGCGCTGCCGAAGGGCGCGCCCGCCAGCGGGTTGAGCGTGGAGCTGGCGCAGGGCGAATACGAAGCCGCACAATTGGTTTTGCAGCCCGATGAGGCGGGCGTGGTGCTTACGGAAGTGCTAGTCTCGCCGCTGCGCCTGAAGGGGCGCGACGAAGCCGCGCGGCTTGAGGTCGAGCTTTTCGAAGTCGCGACGACGAGCGTGAGCGTGCCGAGCGACGCCTTGGGCGCGCCCGGCGAGTACCCCGACCCGCTGCCGCCGCTCCAGACGCCGCTGGCGCTCAAGCCGCGCGAAAACCAGGCGCTGTGGGTGCGCGTGCACGCGCCGCGCAAAGACGAAGGCGGCGTCGAGCCTGGGAATTATCAGGGGACTTTAACGCTGAAAACCAGCGCCGGCGCTGCGGAGATCCCGCTTAATGTGCGCGTTTTTAATTTTGAATTGCCCAAATCGCCCAGCCTGCGCACGGGCTTCGAACTGAACTTCGGCGAAGTGAAGCGCTACAACCGGCTCGAGACTCCGGAGCAGGAGCACGCGGTCTTCGAGCGCTATATGCGCGCGTTCGCGGCGCACCGCCTGGCGCCGTATTCGTTCTTCGATTTCGCGCCGATCAAGCAGAGCTTCAAAGGAGAGGGCGCGACGCAGGAAACGGTGCTCGATTTTACGGCCTTTGACGAGGCCGGCAAAAAGTACCTCGATGAGTTGGGCTTTAACGCGTTCGTTCTGCCGGTAAAGGGGCTGGGCGGCGGCACTTTTTACGAGCGGCACGCCGGGGAATTCGGCGGCGCGAAGGAAGGCACCCCGGAGTACGAGCGCCTGCTCGGCGACTATTTGAAAAAACTCGAAGCGCATCTGCGCGAGAAAGGCTGGCTGAGCAAGGCCTACATCTATTGGTTCGACGAGCCCGCGCCGAAGGATTTTCCCTTCGTGATTGAGACCATGCAGCGCCTGAAGAGGCTTGCGCCGGGCTTAAAACGCATGCTGACCAAGGAGCCGCATCCCGAGCTGGCCGGCAGCGTCGATTTGTGGTGCACGCCGACGCACGAAATGAAAGCCGACGCCGTCGCGCTGCGGCGCAAGGCCGGCGACGAATTCTGGTGGTATCTCTGCACCGCGCCCAAAGCACCGTACATCGGCCTGTTCATCGACCATCCTTCGCTCGAGCTGCGCCTGTGGAGCTGGCAGACCTGGCAGTTCGGGCTGCAGGGGCTGCTGGTTTGGGAGACGACCTACTGGACCAGCCACACGGCCTTTCCGAAAACGCTGCAGGACCCCTGGCGCGACGCGATGAGCTACGTCTCCGGCTACGGGACGCCCGAAGGCACCAAGGCCGGCTGGGGCAACGGCGACGGGCGCTTTTTCTATCCACCGCGCCGCGACCCGAACGCGGCGAACGGTCCATGCCTCGACGATCCCATCGGTTCGCTGCGGCTGGAGAACCTGCGCGACGGGATCGAGGACTATGAGTACTTCGTGCGCCTAAAGCAGGAGCTGGAGCGCGTGCGCGGAAAAGCCGGCGCGGAGGAAATTCAGGCGGTCGAGGCGCTTCTGGCCGTCCCGCAAGAGATCTCGGGAAGCCTGACGGAATTTACGCGCGACCCGCGGCTGGTTCTCGCGCACCGGCACAAGCTGGCCGAAGCGATCGAAGCGCTGGTGAAGATAAAATAGGGCGTAGAGGCATTTGATCGCTGCCAACGGCTTTCACACTGGCTGAGAACGGCTTCAACCAGTGGCACCACGCCGCCTGCGGCGGAAATTCCAAACGACAAATTCCAAGAACCAAAACGGCAACGGCCTGAGGTTACGGCCCGCACTGGCGGTCAAGCCGCCAGTGGCATACGAACGGCACGGAGCAAGCTGATGCGAGAAGCACTTTCGAGGACAAAGTCTTTAATACACCACAAGCTTCCCATCCGGCAGCAGGCCCAGGGGCCAGAAGCCGCTGAGGTAAATCTCGAAGACTTCGCTCCAGCGGCCGGAGGTCGAGAGCGTCAGTTCCAGGCCCACGCCCCGGGCCGCGCGCATCGCGCCGCCGCGCGCTTCGATGCGCAGATCGTGATTCCCCGCCAGGAAGTCTTCCGGAAAGTGCACGTCATGGATCGGTTCGCCCGTGGCCATCGCGAGATGCTGAATGTTCGCGCTGGCTTCGATGGTCAGTTCCGCGGCTTCGACGCGCTCGACCAGCGTCTCCCCGTAAAACGGGTCGGGGTGCGCGTTCGACGAGGGCATCCAGGACATGCGCTGCGCCACGAAGCCGTCGCGGTCGGTGACTTCCAGTTTGGATTGGCCGAAGACCCGCAGGCTGGTCAGCCCCACCGCGTGCTTGGTGTTGGGAAACGTGCCGACTCTGGAGAACCACGGCGCGCTGCGGATTCGTTCGAGGTACGCCTGCGGAAGACCCATCGTTGGATTCAACTTTCCTGCTTGCGGTGCGGATCGGCGGACATCTATGAGAGAGGCATAACCGTCGCGGCAGCTTTGTGCAACGTGGCCGGATGACGTGCGTGCCGAAGGCGCGACTTGGATTGGCCAAACCGCCGCCAAGCTCTAGAACTTCGCGCATCACAGAGACTATGAAAACGGAGCGCACCGATGGCTAAGCGGTATCAGGTTGTCCAGGCGGGCTGCGGCGGGATGGGCCAGGGCTGGCTCAAGATGCTCGCGGAAAGTCCGCTAGTGGAGTTGGTCGGCGTCGTGGACATCCGCCAGGAAGCCGCCGAGGCTGCCGCGACGAAATTTGGGCTCTCCAAGGCGCAGGCCGGCACGGACCTTAAAGCACTGATCGCGTCGCAAAAGCCGGAGCTCGTCGTGGACGTCACCATTCCGGCGGCGCACAAAGCCGTAACGCTGACCGCGCTCGCCGCCGGTTGCCACGTGCTGGGCGAAAAGCCGCTCTCCGATTCGATGGTCAACGCGCGCACCATGGTCGCCGCGGCGAAAAAAGCCCGGCGCGTCTACATGGTCAGCCAGAATTACCGCTGGGCGAAGGAGATTCGCGCGATTCGCAAGGCCATCGCCGCGGGCCTCATCGGCACGGTCACGACCTGCAACATCGATTTCTACATCGGAGCGCATTTCGGGGGCTTCCGCGACGAGATGGCGCACCCGCTGCTGCTCGATATGAGCATCCATCATTTCGACATGATGCGCTGCGTCACCGGCGCAGATCCGCTCGCGGTTTACTGCCACGAATTCAATCCGGCGGGGAGCTGGTACAAGGGCGCTGTCTCCGCGCAGGCACTTTTCGAGATGTCGCGCGGGTTGGTCTTCAATTATCGTGGGAGCTGGTGCGCCGAAGGCTACAACACGAATTGGAACGGCGACTGGCGCATCATCGGCGACAAGGGCAGCATCCGCTTCGATAAAAACACGCCGCCGACCGCCGAGATCACGGTGCCGAATTCGACCGGCTTCACGCGCCCCGTCGAGACCCAGGTGCTGCCGCTGGAAGCTGAGACCCCAGGACAGAACGGGTCATTGGTGCGTTTCATTGAAGCGATCGAGTCGGGCCAGGCGCCCGAGACATCCTGTGAAGACAACATCAAGAGCCTGGCGATGGTCTTTGGCGCGGTCGAGTCGGCCCAAAAGGGCCAGCGCGTGAAGATCCAGGTCGGCGGGGCTTCAAAACCCAAGGCCAGCAAGCCCAAAGCAGCCAAGCCCAAGGCGAAGTTGCGCAAAGGGCGCCGCTAAGCGAATTTACGGGTCTTCAAAGCGCTCCGATTAGGCGCTTTTCTCCTTTATATAGAGGCCTGAACTGGCCGATTCCCCCCTACGGGTTTTATCAGGGAACCCCGCGGTGGAGATTCTCCCAGCATGGCGCGCGTGAAATGTCCGATCTGCAAGACCGGGTTTGAAGCCAAGATCACGCCCGAAGACTACGCGATCAACTGCATCGCGTGTGGGATCGCATTCAATGCGGCGCAGTATCTTCCGCGCGAGGAGTACCAGCGGCTGACCGAGCGCCGCGGCGGGGCGAGCAGCTTTACCAAATTTGCGCCCGCGCCGACGCAGACCGGCACGCTGCGCGCCCTGGAACCCGTGTACGCCGAACCGCTGAACCACAAGACGCGCACCGGCGGACTGCCCTTCATGCAGGATGAAGCCGCGTCAGCCGCGGTGGCCGTGGCGCCCGCGCCGGTTGCGGTGGCTGCGCCCGTGGGCGGCGTCGAACCGGCGACGAAGGCCCCGACCAGTTTCCTGGAAGCCGTGACGACGCAGGCGCGCTTCCGTTCTCCGCTCCAGACGCAACCGCCGGCGCCAGTGCCTGCTCCGGTGGCTGTGGCTGCTCCAACACCTGTGCCAGCGGAGAAGCCCGCGCAGATTGATGCGCCAGCGCCCGTGGTTTCGCGCCCGCCGACGGGCGTGCGCGTGGGCGTCGCCCCGAACCTCGATGCCGCCGCGTCGGTCTCCGAAAAGAAGGTGCTCAAGCTGCCCGGGGTACTCGATACGGGCGTATTGCCGCCGGCGATGGTGGCGGCGCAGGCTGGGCGGCTGCCAAGTTCGATGCTGGATTCCGCGATGATCGGCTCCCAGGCGCTCAAGATCGCCGAAGGCCAGGTGCAGGTGGTTTCGCCCAACGCGGTCGCGATGCCCGCCCCGGCACCCGCGCCGGAAAAGCCCGTGGTAAGGCGCCGCCCGCTCCTGGAAGGCGCATTCGGGCACTTCGAGATTGAAGACGAGATCGCGCGCGGCGGCGTGGGCGCGGTCTTCCGTGTCCGGCACACGGTGACGGGCGCGAAGCTGGCCCTCAAAGTCTTGATCGAAGACGATGGTACGGGCGACCTCGAACGCGAACGCTTCCGGCGCGAGTGCGAGACGGCCAAGTCGCTGAGCCTGCCCGGAATGGTCAAGATCCACGAAGTCGGCGAAGTCGACGGCAAGCCGTACATGGCCATGGAGCTGATCGAAGGGCGCTCCCTGGACAAGCTGATCGCCGAAAAGTCGCTCTCGGTCCACGACGCCCTGGTGATCATGGAGTCCGTTGCGCGCACGGTCGGCGAGCTGCACGCGGCCGGCTACGTGCACCGAGACCTGAAGCCCGCGAACATCCTGCTCGACGCGTACGGTTCGCCCAAGGTCGCGGACTTCGGGCTGGTGAAGTCGGTGGATGAAGTGACGCGGCTGACGGCGTCGGGGCTGGTCTGCGGGACGCCGGCGTACATGTCTCCCGAGCAGGCGCGCGGGGACGGCCAGGCCGTCGAAGCGCGCACGGACGTCTGGGCGCTGGGCGCGGTGCTCTATGAAATGCTGACGGGCAAGCCGCCCTTCCAGGCCGATAACGCGCTGCGCCTGATGCTCCAGATCACCAAGGAAGATCCGCTGCCGGCGCGCGTGCTGAATCCCAAGATTCCCACGGACGTGGAAGTGGTCGTTAAGAAATGCCTCAGCAAAAGCGCCGATAAGCGCTACCCCAACGGGAGTGCGCTGGCCAAGGATCTGCAGCGCTTCCTGGAAGGCGCGCCGATCGAAGCGAAGACCCGCGCGAGTGTGCGGCGCATCGTCAAGGCGGCCAACGACCGCAAGGGCCTCTTTATCGGCGTGAGCGTTGGGCTGGCGGGCGTGGTGGTGGTGGCGCTGCTGGCGCGCATGCTGCTTGCGCCGCAGGATGCGCATACGCGTGCGGACCAGGGCTGGGCGTCGCTCGAGGATGGCCAGTTGAAGGAAGCGGAGGATTCGTTCCGCGCTGCGATTCGCGCGGACCCCAAGCAGGCCAGCGCGTATCTGGGGCTGGCCCGCGTGCTCGGCACGCGCGCGCTGGACGTAAAGAACCACAAGATCGCGGATCTGGGCCTCTTTAAGGAAGCGCGCGAAGCCGCCGCCAAGGCTGCACAGTACGACGACAAACTGGCGCCAGACGCCGCGGTGCTCACGGCGGCGATGTTCCGCTGTGCGAAGATGTATCGCGACGCGGTGGACTGCATGGAGCACGCAGTGGAGTTGAAGCCCAACGAACCGCAGTACTACAATGACTTGGGGCTGGATTACTGGAATCTGGGCCACGAGAAGGGTAGCCGCGAGTATTTGCAGAGCGCGCTGAAAGCGTTTGAGCGGGTGCTGGAATTGAAGCCGGACTATCCCAAGACCGCAGCCTATATAAAGGAGCTGAAAGAGCGGGGCTTGTCGAATCCGACGCACGGTGCAACGCGAACGGCGGACTCGAACATAAGGAATTAGTTCATGCCGCGTTAAGCGGAATGGGGACGTGCAGTGTTTCCTTTTCCCCACTTGTGCACGCTATTTTTTAGCGTTTCTTTGTAAGTCGTTAAATTTGAACGGCTTGCAATTTTCAAAGGCGCTCTCCGATTGGGTCTGGATTCTGCTTGACGGGGTAGCCGAGGTAGGTATGCTTCCCAAATCCTTAATGCAGAGAACAAGGATGTAGTTCGCACCGGACACAGTGTTGGTAATTTTTAGTTTGGTCCCGAGCAGTGCACTGGGAGGATTTGGAATGCAACTTCGATTTGGCGCGCTGATGTTGATCGTCGCGGCCTTCGCTGCCCGCCTTGCGGTGTCTGGCGAAATTACGCAGGCCGAGTTCGACAAGCTCAAGCGCGAAGTCCAAGAGCTTAAGCAAAACAACCAGAAGCCGGTGACCTCCAACGCGGCAGAACGCGTGACCGAAGAGAAGTACGGTCCCGACGCTGCGGTGCGGACGCGCTCCGGACGCCTGACCATCGGCGGCCTGGTGCAGGTCTGGTACTACAGCATCCAGAACGACAACAGCAGCTGGTACAACCGCGATGGCCTGAACCGCCATGGTGGCGGCGTTACCAACGCGGCTGGCTCGAACGAAGTCGCGGACAACGATTCGTTCCGCATTCGCCGCGCCGAGCTGAAGTTCACGATGGACATCACGGAAAACGTGACGGCCCACGTGATGATCGATCCGGCCCGCGAAGCGACGTCCTTCCCGAACCTGAGCCAGAACCAGACCACGATCCTGCCGGGCAAGGGGATCTACGGCGACATTCCGGTGGCCTTCAATGACGGCCAGGCCCAGGGCGGCAATACGAACAACGACGCGGTCCGCAACGGCCTCGGTTCGGCCAACCGCCTCCTCCAGGACGCGTACATCACCTATCACGGCATCCTCCCGCACCACGAAGTCTCGATCGGTCAGATGAAGCGCCACCTCGGTGAAGAAGGTACGCGCGACAGCTCGCAGCTTGACTTCGTCGAACGCGCGATGATCACCCAGGCCGCCGACCTTCGCGACATGGGCACGGAAATCCACGGCTTCTGGAGCCCGAAGTGCGGCACGTTCTTCGGCGACAACTCGATCCAGTACTGGGTCGGCATGTTCGACGGTGCGGGGTCGGCCTTCCAGCAGCTTCAAAACCGCTCGGACGACAACGACAATAAGGACGTCGTCGGCAGCTTCCTGCTCCGCCCGATCTGGCACCACGAAACGTGGGGCAGCCTCGAAGTTGGCGCCAGCGGCCGCTACGGCCATGGTGGTGAGTCGGGTGGTCGCGTCCCGGGCACGACGGACGGCCTGGACCGCAACGGCCACATCCACGGCAATGCGTACGCGTGGGGCATGTACAAGCCGGGTACGGTCCTCAAGGGCTGGTGGATTCGCGGCGAATGGGGCATGATCCGGGATCGTTTCGGCGTCGGCGCTGATACGACCACCCCTACCGATCAGGTCGTGTTCACGGGCAACGTTGCCACGACGGCCGTGGCGGACTTCACCCTGCAGGGTTGGAACGTCTCGACGGGCTACAAGTTCTCCGACAGCATCTGGGGCAAGGATTGCGGCAGCGCGTGGTGGAAGCCGTTCGAAGTCGTCGGCCGCTACGATTGCATGCAGAACCTGTTCTACCATGACCTGACGGACCCGAGCCGCCGCCTGGACGTCTTCCACACGACGAACATCACGGCCGGTTTCAACTACTACATCAAGAACAACAACGCGAAGATCCAGTTCAACTACAACTGGGTGTTCGAAGAACATCCGTCCACCGGGCTGCGCCAGATTCGCAGCGTCCGGAACGACAACTTCGTCCTGAACTTCCAGGTTGCCTGGTAAGCCAGACGAAGCAAGCTACAAGCGAAACGGGCGGCCCGCTGGGCCGCCCGTTTTTTTTACCCACACGAATTCAATTGGACCTACGCCTCAAGCCCGTTCGCGATCGCTTGGGCCAGGAACCCCAGCTTGCCCGCAACATCTTCAAACCGCTCCAATTCCTTGAACGAGTCGTAAAAGCGGCCCTGCAGCACGGGGCTGGGCAGGCGTTTGGCGTACTCGCGGGAGAGCTTGCGCAGGTGCCGGCAGGCATCGTGTTCGCCCATGTGTTCGACCAGCCACGCGGCGTGCTGGCGAAACTGGCGGAACAGCTCGGTCGGCGCCGGTTCGGGAAGTTCGCGGCCCTGCTCGATCAGCGCGGCCGAGCGGCTGAAGATCCAGGGATTGCCCACCGCGCCGCGTCCAAAGTAGACCACGTCGCAGGCGCCCTGATTTAGCAGGCGTTGCGCATCGGCCGGTCCGCGCACATCGCCGCCGCCGACCACCGGCACGCGCACCGCGGCCTTTACGCGCGCGAGCACCGCATGGTCGGCCAGCCCGCCATAGCCCTGCCGGACTGTGCGCGGATGCACGGCGATCAGCCGCGCCCCGCCGGCTTCCGCGGCGCGTGCGTTGTCTTCGGCGTTGATCGAGTTTTCATCGAGGCCCGAGCGCATCTTTACGCTGACCGGAGCCGGCGCGGCAGCTTCGGCGAGCAGGCGCACGAGCTTCTCGACCTTGTGCGGCGTGGCTAAAAGCCCGCCTCCGGCGCCGTCGGCGACGATGCGCCGAATTGGGCAGGCGATATTAAAGTCCACGAAGTGGTAGCCGAGTTCCCGGGTCAGAATCTGCGCGGCGGCGGCGAGTTCGGCTTCATCCGAACCGCAGATCTGTCCACCGCAGAGACGCTCGTCGGGGTGGCGTTCCAGGATTTTCAGCGTATCGGCGTGCCGCTGCGCTACGAATTTCGCTTTCACCATCTCGGTGCAGGCGAAGGCCGCCCCGTGTTCCTGGCAGAGCAGCCGCTGCGGCCAATTGGTGAATTCGGCCATCGGCGAAAGCGCCAGCCGGCCGGGCAGCGTGTAGGGTCCGAATTGCAAAGCCGTGGATGGATTCATTGAGGCTCAAGACACCGGTCGGACGGGTTGGAGGGCGCTTTTAGTGCCCGCCGGTGGTGATGCCAAACGAATACGGTGAGACAAAGGGATTGCTGGAATTGGTCTGAGGCAGTGTGCTGTAGGGGTACGCCGCAGAGCGGCGGTATGGATTACGGTAATTGTAGGGATAGCCGCTCGGGTAGCCGGAGACGTAGGGTACGGAATAGAATACCACGGGCGGCTGGACGTATTCCTGTCGGCGTGCGGATTCTGCGTCGGCCTGGGCCTGGATCTGGGCCAGTTTCAGGCGTTCTTGCTCGACGCGCAGGCGCTCGATTTCCTTCTGCGAGTCGAGCCTTTCAAGGTCCGCGTTGGCTTCGGGCGTGACCCACACCTCGCCGTGTTTGACCATGCCGCGGGCGGCTTGCGCTTCATCGAAGCTCATCCAGCGCCCATCGAATTTCACAAAGCCGAGGCCCGTGCGCGCGGCGTTGTTGTCGGGTTCGATTTCGAGCGTGCGGCGCCAGGCAAGCAGGGCCTGATTGTGCAGGCCGTTGGCCGCGCACCAGTTGCCCAGCGCGGCGAATTTGCCCGCGGCGCCTTCGGCGTTCGGATCGATGCCTGCGGAGCGCTTGTCGTATTCGTCGAGGACCGAGTCCTTCTTTTCGATGCGCTCAACGCGTTCGGAGGCCAGCACAATCGTCCCGTTGGCCGTCTCGATAATTACCTTGCCGTCTTTCTCGGTGACGCGGCCTTCCATGACATTGCCATTGGTCAGGTAAACGAGGTCCGCACGGGCATTGCCTATCGCGACAAAGCTTAAGGCAGCCAAGAGGATTGCAATGCGCATGGGGTACCGTCCTTTCGGGCACGTTACAGCTACGTAAATATACCCCCAGAAGCTTCCCACGAACAGGGGGTTGTGGGCACGGAATTTTTGCCGATAATGTGCCTGCACGTGTTCACTTGAGGCTGCACATGGTAGACGTCCCCAAACCGCTCAATATTCGACCGCTGCGCATTGGTCCGGTCTTGGTGGACCCTCCGATTCTGCAGGCTCCGATGGCGGGCTTCACGAACTTCGTCTACCGCAAGATCGTGCGCGAGTTTGGCGGCGCGGGTCTCCAGGCCACCGAGATGATTTCGGCGGAAGGCTTCGTGCGCATGGTCGGCGGCCCAAAGGGCGCGCCAGAGCGTTTGTGGGGCGTGAAGGATGAGCCGCGCCCGCTGGCCGTGCAGATGTGGGACAACGACGAAGAAACGCTGGCCGAAGTGGGCAAACGCCTGGCCGGCGAATACGGCGTCACGGTCGTCGATCTGAATTTCGGCTGCCCGGTGCAGAAGATCACCGAAGCGCATTCGGGCAGCTACCTGCTCACCGATCCAGCGCGGGTCGGGCGCATCGTCGAACGCGTAGTCAAGGCCTGCGCGCCGACACCGGTCACGGCCAAGATCCGCCTGGGCTGCAAGCGCGCCTGCCTGACGGGCAAGGACGTGGCGCGCGCGGTCGAAAGCGCGGGCGCCGCGGCGCTGACGGTGCACGGGCGCGTGGCGGAAGACTTCTTTCGCGGCAGCGCCGACTGGGAGCGCATTGCGGAGATCAAGCAGAGCGTCTCGCGACTCCCGATCATCGGCAATGGCGACCTGTCCTCTCCCGAGCGCGTGGTCGAGGCCTTCCGGCGCTATGGCGTCGACGGCGTGATGATTGCGCGCGCGGGGCTGGGCCGGCCGTGGCTGTTTGCACAGTGCGCGGCGGCGCTGCGGGGCGAAGCGATCCCGCCGGAGCCGTCCCTGGAAGCGCAGCGCGAACTGGTCCTGCGGCACCACCGCGAAGTCGAAGCGCGCTTCGGCGAAGAACGCGGGAACATTCTCATGCGCAAATACGCGAGCACCTACGCGCAAGGGAAACGCGGCGCGCGCGAGTTCCGCACCTACGTCAACCACGTCAAGACCAGCGCCGAGTTCCGTGAAGTCGTCGAGCGCTACTTTCCGCGCGAGTTTCAGCCACAGCCGAGCACGGCCACGGCGGAGTGAACTTCGCGCGCGAAAGTTCTCTTCCTTGCTCGACTGGGATCGTCTTCTAAGCTGCAGTTGGCCCAATGAGTTTAAGAGAGGAGCCGCGCTTGCCGCATTCCGGTTCGGACGCGTACTTTCACGGAACGACTGTGCTGGCCGTACGCCGCGGGGGCCATGTGGCCATGGGCGGCGATGGGCAGGTCAGCTACGGCAACATGATCCTGAAGGGCACCGCGCACAAAGTCCGCAAGCTCAAGAGCGGGCAACTGCTCGGCTTCGCGGGCTCGACGGCCGATGCGTTCAGCCTGCTCGAACGCTTCGAAGGCAAACTCGAACAGAACAAAGGCAACCTGAAGCGCGCTGCGGTCGAGATGGCCAAGGACTGGCGCACGGACCGCCTGCTGCGCCGCCTGGAAGCGATGCTGGTGGCTGCGGACAAGGACGCGCTGGTGTTGATCACGGGGCAGGGCGACGTGGTCGAACCCGATGACGGCGTGATCGGGATCGGCTCGGGCGGACCCTACGCATTGGCGGCGGGACGCGCGCTCTTGAAGCACACCAAGTTGGGCCCCAAAGAAATCGTGGAGGCCGCGCTGCAGGAAGCCGCCACGATCTGCGTCTTCACGAACTCGAATTTCACCATTGAAGAAGTCAAATAGCAGGGCGCCGGAAGTGGAGATCGCATGTCCGAAGACAATCTGGCCGTACTCTCGAAGGATCCCGCCGCGCTGACGCCGCAGCAGATCGTGGCGGAGCTGGACCGCTACATCGTGGGCCAGACGCAGGCGAAGAAGGCCGTCGCGATCGCGCTGCGCAACCGCTGGCGCCGCAAGCAGCTCGACCCGGCGATGCGCGAGGAAGTCGCGCCCAAGAACATTCTGATGATCGGTTCGACCGGCGTCGGTAAGACCGAGATTGCGCGGCGGCTGGCTTCGTTATGCGGCGCGCCGTTCGTGAAGGTCGAAGCGACGCGCTACACGGAAGTCGGCTATCACGGGCGCGACGTGGAGAGCATCGTGCGCGACCTGGTCAAGGCCGCGATCAATATGTATCAGGGCCGCGCGCGCGACGAAGTCCGCGCCAAGGCCGCGCAAGCGGTCGAAGACCGCCTGCTCGACTGCTTGCTGCCGCCGCCCGACGCCTGGCGCCCGGGGTCGAGTTCCACGCCCCAAGACGAGAGCGCGAAGTCCAGCGCCGAGCTGCACCAGAAAACGCGCGAAAAGCTGCGCAAGAAGCTGCGCGACGGCGCGCTGGATTCGCGCGAAGTCGAGCTGGAAGTCAGCGCGTCCGGCGACAACGTCGCGGGGATCTTCTCGCCGGCGATGGGCGAAGAAATGGGCGTCGAGCTGCAGGAAGCGCTTTCGCGCATGATGCCCAAGCGCTCCAAGCGCCGCAAGATGTCCGTGGTCGAAGCCCGCCGCATTCTGGAGGCAGAAGAGACCGAGAAGTTGGTCGACCAGGAGGCCGTGACGCGTCAGGCCGTCGAAGCCGCCGAAAACCTGGGCATCATCTTCATCGATGAAATCGACAAGGTCGTGGGCTCGGGGCGCGAGCAGGGTCCGGATGTCTCGCGCGAAGGCGTGCAGCGCGACCTGCTGCCGATCGTCGAAGGCGCGTCCGTCAACACGCGCTGGGGTTTGGTGCGCACCGATCACATCCTGTTCATTGCCGCGGGCGCGTTTCATTCGAGCAAGCCCAGCGATCTGCTGCCTGAACTGCAGGGCCGCTTCCCGATCCGCGTCGAGCTGAGCGACCTGACCGAGGAAGACTTCCGCCGCATCCTCACCGCGCCGCGCAACGCGCTGACCAAGCAGTACGAAGCGCTGCTGGCGACGGAGAAGGTGACGCTGGAGTACTCCGAGGACGCGCTCGACGAGCTGGCCAAATTCGCGGCCCGCGCGAACAAATCCAACCAGAACATCGGCGCGCGCCGGCTTCACACGATCATGGAAAAGCTGCTCGAAGACCTGAGCTTCAATGCCTCCGAGATGCGCGGCAAAAAGGTCCTCGTCGATAAGAAGATGGTGCTCGAGCGCTTGAGTCCGATCTTCCAGGATGAGGACTTGGCCAAGTACATCCTATAAAACCCAATTTGTGTGCAGGCCGCCGATATCTGGTGTATCTAGTAGAGTTGTATAGACGTTGAACCGAGAGCCAGAATCGGCATTCGGTTTGGGCCTTGGGGGCGCTTGGCCGCGAATGGGTACTTCCGAGCGTAAGCTTAGCTTTGGAAACAAGTTAGATACTCCAGATGCGGCCTGGTGGGTGGAAGGCGGAGAGCAGGTCAGTATTAAGGACGGAAAGCTCTTTGTGCAGGCCGACGCTGCCGCGCGCGGGCCGGGTTGGTTCTGCACAGTGTGGCATCAAACTCTGCTGCCCGAAAACTACGAATTTCACGCCCAAGCACGGGTTGAATCTTCGCGCACCGCGGCCAACAACATCAACTTGTTTCTGAATTACTCCGACCCGGCGGGCGTCGCGTTGTACGAGACACGCGCGTCGCGGGCCACGGGCGCGTATGACCTGTACCACAGCATGAACGGGTACATCGTCACGTTCCTCAACGATACGGAATCCGAGGGCGGCAAGAACGCGGATGGTTCGACGAAAGCGCGCGTGCGCCTGCGGCGCTGTCCGGGCTTTGAGTTGCTCGATGAAGCTTACGCAGGGCACTGCCGCGCGGGCGTGACATACAACCTGAGCTTTACGAAGCGCGGCGGCGCGCTGGGTTTTTCAGTCGATGGAGCAGAACTGGTGTCGGCGTGCGATGCGCGGCCGCACGGCGCGGGATTGCTAGGCCTGCGCACGTTTCGCACGAACCTGTGGTGGGACAACCTTTGGGTGCAGGCCGTCTAGGAGAGGGGAAACCGATGCGTAGCCGGATTGGAGTGGGAGCGGTGGTTTTGCTGGGCGTGGCGCTTTTGGGAAGTGCGTGCGCCGAGGACGTGAAGGAAAATCCGCCCGTCACGCTGCCGAAGTCCTGGGAAAAGTTCGTCATCCTGAACTGGCAGATCAAGACCGACGCGATCAACGACCAGGCACTGTACGAGTCCGTGAACCTGAATGGTTTTCACGTCGACCGCAAGAGCGAACGCCTGATCGAGTTCGCCAAGAAGACCAACTGGCCCTTTTACGTGGACCACGCCGCGGACAAGGGCTACTTCCACCTGCGCGACAACGTGCGCGACGGCCTGGGCAAGCAGGAAAAGTCCGGGCGCGGCGTGCTCGTGCGGCCCAACAGCTTTGCCGACCCGGCCACGATGGACAAAGTGAAGAGCATCCTGACCGAGAACATCAACTCGGCGAAAGGTTCCAGCGTCGTGGGCTACGCGCTTGACGACGAGATCAGCCTGGGCTCGTTCTGTTCGCCGATCGAAGTCGACGGCAGCCCCAAGTCGGTCGAAGGCTACCACAAGTTCCTCAAGGAAATGTACGGCACGGTCGAGAAGCTGAACGCGGAGTACGGCACGAACTTCAAGGACTTCAACGAAGTGCAGCCGCAGAGCTGGGAAGTTTACCGCAAGAACCTCGCCCCGGACAATTTGGGCCGCTTCAACCTGTCTCAATGGTGCGACTGGCACAGCTACATGGATACCCAGTTTGCCGACGCGATCGCCGACATGGTCAAGTTCGCGAACTCGCTCGACCCGAACACGCCCTGCGGGTTCGTCGGCGGGCAGAGCCCCAACGCGTGGGGCGGCTACGACTGGCGCAAGCTGAGCAAAGCCGCGCAGTGGTGCGAAGCCTACGACATGGGCGGCAACGGTGCGATCCTGCGCAGCTTCTGGGGCCAGAAACGTCCGCGCGTGCAGACCTTCTTCTCCAGCAAGAAGCCAAACTTCGACACGTGGTTCCTCTGGTACTACCTGGTCAATGGGAACCGCGGCCTGATCACGTGGCCGGAAGGCTGGTTCGAAAATGGGAAGGTCGCGGACTACATCACGCCGCTGGCGGCGACCTTCAAGGAAGTTCAGGGACCGGTCTCGAAGAAGATTCTCGACGGAGAATTCGTGAATGATGCCGTGGGCATTTATTACTCGCATCCCAGCATCCAGGTGACGTGGGCCATGGATTCCCAGTGCCACGGCAATACCTGGCCCAACCGCAGCAGTTCGATGGACAACGGCCTCTCGACCAACAACAACACGCGCGTTGGGTGGATCAAGACGCTCGAGGACATCGGCATCCAGGCCAAGTTCTTCCACCAGGACCACCTGCTGGCCGGTGAAATCGAAAAGCAGGGCATAAAGGTGTTGATCCTCAATCGTACGCTGTGCCTCTCCGACGCGGAAGCCGCGGCGATCAAGAAGTTCGCGGCATCCGGCGGCACCGTGATCGCCGACCACCTCTGCGGGGTCTTCGACGAACACGGCAAGGCCCGAGAAAAGGGCGCGCTCGACGACCTCTTCGGCGTGAAGCACGATCTGGCCAAGGGCCTGCTCGGCGGAAGCACGCTGACGGAGCTCAATGGCGAGAAGGGCGGTTCGATGAACGAGACCGTCTGGGACAAGGAAGGCGCAGGGATGTTCAAGGAAATGGCGATCTACGAAAAGGGCCTCGCGGCCGATGGCGGCAAAGCGGACTCCGAAGCCGGCGGTCTGGCCGTCGTGCGCAAGGGCAAAGCCGTCTACCTGAACGTCTCTCCGATCGGCTACCTCTTCAAGCGCACCAAGCCCCAGGGCAACGACTGGCGCGTCTTCGTTGCGGGTCTCTTGAAGGAAAGCGGGATCGAAGCACGGGCCAAATTCGAAGCCGGTGGCAAGCCGCTTAACAACATGCAGGCCGTGTACTGGAAGAACGGCGACAGGATCACGCTGGGCCTGGTCGCCAACATCGACCGCCACGCGACGATCGATTCATTCGGCGCGGTCTCCGGCGGCCTCGGCGACGCGAAGCTTAAGATCAAGCTGTCTTTCACCAAGCCGGTGAAGGGCTTGAAGAACGAACGCACAGGCAAGGACATGGGCGACGGCAAGGACTTCGAAGACGATTTCATGCCGTGGGAAGCGAACGTGTACACCTACACGCCCTGAGCGATGCGCGAAACGCCCCTGACCCTGGAGTCGCTCTGCGGCGCGCCGTTCGCGCTGGAAGAGCCGACGCTTAGCCCCGACGGATCGACGTGGGTTTTCACCCTGAACGTCGGGGCCACGCGGCACCTCTTTACCATGCCCGTGCAAGGCGCATTGCCGGTGCCGATCACCGGCGGCGTGAACGGCTTTGCGCATCCCAGTTGGTCGCCGGATGGCCAGCGATTGTGCGCGGATTCGCGCGGCGGCGTATGGCTGCTGGATCGGAACGGTTCGAACCGGCGTTGCCTGACGAAGCACGCGGCGGGGGATTCGTGGGCGGGCTGGTTTCCCGACGGCCAGCAGCTGCTCTTCGGTTCGCGGCGCCGTGGCTGGTCGCAGGTCTGGGCGCTGCCCGTGGAAGGCGCCGATGAGGCCGAGTGTCTGACGCCACTGCCGCGCGATTTCAAGAACGCGCGGCTCTCACCCGATGGGCGACTGCTCGCTTGCTTCTGCCAGGATCGTGAAAATCTAAATCGCTCGGAAGTCTGGGTTTTCCCCGCCGACACACCGGGCGACGGCCGCTGCCTGACGCCGCCGGGCGAATATTGGGAGACAGGCGCGGTCTGGCTGCCCGACGGTAAAACGCTGCTCCTCAATTCTGAATCGCCCGCCGATGGCTGGGCGCGCCTGTACCGCGTCTCGGTCGAGCACCCGTTTGAACAGCGCGAAGCACTTACCGAGCCCGGCGCGGAAGAGAGCGGGCCGCTCCTGTCGTCGAACGGGAAGTACGTGGCCTTCACGCGTCAAGTTCGCGACGCGAACGAACTTTTCGTGGGCCTGTCCGCATCCGGCCGGCCCAAGCGGGTTGAGCTGCCGATGGGCAGTGTGCAACCTCTCTCGCTCTCCGACGACGGTAAAACGCTGTACGCGCTGCGCGAGAGTTACACGGAAATTCCGCATCTCGCGCGCATCGACGTGGCTTCGGGAAATTCCAACGCGCTCACGCCAACCTGCTTGCCCGGCTTTACGGGCGGCGATTGTGCCGCGACGCGGGCGATCAAATTTCGCAACCGCGAAGGCGTGGACATCGAGGGCCGCGTCTGGACGCCGGCTGATGTCGCGAGCGGGAAGGAAGCCTACGCGCCGCTGATCGTGCGCGCGCACGGCGGTCCGTCGGCGCACTTCCGCAATTGTTGGGACCCGTTTGCACAGTGGCTCGTGGCCCAAGGCTACGCGCTGCTCGATTACGATTACCGCGGCAGCTCGGGGCACGGGCGCGAATTCCGGCGCGCGCTGTACGGGCGCTGGGGCGACGCGGAGATGCTCGACACCTACGACGCCGTGGCTTGGGCGCTCGCGAATTTGCCGTTCGTGCGGCGCGAACGCATCGGATTCTGGGGTGCCAGCTACGGCGGCTACATGGCCTACCATGCGCTGGCGCAGCAGCCAGAAATGTTTCGCTGTGCCGTCGCGGCGTGTGGTGACACGGAACTGTACGACTCGATTTACCACGGCAACCGCAGCGGGCGGCTCGACACAATCCGTCAGATGGGCGACCCGGAAGCCAATCGCGAAGCGTACCGCCAGGCGTCGCCCATTTACCGCGTCGAGGATTTCCAGGCACCGCTGTTGATTTCGCATGGGCGCAGCGACACGCAGGTTCCGGTGATCATGACCGAGATGCTCGTGCGCGAATTAAAGAACCAGGGCAAATTTCACGAAGTTAAAATTTATGATGGCGAAGGGCACGGCGGCATGCGCCCGGAAAACACGCTCGATCAATGGAAGCGCGAAACGGACTTCTTCAACCGGCATCTCAAAGGCAGCGGCGCGTAGCGTTAGTGCGACGTGCTGGCGCTGGAATCCAGCGCCAGTGTCTTGCCGACGCCGGCCTTCTCGATGGCTTCGATCATGCGCGTGCGCTGCGTCTCGGTTTCCTTAAGCACGCGCGCAAGGGTTTCGACAGATGCCTTCGCTCCGGCACTGGCGTAGTCCTGCTCGGCGGGCGGGCGCGTATTGATGCGCAGGCGCAGCTTGGCGTCGCTACGCACATCGGCGATGCGCGCGTCGGCTTCTTCGGGCACGTTCGTGCCGTAGTAATTTTCGCCAACCAGCAGATCCGTGCGCGCAGCGCGCTTGCCGCTGCCCGGCCAGGCGCGCAGCGCGGTGGTCTGCAGGTTCACGAATGAATTTTTGTCGATGCTGAGCATGTCGCGCGAGTTCTCGCCGAACGCGAGGCCTTCTCGGCCGCCATCAAAGCGGCAGCCGCGCACCAAGAGCGCCCAGCGCGCTTCTTCATACGTCGCGAGCACGCCGCCGGAATTCTTGAATGTGCACTGCATCAGCAGCGCCGCGCCGCCGGAGAGCGCGTAGTACGACGCGCCTTTGACTTCGCAGCCCAGCCAGGTGACCGAGCCGCCAGACTGCGCAATCGAGAGATCGGTCAGGTGCACGCCGCGTAACTCGCTGCGTTCTTTGCCATAAAAATAAAATGCCGCGCGGCTCTTGGGCGTGCCGCTGAAGGCGACCGCCGAGCCGGACAGGCCATCGGCGAGCAGGCGCCCGTACACCCATAGGCTGCCCGCGCGCGACGGATCGCCGGCCTGCGCGCCTTCGGCGTCAGGCTGGAATTGCACATTCACGCCCGGCTTGATGAAGAGCGTCTTGCCCGCAGGCACTACGAACGCGCCTTTAATCAGCAGCGGCGATTGCTCGGGGCCGATGGTCAGGTCTTCAGTCAGTTCGCCGCTCACGGCCAGCGCGAAGTTTGCGACCTTGGGCAGCACGTAGGGCTTCGGTGCGGGCGCGTTGGCGGCGCTGTTGGGCGCACTGGACGCGGGCGTGTTAGGCAGCGTCGCATCCGTAGCCTTTGGGGCGTCTGCCTTTGGAGCGTCGGCTTTCGGCGCATCTTGTTTTGGGGCCGGTGCGTGCTTGGGCGCGGGCGGGTCGGGCAGTTCGATGACTTCGGCCAACGGCAAGCCGTCGGCGGTCAGGCCTGGGTGCGGAATTTCAGATTCGGGGACGGGCGAAGGATTCGGCGGCGCTGCATCTTCGAAGGGACCCGGCACCGCCGGCGCGGGGGCTTCTTCGGCGCAGACGCGCCCAAAGACACTCAGGCTCAGCACGATCGTCAGGAAAAGTAAGCGCATGGCGAAGCTCGCGGTCGACCCAGAGAAACAGCTCTCCAAGGGATCGGCCGAAGCGCGGCCAAACTTGAGCAAAGCGTATTAGAAGGAGCGAGCCCGCGTACTTAGGACTTGCGGGCTTCCAGGTATGCGCGCCAGGGAGTCCAGTAATACTTTTCCCAGCCCTGCGAGATCCCCGCAAAATCGCTCAGCGGCACGTTGGCGTGGATCAATTCGATGCGCGTACCGCTGCCTTCGGGCCAGAAAGTCAGCGTGAGAATCGAATCGATGGCGTTTTTCGGCCAGTTGCCCGAGCGCCAGGTCTGCACGATCAGGCCGCGCTTGTCGACATGCAGCATCTTGCCGGTGAGGATCCCGCCAAAGGCGCTGAAGGCCGCGCCGGCCTTGGCCTGGATCTTCGCGGGTGCGCCGGTGAAGGCCGCGTGCGACTTCGCATTGAGATACATCGCGAAGAGTTTTTCGGGCTTTGCCGGCAGATGCGCGGCGACGGTCACGGTCTTCAGCATGCGGGGATTCCTCTTTGAAATTGGGAAAGGCAAGCGCGTTCACGCTAGGCGAATGCCGGTGCGTGTCAATCGGTGCAACAACTGTGGAACGCACCTTGATGCAGGGCCTAAAGACTTATAGTGGAGATATGGCGGTCTGCACTCAACCGGAGTGATTATGCCCAGCGATCCTGTCGGTCCCGTGGTCAACGATTTCTGCATCCAAGTCGCGACGGTCAACGGCTCGGGCAGCCAGACATCCAACAATGTGCTCATGCGCACGATCTTTCAGATGGGCGTGCCGACCAGCAGCAAGAATCTCTTTCCATCTAACATTCAGGGTCTGCCGACGTGGTTTACGATCCGCGCCAGCAAGCACGGCTACGTGGGGCGGCGCAAGGAAGTCGATGTGCTGGTCTGCATGAATCCCGAGACCGCACTCGAAGATTTGAAGGCGTTGCCGCCCAACCGCATCTGCATCTACGACGCGCCGCTGAAGCTCTCGAACAAGCGCAGCGACTGCATGTTCTTCGAGATTCCCTTCGCGAAACTCGTTGCCGACCTGCCCGAAACCGATGGCCGCCTCAAACGGCTCCTGGCGAACATGTGTTACGTTGGCGTGCTCGCGCAATTGCTGGGCCTCGATCTGTCCGAAGCGGAAAAGGCGCTCTCCAAGCAACTGAAAGGCAAAGCGAAAGCCGTTGCGCTGAATGTCAAAGCGCTCCAACTGGGCGTCGAGTACACGCGCAAAACTTTTCCGAACGCGAAGCCGCCCTACCGCATCGAACGCATGAACGCGACGGCGGGGAAGATTCTCATCGACGGCAACATGGCCGCCGCCATCGGCGCGCTCATGGCCGGATGCAGCGTGGTTGCGTGGTATCCGATCACGCCTTCGTCAAGCCTCGTCGAAAGTTTCATCGAGCTGGCCAAAAAATACCGCCACGATCCCAAGACAGGCAAAGCGACATACGCCGTGATCCAGGCAGAAGACGAACTCGCAAGCCTGGGCATGGTCCTGGGCGCGGGCTGGGCCGGCGCGCGCGCAATGACGAGCACCTCAGGCCCCGGCGTGAGCCTGATGGCGGAATTCGCCGGCTACGGCTACTACGCCGAAGTCCCCGCGGTGATCGTGGACGTGCAGCGCGTGGGGCCGTCGACGGGTTTGCCGACGCGCACGCAGCAGGCCGACCTGCTCGAAGTCGCGTACCTGAGCCACGGCGACACCAAGCACATTGTTTTGCTCCCGGGCACCGTCGAAGAGTGCTACACGCAGATGCAGGCCGCGTTCGATCTGGCGGAGCGCTTCCAGACGCCGGTGTTCGTGCTTTCCGATCTCGATCTGGGCATGAACAACTGGATGGCCAATCCATTTGTGTATCCGACGAGAAAATTTGACCGCGGCAAGGTTTTCAATGCTGCGGACCTTGAGAAGCTGCGCGCGGCAGGCAAGAAATTCGAGCGCTACCGGGACAGCGACGGCGACGGGATTCCGTATCGCACGCTGCCCGGCCAGTGCGGCGAAGGCGGCGGATTCTTCACGCGCGGCAGCGGGCACGACGAAGCCGCGCGCTACACCGAGCGCCCCGAGGAATACCAGCGCGTGATGGACCGCCTGGCGAAAAAGTACGAGACCGCGAAGGGGTTCGTGCCGCAGCCCGAAATTATCGGCAGCCCCAAAGCCGAGGCCGCGATCATCGCGTTCGGTTCGTCGCACGCCCCGGTGCTCGAAGCGCGCGACCAGCTTGCGAAAGAAGGCGTGCAGACCGAATACCTGCGCCTGCGCGCGCTGCCCTTCCACCAGAGCGTGCAGGAATTCATCGCCGCGCATCCGCGCGTGTACGTGGTCGAGCAGAACCGCGACGCGCAAATGTTCAAGCTGCTCAAAGCCGAGCTGCCCGGGGAACTTTGCACGCGCCTGCGCAGCATCCTGCATTACGACGGCCTGCCGATTTACGCCGACGCGATCCGCGACGCGATTGTGCGCATGGAAATGCCGTCGCACGTCGTGTCGGGCGAAAAAGGGCCGGGCTCGCGCGGCGAAGATTAAGCAGTTTCAAATAGGGAGATTGTTAGTATGGAAAAGAAGTCAGTCGCGGAAATGATTGGCGACTTTTTTCGAGAAGCGGCGGTACTTGTGATTGTGTTTGCTTTTCTGGATAAATTAATCGATCCCGGAAGCCTGACAATCCTATGGATTTCGGGTACAATAGCACTGAGTGTTTTCTTGCTCGCGGTCGGGATTGTTGTTGAAAGAAGGAGAGCATAATGCAGGAATATTACGGATTAATCGGGATGTTTTTGTATGGCTTGATTGGCTTGGCGATTGGTCTTTGGTTTGCCAATCGGGAGAAAGCTGCTGCACAAGCCATCAAATTGAAGGCCTACGAAGAGGCTGCTCTCGAAAAAGCGTTGGTTGAGTTGGAACAGGTCAAACAAACCCTCGAAGCCGAAAAACGGAAGCTGAGCGAAAAGAGTGAAGGGTTAGTGGTGGCCAGAGCCGTGAAGTCATGAGCACCGCATCTACGCCTGCCAGTCCCACCGCGCCCGCCGAGAAGACCAACCGCATTGGCCTGCCCAAGAGCGCGTACATGGGCGGCAAATCGACGCTCTGCTCAGGCTGCGGGCACGACTCGATTACCGGCCAGATCATCCAGGCCTTCTTTGACGCGGGCATCGACCCGAAGAACGTGGCCAAGCTCAGCGGCATCGGCTGCTCTTCAAAAACGCCGGCGTATTTCCTGGGCCAGGCGCACGGTTTCAATTCGGTACACGGGCGCATGCCGTCCATCGCGACCGGCGCGCACATGGCCAACCGCAAACTGAAATGCATCGGCGTCTCCGGCGACGGCGACACCGCCAGCATCGGCCTCGGCCAGTTTTGCCACCTGATCCGGCGCAACGTCGAGACGCTCTACATTATCGAGAACAACGGCGTGTACGGCCTGACCAAGGGGCAGTTCAGCGCGACGGCGGACCGCGGCTCGGCGCACAAAAAAGGCGACGTGAACGAGATGCCGCCGATCGATTGCTGCGGCCTGGCAATTGAATTGGGCTGCGGCTTTGTGGCGCGCGGCTTTTCGGCGGACTTCAAGCAGCTCAAATCGCTGCTCGAAGCCGCGATCCACCACAACGGCACCGCGTTGCTGGACATCGTCAGCCCGTGCGTGACCTTCAACAACCATCCGACTTCGACTAAGTCCTACAAATATTCGAAGGACCACGAACTGCCGCTGCACGAGATCGATGTGATTCCGCACTTCGAACCGCAGGCTGAGATTCACGTCGAACCCGGCGCGTCGCGCGAAGTCGATCTGTATGACGGCACCAAGATTATCCTGCGCAAGCTTGAGGCTGACTACGATCCGCAGGACCGCGCGCAGGCGTCGAAGGTGATCGACCGCGCGCGGCAGGCGGGCGAGTTCCTCACGGGCTTGCTGTTCTTCGACCCCAAACGCCGCGATTACGCGGACCAGTTGAACATGATCGACACACCGCTGGCCGCATTGCCGCAAAGCACGTTGCGCCCGGGCCCCAAAGCGCTCGAGGAAATCATGGCCTCGCTGACGTAGTTAGTTTGAGAGAAAAGAGCGCGCAAAATAAACGAGGCCGGCGCAATGCCGGCCTCATTCGTTCCTGAAGATAGTGCAGCGGCTTACTGCGCCTTCACCTCCGGCGCTTCGAACTGATAAACCTTGCCGTCCAGTTCCACGATCAACTGGCCGCCCAGGGCCAGCGCCGCGCCGAGTTCCGTGTGCTTCTTGATCAGCGCGAAGTACTCCGTCGAGAAAGCCTTGATGACTTCCGGCTTCGGGCCGCTGCGCAGCGTCGAGGCGACCCACGTGCCGTTGTTGTTGTAGAACGTCTGCGCGCCGATCTGGCGGACGGTGAATTCCTGCGCGGCCGCAACGTAGTTGGCGATCTGCTCGCCGGAAAGCTGCTTCCCGCCATTCTGGCCGCCGCCCATCGCGAAGGACTGTGTGCGCATCTGGCGTCCCCATTCATTGCTCGCCGCCTGTTTGTACGCTGGGCTATCTGGCGCGGGAGGGGCGGTAGGCTTTGCCGCCTCAAGCGCTACGAAGCCGTTCGTGTCGCTGTCGGCGTTGGTCGCGTCCTTGAGGCGCTTCTCGGATTCCGCAAGACCCACCGCGCCTTGCCCGGTCTGCTGTTGCTGCGCGGCCTGGGCCATTTGGTTCGCTTCCTTCTTGGCATTCTCGGCGCGGTCCTGATTCTTGGCGATCGCGGCACCCGGACCAAACTTGGCTTCTGCTTCGCCGACCGCGGCCGGTTTGGCTTGAGCGTCGCGCATGCCTTTGTCATCCTTCGCCATTTTTTCCTGAAGTTCCCTGCGCGCGTCGTTGAAGCCCACGGCCTGCCCGTCGCGGCCGCGGCCCTGCATGCCCGGTTCGAGCACCAGTTGGCTGGTGTACGGTGTGACGATGCCGTGCTTCTGCGCCAGGTCGACGACTTCGTTGATCAGTTCCTGGTTCGGACCGTTGAGCCGGATTTCTTCGAGCAGGTTGCCGACTTTGCGCATGGCCCAAAGACGTGGCAGGAACGGCGCGCTCGAATCGTTGGCCGGAAACTCCGCGGCGAGCCGGATCTCGCGTGCTTCGCCCGCGACGTTGCCCTTAAGCGTGATCTGCGCCGGACCCGTACCTTTGTAGCGGCCAACGATCAGGATTTCGGAGCCCTTGAAGAGCGCCGGGAACTTTTTCGGATAGATGCTGTTGGCCTTCACGCCGTCGGCGAATTCCAGCTTCACGTCGGTCATCATCGGATTCTTGATCTTGCCGTAGAAATCGCTGATCTTCAGTTCCAGGTCTTCCTTCGGCGCGACGTAGCCGCTGGCACCTTCGTGTTCGAGCGCGAGCTTGTCGAGCAGGTAGGTATTCACATCCGTGCCGACGCCGAAGGTGAACAGGCGCACATGCAGCGATTCGTTGGCTTTCTGCGCGTCCTTGAGGATCGAAGGCATGTCGGTGACGCCGACGCTGGGCATGCCGTCGGTCATGAAGACCACCAGGCGCGCCTTGTCGCCGGCGCTGGTGAAGTCGTTGTGCAGGGCTTCGGCCAGCGCGTCGCCGATGTTCGTGCCGCCGGTGGCTTCAATCGTGTCGACGGCGTCGAGGGCCTTCTTCACGTTTTCCTTGGTCGCGTCGAGCAGCTTACCGGGCGAGAGCGTGCTTACGCCGGTCGAGAACGTAATCAGATTGAAGCGGTCGCGTTCGTTGAGCTGGCTGAGGCAGAAGGCCAGGGCCTTCTTGGCTTGCTCGATTTTTTCGCCGGCCATCGAGCCCGACGTGTCGAGCACCAGGACCAGCTCCTTGGCCAGCACCTTGGACTTCTCGAGCTGGTCGTCTGGGCGGCCGAGGACCATGAAGTAGCCGTCTTCGTTCGGGGATTCGCGATAAGTCAGCAGGCGCAGCGAGACCGCTTCGGTCGATGGCGCGAAGTACAGGCGGAAGTCGCGGTCCGTGACCAGATTGTCCGTCGAGAAGTGCACCACCGCGGTGTGTTCGTCCTTGCGGTCCACGGAGACCGTGTGCGAGGGGCTGTACACGGGGCCCAGCGTGCTCTTCGATTTGATCGTGCAGGTGAAGTCGAATTTCTCGGCGCCGGTGCGGTAGAGCTGCGAGCCGGCCAGAATGTGGCGGAAGTCATAGAGCCCGTTGACCGGGGTCAGCACCTGGTCGTAGGCGAAGCGCAGCTTCTTCTCTTCATTCGGGGCGATGGGGAAAATCCGCGCTTCGTAAAGGTCTTCGCCCGCAAAGCGCAGCAGCGCCGGGTCGCGGCGCTGGTTGACGATGCTTTCGTATACGGCCTGCGCCTCATCGGCTTTGAGCAGCTTGCCGTCGACCATCGTCGAACCCATCGAGAGCGCCGACTTGTTGACCGCCGCGCCTTTAGGCAGCGGAATTAGTACGCGCGCTTCGAGCTGCTGCCCGCTCAAGTTCAGGAAGCTTTGCTCGATCACCGTGGTCGCGATGTTTTCGTTGATTTCGACGCTGACTTTGGAAGACGTGACCTGGAAGGGTAATTCGGTCGTTACGGGACGCGGAATCGGTCGGATGCGTTGCGACATCTCCGGGCTGATTTGCGCGTGCGGGTCCACCGGGACCATGATCTGGCAGGCGTGGGCGTTAAGGC
>Ga0265314_10001121_pt1 | contig 30967 bp, 39 predicted proteins | sample 4126metaG_FD_203106 | JGI IMG/M metagenome (GOLD analysis project Ga0265314, IMG submission 203106) | Rhizosphere microbial communities from Carex aquatilis grown in University of Washington, Seatle, WA, United States - 4-1-26 metaG | ecosystem: Host-associated > Plants > Roots > Rhizosphere >... | reverse complement strand
TCGTCTGGATTGCCTGGACTATCCGCGCGCACTCCGACTGGGCCTGCCCATTGGCTCAGGCATGATCGAGAGCGGCAACCGTCATGTGCTCCAAGCACGCCTCAAACAGGCGGGCACAGCCTGGTTGTCCGACCACGCTGACAGGATCGGCCACTTGCGAGTCCTCAAGGCCAACAGCCAATGGGAGTCTTTTTGGAATTAGCCTCACCCGCTTTTAATCACACCCCCAGACTTCGGCGGGGTCGCTTATGGCTTTCAAGTTATCGGGGATTGTTGTAAGGACTTGCTCGCTGGCCCGACTTATCGCCGGCTAATCGCCGCGAGCTGGTCTTCCAGCGAAGTCCTTGAGCCCTTTTCTACGCACACTTCCTGTGGAAGCGAAGCATCTTTCAGCTGAAGCCGCGGCAACTCCGCCGGCAGTAGTGAACGCTGCGTCGCCGCCCCGACGCACTACGCCGGAGCATTGGGTGGAAGATTACGGGGACTACCTCTTCAAGTTCGCGATCGTCCGTTTGCGGGATTCGGCCAGGGCCGAGGACGTCGTGCAAGAAACATTCCTGGCTGCTCTTAAAGGAGGTCACCAGTTCGCGGGCCGCAGCGCGGAGAAGAGTTGGCTTGTTGGCATTCTGAGGAACAAGATTTGCGACCACTTTCGAAAAATGAGCCGGGAGATCTCGTTCACGGACATGGAGTTCTACTGCGATGAGGAGCGTGACAGATTCATCCCTGACGGCCTGTTCAAGGGCGGCTGGATTCACGAGCTTGGGCCCCTCGAATGGTCGCCTGAGCCTGGTGCCAACCTCGATAACCAGGTCTTTTGGAGAACTTTTCACGAGTGTTCCAGCAAGCTGCCGAAAAACGTCGCGACGGTGTTCACGATGCGCGAAGTGGATGGAATGGAAAGTAAGGAGATTTGCAGTTTGTTGAACATTTCGGATAACAACCTATGGGTAATGCTGCACCGTGCGCGCATGGCCCTGCGACGCTGCCTCGAGACGAACTGGTTCGCAAACCAAGCATGAGACTCCGCGACCCACTCAAGACGCGTTGGATCATCCGCGGAATCCGTTTTTCATTGGCCACTCGTCCGCCACGTGTAAGGTTCTTGATCACTGCGCCGACACATTGTTGAACGATGTTGTTCGCGCCGTACCCCGATGGAAATGACCTCTAATGCGGCCGCTTCGCGGTGACTCAGAGCACCATTGTCATGCATTTCTTGAAAAACCTGGTTTCGTCCCTCAACTCAGGGTTCCGCATCTTCCTACCCACCTGCCGCCAGGTTAGCAGGCTCCAATCCGACGCCCTCGACCGGCCTTTATCAGTTCCGAAACGGTTTGGTGTGTACCTCCACCTGCTGGTCTGCAGATGGTGCCGCCGTTATGGGAAGCAAATCCGTTTCCTCCGCCAGGCAGCTCACGACCATCCCGAGGAGATGGCCAAGGCCACGCCTCGCACTCTCTCCCCCGAAGCACGGGAGCGGCTCAAGCGTTCCCTCAGCAACGAGACGAAGTAATTCGCCCCGCTACGTGTAAGGTTCTCCCCCCTGAGGCGACTAAGCGGTGTCGGCTGAATGTCCAGCCGAATTGAACGCACCGCCATGCAAAGTCTGCTCGAACCCATCCGTCTGCTAACCAGGTCCAGCTCCGCTTATGCCGTCCGCCTGGCTCACATTGCCTCAGATGTTAGGGCCGCCCAGGCCTTGCGCTTCGCCGTCTTCAATCTCGAACTCAATGAGGGCTTGCCCGAATCGCTCATCACCGGACTCGACGCGGATCGCTTCGATGAAGTCTGCGACCACCTGCTCGTCGAGTATCGGCCGACCGGCGAGATTGTCGGAACGTATCGTCTCCAAACCGGGTTGACCGCCGCGAGCCAACACGGTTACTACAGCGAACAAGAATTCGATTTTCGTCCCTTTGAACCGATCCGTGATCGGCTCATTGAACTCGGGCGAGCCTGCGTCCATCGGCAGCACCGCAACTTGACCGTTCTCGGATTGCTCTGGAAGGCAATCTTTGACTACGCGCGCGAACGCGGCGGACGTTACCTCTGCGGATGTAGTTCGATTACCTCGCAAGACGCAGCAGTCGGCGCGTCCGCTTACGCCGACCTGTGCCGGAGGCACTTGGTCGAATCGGCCTGGCGCACGCAACCACTGGCCGCTTATGATTGTCCGCTCGATTACCTGACCGAAGATCCGCCGAAGATCCCAAAACTTCTCCGCGCCTACCTCTCGGTCGGGGCGAAGATTTGCGGTCCACCCGCGCTCGACAGCCAGTTCAAGACCATCGACTTCCTCACGCTGCTCGACCTGCACGCCATGCCAGAAATCGTTTGCGCGCGCTTTTTGAGCTGAAAGTGCAAAATGGACCACGCGCTCCATCGCGCCTTTCGCACGACCGTCCGCTTACTGTGGCTCACGGGTGAACTTCTTCTCGCGCTGGTGTCTTTTGCCGCGCTTGCCCTGCGCCACGCCGGGATCCCCGACCGCGAGCTGCGAGCGTGCTGGTTGCAGCGTGTCTGCCGGCGCCTGTTGCGGGTCTTCAGCATTGGGCTGCGGATCAGCGGCCCCGTGCCGTCTACGGGCATGCTGGTCTGCAACCATCTTAGCTACCTCGACATTGTCCTGATCGGCGCGACCACGCCCTGTATCTTCGTCTCGAAGAGCGAAGTCAAGCGCTGGCCCCTTTTCGGCTGGATCGCATCGTTGGCCGGCACGCTGTTCGTTCATCGAAACAAGCATTCGGACCTCGCCAGAATCACCCGTGAGATGAGCCGGGTGCTTGATGCCGGATCTCTCCTCGTGCTTTTTCCCGAGGGCACGACCTCTGACGGAAGTGAGGTGTTGCCGTTCAAATCCTCCCTATTCGAACCCGCGACACGACAGCCGCAGGGATTGTCGGTGGGATTCATTGCCTACGCGCTTAATGACGGAAGTGTCCCTGACGAAGTGTGTTACTGGCGCGACATGACCCTTGTGCCGCACTTGATCAATCTCCTGGGCAAGCGCGGCCTCGAGGCGCGGCTGTGCTTCACGGACATTCAACAGCACAGCCCTGACCGCAAACTAATCGCCCGGCAACTTCACTCAGAAATCGTCCGCCTCAAAGAAGCCTTCTCCGTCTGAACCAGTCTATGAAAATCATTGTCACCTGCGGCCCCAGCTACGAACCGATCGACGGCGCGCGCCGTATGACTAACATGTCATCAGGCAGACTCGGGATCACTTTGACGAACGTTCTCTCCGATGCGGGCCACGAACTAATTTGCCTGAAAGGCGAAGGCAGCACTTTTCCTGGTTTGGTGCGGGCCTCGAGGGTTGAATCCTTTGCCACCAACGACGACTTGGCCCGACAGCTCGAGGTCATCGGCCGCTCGGAGAACATCGATGCCATCCTCCACGCCGCCGCGCTGTGCGATTTCCGCGTTGACCAGGTCCTGAACGCGGCGGGCCACGTGATGCGATCGTCCAAGTTCGCCACGTCCGAAGGAAGTATTCAGCTCGTGCTGGCCCCTGCCACAAAAGTCTTACCGATGATTCGTGCCTGGTTCCCACGCGCCCGTATCGTCGGCTGGAAATACGAACTGGTCGGCTCGCGCGAGGACGCCTTTTCCAAAGCCCGGAAGCAGATCTCCGATTGTCGGACCGACGCATGCGTCCTGAACGGCGCAGCCTATGGCCAGGGGTTCGCGCTGTGTCTCCCCCTTGGACGTGTGCAGACTTCTGCGGACGCACCAGCCTTGTGCGAGAGCCTTCTCGAATGGCTGGGCCCTGCCGCACAGCCTGGGAAGCAAAGCAGACCCCTACATCTCTCCTGGAACCGGCCTGTAAGGTTTTCGCCCCGGTTTCGACCAACCCACAGCCGATGATTAGCGGGCAACGCAGCCCAGCGTCTCTTCGGTTCAAGCCATCGAATCATTGTGAAACACGACATGACATCCACGAAGCCCAAGCTCAGGCCCAACCGATCCTCTGTTCTTAAGATTTGTCTGCTGGGGAGCTTCCTCACACTCACTGCACCTCCGCTCACCCTGCGTGCCGCCCCCACGGCGCCCGTGGTTGCGATTCAGCATTACAACCTTGGCGCCGACAAAGTCGCCCTGGCTGGCTACGACCCGGTTGGGTACCTCATGCAAAGCAAGGCACTCAAGGGCCGGCGGGAAATCAGCGCCCAGCACGGCGGCGTTACGTACTACTTCGTGTCCGACGAGAACAAGAAGCTCTTCATCGAGACGCCGGAGAAATATCTGCCGGCGTACGGCGGCTGGTGCGCCACAGCGATGGCCAAAGGGGAGAAAGTCGAAATTGATCCGACGAATTTTAAAGTGACAAACGGACGGCTGTTTCTGTTCTTCAAAGCCTTCTACGCCAATGCGCTGAAGGATTGGAACAAGGACGAAACCAATCTAACCGCCAAGGCAGACGCCAACTGGAAAAAGATCTCTGGAGAGTGAAAAAACCCAGGAGGACGAAGATGAACGCTATTGTCACAACTCTTGACCTGCCGGATCGAGACAACGGCGCCGGGGCCTCGCATCGGCAATCCCGATCTCGCTGCCGGCTCGCCCACAGCCGAGTATCGGACCTTGCCCCTCCCGATGATCAATTGGACGATCGGCGTCGCATCATCGATGCCGCTTTGGCCATCCTCGCGCAGGGCGAGATTTTGCTTCAGGAATTGTCTCCCGAGAGCTATACGCAGCGCGTCCCGTTAGTCTTCAACGCGTGTATCGGTGGCCACTATCGTCATTGCTTGGACCACTTCATGAGTCTGTTGCGTGGTTGCGATGCGGATGAGGTGGACTACGACCACCGTGAGCGGGATGTGCGCATCGAGTCGCAACAGCAATTCGCCCTCGTGCGGACACGCGAGATCCGCGCCCAACTCGAGCAACTTCCACTTGCCGCGATCGACGCGTCGGTCCGAGCGCGTTGTGAGGTAAGCTACGCCCATGGCGATTCACGGACAACCGGGTCCACTTTGGGACGGGAGATGGTCTATGCCATCGCGCACGCGATCCATCACTACGCGCTGATCTCCGTTATGGCACGACTGATGGATGCCAGTCTGCCCGACCATTTTGGTGTCGCGCCTTCGACAGTCGCGCACCAAAAGGCAACCGGAGTTAGGTAGGCGACCAGTAGGCCGCGATGTGACCTGATGACTGACTTCGTTCCAATCTTGCTGCCGTTGGGTTTCCACGGATGGCACCCCGGGATTCAGGCTCTAACGCTTGGGTTGCTCACATTCGTGCAAGAGGATATCCCGACCGTAAGCGCTGCGCTGCTGGCCGCGGCGGGCCATTTACCTTGGGAGGTGGGTCTCCTCGGCTGCTTCCTTGGTATCTGGGCGGGCGACGCTCTCCTCTATCTGCTCGCGCGTGGCTTAGGTCGCCCGCTCTTGGAAGCTCGGTGGACGAGGCAATTCTTCAATCCCACCGCGATTCTCCGAAGCGAGCAATGGTTCACAGAGCGGGGAGCGTGGCTGCTGTTCAGCAGCCGATTTGTTCCCGGCACACGACTCCCAACCTACCTGGCGGCGGGGTTCCTCCGCTTGCCGTTCGGTCGGTTTCTGATGGTCACAGGAGCTGGCGTTGCTTTGTGGACTGTAGGAATCTTCGTGTTCGCGAGAGCTTTCGGACCTAACCTGCTGCTTGGGCTGCGGCATTGGGGCGCAGGGACCTGGGCATTTCTCTCGCTGGTCCTCGGGTCTGTAGTCGTGATTCGGCTGGCCCTTAAACTCTCCCAGCCCAACGCCCGTCGCCGTATAGGCTCTGCGTTCGGCCGCCTTACACGTTGGGAGTTTTGGCCAGCCTGGTTGTTCTACCTACCCGTCGGTGTCAATTATCTCTGGCTCGCGATTCGCTATCGCGGGTTTACGCTGCCTACGGCCGCGAACCCCGGCATCTTCTCTGGTGGCTTTGTCGGCGAATCAAAAATAGCCACACTCCGCGACCTGCACCTGACCAGCCCGGAGTACACTGCCGAGGCGCACGTGATCGAAGGAATGACCCCAACCCAGCGCCTCATTTCCCTCCAGCAGCTCCGCGACCGCCATCACGTGGATTATCCATTCATCCTGAAACCCGATGTCGGCCAGCGAGGCGTCGGCGTTAAACTGATCCGGACGCAGGAGCAGGCGGCCAGGTACCTGCAGGAGACGGCCGCTCCCCTCCTTCTCCAGCGTTACGCTCCCGGCCCTCGTGAAGCCGGTGTGTTCTACTTTCGCTTCCCGCATGAACCCCGGGGGCAGATTTTTGCCATCACCGAAAAGATCTTCCCAGCCATCACCGGAGACGGCCGGCATACGGTTGAGGAGTTAGTATGGCGCGACCCGCGTGCCCGCTTTGTTGCGGAGAAATACCTTAAACGGCTCGGAGATCGTAGCGGTACGGTGCTTGACGTGGGCGAGTCCATCAAGCTCGTCGAGGCTGGCAACCATGCTCAAGGCTGCATCTTTCGGGACGGTGCGCACCTATGGTCACCGGATCTTGAGCAACGAGTCGATGCGATTTCACAGCAGATCGACGGCTTCTTCATCGGACGATACGACATCCGCTACGCATCGGACGATGACCTGCGAGCGGGTCGGAATTTCCAGATCATTGAGCTCAACGGCGCCGCCTCCGAGGCGACGAGTATTTATGACGCGCGCAACTCACTTTTTGCCGCTTACCGCACGCTGTTTCAACAATGGGAGCTTGTCTTCGCCATTGGTGCGGCTAACAGAAGACAGGGTTCTGTGCCAACCAGCTTGCCGCTGCTTTGGCGCAAGTGGCGCGAAACCACCGCGTTAGTAGCGACTTACCCGCTCGCCGACTGATCCGCATGTGCACGGTCACCTTCATCGCTCGACGAAAAGGCTACGCCCTGGGGATGAACCGAGACGAGAAACTCGCGCGAATTACCGGTCTGCCGCCCGCACGGCATCGACTCGGAAACCGTGATGCTGTCTTTCCATCCGAGCCGACCGGCGGCACCTGGGTTGGCGTCAATGACTCTGGCGTGTCGTTCGCACTGATTAATTGGTATTCCGTGCCCAACCGCGTCATCGGACCGACTGTCAGCCGTGGCGAGGTGGTGAAGCTGGCTCTCTCTTTCAATCTGGCGTCCGAGGTCGCACCGGCCCTTGCTCAATGGACAATGGCTAGCGTTAATCCTTTCCGCTTGGTTGGCATCTTCCCAGCTCAAGAGATTGCCGTTGAATGGCGCTGGGATCTTCAGCGGCTCGAAATCTTGGAGCACCCGTGGCGATCCAACACATGGATTTCCTCAGGCTTCGATGAGCCCGGCGCCCAGCAAACGCGCGGGAAGGCCTTCCACGAGGCTTTTCATTGCCGCTCTATTGGGAACGTAAGCTCGCTTCTCCAGCTCCACCGTTCACACGGCCCTGAACGTGGCCCATACTCTACCTGCATGCACCGCGCCGACGCCGCGACAGTCAGCTACACCGAATTGCATGTTTCTCACCATGCAGCTACGATGCGCTACGTCCCCGGCGCTCCCTGTTCCACTTCAGCCCTGCCCGCTCTGTGTCTCCAACTTCATCGCTGAAGCCACGCAGTCCGGTTCGGAGGTCGGGATCCGCGGATAGAGAGGCTCCTTCCGACTCTCACTCCCCAAGGGCTAGCGACGTCTAAAACAATCGCGCTCGAGCCTGGGAGCTCAACTCTCAGGCCCGCGATTTCGTTGCCGGGATCTTCGACATACGCAAAAAGCGCGATCGCTGGATTTCCAAAGGAACGCTGAATGCAAAAGCGGGCAGGTTCATCGGCATAACCCCGGACCAAAGGGCAGGATACGCCGATTATCTGCCCGCAATGCAGCGGCGAGAAGCTGTTCAGTCCCGCAGAACGTGGCAAGTATAACCACCAGGATGTTTCACCAGATACTTTTGATGGTATTCCTCAGCCGAATAGAATTCCGAGGCGGCCGTGATCTCGGTAGTGATCGGTCGGTTTAACTTCCCGGACTTGTCCCACCGGGCTTTCACACTTTCCGCAGTCTGCCGTTGCGCGTCGCTCGTGTAGAAGATGGCGGAACGATATTGTGTGCCCACGTCGTTGTGCTGCCGGTTGAGCGTCGTCGGATCGTGCATGCGAAAGAAATAATCCAGCAAAGCCTCGTAGCTGAGTTGAGCCGAATCGAACTCCACTTGAATGGCCTCGGCATGGCCAGTGTTGCCGGTACAGACGTCTTCGTAAGTCGGGTTTGCGGTCTTTCCGCCCGAGTAACCGACCGTCGTCTTGATGACCCCGGGGATCTTGCGGATGATTTCTTCCATTCCCCAAAAGCATCCACCCGCCAGGATTGCCGTTTCGTGCATAGGAGCTTTAACCAGACCCGCTTTCACGAAGGGTTCAAGCAATCCGCCATATCCGGCCTGGTCCATTTCTTCAACCGGGATGAACTTTAGCGACACGGAATTAATGCAGTAACGCAAACCACCCTTGTCGGCTGGACCGTCATCGAATACGTGGCCAAGATGCGAGTCCGCCACTTTGGAGCGAACCTCCGTTCGGGCCATGCCAAATGCCGAGTCTTTCTTCTCGACGATGTCCGTGCCTTTTACCGGTCGCGTGAAACTCGGCCAACCCGTGCCGGAGTCGAATTTATCGAGTGAACTGAACAGTGGTTCCCTCGATACCACGTCCACGTATATGCCCGGCTTATGATTGTCCCAATAGGCGTTGTGGAAGGCCGGTTCTGTGCCGCATTTTTGGGTGACCGTGAATTGCTCGGAGGATAGCTTCTTCTTCAGTTCCGCCGGTTCAGGCTTTTTGAAAGCTTTCAGAGTTTCTGGCTCAAAGGTTGACGCTTCCATCGGTTGCGCGCCTCCGCGACGCGCCACCGCGATTAGTCCAGCCGCCAACAAAACAGCTGCGGCGATTCCTGCAATTTTGATCGAGGACATACAGTTTCAATGTTTTAAGTTTAATTCATGTTCGCGTCTTTGCGCGCCAGATATGCATTCTGGAGCAACAAATGTAAGTAGGGTGTCCTAGGGGAACCTTACAGGGAGAATTCAACTTTCGAGCGGCTGTACCCGAGGATACACCCGGACAAAGCGGGAGGCGCAGCTGGTTTGCTGGTTGTCCCGGAGGTGGTGATATTTGCGTCCCTTACGCTCTCACCAAATGCCAATCGCCCTGGTGTTCAACAACAACAGGGTAGAGCGGCTGATGGCGGCAAAAGGCAGGTCATGGGGTCGCCTCTTCATTTAGGTGCGGCCGGTGAGCATCGTAGACGGGATTGTGCAGGGAGCAGAACGTATTGGGTGAAGTGGACCCCATCCTTCGGACAGGGAAACGCAGGAATTAAGTTAGGTTCTCGGGCTCTGCTGGATTAGGTGTGTTTGTTTCATTGCTGTGCGTTTCCAACATTTCACTGCTCCGAGGCTCCGGCGTCCAGCCCGGAGTGAGCCCCTGAGACCCGTTAGGGTCGAAGGGGCGAACGGAGGGCTGGACGCCGCGCTCGCCTCGGTCTACTTCCATCGCCAAGCCGCTGGCTTGGCCCCATACGATTCGGGCGAATGATACAGTTCGCCCGGCGTCGCATATTGCAGCGCCTGGTGAGGGCGCACCGTGTTGTAGAGTCGGCAACGTGGCCACCTGGAGGGCCATAGGTCAAGCAACCAAATTCAATTGGGCCTCAACTGGCGATCAAGAGGGACCGCAAAACAAATACACAAAGAAAGTCCCGGACCAGATTGACTTAGGGTATGTTGACTCTCCGCTCGGGCTCGTTACCTCCTTAAGATCTGGGATCCCATCCCACGATAACTAACGAATGCCCGAGCCTGCTCTTTTAAAGGGATCCGTTCAATCTTCTCTTTCACCAAAGCCGGGCGCGTACGTTCGAACTGCTCAAACGGGGCGTTAGGCCTGTCCGCTAGGCGCCTTGAGTGGGTACCGGAATGATCTCGGGATCCCAACGTTGGAAGATCACACGCATCTCCTGCAGCCGGACCGGCTTGGAGAGATAGTCGTCCATGCCTGCGGCGAGACACTTCTCGCGGTCGCCTTGAAGCGCGGCGGCGGTCAGCGCGATGATCACTACATGTTTCGCAGGTTGTCCCGGCAGAGCGGTTCGCTCAGTGCGGCTCGGGTGTGGCGCGGGTCAGGTCCATCCCGGTGGTGCGGGCCAGTTCGTCGAGGTAATCGGAGGTGTACGGCCCGAAGAACGACATCACCCGCGGTTCGTAACCGTCCATGTGGTAGTACCGGCCCGGGATGACGTAGCCGACGTAATCCCCGTTGAAACTGGTGACCACCGCGTGGACTCCGCGCATCCCGAAAAAGTCCTTGATGCCCAAGGCCAGCTCGGCGCTGTAGTCGCACGGGGTCGAGAGCCAGAGGTTCTGGTCCAGCAGGAATCCCTGCACGAAGCTGTGGCCGGCCACCGGCAGGAGGTGCCGCGAGACCCACGGGCGCAACCGCACGCCGTCGGTGACGCGTGCGTGCAACCCGGGCATGGCGACCGGCACCCCGAGCGAGCCGAAGCTGATCCGGTTGGTGAGGGGCACGCCGGGCAGTTGCTCCAGCAGTTTCGCGGCGAGGCTCGTCCCCATGCGCTCGATGCCTTCCAGGCCGCCGGCGCCGGGCACGGGGGACTGGCTCCCCACGCCCCCCGCCAGGAACACCGCCATGCCGCCGGTGCCTCTCTCCACCGCCCGCTGCCAGGCACCGGGATAATCGGCGCTGAACTGCATCATGGACCCGCCGAGGACAGTCGCGTGAGCCGAGAAGCTGCCCAGGATGGCCAGCGGACCGTTGTCCTTTTTGAAGGCCAGGAAGCTGAACTCGGGATCCACTTTGCCCAGGTCGCCGATGAGCCGGTTCCGGATGTAGTCCGGGGCGGCAAAGCTGCCGCGACCGAACGCAGCGGGTTTGAGATCCGCCACGGCGGCGCGCACGGCGGCGACAATGCGGCTGGCGAACCACTCGCGGGCGGCCGGTTGAAACGGGCCTGCGAAGGCCTCAGCCACCACGCCCTGACCCCAGCCGCCCAGGCTGCAATGGGTGTGCGTGGCGCTCAGGTAAATCTGCTCGCGCCGCAGGCCGGGGTTCTTCGCCAGGTCGGCGCAGGCGGCGTCGGCCACCTCGCGCGGGATGATGAGGGCATCCGCGCCGAGCATGACGCCCACCTGACCGGCCACGCGGATGGCCACCGCTTTGATGTACAGGTCGTCGTGCGCGCCCTCGGCGAAATGCCCCCGGCGATTGCCGTATCCGGCGAGGGGAAGCTCCTTGAACTTGCCTTGGGCAGGATCGTCCTGGGCCGCCTTCACCGTGGGGGTAAGCAGGGCCTTGCCGAACCCGGCCTCAAGCGCGCCGCGAACCACGTGGTTGGTCGTCGCCGCCGCACGCAGCCCTTGCGTGGTCTCGGCATAGTAGGAGGTCCGGAAATAGGGTCGGTAATCCACGCCTTCCAAGCCGAGGACCAGCAGCACGGCGACCAGAACGAGTCCGGCCAGAAAGATACGGAGAGTGATCCGAAGAACGCGCTTCACCACTTCACTCTAGGCGGCGACCGCCGCCGGACCAAGCGAATCCGGAGTGCCGGTCTCGCCCGGCCCGATGGCCGTCCACGCCCGCCACCCGGGGGATGCCCCTCAACATCGGAAGTCGGACTCGAACCCGACTGGACTTCCCCCGCACGCCGCCGCAAACGAGGGTACGCACAGGAAAGCGCCGTCCCGATTCGGAATCGGGACGGCGCTTTCGACGGTTCCTGCGAACATCGAATCTACAAAAGGTAACAAAGAACACGAAGGCAGAGTGGTTTGTGGAAGGATCCGCACTTCCCAGAGTTGTCACAGCAAAGAAGTTCCAAGTCCTTTCTCCTCCGTTCCGTTCGTTTCCTCCCGTGAATGAATCTCCGAGTTCGAGGTAGTCTCGAGCGGGAAGGGTGAAGCTCGAGCCGAGGCACCAGGAGTGACCCTGACTAAAACACCTCTTTTCGCCGGGATCTGGCCCGAGATCTGGCCTAACAAAATGGCCAGACCCCCGCCAGCCCGGCCCCGGCTTTGCCTTCGCGCCGTCACCAGGTTTGATTCCGGGTGCGGCTCGCTAGGGACAGCGAGCTCTACCTGCGGCGGTACCGCGCTCTGGCGCGGGCCGGTCGCCAGGTTCACCATGCCCAGCCCTTGCGTGGAAGCGGGTGGATGAACCGGTTCGCGTCGGCGAAATTCGCAATCTTCTGCGCCTGGGCATCCCACTCGAGTTTCTGGCCCTTGAACCGCAGCGCGAGGTTGCCCAGCAACGCCACCTCCGTCAGCGGCACGCCGTAGTCGAAGTTGGACCCGGCCGGTTTGCCACCCTTGGCGGCGGCGATCCAATCCGCGTAGTGTCCTTTGGACCTTGGAATGGAACTGGCCGGCGGTTGGTACGCCTTCATCTTCGCATCGGGGATGAGCTTGGCGCCGCCCGCGCCGTGGGAGCCGTAGACGATCTTGCCCTTGTCGCCGATCACCACCGCGCCGATGTCCGGCAGCTTGTGGCCTTCCTCCAACTCCTCGGGGCGGGGGACCGTTTTGTTGCCGTCGAACCACGTGATCTTCACCGGAGGGGGGGGCCCGCGCGCGGGGAACTCGTAACGGAGGATGCATCCCGTAATTTCCGAAAACTCGCCAAGCACGGCCAGGAGAACGCGGCCCGCCGCTCGCGCCAGATCTGGTTTGCGAACGCCGGTTGGTAAAGGATGGCGGGGTGAACGCGCTCCAACTGCTTCTCATCTGTTTGGCTGGGTGGATCAACCGTAACCAGCAAAATGTCATCGAATACCTTCAGGAGGAGGTCAGGGTCTTGAGGGAACAACTGGGTAAAAGGCCCCGGTTCAACGACGACCAGCGGCGTCGGCTGGCAGCCAAAGCCAAAAGGATCGGCCGGGATCAGCTCCAGCGATTCGCCTCGATTGTCATGCCGCAGACTCTTCTGGACTGGCATCGACGGCTAGTCGCAGGCAGGTACGACGGCAGTTCTGCTCGTTCACCCGGTCGGCCACCGACACCGGCAGAGGTCCGAGATCTGATCCTGACCATGGCCAGAGAGAATCGTACCTGGGGATACACTCGCATTCAGGGCGCGCTCATGAACCTGGGCCATGAAATCGGACGTGGCACGATCGCCAAGATCCTTAAGGAAGCCGGGGTGGATACCGCACCGGATCGGCAGCGCAAGACCACTTGGAAAGAATTCCTTCGGAGCCATTGGGACGTGCTTGCGGCGGCCGACTTCTTCACGGTCGAGGTCTGGACTGCTGTCGGTCTGGTTCGATACCACGTGTTCTTCGCGATCCGACTGGCCACCCGGGAGGTCCAGATCGCCGGGATCATCCCTGAACCAAACGGCGCTTGTATGAAACAGATGGCCCGGAACCTATCCGATGGCCTGAGCGGATTCCTGAATGGCTGTCGGTATCTGATCCACGATCGTGCCAGCCTCTTCAGCCAGGACTTCGGGATGATCCTTGAGGCCGGGGGCATCGAATCAGTTCGCCTGCCTGCGCATTCGCCAAATTTGAATGCCATCGCGGAACGCTTTGTGAGAAGCATCAAGGAATCTTGCTTGGAGCGAATGGTTCTGATCGGTGAGTCAAGCCTCCACCGGGCCACTTCACAGTTCGCTCTTCACTATCACGCCGAACGGAACCACCGAGGGTTAACAAACAAGATCATCCACCCCGAGTTCGTCCCATTTCCCACCACGGGCGCTGTCAATTGCCGCAAGCGCTTGGGCGGTCTGCTCCGCTACTATTACCGCGATGCGGCGTGAAAACACCTACGCGTGAATTCCCGGACATTACGGGGACGGAACTCTGCAGAATCAAGGTTAAACCCAATTGCACCAGTCCTCCTGGTTCTCTGGCCGTTTTCCAGCCTGCGAGAAAATGGCCAGGGAACTAACGTAAAGTGGGACTAACGCCGCTTTCGGACCGAGGCTAGTGGAATCTCCGCCCGCACGGTAGTGCCCTGCCCCGGTGCGGATTGGATGCCAAAAGTCCCCCCGACCATTTCAATCCGTTCCCTCATTCCGAGGAGTCCCAATCGTTCGTTTCCCTTCGCGTGGAGCACGCGTTCCACGTCAAATGATCTGCCGTCGTCCGTGATTTCCATCCGGACAGCCTCTTGAATTTCCCGGATGGTCACATCCACTCGGTTGGCTTTTGCATGCCGGGCAACATTGCTAAGAGCTTCCTGCGCGATGCGATAGAGCACCGTTCTTTTCGCCGCGTCCAGTGCTTCCACCGCCGCAAAAGCCGTCAAATGGATGCGCACCCCGGTCTGCGTTGCGAAATTCTTCAGGTGCGCATGCAGGGCGGGGATCAGCCCGAGGTCGTCCAGCACCGTCGGCCGCAATTCGCGCGCAAACTGATGCACAATGTTCACCGATTGTTCGACTATCATTTGCGCCCGCGCGATCCTCTGGTTAAGACCTTTTGAACTCTTCCCGGCCCCTTGGGTCAAGGCCGCCAGATGCACATTGAGCCCCACCAGGGTCTGGGCGATTTGATCGTGCAACTCGCGGCTGATCCGTTTTCGTTCTTCCTCCTGCACGTCGAGGATCTGATGGGATAGATGCCGCAGCTCTTCCTGCATCGCACGCGCGCGATCCAGCAGCCTTCCCTGGACCCGTTGGCTTTCCTGCAGCGCCTTCTCCGTCGCTTCCCGCCGTGCAACCTCCAACTTCAATTCATGGTTGGCGCTGACTAAGGCTTCCATCCGGCTTTGCGCCTCGGCGCTCATCACCAGGACCGCTATCCGGCACCACCTCCGCGTACCCCTTAGAGAACTTGCGAGTGTCGCCCGGAAGTCAGCCGGAAATGCGTTCCCGTCACCCTTGAACAGCGACCCCTCCCAGGTTGGTTTCTCACTCCCTTCGAAGACGCTCTCGAAAAAAGTCAGGAATCCCGCGCGCTGCGCTGGGGGCACAAAAAGGGCCAAGCGCCGGTTCAGAAGCTGTGGCCGTTCCACTCCCAACAAAATCGCTGCTCGCAGATTCGCCTCCAGGATCAGACCTTGTTCATCCAGGGAGAAATAGCCCACCGGGGCGAAATCATAGAGGTCGGTGTATTTTTCCACCGCTACTTCAAGTTCATCCCTCGCCTTGCGGAGTTCAGCGTTCTGCATTTCCAACTCGATCTGGTGGACCTCCAATTCATGCAGCAGTCGCATAGGGCGGGCGTCCGGCTTCTGGTCCCGGGGTTCTACCCGCTGACCTTTCCGCAGGCCCCTGAGCTGCGCTTCTGCGCTGCGGCGCAAATGAGCCCCACTCTCGGAGGAAATCGGCTTTGTGCGCATGCGGAAATTCTATGGTTGCTTGGGCGTCACAGCCTTCTCTGTCGGCCGCTTGATCCGTTGTCGCTCAACCCTTCCCACCGCCGTCGTCTCGCTGCGCCGCTGCTGCTGAGCGGATTGTCCAGCAACGGGTGTTTCAAGAGCGGCGTGTTTCTCCCGCAACTGCGCCTCCAGCGTCTTGGCCACCGTGATGTCAGTGAAGGTGATTACCAGGCCGTCGATGCGATCATCGTGCGTCCGGTAGGGCATGATACGCACTGTGAACCAACGCCCGTCGCGCGTATTGATCGGTTTCTCCACGAAGCCCAGCTTCTGCAAGACCTCGCGCGCGTCCACGGACAATTCCGGGTAGAGCAGGTCGGAGGCAAGGTCGGTAACGGGGCGGCCTACGTCGCCGGGAATGAATTTGATGATTTTGGTTGCCTGCGTCGTGAACCGCCTCACTTTGAGGTCCTTGTCCAAAAACAAGGTGGCGATGTCCGTGCTGTTGAGCAGATTCTTCATATCGTTGTTGGAGAGCGACAACTCGTCAACCCTGACCTGCAGTTCGGCGTTGACGGTCTGGAGTTCTTCGTTCAGTGACTGCATCTCCTCCTTGGAGGTGATGAGTTCCTGGTTGGTGGACTGCATCTCCTCATTCGTGGACTGCATTTCCTCGTTGGCGGAACGGAGTTCCTCCTGGGATGCCTGCATGTCCTCGCGCGTGGTCTGCAGCTCCAGGCAGACCTGCCGGTATTTCTGATCCAGCTCCACCAGTCCAGCGGTGTGGAGCGCGGCCTTTCCTTGCTTCTCAACTGTCCCTGGGGGCTTGGCGTCCACACGGGACGGCGCGTCGGCAAAAACGATCATCACCGATCCCTGCAATGCCTCCGGCTCCTCCAACCGCTCCACCGTGAGATCGACTAAATGCTCCTCGCCGTTGGTTTCGATTTTGAGTCCCTTGAGCTCCATCGCGCCTTTCTGACGGAGCATTTTTCGAAACGCGCTGTCGAGCTCGTACCGCAAACCCTCACGCGCCATCGCGAAAATGTTCCAGTTGGCTTTCCCCGCAGCCGGTTCCAGAAACTTGCCCGTCCGTCCGCTCACGTACAGGATGTCCCCCTTGTCGTTCACCAGCACGGCTGGCGGGGAGTAGTGCTCCAGGACCAGCCGGTCGGCCAATGACTGCAGGCTCGGGGTCGTTTTCGTCTCCACACGTGCCGCGGGCCCGGCGGGCATGCGCGGGGCAAAGGACGAGGGAAACTCGATTGGCTCCGCCCGTGTGGCCGACTCGGTTCGCCGATACAGCCTGGTGGTCTTGCCGCCCAGCGATCCAAAGAGATCGGTGAAACACCCGACCGTTTCCGCGCTCCCGAGAAACAGGATGCCCCCGGGGCGCAGGCTGTAGTGAAAGAGCGGTATCAGATTCTTCTGCATCTCCGGAGCGAGGTAGATCAGCAGGTTGCGGCAACTCAGAATATCCAGCTGGGTGAAAGGGGGGTCCATGATCAGGCTCTGTGGCGCAAAGACCACCATTTCACGAATCTCCGTTCTCACCCGGTAGCCGACGTCAACCTTGGAAAAGAACCGTCCCAGCCGCTCCGGTCCTACATCGGCCGCAATATTCTCGGGATAAACCCCCTGACGAGCCTTGTCGATTGCGTCCTTGTCCAGATCGGTGGCGAACACGTTCAGGGTGAACTTCTTCGAGGGCTTAAGCTTCCTCGTCGCCTCCTTAAACACCATGGCCAGGGAATAGGCTTCCTCCCCTGTCGAGCAACCGGGTACCCACGCCCGCAAGGAATGGTCTGCTGGCCGGTCGGCCAAGAGCGCCGGGATCACCGTTGAACGCAACTCATCCCAGGCCGGGCCGTCCCGGAAAAAACTGGTCACTCCGATCAGCAACTCCTTGAACAGCAAATCCAGCTCCTGGGGGTTCTCCTGCAGGTAACGAATGAAAGCCCCAATCGTACCGATCTGGTGGATGCCCATGCGCCGTTCGATCCGCCGATAAAGGGTGTCTCGCTTGTAAAGCGAAAAGTCATGGCCGGTGCGGGCGCGCAGCAGAATGATCGCCTTTTCCAAACCTCCTTGCGTCTTGTTCTCCAGCGGCGTTTCGAGGCTATGGCCAAGCGGGGTCCGCTGCAGGTAGGCGACAATTCTCCCCGGCAAATCGTCCACCGCCGCCACTATGTCCGCCAACCCCGAATCGATCGCGCTACGCGGCATGCCGTCAAATTTGGCAGTTGCCGGATCCTGCACCAGCACCACGCCGGCGTTCTCTTTGATCGCCCGCACCCCGAGCGTACCGTCGGAGCCCATCCCCGAGAGGATCACGCCGATGCTATGCTCCTGCTGGTCTTGCGCCAGCGAGCGGAGGAAAAAATCGATTGGCAATCGCAGGCCACGCTGGGATTCGGGCTCGAGGAGATGCAGGACGCCGTGCAAAATCGACATGTCTTTGTTCGGCGGGATCACGTAGACGACGTCGGGCTGCACAGCGGTGCGATCCTTGACCTGGATCACTTTCATCTCCGTGGCGCGCTGGAGCAATTCCGGCATGATGCCTTTGCGCGTCGGGTCTAGATGCTGGACAATCACAAAAGCCATCCCGCTGTCTTTCGGCACGTGATGCAGAAAATGTTCCAAGGCCTCCAACCCCCCAGCGGAAGCGCCAATACCGATGATGGGGAAGGAAATGCGCGTTGCCCTTGCGTGTGCCTTCTCGCGTTTTCCCGAAACGGAGGTCGCCACCGCTGTTCGCCGGGTTTTCGGTCTGGATTTTGGTTTCATGGTCTTATTTCCCGCGCATTCCATAACCAAAGGGGACCATTGCCGCACATATGTAGCTGCCATAGACACACGGACCTCGAATCCGGCCCCGCTGCCAACCGTCCTGCGCTCTAGAGCTTCCTCCCCGATCGTTTGTGGCTAGTTCCCGCGCCAGCTGACTTTGGGTCTCAGTGGATGCACCTGGAAACTCGCTTCCATAGCCATCCCCTGATCATTTGTCCATCGGACGCACAATCTCAATCAAAATCAGGGCGTGTGGCCTGGCGCTCGTTGTAGGGTTCGTGGATGCTGTCAATCGGTTGGTCTTTGCCATCTGCCTGCACAACGCTCATATCACGAGGCTCCCGGCTGAAGATTGCAAAGTCAGTGGGTGCCACCAGGCGTCGCTGGCCGATGGTCTTGCCGCAGAGGGATCACATCGATGCAATCTCCCCCCATAACGGCTCCAGGTCGGGATCGTCAAGCGCCCTTAACTTGACGACCTTGAGGATTCCGGTCTTGGCAGCCATTTGAAAGGCTTGGTTAAGCCACTCCCGCGCCTCCGGCAACCGGCCCATCTGGCAAGCGTAGCAGGCGAGATCAAACGGGATCAGGTGAGCTTTCGGAAACCCTCCCGGCAGCGGGCAGAAGGGCGTCCCAGGGAGCCTGGAGACTGCCACGGGTGGCGCGCCGCAGGGCGTAGGACCGCGTGACCCACCCCGAAGCCCGGTCGGGGGCGGACTCGACGATAGCATTGCTGATGTCCGCGTATGCGTCCCAGTTCTGCACGTGAGCGTAGATGTGCCAGAGAACCTCCAGAGCGTCCGGGTGAGTGCGGACCAAAGGCGCGATACGCTCCAGATCCTTGCTGGCCTCCGCGTAATTGCCGAGCATTAGCCAGCCCCTCGCGGCGTCCAGATGGATGCTGTCGGGCCGTTCCAGCGGTTTCATTTAGTGCGGATCACGGCATCAATCTCAGTGGCCCCAGGTCTGGGTCTTGCATCGCCCTCTTGCGCAGCTTCTCTAGTTCCTCAATGCCATCCGCTGCCAACAATGCCTTCCCTAGCCACTGCTTTGCCTGGTTTGTCTCGCCCAGCCTAGCGCAGTACTGCGCCAAGTGATAAGGGATCGTGGAGTTGGACTCAAAGCTGTTGACGATCGAAATGAGAAGGTCTTTGGCCTCGGTGGTCCGGCCCAGCCGGTCGAGGGCGTGGGCGCGGTGAATCCAGCCGAACCGCCGCTCCGGCGTGATCGCGGTCAGAGCCGTGGCGATGTCGAGGCAGGCATCCCATTTGTTCGCGTGGGCGTAAATGGTCCACTGGAGCTGGAGCACGTCCGGGTGGGCGCGGCTGAGCGCGCTGATCCGTTCCAATTCCTCGGTCGCTGAAGTGTAGTCGCTCAAGCCGATCCAGCCCTCGGCGGTTTTCAGGTGGAGGCTATCGGGATGTCCCAGCGGCTCAGGGTGCTTCTCAGCCAGTAACCCACTTCCTACGCCGATCCGGCGCAGAAGGCAATGTCGCAACGATCCCCAAACATGAACCTATGCGCTCATCCCTGGGCTGCCCGTCCGCCGCTCATTTCGAGCGAACAAGCCAGTCTCTGGCCTTCTGGACGAACGCATTTAGTTCGATGATCGTGACGTTGGTTCTCGCCAAGAGTTTTCCCTCTAACTCCGGTGTGAGACGCACTCTGGCGATAAAGGCTGGATCGCTTTGGTTGAATGTGGCCCGCACTTCATTGAGCATGACAGGGACTCCATCAACTTTTCCGGGCTTCGCCGGGTAATAGATTCGGACCTTGGCGAGTGGATTGGACTGGACCATCGCGACAAACTCAGCCTGCGACAACTTCTTAGATTCGGGCCTGGGCCGGGTAGTCAGCAGAACCACGGCGATTACGGTCAACAGTCCCAAAGAAAGGATTACAATCGGCCTTTTCATAACGTTCTTGCGAATGCTGAATTTGAATTTTGCTTAAGCGCCCAACACCAACTAACCGACAGCGCGGGGTTGGCCGCACTGATCGCGTGCTTGCGCAGGAGATAGCCATCAGGTTCACACCCACTGGAGCGAGGGAAATCGTTCAGGAAGCGCCTTAGTTCCCAACACGCTCAACCCAGGCACGATCAGCGCGCTTTGCCGAGGCGGGCGCAAGATTGCGTCAAGTGATGCCGGATGTCCACGTTGGGCTCGAAATCTTCGGCCCCAGCCAGTCACGGGGTCATTTCTTTAGGCCCCTCATCGCAGACCAGCTCCCCGGTGGCTGGCGTCCACCGGCAGTATACCGTGTCCTCATCGCCCCCGTCGTCAAGGAAGGTCATGTCGAACAGCACGCACTCAGACGGGCCGCGGTCGTAAACCGTCCACAAAATCGTGGGCGAGTTGCTCCAAGGTGGGTTCCCCATCCCAGGTGTAGTGCTGGCAATGGGTTGAGGTGGTAAGACGGACAGAGGCGGTATTGGCGGGGCCTCGCGAAGTAGATTCGTAAGATTCCTTCAGGCTCTTTTCTTCTTGATCCTAGATCATCTAACCGGAAGGCGCGGAGGCTCTCAAGATTCGGGCCGTGATGTCCTCGAACTTCTCCGGCAGGCTGGCGGTAGGAGGCTCTTCAGACCAACGCCAAGCACTCGGCCAGGACGTGTTTCACAAACTCGTAAACACCAGGCTTCTTTGATGCTCGCGGTCAGGCGACGTTCAAGACCTTGATTCTGTGATCCTTGATGAACTGAAGCAGTGCCTTAGCCGTTAAGACTGGCCCGCCATCAGGCGAGATGTGGATGACCGGCTTGCCGTGCCCGCGAGCTAGATCGACGGTCTTCTTCTAGCCGCCCGTCAGAACTTGGGCGATGGAAAAGACCACCGTGCCATCGCTGTCGCGGACGTTCCACTCGGTCCTCTGGACGTAGTCGGCGTTGGGAGTTTCCTTCGGCTTGTACCGTGCCCCTATGGTGCCATTTTCGGCCTTGCGCCCTCGCGGGCACCACCCCAGATCCAGAATGCGCTCGTCTCCCCTCAGATCTAGTTGGCGGAACAACCTCGCCCAGACCACGAACTTTCCTCGGCGCGAGGCGTAAAGACCAAAGGCGGTGCAGCCTATGATTAGGCTAGCCGCCAGGAACGGCCACAGGCTCTTGGAGATGACTCCGTTTACGAGATTGGCCAGGATCAGCAGGGCAGGCACGGGCAAAAAATATGGCGCGTCGATTCCATAGGAGCCCCTCCGCCGAGCCAGTTCAATGGCCGCTGGACCGGATTCAGCGGGATGGTTCGTTCGCACTGGGGGAAAGGCTACACAGAGCCTCATGTTCCAGCAACGTTCAGGATACCCTCGCTGAGAACGCGAAAGTGGCGCGCCCCGTGGTGTCCCTGGGCTTCAGCCGCCCATCGCGTTTTTCCGACGCGGCGATTCTCGCTTGCCCTATGGTCTCCATTCTCCCGAGCCTACCGGTACCGCCTCTCTCCGGGACGGGGCTGCCCCGAGATCCGGTTACTGGGAGTAAAACTGCGCTCAGTTGACAATTCGCTCGATTGCTGGTCTGGTATCCCCCCCTACGCCCAAACCATGACCACGCCCCACCCACCGCCTGTTGCTGACGCGGCGCTGGTCCTTTTGGTCGAAGATGAGATTGATCTTCGAGAAATCATCGGGTTGCTGCTCGTGATGCGTGGCTATCGAGTGCTCACGGCGGGCGACGGGGTCGAGGCACTCAAGCTGTTTAGGGAGTATGGCCGCACCTTGTCGGTTGTGCTAACGGACCTCCGACTCCCGCGTTTAAACGGCTTACCGATGCTTCGTGCGATTCGCAAAGTGGACCCGAACATCCCTTTCGTGGTTGTAAGCGGGACCATCGCCGACTGGCCCCCTAAGCAGTTCGATGGGCTCCACATCACGGCGCTCATCGATAAGCCCTTCACGACAGACCAACTGTTAAAGGCCATCTCAGACGCAATTGGCCGACCGAAGAATTCAGCGCCAGCGGAGTAGATGCCGGGCTGGCTATAGGGAGCGTCGCGCCCCCCAAGAAACTCACACTTCAAAGGCAGAAACGTCCCTGCGTCTACTCACCAGGGTCATGGTGTCCACCAATTGAGTTATCGTAAAGGGCTTATCGAGAAACGCCGTTATATCGAGCGCCTTCAACTCATCTAGCGTTTCGTCCTCGATCCTCCCGCTGGCAACAACAACGGCGATATTCGCGTCTCTCCGCCGAATAGCCCGCAGTAACTCCAGACCGCTTAAGCCCGGTAGCTGGAGGTCGGTGAGCACAACCGAGAAGGGGTGATGCGGCTCCAGAAGCAGCTTGAGCGCCTCATTTCCCTCGATAACCGAGATCGAACGGTAGACGTAGGCATCTAGGACCGTTTCGATAAGGGCACGCACGTCCGGGTCGTCCTCGGCCACGAGTACCGTCCCCTCATGGTCCTTGGCCGCAGGATGATCGCTGATCATAATGTCGTTTTGGATTCGGGCTCGGTCTCGTGCCGCCCGTAGGCCGCGTGCGCATGTTAAGCATGAGCCTTGCCAATTTGCGCAAGGTTCCAGAGCCCCCGGCCAAGAGGCTAAAGCTCGACGACATGGGATACACGCCTGGGGTGCGGTTCAATAGGTGTAAGTTATTGATATAGAAGGACGGATATGGCGGGGGGATACTCTGACCTCCAAGGAACAAGTCGCAGTCTTTTCGCGTGCGAATCATGTCGCGGCCTGCAACCGGTGGCTAGCGTCAGGGTTGGAACCGGTCCGCTCTAGGACCGACCGCAAGCCTCCACTATGGGGCGAGCACTACCGACTGTCCCAGAGCACGGTGTCCCACGGGTGAGCGGCACCGCAATCAAGCCGCAAGCTGGGTCAGTTCCCCGACGGCCGGAATCCGCTGGGCTGTTACTAGCTTAGTCCATATCGGGGAAACACCTAATCGCAGAGATCCGGTCAGACGTCCACGCTCGTACCACCGAAACCTAACTGATCTGATGAGCAATAACAAAACTGCCGTTTCCCTCTGTCGAGCTGAAGCCGAAGCCAAACTCGCCGTCCTGGAGCTACAGCGTTCAGGTGTTCAGATGAACCAGCTGTCAACTCTCGAACGCAGCAATCAACCTAATCAGCTGGCCGTGAGCCGCTACCATGCCGGGAAAGCCGCCAGTGTAAAAAAGCCTGCGTTGCCCAGCGCCTTACTGGCTTTAGCGGCCTCTAGGGATCGCCTGGGGACCCGCTCGGAATCGGTCACCACCTCAGCGATGCGGAGGAAAGCCTTTGAACTCCAGCTGGGATGAGACCACGGGCGAGGACCGGAATCCCCCAAACCACTGCGTCGCTGCGCCATGGGGTTGACAATTTTGTCTTTGGCGAGTTTTCTATGCGCCCTGGGCTCGACGCATGCCAGCGCCTTCGGCACCGCCTATAGATGACAGAGTGGTTGCCCTCCTTGTGGAGGACGAGACCGATCTTCGCGAGATCATCGAGTTATTACTCGCCTCGCTTGCCACCGAGTGATCCAAGTGGGCGATGGCATCGAAGCGCTGAGGCTGTTCAAGGAGCACCGCCATATTCTCTCGCTTGTTCTGACCGACCTCCAGATTCCTGGCCTCCACGGTTTGGATTTGATCCGTGCGATCCGGCGCACCGACACGAACATCCCGATTGCTGTCCTGAGCGGAACCATTGAGCAATGGGCTCCCGAGCAATTTAACGGACTCGGCATCGCGGCCTTTGTCAAGAAGCCGTTCACCGCCTCCCAACTGTGGAAGACGATCTCCGACCTCAGGAGTCGGCCAAGTGCTCCTGTTCCAAGCGCACAGAAAGCCGAACTAGAGGGAGCTTGATCGATTCGAGCCTCCCCGACTAAGGCCCTCGCCGGAGGCTAAACATGGTGGTCTTGACTCTGGAGTCCCTGCCGACTGGCGTTCTGGACCTAACAGGAGGTGGCCCCAAGAAGGATGGGATTACCTGTCAGATGGCGTAATGTCCGAAAACTCGCCAAGTACGGCCAGGAGGACGCGGCCCGCCGCGCGCGCGAGATCTGGTTTGCCAACGGCGGTTGGTAAAGGATGGCGGGGTGAACGCGCTCCAACTGCTTCTCATCTGTTTGGCCCGGAACCTGTCCGATGGCCTGAGCGGATTCCTGAATGGCTGTCGGTATCTGATCCACGATCGTGCCAGCCTGTTCAGCCAGGACTTCGGGATGATCCTTGAGGCTGCGGACATCGAATCGGTTCGCCTGCCTGCGCGTTCCCCCAATGTGGATGCCATCGCGGAACGGTTTGTGAGAAGCATCAAGGAATCTTGCTTGGACCGAATTGTTCTGATCGGCGAGTCAAGCCTCCACCGGGCCACTTCACAGTTCGCTCTTCACTATCACGCCGAACGGAACCACCAAGGGTTAACAAACAAGATCATCCACCCCGAGTTCCTCCCATTTCCCACCACGGGCGCTGTCAATTGCCGCCAGCGCTTGGGCGGCCTGCTCCGCTACTATTACCGAGATGCGGCGTGAAATCACCAACGCGCGAATTCCCGGACATTACGGGGTCCTGTGACCACCCTGCTCAAGTTCAGTTCGAGCGCAAGGTATCAAAGCACGGTCACTTGATGTCGTCGGGGCAAAAGACGGTGAGGTCAGGAATGGCGCAGAATTGAGGGTCAGATGTCGCCAGCAAACTGATTCCATTTCGACTGCCCGCCGCCAGATGCAGGGAGTCGTTGGTGAGCAGGCCGTGGTTCTGTTGGAGGTCAAGCGCCTTCGAGAAATCGCTACTCTCCGGAGAGGATGCTCAGTTCGCCCGAGAGCAGATCTTCTGCTTCCTGCCGGTATTGGATCAGTTGCCGCACGAGCGCGGGGTTTTGGCTCATCGCCTTTGCGGGGTTGGAGCCAGACAGTCCCCGGCTTTGAGCTTCCTGCATCATGCGCCGATGGCAGAATTCGGTTAGGGCGACAGTGGTGGACATGCCAGTGATTTCGCGCGCCGCGCAACGGCAGAGTAGTTTGCGGCACTGTTCCGACATTCCGCACCGGGCATAGATCAGAATGTTGGCGTCAAGGAGAACCCGTGAGCCGGCGGGAATGCCGTCCAAGTTCATTGATCAAAGAAGTCTGCCTCCATGCTGGCGCGGAATTGCTCGGGTGTGAGGGGAAAACCGGGGGAGGAAAGGAATCGCCTCAAGCCGCAATCGGTCCTGCGATTGGCCCCTTGGGAAGTCTCTTGATCTGGATCGAGAATCGTAAGCAGGGCTCTGGCTTTGGCTGGAAGGGTTTCGGGACCGCGCGGCGTTACATGCCCACTATCCAGCTCCACCTCGACTGTCATGTAACTCATGTCGACACCATACCATCTTAATCCTCACCGACAAGTGTCATTCTGGCAGTGGTCAGGGGGCTTTGTCGCCACATTCAGCAGGATCCTTGGGCTGAATCTGGATCGGCTGAGCGCCAGGGGGAGTTTTCTAATCGGGCTCGGGGACCATGCGAATCGTGGATGAGTCTTCGCATGAGGAACTGCGGAACGCGAGGAGTTTCGCGCTGCGCTGCGGTGGTTCTGGCTGGGGCGGCCGCGTGCTCGCGCGATCCAACTACACATTACCCGGCACCATAGCCCAGTAACGCGTGACCTCCGCATCCCTCACGATGGCTCGGTAGTGTTTGATAATCACCTCGGGCGAATTGCACATCTCTGAGGCCGTCAAGTTTTCATCTTTGGTTTTGCCTAGGAAGTAGCTGCCAAAACTGTGGCGCATCGCGTTGTGTGGCCAGGGCGAGATCCCCGCATTCATCGCCAGCCCGTGCAGGCGCTCCGAGAAGACATCAATGTTACGCTTGGGGGTGATGGCACCGCTTGGTTTGAGCTGGGGAGTCAGCCACCCAAGCAGGTTGTCAGCGATGCTAACGAGACGACGCTGACGTGTCTTAGCCTTGATCCCTTTGACCTCTATCGTGCGGTGTTCGCGATCGAGCTCCACCCAGTCGAGAGTGAAGAGACTTGTCTCACACTGCCCGCTTTGGGCACTTTGCCAAACTGCTTTATCCCTACCACCCATTGTTTCGAGGGGACTCTTCCGATCTGGAAATCGTTGAACGGCGATCCGACATGCTCGTGACCCAACTGCCGGATGGAACACGTCGCGGGATTCCGGCATGGATGTTCGATGAGGTAGTCTGCGCAACCGTTCGCGACTCGTCCGAGCCGATCGTGGACACCAATTCGTTGCTTGAGCTCATCAAACTTCTTGAACTGAATGGATGGGAGATTCGTATTGCGCGTGATGAACGCACATCCGAATCCAAAGAGGCTTGCGACGTCAAAGTCGCAGTCAATCCAAACAGCACTTCAATTCGAAAGCACCGAGGGCGAGAAGCGGATCCCGGACGAGAGAAGGTCCGAGTGCATCGCGTTATTTCGCGACCTGATAAAAGCGGTCGCCAGCCATGCCACAATCCGCGCGGGAGGGGCCAATGACTGACAAGATCCACGAAAAGCATTTGAGCCGTTCGGCATTCGTCTACATCCGCCAATCCACACTGCAGCAGGTGCGAAACAACACGGAGAGCTCGCGGCGTCAGTATGCTCTTGAGGGCCGCGCCAAAGACTTGGGTTTCAAAACCGTGGTCGTTATAGACGACGACTTAGGTATTTCCGGGACCGGGTGTCGAGAGCGGCCAGGATTTGCCAGGCTTCTGGCTGCGGTCTGCAATGGGGAGGTGGGAGCGGTGTTTGCCCTTGAAGCCTCGCGGCTAGCACGGAACAACCGCGATTGGCATCATTTGATAGATCTGTGTGTGCTCACCGAAACAATCGTGGTTGACGCCGAAGGCGTGTACGATCCCCGCTTATTGAACGATCGTATGCTGTTGGGCTTAAAGGGTACCATGAGCGAGTTTGAAATCGGGATCCTTCGGCAGCGGGCGCAAGAGGCGTATCGCCAAAAAGTACAGCGCGGAGAAGTCATGACCCTGGTCCCGATTGGTTACGAGCGCAGCGGGGCCGACGGTATCGAGTTGACTCCTGATCGCCAAATTCAAGAGGCCATCCGGAGCTTATTCCAAAGATTTGAAGCGCTGGGGACACTGCGGCAAGCGTTACTCTGGTATCACCAAGAACAAATCATGTTTCCGCGAAGACGTCGGCGGCTCGGTATAACAACGGTTGAATGGCGCTTGCCCGCCTATCAACAGTTGATCCGGATCCTAAAGAACCCAACTTATGCCGGCGCTTTTGCATACGGAAAAAGTCGAGCACAAACAAAGATCGTGGGTGGGCGCTCGCGCAAATCTTATGGTCGCCGTCTTCCGTTGGATCAATGGATGGTGTTGATAAAAGATCACCACCCTGGGTATATCACATGGGAGCGTTACATGAAGAACGTTGAACTGCTTAAAGCTAACAGCACCAAAGCGCACGCCGCTCATGCTGGAGCGCCGCGTACCGGAAGCGCCATGCTTTCGGGGTTGCTGCGATGCGCCAAGTGCGGCCTCAAAATGTCCGTGGCATATCGAGGCGGCCAAGGCAGCAACGGCCGCTACCAATGCCTGTCAGGAACTCGGGAGCAGGGAAAGCCCATGTGCCAGTCGTTTGCAGCATTCCGCGTGGACCAAGCCGTCGAAGCCGAGGTAATAAAAGCTTGCGAACGGTTTGGAGTTGAGGCCGCGATGCAAACCATCACCGAGAAGAATTTGGAAATTGAACAAAAGCGGAAGATGCTCGAAATCGCTTTGGAAAAAGCACGCTATGAAGTAGACCACGCCAGACGCCAGTATGACGCGGTAGATCCAGCCAATCGATTGGTGGCGGCAGAACTCGAAACGCGGTGGAACCTGGCCCTGACCAATGCCACCGAAGCCGAGTTGAGGTTGAAAAATGTGGGTGGTGAACAGAAGCCGTTAAGCCAGGAGCAGCGCGAAAGGATTTTAGCGCTTGGGGCCAATCTGAGGTTGCTGTGGGATGATCCCAAAGCACCGCTGGACCTCAAAAAGCGCATCCTCAGGACGGCTATCCGCGAAATCGTTGTCCAGACCAACGATGTCTTCGCGAAAATAGAACTCGTGATTCATTGGGCGGGCGGGGTGCACACGCGATTACAGGTGCCAAAAAATCGATATGGCCGGAACAAGAATGCTGCCGATGAGGAGACCGTCGAGTTGGTGCGACAACTTGCCCGCGGCTGGCCTGACAGATACATCGCTCAAATCCTGAACCGAATCGGCTCTCGAACTGGGCCTGGCAACAGCTGGAGCGAGACACGCGTAAGGATGTTCCGCAATCAGCACGATATCCAGGTGTTCTCGGTTGGAAGCGCGCGCCCGTGGTTGACCATTGAAGAGGTCGCAACCCAATTGGGCGTAAGTGTAGCGGTCGTACGCACCATGGTGAAACACGGGAAATTGCCAGCGCGACAGATCACCCGTGGTGTGCCGTGGATGATCGAGCGCCAGGATTTAGCGCTCCCGGAAGTTATGGCTCGAGTTCGTGATGCCAAACTTGGGAGAAAAAGTCCGCGTGAGGATGCACGCCAAATCAAAATGCATTGCATATGAACGACATAGCATCATGTGGCAGTGTGTTGCCTGTCTCAAGAGTTCGGATCGGCGAAGTCCCGCGAATAGCCCGATCGCGAGAGCAGGGACCATAGCGGGATCGGACTCCTTCGCCTGGCGCAGCAACCCTCGCACCTGCTCCACGCTGAGTATGCCAACCGGCCGATCATCGAGGATGGGGCGATCGATGCTGGCTGCGGGATTATCCGTCCGGTAGGCCTTGCCTACTGCAAAGTTCAGGAAGGTGGTCAGCGTAACGAGGTAATTCTTGCGCGTCCTCGGCGACCAATCGGACTCTTCCAACCAGTCCTCGATGTCCGGCCTGAGGATTCTGGTGACATCAATCTTTCCGAAGTCTGTGGAGATGACCCTGAGATAGCTCTCGTATTGCACGAGGGTCCGCGCTCGGCAATTCATGGCCTTGCGAGATTTGAGGAACTCGTCTTTTAGTTCCTCGATGGTTTTGGCAGATTCGGGCCGTGGCGCGTTCCGGATGAAGAAATCGACGGCCTGCGTCAAGGTGGCGTTCAACCGCTTTAGTCGCTGCGAGCAGGCCATTGCCTCCGCACGCAGGCTCATCGGGAGAACAAATGCCTCACGGCCAAGTCTAACACGCGCGTCCTCCGCCTGGCCAACGAATGCTGCCGCATCCTTGCGGCTGCCGAAGTAGCGTCGCTGGCGACATCCGCCCGTGTAATTGCGCCCGAGAGACACAACCCAGCAAAGCTTCCCTGGCTATCCAGCTTGGAATGGCGAAAGCGAATGGCCTCGAAAGACCCTCGTTCATGACCAACCCGTTGGCGCAGATTCAGGGAAAAAGACCGCCGTGGAGTTGGGTTGCGCAACCGCGGCCACAGGACTTTGTCAGCCTGCGAGGCTGGGGTGTTTTGATGCCTGATGGAGCGCGGAACCCACGCCGCGTCTTAGCAATTTAGGCCTGAGGACCGCCCTCCTGGACACGAACGATCTGGCCCGTTGCTTCAATCCGGACCAACTGACGCAGCAATGGCCGCGATAGCCAACCAAGCACCGCTGGAGCATAGGGCGCGAGGGTTTCAAACCGATTGTCGGACGCCACGATAATCCCAACAGCTAAAGGAAGTGCCGCCAGGTTCTGTTGAAATTGGACGTTCTGGTCCACCGTGAGAAACGCGTCAAACTCCTTGCTCGCTTGAGCGAGCAGAGCACCGTTACTTAAGCCCGCCCAGCCCATCTCGAATGCCGTGCGAACCTCGTGTCCAGTGAGCAAGCGGCGGAACCGCCGTGGGACACAATGGTCGAGCAGCACTTTCACCGATTTTGGACTTCTTCCAGCAGGTGCAGCCCGGCCAATTCGACGACAGCTTGGACTTGTTCGCGGGTCACGCCGGGAAAATCATCAAGGAAAGTCTCCAATGAATCACCCGCACTCAGGTGATCGAACAGGCTCTTGACCGGCACCCGCGTCCCGCGGAACACCGGTTCCCCGCCCAGCCGTCCCGGGTCCCTCTCCACACTCTGGGACAGGCGACGTGCTGATGCCTCGGCATCACTCTCTAAATTCAGAGCCATGAAGCAAATCTACGCCACTGCGCTGCCTTTTGGCAACTTCACCGTTTGACCGTTGATGCCGAGTTGTCGAACCCGGTTGTGCCGGACGGCTTAGAACGAAGGTTCGTTTCCACCGAAACACTTGTTTCCTCAAAAGGCCGCACGGGTGAGCGATGCAACCGGAGGGCCTCTGCTGGAATAAGTTCCAGTCCCGCGAAATTGCGCCGACGGTTGACGGCGCGAAGGAGGCCGCATAGCTGGGAGCGCACTGGCGCGTAAGGCTCGAAGCGAAGAAGTCGAAAGTCGCCGTAAAGCTCCTCAACGGTGCGATGAACCGCGATTTCCTGGAAACGAGCTCTTAGCTCGCGGTATCGCCTCGGGGAGATTCTCACCGAGGCGTGATGCTTGTCCGACCCCGTAATGTCCGAAAACTCGCCGAGTACGGCCGGGAGGACGCGGCCTGCAGCGCGCGCTAGATCTGGTTTGCCAACGGCGGTTGGTAAAGGATGGCGGGGTGAACGCGCTCCAACTGCTTCTCATCTGTTTCGCTGGGTGGATCAACCGTAACCAGCAAAATGTCATCGAATACCTTCAGGAGGAGGTCAGGGTCTTGAGGGAACAACTGGTTAGAAGGCCCCGGTTCAACGACGACCAGCGGCGCCGGCTTGCGGCCAAAGCCAAGAAGATCGGTCGGGATCAGCTCCAGCGATTCGCCTCGATTGTGACGCCGCGGACTCTTCTGGACTGGCATCGACGCCTGATCGCACGCAAGTACGACGGCAGTTCCGCTCGTTCACCCGGTCGGCCACCCACACCGGCAGAGGTCCGAGAGCTGATCCTGACCATGGCCAGAGAGAAT